>JADMIO011660978.1_pt1 | contig 38892 bp, 21 predicted proteins | sample 8958161 | NCBI WGS metagenome assembly JADMIO01 (sample SAMN16585339, study PRJNA669376) | soil metagenome | isolation source: Crop rotation soil | place: USA: Cullars Rotation, Alabama | collected 2011 | reverse complement strand
AAAATGCATCCCGGTAGCCCTGCTGGAACATGACCATATTCACTTTGCCGCTGATGAGGTCATACTGATAACTGATCTTCTTCCAGCGGTTCCCCCGCTTGTTCATCACATTGGCCGTAGTGCCAAAACAGCCGGGGCAACCATAATCCTGCAACAGGTGATCTACATTACCCAAAATATCATAGGTATAAAACGTTCCCTGACTAAATACATTGATGCTACCCGTATCGGTAAGCGTGGTATAGCTTACGCGGTTGCGCAGGTTGCGCTGTGAAATGACCTGCTGCGGATCGCCGATGCCAACAAAACCCGGATAAGGCAGGTCATACACCGTATTGGTGATCTGTCCGCGCCGGTTATTGAGGGCCAGCAACCAGTTGTTTAATAACGACTGGTCGCGACTGATCGCATTGCTCATGGGGCCGTTGGCAGCGGTGTTGCCAACCTGCCCTACTTCAGTTATCCGGCCCAGTGAATCGTACCTGGTATAACTGTATAAACCCCCTCCGTCTCCCCCTGAAGGGGGAGTGGTCGCGGCAGCCCTTTGCCTTGCGTTTTGACTAATTACCAGCCGACCTAATCGATCATACCAGAATTTTGATAAGCCGCCATCGGGTGACTGCTGCGCTACAACCTGGTTCAGGGTATTATACTTGTATTTGGTGGGCAGTGTGTGTTTAGGCGTTAATAACTGTTTGTTCCGGCGGGCTATGGTCACTGAATCGGACCAGGCGCGGGCCCAGGCAAACTTGCTTACGTCTACTCCTTCCGGTGGAATGGTCTTTAACAGGTTACCGGCCTGGTCGTAATAATACAGGGTATAATGAAATTCGCTTACCGGCTGATATACAGTGAAACTCTCATTATAGCGGGCGTTTAAACATTTGGCGAGGTAACGGTCATTGAAGCTGCCGATCAGCGAATCGCGGTAGGCTTCCTGCAATAATACGCCGGTTGAAGTGGCAAACTGGGTAATATCGTCACACGGGGTGCGCGGTTTCCAGTCCTCGGGAACAATTACCGGTTCGGTTTTGCCGCAAAGGGTAAAATCCACGTCATCATAGCTGCAGCCATCCAGCGCAAGACCGCAATTGCTGTACAACTGCTGTATCTGTGCATAGGTTAATGATGAGTTCGTTACCTGGTTATAATAGCTCGTAAATTTAGCCTCGCAATTTCCACACCTGTATGCCTTTGGATCGTTTGACGGTGAGTGCAACGGATCTTCAAATTCTTCTACATACTGTAACTTATTATCCTGGTCATATACTTTATGATAATCGATATAACCATTATTGCCTTTGCCCTGGAAAATTAATTGAAAGCCGTCCAGTTTTGTAACCCGAAGCGGGATCTTTCGTTCCGAAACAAAGTTACCATTATAATATACCCGCCATATGCTATCGTTACCATGAGTTATTTTTATTTCCGCCCAATCATAATAATCTGCAATAAATTGATTAGTTGGCGGCGTCCAATCTCCCCAACCTATCTTTCCATTGTTGGCCAAGACAAATGCCGTATCGGCTGCTGTTGGATTAAGCGGCAAGTGATAAAAATGTGGCCCCATAAGATGATGTACGCCTCCTTCCTCAGTAAAACGTACCTGTACAATTAAATTTTTCACGGCAGCATCACGACCAGGCTTTTTTACACGGGTTACATATGTAAATACATTGCCGATGCATAGGGTATCATTTTTAAGATAAGTGGCCCCATAATCAATGTTCACATAGTTATCCGGTATATGAGCAACCCCATCTTTATAAATATCTTTACGCCAATAGGTGAACAATGAGTTCTCAACAATTTGATAGCGATTAAAATGTGAAGAATCTGTCAACCGCTTTTGATTATACGACCTGAATATATCCCGTAGCGTACTACATGGCGTTCCTGATCCGCAATTTTCTTTAAAGTCTAAATATTCGGAGGTAGTTTTCCCAAACCCCAGGTTAACATTCATAAACCGTTCAAACAGTTTATTCTTCTCCGTTTGCAAACTATCTCCATTGTCCGGAGCGGGTAAGGCGTTCGGAAACTGATCAAGATATTTATCGTACAGGGTTTTGAACTTTGAACAGCTCACACATACATCTTTTACCCCGCATTGCAATACGGGAGGCAAAGACACCGGAGCCTGTAAGAAATTACAACTGATCTGCCCGTTACAGGCCATGCGCAGGGTGTCTAGCGAACCCTGGGTCATTTTGGTGCCGGTTGTGTTATACAGATAAGCCGCAAAGGTGATGCTGCTGTCTGCCGCCTTGTATTGTGCATACAAGGAACTGATGCCGGCACATTCGCAGCTATCGGGCTTCTGGAACACCGGTTTATTGGTGAACACCGGTTGCTGATCGTATGGCAACGGCGCGCTGATCAGGTATACATTACAGGTACTGTTATACGGTCTCTGTGCGCTGTATGCCTTTAATACTGCTTCAAAACTTTTGTATTGATAGGTACTGGAAGGCTTTACCGTGCTGGCGCCGAAAAAATGATCTATATCACCGCCTTCGCGACACACCTGCACCAGTTTTGGCACTATCCACAAACTGTCGGTACTATTATAACCGCATGGCCGCAGTTCTTCCCACCACTGATTTACATAGGCCAGGCAGTTATCGTTGATGTATACCTGTATGCTATCTTTAACACCCTGTTCACTGGTGGCCATATCGCCGGTTGGCATCAACGTGGGATCATAAAAATTCAGGTGGTGGTTATAGGCCAGGTCGGTTAAATCGCGTAGATCCTGGTTTGGATTTTCCTGCTGCACTCCTCTTAATAACCGGGCCATCACCTCCCGCTTTTTCTGCAGGTACAGTTCCCGGAAATACTTCCAGGCCATGTCCAGTTCTCCGCTACAGACTGAACCAATGGCAAAGGCGCTGTCCATAGAACGGTTACGGTTCATGCAAGCTGCATCACCGGCTCCGCAATGCGCCATAATGGTGGCCGTTGACCACATGTTTACCGGGTTATTACCGGCATCACGGATGGTGGATTGCAGGCTGTCCTCCATCCAGATCTTGTATATGTCCGGAACTACATAGCTGCCCCTGGTCATATAATCTGTAAAGAAGGGGTCCCGGTAGGTGGCGTTGTGGTTAAAAATGGCGCCGGCAGGATGATGACTGAAATCGCCCGGGTTTAAATATCCTTTGGTAACAGCTTCCTGGAAGGTTTCCGTTTTTCCGAATTCCTGGTCCCAGATATTGCTGGTGGCAAATGATTCATACCATACCAACTTGGGATATTCCGGGTGCTTTTCCAGTAAAGCTTCCGCCCAGCTACTTTTAAAGGAGGCTACAAAGGTTTCTTCGTCCATGATAACCGGGTCCGGCTGTTCCTGTTGCCCGTTCTCATCTTTATAGTTTACCAATGTATAATTCTTGCCTCCTGCATTGGGCGCCCAGAAAATAGAGTATTGATCAAGGCTCTCCGGATTTGCATATTGCCCCGAAGGCGGCGTTACATCGGCCAGCATCTGCAGCCGGATGCTCTCGTCCGGGATACAGGTTTCGCAGGCAGGCTCGCATTGAATGGTATTCTTCAGGACAGCAATTTGCTGCTGGATGGTTTGTTCCAGCGTGCTGCAAGTATTACGCAAAAGGAATACACTGTCCTGGTAATAATCCATGGCCTTTTTGTTCACCGTAAGCGTTTTGGTGACCAGGTAACTGCCTTCCGGTAAATATATCATGGTATCTACAGCCGGAAGAGACCTGGGAATGCCGCAGACCGTATCTGCAGGGCCATTGGTCGCATCAATAACAAACGGCCGCTGATTCGGTAATGTCGTATTATTACACTCATCGGTGATGGTGATGCGCAGGTCATAAATACAATCGTAACAAACGGGATTGGCATCACAACCTTTTATACTAATGCTATCCGGCAACATGGAATAGATGAACCGGTGCATTCCCGCTTTGGTAACTACTAACCCCTTGCTGCTTTCGATCACCGTTCCTTTTACCACATTGCTGTTGCTGTCGATGAGCTTTTTGAGGATATAGTTCGATCTGTTGGAAGCCAGCGTATCCAGTTTCACCGGTGGTTTGCCGGCCAGCGCAGTGGCAATGGTACGGCCATGCATATCTACATAGCTGATGCTTACCTGTCCGTTGGCATCGCGCACGGTATTCTTGAAATAATGGCGGTTATTACCTACCTCCGTTCCAAACAAGGCATCCAACTCTTCCTGCTCAGCGCCATTATACGTATACACCGTTTCATGGCCTTTACCGATCTGAAAGGTATCGCCTACCCCACTCTGGATACTGATGCGGCCGGTATTATCGGGCGTATACCTGGTTTCTGCAAACACATAACCACGGGCATCCGGAATATATTTGTGGTACCCGTTTGTTTTGAGGGGGTTATTGGGAGAATAATATTGTGCGGCTCCCTGCGCCACATCCATTACGGGCGCGCCCTGGTTACAATAACAGTTGGCCAGCCAAAGGCTGTCATAGGCTTCTTTACGATATTCATTGGCGCTATTGAGCCGGTTAAAGCCGGGCGTGAATTGTATAATGCTGCTCAACGAAGGCGTTGGCATTACCTGGATCACCGGCCGGCCCTGGTGATCGTAAAATGTTTCGGCAATAATAGTTGTATCGGTGGTATTGTCCTTGGTAACGGTTTGACGGCTTTTTAAAGAACCATCGAAATATTGCACCACCGATTTTCGTTTTCCTTCTTCGGCAAAACTCGTGGAGGCCTGCCAGTTCAATGAAGAGTCAAGTCCGGTAAAGGCGTAGGAACCCAGTCCGGCGGAATAGTCGGAGCTCCATACCGATTCCAGGCGTTGCCCATCGTGTTTTACCTGCACGGCCCTTACGCGGAAAAACAACAGGCCCGATGCTTCATACAACAAGGGAATGTTATAGTTCTCCCGGCTGATGCTTACCCGCGTTGCATTGTTGGCAAACAATTTCCTGGGATCATATTGAGAGGGATTACCATTTTTATAATAATTACCCTTTGCCAGGCCATCGATGTAGGTCCACTCCAGGTCGTACTCATCGGCGGCCCGCTCGGGCGACCAGTGTACATTCAATTCCCCTTTTGAATTAACCGTGGTGCTGTTGAAAGAAATACTGCGGATGGCATTGTTGCTACAGGAGAAATTGTATTCCCGGTTGATCAGTATCTCATTGGTGAGCACCAGGGCATCGCGGTAATCGCTCAGGTTGCCTGAACCGTTAATAGCTATAATTTCAATCTCTACTTTATACCAGTCATTTCCTACATACACTTCCCTGTTCTTGTAGTTTGTATATTTCGAGTACTCAACACCCAATGTGAGCTCATCGGTTTCACCGGTAACCGGCGAACCATTTACATCCCGAGTATAATGTATTTTATAGGTCAGCGACACATTGAATTCATCGGGCAATACATGCCGGTACGATTCATCAATCTGAAAAGTGACCAGGTTCCTTACAAACCAGGTAGTTTGCAATGGTTTCAGTTGCGGGTTGAAATACACCGTATCCATGACCATGCTGGTTGAATCGGCCGCCAACTGGTTGCCTCTCAATGCCGGCGCCGCATACTTTTCGTCTATCGCTTTTGCTGTTGTAAAACTTCCAAGCAGCAAACAAAAACACAATAACCGGTAAATAATTCGTTGCATGAGATACGGTTTATTGATTTAGGGAGTTTTTTATTTGATAACCGGTATAAGGCGGTACCATACTACATACGCCTTTCTTCCTGATAAAATACCCATCGGTTGAAAACACCTTATCGGTAAACAAACCTGTTTGATAATTACTGAACCGCATGGTCACCTGAAAAGGCATTTTGCTGCCGGCCGGGGTAGTGCCTGAGCCGGTTATATTAAAACTGTATTGAATGGCGTGAATACGATAAGTTGCTGAATCGTATAGGATCTCGTACCCGCGGTATGGGCTGGCGGGTTTAAACAGGTGCGACAGCTTTTTGTACCCGCCCGTATCTGTCACCGCCATCCCGGTTACAAAGGTTTTGTAAAAAGAAGGATCGGTGAGGCTTACATGCAGTACATAGGTAAAAAGTTCTACCGGTTTATCTAATACCGCCCGGTGCTGGTCATGGCTTACCAACAGGCTCACCAGGCTGTTCTGGATGAATTCGGTGCTATCGCTGCAGAGCAGGTGCACTTTGTTACCGCTTACTTTATATTGACACAGGAGCGTCTCCGTTGTGCCATCGTTAAACCGGGTAAACCGTTCAACCTGGAAACCAACATGGGCCGTGTCTTTTAATGCCGCACCAATGCGGGCCATTTGCCCGGAACAATAGAATGTGTTCCCAACAGGCTGACCAACCGTTTTTACCAGGCAGGCAATCACCAGCCAGGCGGTGAAGGATATGGGCAGCATATATTTATATCGCATATACGAGTTTGTTTAGAATGATTAAGGGCTGTTACTCTTTGAGCAGCGCGCTCCTGGTTTCTTTAATGGTCTTGATTCCCCGCTCGGTTTCTTTCTTCAACCGGATGAGCGTGCCTTCATCGTCGTACTCATAGAATGTGGCGTAATTATTCTCGTCCAGTTCAGCCATCAATCGCAGGTTAACCGGGTTGTACACGAACGATCTCATATTACCATTGAATGGCGTTATGCGCAGATCATCAAAGTAAACCGGCGCCGATGAGGTGGCGTTCATCGACCAGGTTACACTGGTTGCGTTGGCAGGAATGGTGAGCGTATCTTCTATCCGCTGCCAGCCTTCAATGATAGCGCCCGAAGGTTTTAACTGGAAGTAATTGTCGCCATCTTCATTATTAAAGGCGAGGTTGAGCTGCGCATTGTCATAACTGCCCGAAATACAATCCGTCTCCTGTTTAACCCAGGCGCTTACTACAACTTTCTGTCCCTGCACCGGTGAAAAGCGTTTATGGGTGGCGTTGACAGCGGTGGGATTTTTGAATTGCACGCACCAGGTGGTATCAGGAAATACCGTAGCAGCTTTTACTGTAGCAAAGTTGGATCCATTAGGATACAATTGGGTTGCCGGCACCACCTCCCTGGCCTGTGGGTGTAGCCCCTGGCTCTCCCATTCCAATTTTAAATGATTGGGATTATTGCCAATTGTCCATAAAATGGTTACCAGATATAGCTCGCCAGCCTGTAATGCAACTGACCTGGTATGATAAGGTGTCGTATAATCATGATTCCCTTCTACCGTTTCTCCTGGTGAAGGAAAATTCCCGGTAAGATCAATATCAACTCCATTACGATTAATATGCATGGACATTCGATCGTCTGCAGTCGTATAGAAAGTATACACACCTGTATAACGTGGCTGTATATATCCCTGGAACATCATGCCAAAGTTATCATAGCGGCATGATGGTAAAGGCATGGGACCGATCTCGCTATCGTAGTTAATATTGGACGTGAAACTTAACAACTTTTTGTCGCTAACGTTATCGCAATTCTCATCCATACTTGAATACAGGGAAAAACCAGCTCCATTTCCAATTACCAATGTATCAATAAACGGAATTGAATCTTCCTTCATCGACAGTTCAGGCACTACCCCCTGGCTTGACTGGCCGATCGCAAAAGTCTTAACAACCGCATCATTGCCATTTACCCGCAGGCTATAGAGGCCGGTATGACTAACGGTATCAACCAGCGTGGCCGCGCTGCCGAGGTCAATATGCCGGTTCAGCAAGCAGGTTTTGCAGTTATCCGTCTGGTAACCGTAATCTTCAAATCCGTCAAAAGCGATCTCCCTGTTCCTGGCATTTTGCGCTACCGCTATAGGTAACGTTTGGTTATACCCGTAGATGCCGGTGTTGTAGCGATCAAGCGGATCATGGTTCTCTATTTCATAGCCTTTATTGTTGAAGCGGGTCATTTCACTGTTCCAAACCCAGCGCGTTTCATCAGTAGACGCCGCTAACAGGGAATTGGTAAAACCCCAGTAAGGTGCAAAATCTTTTATTTCACCTTCGGCGCGAATGTTGGTGGTATCTGAAAGGTTTGATCCTTTTCTATCGCTGTAATAGGTGTAGGCGCGATCCAGCCGCCAGTTACCCAAAATGCCAAACCGGTAGAAGTTAACCGCGGTATCGTTGATGTTGGGCCTGCACACCGTGCTATGCACCAATTCGTCGTTACAGTAATAACCACCTGAAGGTGCACTGGACAGGGTTGATACGCGACCTAAGGGATTGGGATCAGTTTCAGAATAATAAGGAGGAGAGCCATCTGCACAAGGTTCGTAATACTGGACCTCGATATACGGTTTGCAATCACCGTCAGTGGCGGAACAGTCGCTTGAAGTCTGCGTATTATAGGTTAACAGGCTTGCATTGCCCACGCCATCGGTGCCAACACCGTCAACCAACCTGATCCGGATTGCCGGCGAAACAACGTGATTGGAACTATAATACTGATTCAGCATGTCCTGTGCCATACCGGTAATATCAACGATATCATTTCTGTCAGTCGCCGTACCATGAGGTGTTTCAGGAATTATTACCCGGTGACCTGGATCTATATAAGGACCACCTTCTGAAAAATAAGGCACTAAATCATTCCCACTGGCTCCATTGGGATAACGGTCCCTCATCCAGGAATCATTTACCCGTTCAAGATAACAGGCATTGCTGTTCCGGTAATTTTTATGTGGATTGCCCGAACGCCCAAATAAATAGAGCTTAGCCGACGAGATCATTGCGCCCTCGGGAACATTGCTCATATTAAATTTTAACCAGCTCTTTACTTCAGAGTCCCATCCACCGTTGCCGGCATCTTCTGAATATGCTTCAAATTTTGTAAAATTATCCAGCCTGCTAATTGTACGGGGATGGCTGTTATTTCCATCCCAATACTTTTCAACTGCATAATTATCTATTGCCTCCGCCTTCCAGGTACGCAACGCCATTTTCCGTGCAGCGATAACCAGGGTATCTTTTGCAAAGGTGGTGCTGTCTACCATCCACACATCTTTAAACCGCGCTGCATTGGCGGCAATCACATGCGTGGCCGTGTCAAAAACCAGTCTTGCCGTATTGTTCACTCTTCTGATAGGCGATTCCAGGGAAGTCACACTGCCTGCTGATACGCCGGCCATATTGCGCTTACCCGAGCGGATGATGCGCAGAGACGCTTTATCACAGGAATAGGGAATACCATTCCGGTCAATAAAATAGATCCCTTTTTGCCCTTGTTTACCTTTTGATGCATCTACCGCCCATACTTTCGTGTAATTGATGTCCGATGTAAACTTGTAATAATCAGGACTGCAATGATCATTGGTTGTTTCAATGCGTTTATCATTTCCATACACCAGCAGTTCATCGCCGCTCTCAAAATAGCGTTCCACAGGCACCCGGCTTAAATCAGGATATACCATGATCCCTTTGCGGAAATACACGTCCTTTAACAGGGTGCCTATATTTCGGTAAGCAGGTCCCATACCTGTGTAGGCCCAATGCGCCGGGTAACTGAAATTATAAACCGGGTCATCAAACTCATTGTTGGTCTGCGACAACAATACATCGCCGGTTTCGCCGTCATACAGCAGGTTGCGCGTGGTAACCTGGCTTCCTTTTTCAATATGAATGATACTATCGAGTATACCATACCGGTTTACGATCTTCAATATAGAAATAGCGCGGTAACGGTTGGTTTCGCTATTGAACAGTGGTATTCCCGTGAATATTGGTACTGGAAAAGGACCTGCATCGATCACGTCTACATTGGCTTCTAAACTCTTACTGGCAGTTTGGGATTCCTGTTCCCGTACATCTACCATTATTTCAACCTCCTTGCCTATTTCACCGGTGGTATCAATGGTACCGGTTGCAGAATCGGCAATAGCCACCGTGTTGGACAAGCGGGGCTGACCGGCATTATCATTTACCAACCGGTAATAATTGTAGGTAGAGCTGATTGGCTTATCCGGGTCGTTCTGGGAATAAGAAGCCTGTGATCTCGGTTTGCCGTTCATATCGTTCAGCTCTATCTTGAATCCCTGGCTCAGCGTTACATAATTTTTTGAATCAAAATAGTATGGGTTTGGTATGGGACTTTTAAATGGCTTTTTGCTATCATTATCTATTGGCGTGTATTCAACGAGTGTGGGAAAATCTTTGGTGGTATAGAATTCCGTTTCATCGAACCCGTTAGCCGATTTTTTATCCTTGTGAATCGTTTGCACTCTTATTTTACTGTATCCTACGGAAGCACCGGGGAAAAAGGTTTCTGCAAAGGGCTCTTCTGCATACATAAAATTCGTGGGCGCCAGGGCGCCTACCTGTTCCGAATATACTTTTGCCGGAACATGGAAAGGATTCTCATCGCCGCCGATCATCGGTTCATAGGAAGCTACTCCGCTGCTGATACCTGTTCTAACCCCATTTATCATTACAGTATCTGTATAGGTATATGTTTGTCCGTATTTCGAAGGCTGCAAACCATGCCGGGCCATCGAATCCCAGTGATCACAGAGCTCCACCATTTTAACCCGCAATCCCCCACCAAACTTTTTGTAAACAGGATTATCCAGGCGGGCAAATGACCTGTCCGGTACCAGGCTGTTGCAACGGTTATTTCGGCGCGCATTGTTTTCATATTCAATTCCCTTCAGCATATTCAGCACGTTACCGGCCATAGACGTTAACAGACCAACCACCGCTTTTACGTCCAACTTATCACCTGGTTCCGACCAGGGATAAGCTTTGGAAGGCAGGTTCAATCGTAAGAACTGAATGGCCGCAGTGGCGAAAGGACTTTTTCCATTAACCGGTTTAACTCTTACCCAGATAGTCTTATTATTATTATTTATTTGCGAGGCAACACCATAACTTTCAATCTCTGCATAACAGGGCACCAATTCATAGCCATTTCCCCAGCGGTCGCCGGGCATGTTCACCGCCAGTTTCAGGAATAACTGCGTTACGCCATCCAGGTATTTGCGCTTAACATCGGCTGCAGTGTTTACAGTTTCAGTAACATTTATAAATACAACGCGATAATCGCTATTTGCTGCTCCTTCGGGATAAAGCACCGGTTGAGGAGCACTACTTTCTGAGGGGCCAAAACCGGCAATCGTAAAGAATTGCATGGCGCGTTTATTTTGCACATAGGCATAATCATCCGACTCATACGTAACTTTTAATTTACCACCGGAAGGCAATTTGATCTCCGACAATGTCCAGGGCGCTGCATTGTTTCCTGCACTGTCGGTATTCCAGCTCTTTACACCTGTTTGCAGGGTATAGGGAAAATCGGCATTGGTCATTGCGCTGTTGCCTGGGTTGTTACCCGGGTCTTTGTAATTGCCCCAGCGGTCAACCGATTTTTGGGAGAATCCCGGATTAAGATTATTATAAGTAAAGATGTACGGATTGCGTTTGCCTTTATCGCTGCCATTATAGGTGAACCAAACCTTTTTCAGGGTTAGTTTTCCGTTGTCGTCCAATGAACCCGGGTTTCCTTTACATAGCTCATAGCTGTATTCAAAATGCACGGTCTTGATGGGACGGGCATTTGAACCATTCTTTAAATAATCGGCTTTAGTATAAAGGTTGATCTCTTTTAACCGGTATAATTTCTTATCGGCATTCCTGCCCCCATTTTCGTCAGTTACGCCGCAGCCGTCTTTGCGATCGGCGTCGAGCACAAACGTAGCCAACATGGTTTTGGATTCAACCGAATTCAGGTACCATACTTCCCGTTCGCCATAGGTATAGCTGCCGCGCTCATCACGGCTATCTGTTTTCAATCCCTCATTGTATGCGGCTAAATTCTGCTGATAAGGCGCCCGCCATCTGTAGGGCGCATCCAGGCTATATACCTGGCTGTAGTTAAATTTTACCGCATCGCCATTATCGTCTTCGGTGATGCCATCATCTGTAAGGTCAACATAATCGCTTGACAAAATACCTGACAACAGGAACGAATGCGAATATGCGGGCATCACTTCCCTGTTAAAATAGCCATCCTTGCCCTGACTATTATTTTCAGTATTATCTTTTGTTTTGTCATAAGATACCAGGCCGGTTGCATTATCCCCTTTCCCCTTTTCGGTAGTCATGGTCACTTCTACCTGGTTTCTATTATATACCGGAATGCCATATACGTACCGGCGACCATCGGGGTTCAACACCGTGATCTCTGACAAGTGATGCGGGCGCCTATAACTGTTATCAACGCGGTTTACAGGGGTGTAATTACTGCAACTGGCTTGCGGAAAACTATTGATGGAATACGATCTGATCGTTTTATCAAGCCCCGCCTCTACAGCTTCCCTCGCTGTAAGGTAAGAGATTACCTGAGTCCGCTTATCCCTTTGTTTGCGAACAGTATTATTAAGATCAAAACTTATTTTATCGGTTACCCGGGCATTTTTAAACAAGGACAGAAAACGGGTGGCCGTTACCGATCTATTTTTATCGCTTGCGTTCAGGTCAACCCGCATCAGGTTATCGCCGCCAAGCGCTTTTTGGTATAACTTGTCGACAGCCGTTTTTTCGCCCGGGTTTTTAAAATATACATTTTCAAAAGTAGTGTCGGCCGGGCGGAAAGGGATAACCTCAACCATTCTGTTATCGCCCATCCAGGCATTGGAATTCGTAACGGAGTATACCTGGTTGTAGTCATACCCCCCTTTTGCAATACTTCCCAAACCAGCATTTACCCCAGCGGTGTACATTTTGCTTTTGGTGCTCATTTTGTGATCGAACACAAACCCGATATCGCTGCGATAAGGCCGGAACATGCCGCCGGTTCCTTCACCGGTTATTGACCAGGTATCATACGTATAAATGGGAACAGCAATATGCGGGGCGTTCTCCGTCCAGGCAATATCCTTTTCCAGGTTGTAATCGAGCAGCACATTCTGGTCCCTGCCGGCTTTTTCGTAATACAGATAACCGTATGCGGGCAGTACCCGTATTTTATTTTCCACTTCCTCGGTGGAAGTATATCCCTGAAAACTTTTACTGGCAAAAAGCCCTTCGGCCTCAGCACCTGCTTTTGCGCGAAAGGTGTATCCCGTGGAAGTATAGGGGATGCTGATAGTTGGGGTATAAGAAGGTTTCGAGAAAGAGATACTCGAGCCAAATTTGAGCGGAGTCCCCTGTATTAAATTTTTTCCGGCTATTGCCTGCCCCTTCATTTCACCGGTGATCTGGAGGTTTTGTATACCTGTACGGGAATTATAACTGGTCCCAATGGTTATGCCGCCTGTTACCATGCTTTCTCTGGCTCCCAATTGAAAACCCATGGTACGGCCTACTGTTACTCCTGACTGGGTATTGCTGGTAAGGGATAACCCTGCTGACAAATGCCCCTTCGATCCTGTACTGGCGCCAATGCTCATATGCATGGATCGTTCAAGCCCCCACCCCTTATAGTTGTTATAAAATATACTGCTTGAAAAGCCAAGCCCTCCTGAAATTATGGGCACTCCTACAACTTCCACGTCAGTACCTACGGCAGCCCCAAAGGTGCGGTTCGGCTTTATACTAACGGTCTTGGTTATTTTATCTTCGCCACCCTGAAAATCATCGGGTAATCCACGCATGTTACGCGAGATCACGCCGGGGTTAATGTTCCAGCCCAACCCTACCCAACTGGCTTCCTGGTCCATGGTTACCCCGCTCTGGTAATGCAGGTTCACCGGATAGCCGCCAACATCGAGCAAGGGAATGTTATAGGAAAAATCACCTGTAAAAGGATCAACCAGGTTATTGGAATTCACCGATTGAAAACTTTGCATCTCCGGCTGTGTGGGGCCCGTGGTAACGGTGCCGTGCACATGACCCGGGCTATTGAACCTGCCTGTCTTTTTGCCGGTTACAGCTTTTTCAGGCGCACTATTGATTTCTTTCTTAATTTCTTTATTGATGTTAGCTGTCAGTCCGGTCCTACCCGCCTTCCAGGTATCAGCACCATATATATGCTTTGCTGCGGGTAAAGGCCGTGCGTTCGCCCGGGTAACAACCGGTATCAATACCAGTTGCAGGTAAAATAAGCTCACAAAAAACCAGGCAATGGCTTTGGGATGACGGGTTAATGTCTGTAACATTCGTATTTGATTTTCGGCTGTTTTGTTCCGGTTGTATTATTACTGTTGCTGTCTGTACTCGAATTTTAAGAACCAATGCTCATTGCGCTCATTGGTAAGGTCAAGCAAATACATATGCTTATGGGTTAATCCTTTACCAGTCAGGTCAAGGCTCAGATAGTTATTTCCGTACTGTACCCCCAGATTGGAAGAATCCAGTTGCACAGGCTGATGAGCGGTCGTGCTGAGATCGGTTATATTGACCTGCACATTGTTGCTGTTGAAGTCCTGCTGGTATAAGAACCGTAGTATGCCCGCGGGAATTACATAAGAAGCATCGGGCGACCGCCTGAGTTGGGTATAGTATCCCTTGTTGGGCGCGTTGAATGTGTCTGCTGATGGTTTTTGTATGCTGAAGCTCCACACCTCACTATTGGCAATGGGCGATAAATTATTTTTGGCCGTAACCCGCCAGGCATACAGCTTACCCGTATCGAGCCCGGGCATCCCCAGCGGATACTGTAAACTGGTAAAGGAGATATTCGATTGCAGCAGTACGGGCACATTTTGCTGAATGGCATCGGCCCCGCTTTGCGTGGGTTGCACTTCTACCAGCACATAATCATACAGCAGGTTGCTGAAGGTATTGTAAGGTGTTGGCGGCAACCAGGTAAAAAAGGGCCGGCACAAGATCACGCGATCACTGTCGCCCGGTTGTATCAACTGGGGCGGACTGATCGGCTCTATTTCAACTGTTACACATTCATCGGCGATCTGTTCTGTAATATCGTTTGTCCATTTGGTTAGAGTATAGCAAACAGTATATACACCTACTGGTAAAAAACCATTGGGGTTGGCATCGATGGTATACCCCGCGCCAACTGTATAGGCAACCGGGGCCACCGTATTGGCATTGATGACCCTGGCGCCGGCGGGCAGCAAAAATGTTGGCGTGGTGGCCGTTAAAACGGTTTGCCCTGTGCCGGCATCAGTCATCACCATTTGTACCTGCACATTCATGGAAGCGCCGGTGGTATTGACCAGCGACATATTCCACAATTGCGGTTTAATGGTTAGCCCCAACGGCGGCAACTGCAATGTAATAACCACCTGTGCCTTCAGGCAGTATCCCATTATCAGGCCGATAACCAACAATAGTTTTTGTTTCATTTTATTTGAAATTAAAAGTCTTTACAAATTGAATAGTGCCCATTTCATTGCGGACCAGGCCCTGCTTATTGCCCGGCAAATACCCATGCTCGTAAGATAGAAATAGCATATCCTGTTTAAATACCCGGATGTTGGCCGATACATACCCACCGGCTTTGATCAGCGTATTGTTCAGGTTATTGATCTTGATACCAATGCCCAGGGTGCCGAATTTTGGAATATTGGGTTGAACGCCGCCATCCAGCACCTGCAGGGTATAATTGCTGTTCTTTGTATAGGAAATACCGGCATTGGCCGTAAATGAATTGAAATAAAATGTTTGGGTAAAATAGCTGTTGGTAGCATTGTAATACAGGAACCCGGTGTCGGTTTGGTTGTTATAAAACTTATTGAACATAATGGTGGTCGCCATCTTTAACTGACGCACGGGGTATACATGAAATAAGGTAGCATTGAAAGTTTGAAACCGGTTCTCTATCACCTGCTCATCTACTTTAGTGTATTGGGATAATGGTTGATAACCTACCGACACCACCGGCCATTTACGCACCCGTAACGTTGCGGTAAGGCTTTTAAAAATGGTATTGCTTCTATAGTCCTGCACCAGGAATGGATTTGAATATTCATTCTTGCGCAGAGAAGCGGCGATACGCAGTTTTCTTTTAAACAGGTTCTGATCGGCTTTCACATACCAGCTTTCCATGGCGGCGTTGGTAGTATAGCTGCTGAAGGATTGATAGTTGGCGCCCGCTTTTTTATAAAAGGCTTCAATCCTTGATCTGGTACCCGGGATATCGGAGTATAGTTTAAAGGCAACCGCCTGGTTGTTTTTGTCGGATAGCGTAAACTTATTACTGCTCTCCGGTGGATTGTTGCGATAATCGGGTGTTATTGATTTGGCCACTTCGGCAGTGAGATATGTGGTGCGGTTGATGGCCCAGCGGCTCTCCGCACTAAACCCGGTTAGGGGAATGGTGGAGGAAGCAACCAGTTGTTTTTGTCCGCGGAATGCAGATAAAATGAAATAATCTTTTTCCAGCCGTCCGATACCGGCACGCGCCATTATAAGGTATTGTTTCTTTCTGTTTGTGTTACCAACTGCAAAATCCCGGAAACGGTAATTGACCGTACCCGCTGTTAAGGCCAGGTAATACCAACTGTTGTATTCAAAATTGATCCCGTTCACGCTGACGTTTTTGGCGGTCAGTTCGCTGTGATTGACGGGACTGCGACCTATGCTGAAATTGCGTACCCCTAACAGCCACCTGTACTTTGCCGGTATATGCACGTCCTCCATTCCATATTCCGCCAATTTGTTTTTCCAGGAACGGGCCGAATTCAATTCTCTCCAGTCCCCATTGATCATTTGCCGGAACTGCTTCACCTTATTCAGGTTGTCCTGGTATTTTTCTTTCAGGGAATCAACCTGCGTATGCAGGCTGTCGTATTTCATTTTGGTATCGGCATATTTTTGAAGGAACAGCGTTGCTGCCTGCTTTAATGAATCTTCCCTGTGCCGATTCACACTGTCTGGCTCATCTGCTTTCCAGGTTATTTTGGGCACTTTCAGCGTTTCATTCGCTTCAATGCGCTGTTGCGGATCAAAGGTTGTTTTCAGTTTTCCTTCCAGGCTGGAAAGCTCCGCCTGCTTCAACGCATAGGCTTTTTCCAGCAGCGAATCTTTAATAGAAGGCGCCAGCGCCAACAGGCGTTCACGCATGGAGGTTCTTAATTTATTTTGAAATTCCCGCCCGTTGAAGGCTGCCTGCACATCGAAAATATTCCGGAAGAAATGTGAATTGCTTTGCCTGATCCAGTAATTAACCTGGATGGGTAAAATACCGCCCAGGGTTACCTCCCAGCGACCGGTTATATTATGTTGCAGGATATCTTTCTCAGCATAAGGCGTATCAATAAGCGAACGATAGTTAGCTGTATAAGCGATCATGCCGCCATTTAAACGAAAGGCCGGGCGGGTGATAAATAATTTTTTGAAGGGAGCGTTCAGATCAACTGTTATAACGTCTTTCTTTGAGTTTTTAAAGTCGTTCAACGCCTTTTTACCGGTCAGTAAGAAATGTTTCTTTAATGTATCCACCTTCCCGGCAGGTATGCTATCAGGAAGCAGGACCCGAAGTGGGGACTGGGCGGTAGCCGCATCTGCCAGGAACAGGAAGATCAGGGCGCTACAGAGCAAAGCATAACAATAACATGGGTAACGAGTTACCATGCCGGGCTTAAGGGTTTAGTTGGGTCAATAAATATTTAGGGCGTTTTTACAAACGCCTGATTAGTATGTACAATCGTGGAATTTCTTAATTAGGAAATAGTATAGGCACCGGGATACGGGATCAACATGGAGGAGAGTGCATCATATTATTATTGTACCTAATACATTTAACCGGGGTAAAAGTATAAAAAAAGTTTTAAAAAAATGGCACTAATGTGAATTAGTGCCGACATTACCTATTCTACTAACTATTTTAAAGCTGCATTTTGCACGCCTATTGCGAAATAAGCACATTTATAGATTTTTCATCCTGACCATTATTTTTTAAAAAATTTTTTTTAACGGTCTAACCCTTGCTAACAACTGATCACCTTTTTACCCGTTCGAAGATTACTTCTTTAACATTTTTTTCCTGTACCCGGAAGGATTTTCGCCGGTGTGCTTTTTGAAGATGCGTGTAAAATGGCTTTGGTCAGAAAAACCGGTGAGGTAGGCAATTTCAGTGAGCGAATAAGCAGGCTGCTGCATTAGTTCCATGGCTTTTTCGATGCGCTGTTTGCGGATGTATTCACCAAAACTCATGTTCTCAAAATACCTCGAAAACTCCCTCGACAAATAAGAAGGGTTTATATCCAGCCCTTTCGACAATTCTTTCAGGCTCAGATTGGCATCGATATGGTCCTGGATAAGATCTTTTAATTCCTGCGCCCACGCGGGCGTTTTCTTTTTTGATCCCGGCTTATTCTTAAGATACCTGTTCAGTACAGCTACCAACAGGTCTTCAAAAGGTTGTTGGGTATGCTTTTCCTGCTGCAGGTGTTTTGCCCAACTGTACAATGCCTCATAAATGAGCATTCCCTTCTCGAGTAATTCCTGGTCATTGGTATAATTGTATGCCAGTCCTGCCGAGATGGCCCATAATCCCGAAGCCTGTACGGCAATGTCGTGGCGATCTGTATCGGCCCCTCTTACGATCACTGCCATGGTATGGATGGCTTCGTCCTTTATTTTATATTCTTTTACCAATGCGTCAAAAGTGCAAAACTCGCCGGCGTGCGTGAATTTTACATTGGGCACATCAAACGGAATGGCGTTTTGTTTTTCCGCTTCCGGGATCACTTTATCAAATGGCACATAGATAAAAACGGCTTCGTTGTCAATAAACCGCTTTATGAGCCAGGGACAGGCAATGCGATCGATCTTGGGACGCTCTCTTGTTATCCATTTCATAGCTGCAAATTACGGCTATTTACGCAGGAATTTATTTGCAGAAACGACAACAGAATAATGAACAACCCGCCCTGGTAAGCCTATACAAATAATGCAGTGGCTTGTCGGCAATACCGTCGACAGTTTGAAGTTGGCTTCCCTCTCCCATTCCAGGAGCCGGTTATTGCTTTATACACCGGCATCAACAAGCGGTTCATTTTTTTCAATAAACAGGTAACCTATACAGTTATATACCGACATATGGAGCTATCGGGAGAGGGTATGAAGTGAAAATTATAATTCTATCGGCATACTGCCTTCCGGTTGCATGGCATTGACCATCATTCGAAGTTTTAATTAATCAAATGAATCGAGCAGAGAACAGGATGCACAATGCTATCAGGAATTATTGCAGAAAACAGATAACAGTAAAATATATATGGAAACAGGATAAAGGTGCCTGTTTTACGCCTGGATTCTTAGCCGGTATACCGATTTAGTCACTATTTCACGGCTTCGTGTATGGATTACTGATCAAACACTAAAATATTTTCCTGATTTCATAACGGTAAGTTTGCGAGAATCGCTAAATTTCCTCTCAACCCTTCTGAAGGGCGATTAGTACACCATTTTAAACCTTTTCCATGTATCAGATTCAATTATCATTAAAAGATCTGCAAAAGATCCATGACGCGGCCCAGATAATCACAGAAAAGATCGAGCATCACTACACGATCCCCGAACTGGCCGAGCTGGTTGACATTCCTGAAAAAAAATTAAAGGCAGGCTTCAAACAATTGTTTAACGCAGGTGCGTTCCGGTACCGGTATGCGTTGCTGTGGAATAAAGTGAAAAGCCTTTTACTGGAAGACAAACCACTAAAATCGGTAGCCCAGGAAACCGGCTTTAAAGACAAGAGCGCTTTGATAAAATCGTTCAAGAATGAATTCGGTATTACACCGGTGCAATGGAAACGGGAGCAGGAAAAGAATGTAGTAAAGTAAAAAGCTGTCGCCTCCCGATAGCAGCTATCGGGAGGCGAACACCTCCTGCAAAACTTACCGGTTATAGCCCTTCCGGCAAAAAATAATTGGTAAACAAAAAATCTTCCTGAAAGCCGAGGCGCCTGTAAATGCCTATTCCCAATTTGGAAGCCTGCAGTACAGCATGTGATGCCTGGCTTTCTACTGCTGTATTGATAAGCACTTTCATGATCTCATCGGCGAACCCCATTTTGCGCATGGCGGGCAACACGCCTACTGAATGAATGCCTGCAATTCCGTTGTGTATATACAGGAGCGCCGTGCCAATAACCTCATTTTCGAACACCGCTGTATAATATTGTACGCTTTGCGGAGCGTTCAATAAAATGTCTTCGTGAATGAAATAGTTAAAAGCCTGCGGAAATACGTTACTCCACTGTTTGCTTTGCGCCGGGGTTTCTACCCGTATCAGTTGCAACCTTTTTTCGTACACCAGCTTTCCGGTCAAAGGGAGCGACATGCCCACCAACTGTGTCTTTTGTTGAAATCCTTTGGAAAGCAGCAGGTCATGGTCATCATCCCAATAAGAAATGGTCATTTTTTTCTTTTCATTCCGGATCACCTGTACAGCCGCATCTGCCACGTTTGCGGTAAACCGGTACGACCATAACCTGTTTGGCCATTCTGAAAACGGGAGATAAGAATAAGCAAAATTTTCCCTGGTGTGGTTACCGTTAAAAGGCGCGCTCACTTCCGTCCACAGGGAAATGATATTCTCAATGTTCTTTTCTTTAATATTCATTAGCTGATGACATTGTATTATTCCATTACAAAGGTAACTCCCCTCAAAACGCATAATGCTTCCAGCCGCCATCAACCACCGCAACAGTTCCGGTAATATACCGGGCCCGGGGCGATAACAGGAAGGCAGCCATATTGGCCATGTCCTGTGGTTCACCGAAATCACCTAACGGGATCTCGCGTTCGGCAAAGGCCCGGCGTTCATCACCCGGAAAAAAACGGCGAATATTCTCCGTATCGATCAATCCCGGTTGCAGGCAATTGACCCGGATGCCATAGCGTCCCAACTCACCGGCCAGTTGCTTGGACCATGCCACCAAACTTGCTTTAAAAACCGCCGAGGCGTTTATATTTCGAATTTCAAACGTACTGACAATATTCAGAATGGAACCTTGCTTCCGTTCCATAAAATGCGGTAACAGTTGTTGCGTCAATTGCCGGTGCCGGTCGAAATCAAGCGCCAGTGCCGCCTGCCACTCTTCATCGGGCCCCACTACATCGAGCGGACGGCTTCTGCCCGCATTGTTTATGAGCAGATCAACTTCTTCCAGGTTAGCCAACGCAGCGGCCGCAATTTTCTGCGGACCATCAGCAGCTACAAAATCCTGTACCAACGTTACCGGTACAACGCCACCCGCCATGGCAACTTCTTCTTTCAACTCATTCAATAATTTTTCATTTCTGGCAACGGCCAGTACCTTCACGCCTTCTATTGCCAGTTCTTTTGTAATGGCCCGGCCCATTCCCTGGCTGGCGCCGGTCACCACCGCAGTTTTTCCTTTCAAATACAGGTCCATATTGCTACTATTTATTTCTTTTCAAAAGTAACAGGTAGTAGCTATTTTTATGACGGCTGCAATTAATGTAAGGAACTAACAAATTTGTAAGTGTTATCATTTCATTTAACCACCGGGTTCTCCCTAAGGTATGTCCCGTTTTCAAAGCTGATCACATAATCGGAAGGGAACCGGGTGCTTTTTGCGTAGTAATCTGTTGTTATGATCTGTGCACCTGACAGGCAGGCCGCGTCAAACCGGCTTTTATCATTACGGCGCGCCTCTTCCGTATCGGCATCGGCGCGGGTACGTACGATGTATCCCTTAGTCACCAGGTCCTGGATGGTTTTTCCATCTTTCACCGCATCGTTCATGATCAAAATAGCCGCTTCCGGTGAACCTGGCTCCGCATTCACAAATAACAGGCGTTTTTGCAAAGCGGTATGTCCCTTCACATAGGCCTGTACTTTATCGCCTTTTTCATCGAGGATGAAAATAAATTTGCCTTTCGCATTTTTCAGTAAGGGCCAGTTGCCTTTCAACACTGCTTCTTCCAGGGTTGTATAACTGCCTCTTACCTGATCCGGTGTAAGCACTTTTTGAATGCCAAGGTCGCGTGCAATGGTACTATCCAACTGATCAAATAGAGCAGCCGTAAACTTTTCAGGGAGGGTAAACCCCGGCTTTTTGATGGTATCATCTTTGGCATTCATGGTGATAAAAATCGGATTGTGGTCTTTATGAGCATCGGACCATTGCTTCAACTGTTGCAAACAGTTCCTGAACGTGAGGCAATGGCTTCTGAAATCGATATCCTGAATATGAAAAACTTTGAAACCCCGTTCTTTCATAACGCCGGATTGATCATACGGCAAGATATTGTTGCCATTTCCCTGCCAGTCGAGCCCTTTGGGATGTGCGTATTTGCCGCCTTTTGAATCGGCATAAATATCTATTTCCAGGTTCAGCAGGCCCAGGTTCAACTGATCTGTTAAGGGAATATGGCTATAATCAATATGACGGGCCAGCGATGAATCTGCCTTTTTTATCAGGCTGAACAATGGCGGGTCAATGGATTGTTTATAACTGTTGTGCGACCCGATCACCTGGATCTTATTGATCGGCAGATCGTTTATATCAATGAACAGGAAAGAAGTCAGTACAATACATAAACCGGCAACCATAAGTGTTCGTATCATGAGCGACTATTTATTAAAATGTTAAGTTAAGCTTCCGGGGTTATGGGAATGTTAAGCAGAGAATGTGACCCGGCAATAAAGATAATGTATCCAAATAAAAAAACCCCGCCTTTCGGCGGGGCAAAGTAAACCCTTATGAAACCTGATCCTAAAAAATTATTTTACTTACTTCATTCCATCCTGCATTGTCATTCAATTGTACTACATAAGCTCCTGTAAGATTATTATTCATATTTATAGTAATGCGGTAGGCAGCCTGTTGAAAATCGCGTTGTGCAAGTACCTGTCCGTTCATATTGATGATGCGCACTGTGATGGGGTTCTTAACTTCTTTATTAAACTCAATGTTCACGTTGTTACTATTTGCATAGATGCGGGTAGTGGGCGCCGCTTCATTGGCCTTGATGGTCTTGATGGTAGAATATTCATATTTGCCATCCAGATCAACCTGCCTGATGCGATAGTACGCAACGGCCGCTGTCATATTCTTATCAGTAAAGCTGTATTGCTGTACGCTGTTTGAATTCCCTGCTCCCAATACAACCGCTATTACAGACCAGTTGCGGCCATCAAAGCTCCGTTGCACTTCAAAATTATCGTTATTCAACTCCCGGGCCGTGCTCCAGTTCAGCACTACATTATTATTATTTCTTGTAACATAGAAGCCGTTAAATGTAACAGGCAATATTACAATGGGCGCTGCTGCCAAATTAAATCCATTGGGAGAAATGCCCGATGTACTGGCAGCATAGCCAACCCCATATATCGAGGCGGATGCCTTTTCATCGTACTTATTTATATCGCCTATGGTGATCACTTCTACATTGCGCTGAGCTCCCAGGGCGTTCAATTTTCCCGTTACTGTTAATTCAATAACTGAAGATGCACTCAATCTCATTTTCTTTTGTATGGTCAATATGCCGCTTACTTTAATATAAACACTGCTGAGTGTATCCGGCTTATCGAACAACACGCTTTTCAATTGCGGGATCACGATGGAATCGCCATGCATGGGAATACGGTTCAGGTCCCAGTTAGAAGCTTTTGACCAGTCGCCCGAAGAAGCGGTGAAAGTAATAACAGGTCTTGCCTGTGCTGCTGAAAAAGAAAGGAAGAAGATTGCGATGATTGTGTAGATCTGTTTCATAAGGTAACTTTTTTTGTTTGATGATTTTCATGGATAGTATTTCCAACGGCATACCTGTTTTTGGCACGGGGTGAAATTGATAGGCCGTTTAACCGGTTCCGGTGCATTGTTCATCTGCAAATCGTTCAGGCACAGCGACATGAAAAAACCCTTAGGGACGTAATTAAATCCGGGCGCATGCACATTCACCGAGGTACGCAAATGAGAAAGCGTCCCAAACAGGGATTATTATTTAGAATTTGGAAATAGAAAAAATTGCGGGAAATTTAAGATAAGAATAAACAACGGTCAGGGATACATGATTTCCACTATTCGTGGGGGTAACTACTTATCCCGTGCCGTTTTATTTGTAAAGAAGTAATATTCAAGATATGCCAAAGCATTATTTCGACCGGCTGCAAAACATCGATCGCCTTATCCGCGTGAAGGGAACCGGTACACCAAAACAACTGGCCCAAAGGCTACACATTTCTGAAAGTTTATTATATGAATACCTGTCGTTCATGAAGGAGCAGGGGGCGCCGATCGCCTATTGCAAAGACCGCAGAAGTTATTATTATATATGCCAGGGTGGATTTAACCTGCGCTTTATAAGCAATACCATATAAAAGGCAGTGGCCGGTTGGCACCGGGCAGTGTTTTTTCACTGCCTGCTCACCCCTGCCTACTGCCTTTTAAAAATTACAGCGGGTATAATACCGCAGCAGCCTGTTTGTCTTTGGTTGAGAGTACCGTAGCACCGCTTCCACATTGACCGCCGTTCATGATCGACGAGGCATCTGTGCCGCCTACGCCCGGTACTGCAGTAGCAGAGGATTCACCAATGGCCGACCAGTTGGTATGCCTGAATGAAACGTTGTGTCCCATTTCGTGGCAAATGGTGCGCGACCGTTGGGCAAAGCTGTTACCGGCAATGTAGTTTTTGTTGATCCTGATGGTGCCGCCGGCGCTTCCGCCGGAAGGGAATGTGCCCTGTCCGCAAACACCCGAGCCCAGGTTGTAATTTACGATCAGCACATCATACGATGTTCCGGTAACGACCGACCAATGGATGCGGCTTCCGGATACGGTGTTCCATTGGTTGATAGCCGCATCGATCTCCGGCTGCATGGATGTCATGGAGGCATCTACCTTTAACCGGATGTTCGTCACCTTGGCGCTGGTAACCAGGCTGCCGGTGTAATACTGCTCGGGTTTAACTTTTTCATCCGGCACGATCATATTCTTCGGGAAGAGAATATCTTCTTCTACAACGAACACATCGGGTCTTTCAACGATGTTACCGGCCGGGAAACCAAGGTCCAGAATGTACGCATATACCTTTGCGGCATTATCATCCTGCTTATCAGTACCTTCTGCCGTACCCGTTTTTTTACAGGCGGCGAAACCGATGGCCAGCAGGGCCATCATGGCAAATAAAATTCTCCTTCTCATGTGACTTGAGTTTTTATTAATAAATGAAATGAGCACCCAAATTTAAAAGGCCTGGTTCCGGTATTACTGGAGCGGACAACCGTATATTATGACAAAAGGTGAGCGCTCTTTGAAAGCGGCCCACCCTTTTTATCGTACTTCTTACTTCTTATTTCTTATTTATCTCCTACGTCTTTCCTACTTCCTACTTCCTACCTCTTACTTCTTACTTCCTATTTAGCTTCAAGCACCAGCGTTACTTTATTAAAATCCGCAGAGGCATTGATGATCTTTTTAAAGTCTTCGTACCAGGCCAACGGATACACTATTTTCCGGTACTGCTCTATCACATGCACTTTAATGACATTGCCTTCCTGGGTATAGGTAGATTCGAAACCCATAGCCACCTCATTATTATCCTTGTACACTTTACTTATTGCAAGATCGCCGGGATTCTTTACTGTATAGCCATCGGGAATAATAAATTCAATGGTCCTGTCGAGCACGTGCGGATAATTAACATCCATCGGGAACTGGCGGGGTTTCTCCTGGTACATTTCAACCTGGGGCCCAATGATCTCCCCGATCTTTACCAGGATCTTATTCCCGGCCTTCTCCACCAGTTCACTGGCATTCACTACCATGTCGAGGATAAAAGGCTTGTTATCCTGGTAGTTCTCCATTTCCCTGTTCTCTATTTTAGAAGAAACAACCTGCTCGGAGCTGGTGCCGAATTTCACCAGCTCTTTCAGCAATTCCCGTTGCTTTTCTTCGGAGGTGAAGTTAAAGCTGGTACGGTAGTATACAGCGCTATACCCCGAATATAACTGGCGGCTGTTGACAACCAGCGTATCGAGGGTTTTATTCAAATGGATCTTTGCTTCGATGTTATTGCCGCTTTGCACATATTCTTCGCCCATCACCGGACGGATATCGGCAATGGCGGTAGAAAAGTTGCCGATCATGGTGCCTTTACAATGAATGGCATTGGTGCCTATCCAAATGGGGTTGATGAGCGGATACCGCATGGCGAGCGCAGTAGGCGCCATGTATTTTTTCAGTTTGGGAAAATAGATCAACTGGTTATCGCAGTTATTCCAGTTCTCGAATGATTTGTCAACTGAAAAATCTTCCCGCGAACCGCACATAACGAACTCATGATTTATTGCCAGTTGTTTAAAGATGGCGCCGTATAGCCGCACAACGCCCCGGTGACTGGCAATTTTATTTTTGATCACCCACTCCAGGTTCTCCGCATTATCATCCGCGATGTCTTCGCGGGTGCTGATCTCTTTCTTCAGGGAATGTTCTATCGCTATCACGGTGGCGGCTTCATTACCGGTATTCTTCCAGCCATTGCTGTTTATATAGCCGTCGACCTTTTTCAGTTCTTTGTCACTATAAGTGGCATAGATGGAATAAGCCCTTTTTGCCAGTTCATTCCAGGTGAATAAACGGCTTGCGTTCTGGCTGCTGGTATTGTACGACAATTTGTATTCAACCCGTTTAAGGTTAGCCGTGTACGTAGCATATTTTTCATCGGCAGCGCCGGGAATGTTTTGCTGATGAACGGTAAGGAACCGTTTGGCGCCTATCACCGTATCGGCAGGCGCGTTCACCTCATTATATCCTTTTGCTTCGAAGATCAGCCGGGCCGGCGACACCACCTCTACCTTTGCATCGAGCACGGGAAAAGAACGTTGTATTACGTCGCGGCCAAAAAACGACACATTGGCTTTATAGGTATAATAATACTCCACTTCACAGCCTTTTACCAGGCCTTCCATGGCAAAGATCTTGTACAACTGATCGTCTTCCTGCAGGTCTTTGATATTCTTCTTATCCAATTCAATCACCTTCCCGCCGGGCAAAATGGTGCGGGCCTTCATATCAACGATATCGGCATTATTGTTAACCGGCAGGTAGATCTTATTGTAACTTTCTATTCCCTTGTCGTCGAGGATGTGAATGCGCGTGTGGTACGTTTTATACAATGCCAGGTCCGACTTTTCATCAATATATTCTGTGCGCCTTTTTTCAAAGATCACGACCGCCGATTCGCTGCTGTATTTATTATCGGGGGTTTGAATACCCGTTTGGCCGCTCCATTGTTCCTGTTCAATGGGGAGAGAAGTCTGGGTAAATGCCGGTACGCTGCATAACAGGAAGCAGGCCGTTATTAATTGTTTATACACGGTTGACATGTAAGGTCTATTTTTTTGAAATACTGATAGATTCTTTATACAGCGGGAACAAATGTTCCAGCACTTCGTTCCAGGCTTTAAAATGATCTGCGGTAAGCAGCAGGTAGTCATTGTAAAATTCCTGGGTAAGCAGTATGGTATTCCCTTTTTGTTCATAGTTCATGGTAAAGCCCCACACGTCGTTTTTAAACGATTTGCTTTGTGGCAAATAGCTTACTTTATAGCCATCGGGTATGGTGAGTACGGTCACATATTTTTTCACAAACCGGAAATCGTATTCCACCGGCATTTTGCGCTTCGGATAATCGATCTCCTCATGTTCATATAATTTGAGCAGGTTGAGATTCAGGTACCATTCGTCGCCGATCTTGCGGGCGTAATCCTGCAACTCAAATTTGCCGCTTAGCGTAAAGTGGTTCTTATCGCTTTGATCCCCGGTTTCATAGCTGGTGAGCTGGAATTTGTTGGAGCCACGTGAGAACCGGGCCCGCATGTATTTGTCCTTATCCTTGCCGTTGATATAATTGGATATGGCATGGGCGTTCATGGAATAATAGCCGCTCAGGTGAATATTGATCCGGCCCGTGATGCCTTTATCGGTCAGTTGCAGAAAACAGGAATCAACCAGTTGGTTGGTTTCTTTGGGCGGCGAAGGCACCCTGGCAATGGTATACTTTCCATCTTCCAGCGCTATCAGGGCTTCTTTATCCTGGATATGGGAGGAAGGAATACCGAACACACAGGTTGGATCGGTGCCATCGAGGAAAATAAATTCTCCTTTTTTTAACTGAATGGCGCAGATCATATGATTATCTACGATGGGCAGCGGCGTTTCGCGGTATGAATAAGGCAGTGAGCGGGTACCGATCCAGGTATGATAAGCCGGTACGCCGGCCGTATTCAGCATCAGCGTGAGAATGCTGCTCATATCTTTACAATCGCCAAAACGGCGGCTGCAGACAAAATTGGCGTCGCGCGGAATAAACCCTTCCATGCCATCTTCAAATGCCACGTATTTAATATTGCCCTGCACCCAACTGTAGATCTGCCTGGCTTTTTCTTCCTGTGATGTAACGTCTTTGGTGAGCGAATCAACGATCCGTTTCAGTTCGGGACCTGCCGTCTTATTGATATCCCTGATAAAACTATTGTTTAATTTGAAGAGATCGTTTGTATCTGCCAGGTAGGGCACGTCCTGTCCTTTATCGTTCTTATATTTCTCAATATAAAAAACCACGTGGGGAGAATAATAGGCTGCGCCCGGCGCATCGGGATATTCTTTTTCAGCCGGCTGGTCCTTTACCTGGAAGGTGTACGTGATCTCCCCGCCCCTGCTGTCCTGAGTGAATTTGATCTTTTCGGTATCCTGCCCTTTCAGTATATATTTCACCGAAACATCCTTGGGAAAAGAGATGCGCAGCTCATCATTGATCACGGGAATGCTGCGGGAAAAATAATGGGGCGACAGCAGATACGGTTTTTTATGAATTACCTGCAGGTTCAGGTTACCGGTGGCCCCCTGTCCTATAGCCGGGAAGTCGAACATGGTTTCCTTTACATCGTCGTAAAAAACGCCCGACGATTTGCTGCTGCTGGTCTTGAAACTGGTGACCTTCACCTTTTTGTTTTCGGCCGTTTGGGTATAGGCTTCATATTCCTTTACCTCATGAAAACTGCTATGCCCAAAGCCATACTGGCTCAGGTAGGCGGCTGCATTGCCGGTCAGGTACAGCAGTTGCTGCGATTCCTTACTTTCTACATAGGGTGCGCCGTCCCTGATCCTGATCTTATATTGGGCCGAGGAATTCAGCATAACAGCCTGCTCGCCGGGATACTGGCGTTTTAACTCTTCTACATTCTGTGCAACGGCTGCATGCGCTGTAGCCAGCGTGGCTGCCAATAAGAAATTTCTCAATCCTGTTTCAATCCTCATTTTAAACCTAATAAATATCCGAAATAATAAATTCTTGTTTGTTTCAATTTTCCATTGTCATCGTAATAACGGATCTCACCGTGGTCATTTCCGTTATACGCGCCGCCTTCTTCTGTCAATATTCCTTTTTCATTATACTCCTTATAGGGCCCATGTAAATTATCATGCAGGTAATTGTATATGGAACGAGCCGAGCCATCAGGATTGTATTCTTTCAACAGGCCTTCCGAGTCGCCATAGTTCTCGGTGTTTTCCATCGACAGTTTGCCGTTGGTGTGATAGGCTTTATAAGAACCATGCTGACTTCCATCCACATAATTTACGGCAATCGATGGATTTCCGTTCGGGAAAAATGATTGTAACGAACCATTCCCCTGCACCAACGGGATTTCCGGAACCAGCTCGTTGTTTTTGCCCTGGTAACTATAGCCAACAAGTACATCGTCGTGATAATGCATGTGACATACCAACGTGCCATCTTCGGTGTACTTTTTGAACAGGCCCTCGCGGTCTCCATTCTTATAAGGCATTTCTGAATCCGTTTTACCATTCTTATAGTAGTAGGTCCGTTTTCCGTGGAGCCTTCCTGCTTTGAAGTCTTCTGTACGTGAAACGGTCCCATCTTCGCGGTAGTATTTCCAGGTACCGGTTTTATCACCCATATGGTACGTTCCTTCCATACTGATCTTTCCGCCATAATAGTACGTCTTGTACATACTGTCGCGCACCCCTGCTTTAAAGTATTGCTCCGTTTGGGTAGAACCATCGAAATAAAAGAACTTATAAAGACCTTCTAAATTGCCATTTACATAATTGCCTTCGCTGGCCAGTTTCCCATTCACATATAATGAGGTGAATTTACCGGTACCATTCTTCAGCTTTACCATGTTCAGCACTTTGCCGGTGGTGTCGTACTCGGTCATTTCCAACAGCATACCCATATCATACAGCATTTCAGACTCTAATTTCCCGTTTGGCCAGAAGGAGGTTTTAACCCCATTCAATTCTCCGTTCAGATAACCGGAGCGGGTAATCAACACGCCCTGCTCATTATAGGTGAGCCATTCGCCTTGTAATTCATCCTCTTTATACCAGCCCTCTTCCTGTTTTTCGCCATGCATAAACCAGGAAATATAGTACCCGTCTTTTTTACCGGCTACATAGTTGGAGACAACGCTTTTTTGCCCGTTGGCAAAATAAGTAATGGATTCCCCGTTCAATTCGCTGTTAACATAAGTATTTACTTCTCTTTCTTTTCCTGAACCGCTATAATAGATCTTTTTACCATTCAACTCTCCTTTTGCATTGTAAGGCATCAATACCTTTTTAGTACCATCGGGCCGGTACACCATCAGGTCGAGCTTTCCTTTACTGAGTTCGGAAATACCGATCTGTTTGCCCGTCTTATCGAAATATTTTGCGCCTTTTATTTTATCATTATCAAACGAGAGCGTAGCATACAATTTGCCATCTTCATCAAAATACCGGATATCCCCATCAGCTTTTCCTTTTTTACTGCTGTATTTTGTTTCCACCTGTCCATTGTCGTAATAAGAGATATATTCGCCTTCCAATAAACCATTGTTATAATATTCCACGCTCTTCAGCTTTCCATTTTCATGGAATTTTTTCATCTCGCCGGTTGGTTTATCATGGTCGTACTGGGCCGTCATAGATACTACGCCGTCGTCATACCAGGCTTTATAAGGCCCGCTCAGTTTATCATCGACATAGCTGCCTTCCGACGCCACTTTACCATTGTCGTGGTAGGTTTTGAATTTACCATTGCGCAGGTCATTTACATAAACGGCTTCGGAACTCAGCAAGCCGGTTGTTGAAAAATTCTTTATAAGGCCGTTGAGCTTTCCGTTGGCGTACTGATCGATGACCCTGATAACGCCATCCTTATAATAAGTAGTTTGTTCGCCATCGGTTTCCCCGTTCTTATAGGTTGAGCGGGAAGAAACCACGCCATGGTCAAAGTAGTACGTTTCTTTTCCTTCCTGTTTGCCGTCCCTGTAGAACTCTTCTCCCTTTAATTGTCCGTTCACATAATAATACTTCCACACGCCTTCCTTGCCGCCTTTATCATTGTAGGTACCAACCCCTTTTTTATTTCCGGCGGGAAAGTAAAATTCCCAGGGGCCGGTCAACACCTCCCCATTATTCTTACTAACCCCCTTGCCTATCAACAGTCCACCCTGGTAATAATAGCAAGCGCCATTGGTATTACGTTTTTCCACCTGCAGCTCGCGGGTGGTCCTTATCATTTTTAAATAGGCTACCAGTTGGTCCACAAATGCTTCTATATCCTTTTTCTTTTTCCTGTTAAATTCCTTAATGTCGGGAATGTCCACACCGGAAAAAGCATAATTGACCAGGTATTCGAATTGTTTATCCTCAAAAGCTTTCCTGTAAAAAGGCACATAGAACTGCATCCAGAAATCATTGTCACCGGCATCGTAGCTGAGCTTTTCACAGATCACCTGCAACTGCCTTGAAATGGGATCATCGAGCTTGAGGAGCGCTTTATAATTTTTGTCAAGGGCTATTTTGGATAAGACGATCTGCTCGATCAACCTGAAATTTTCTCCCGGCTCTTCGGTACGTTTGTTCACCAGTTCTACAATGTCGTCTTTGCCTTTTGCTATATTATCGAGTAATGAAATGCTGTTCATAGCGAAGCGGCCTTCGGGTTCCATGATCGTATTGGCCACAAAGCTCAGGTAGGCCGGAATGATATTACCCTGGTTCAATGCACAAAGTCCCAGTTTAAAATGGCAGCTTGCAGAAAAAGGATTGATCAGCAGGCCCTGTTTGAATACTTTTTCCGCTTCCTTGTATTTCTTCATTCTTATCAGCGTGGTGCCTTTACTTACGTATAAGGCTATATACGCCGGATAAATGGCCATTGCCGAATCGTAAATCTGTAATGCGCGTTCCGGTTGGCCGGCATAGTCGACCAGGTTGCCATATTGCATCAGCAGATCGGGGCATCGCTCTCTTTCATTGGGAAGCGCCAGCGCTTTCTGGCAAATTTTTATACCCCGTGTAAACTGGCTGTCCGATGCACAGACCAACGCCATCTCATACAATGCCCAAACATAGTTGGTATCGCCTGATCTTACTTTTTCATATTCTTTAAATGCTTTTTTGTATTTGCCTTCATCAAATAATTTGATGCCGGCCTGGATGGCCTCTGCAGAATTAATAAGTGGATTATTTTCCTGTGCTGTACTGTACAGGCTACCAAGGCATAGTACGGCTAAAAGGGCTACAAATCGGTTCATGGGTTAATTTAACTTTTTACTGAATGTGAAGGTATAAAGCAAAACGCAGAACTCAAAACGGGGAACACAGAACGCTTAACGCAGAACAGGGAACGCGGAATGCTATGCTGGGCGCGGAACGCAAAACACCTGATGCAGAGCTGTCATATTGCCGTTTTTTTTGATTTGCGCTACCAATTAAGCGTTAGGCGTCTTTACACGTTTATAGCCCAAAACGACGCACTTAATGGCTAAAACAGCACAGTTACCAACTTTCATGGTACTCATTGAATCGTTTTATTAGTTTTAGCGGATTTTATATTTGCAGCCAGGCTTTGTGAAACTGTTAATAACCCCCGACAATAACCCTTCTACCCATAGAAAAAATGAGGCCCATTTCTTTACCCTGTTTATTTATAGGATTGATCATTACACTTTGTTGTAATTACTCCTATGCGCAAAGCCCCACACTGCTCATAAGCAAGAACCCCACTACCTGTAATGGGTCTGAAGGCTCCCTTACTTTCGGCGCATTGACGTCCAACACCTCTTACCAGGTATCCTATATAGATGATGGCGCAACAATAGGCCCGATAACCCTTGTTGCAAACGGAGCGGGAGAAATATCCATTGCCGGTTTAAATAAAGGTTCGTATACCGGTTTTATATTCACCAGCGGGAGCACTACATTGACATACCAGGGGGGCGTTAGTTTATCTGACCCGATATTGCCCCCGCCAACCTTTCCTTTTGGCACGAGCCCTTCCATTTGTGAAGACGAAACACCGCCCGTTCTGCCAACGACATCCACTAATGGCTATCCCGGAACCTGGTCACCGTCAGTGGTGAATAACCAGCAATCGGGCACCTATACGTTTACGCCAGCCGCCGGCACCTGCGCACCACCGGTTATTATAAGTGTTACGGTGCGACCTAAAACAGAACCGAGGTTCTCATTTGGCACCGGCCTTACCCTCTGTGGTACCGGTACGGTACCGCTATTACCGAACACCTCACTGAATGGGATCACCGGTACCTGGAGCCCGGCAGTGGTTGACCCTACCCATTCCGGCACTTATATATTTACGCCTTCTACTACAGGATGCGTGAAGGGTACTTCCTTTACGCTCACCGTGAACCCGATCATTCCGCCTGCATTTCCTTTTATTAACAGCACTACTTTCTGCGTAGGTGATGCCGTGCCTGCGTTGCCTTTAACTTCCTCAAACGGAATAACCGGCACCTGGAGCCCGGCCGTGGTAAGCAATACAGCAAGCGGCACCTATGTGTTTACGCCTGACGCAGGCCAGTGTTCTGTACCAGTCACTTATTCGGTAACGGTTTACCCCAAGACCATCCCTGTTTTCAATTTGGGGCCTGCTGTATCTATCTGTTCCGGAGCAACGGCGCCGGTGCTGCCAACTACTTCAGTTAATGGGATCACCGGTACCTGGACCCCCGCGGCAATAAGCAATACGACAGGCGGCACCTATATATTCAACAGCACATCTAATCCCTGCGCACCACCGGTAACAATAACCGTAACGGTGAACCCGGTCATTACGCCTGCATTTTCTTTTATACCCGGCATTACGATCTGTGCAGGCGATGCCGTACCTGCGTTACCAGCGACTTCATCAAACGGGATAACCGGCACCTGGAGCCCGGCGGTCGTAAGCAATACGGCAAACGGCGTTTATACGTTCATGCCAACATCAGATCCCTGTGCATTGCCGGTACAATTTACCGTGACGGTGAACCCGGTTATTACGCCAACCTTTACATTTGGCGGCAGCACTTCCATCTGTGAAGGCGCTGCGGCGCCGGTGTTACCGGCAACTTCATTGAACGGCGTAACCGGTACCTGGACGCCGGCCATAGTAAGCAATACGGCAAGCGGCACCTATACATTCACGAGTACATCCACCCCCTGCGTGCCACCGGTGAAATTCACGGTAACGGTGAATCCGATCATACAACCTGCTTTTTCATTCGGCACCTCCCAGTCTGTTTGTATCAATACAACGCCGCCGGTATTGCCTGCCCTTTCGAATAATGGTGTAACCGGCACCTGGAGCCCGGCAACTGTCGATAACCAAACGACCGCCACCTATACATTTACGCCGGCTGCCGGTCAATGCGCCACACCAACTACTTTTAATTACGAGGTGAATCCCATACCATCGGTCATTAATATAAGAAAAGATACCACCGTGTATGACGGCACTCCGCTACCGGCTTATGATTTCCCGGTAAACATTCCGGTAACCGGTATCAAATGGACCAATTCAGAACCAACGATCGGCGTGCCGGCATCGGGTTCAGGCGCCGTGCCTTCTTTCACCGCTACCAATATGACCGATGATCCTGTAACCGCTGTTATTGCGGCTACGCCATATGTTAACGGTTGTAACGGTACAACACAATTGTACCGGATAACCGTGCTGCCGCTGAACAAAGATGTTTTTGTGCCCAATGTATTTTCACCGAACAACGATGGAAAGAACGACCGGCTTTTTGTTTACAGCAATTATATCGCGACCATGGAACTACACATCTTTAACCAATGGGGCCAGCGAATGGTACTGCTAACCGATCAAAAACAGGGATGGGATGGAAAATTCAGGGGCAGCCCCCAGCCGGTAGGCGTTTACGTATACGTGTTAAAGGCCGTTACAACGGATGGCCGAACTGTAAATAAAAAAGGTTCTATTACCCTTGTCAGATAAAATAATATCCCTGTAATGCTATTTACCCATAACCATGCTTAACACATTCATTAAACGATACAGTTGGTTTGCGGTCTGTTTACTTTTTCTACCTGCCGTGAAAACAGCGGCCCAGACAGACCCGCACTTTACGCAGCAGTATACATTTCCCATGTATGTTAACCCGGCGCTCACCGGCAACGCCGATGGCGACTACCGGGCTTCTGCCATTTTCCGTAACCAGTGGGGCAGCATCAGCAATCCCTATCGCACCGTGGGTATTTCTTTCGATGCCCGTACCAATAAAAATGTGGCGCTGGGTTTAAACGTGCTGAACCAATCGGCCGGCGATGGCGGGTTTAATTATCTCACTTCTTCTTTTTCCTTTGCCTATACCGGGGTTACATTCGGGAAGAACCTGAGCCAGCATGTGGTGATGGCCATTCAGGGTGGTATTATCAACCGCCGGGTCAACCGCTCCAAATTCAAATGGGGCGAACAATGGGACCCCATTACCGGGTACCAGGAAAGCAACCCTACTACAGAAACATTTTCACAAACCGCTTCTACCGTGTTGGATATTGGTGCAGGCGTGCTGTACTTTGATGCGTCGCCGGAAAAAAAGATCAATCCGTTCGGCGGCTTTTCCATCTATCACCTCAACAGGCCTAAAGATCCCATCATTTCCATGCAAGGCGCGGCACTCAACACCATCCCTGTACGCTATTCGATACAGGGCGGCTTAAGCTATAATTTATCTGAACGCACCCGCATTGTACCGCATGCCCTGTACATGCACCAGGGTACCGCCGCGGAATGCACGCTGGGCGTTTACGGACAGATAAACATCAATGCGGAAATCGATCTTATGGTGGGCGGCTATTACCGCGTTAAAGATGCGGTGGCGCCTTATGTGGGCATCGACTACAAGAATTTTATTATCGGCCTTAGCTATGATGCCAACGCTTCGAAGCTGGGTTCCATGACAAGAAATGTAAACAGTTTCGAGCTGAGCCTTTCTTACATTAAACGGTCCGGCACCCGGCGCATCATTGACTTTATCCGTTGTTCAAGACTTTAATTACCAACTATGCGATTATTCTCCTCCTTTACCAGATCATTCCTAATAACATGCACAAGCTGGTTGGTAACCTGTGCAGGCTGGTTACCCTGCCAGGGTCAGCAGGTAAAAATGACTAAAGATGTGTTGCAGTTAGCCGACCAGTACTTTGCCTCCGGCGAATATTATACCGCCGCTTATTTGTATGAACAATTCCTGAACCCAACCCGGAGCAATAAAAACAACCAGGTGTTCCCGGTATATACCAATAAGAAGCAACCGGCTACCGAACAAAAGAACAGGCCACGCGCAGCTATTTTATACAAACAGGCAGAAAGCTATCGCCTGGCCAATTACTTTTTACAGGCTGATTCCATCTATAAAAAATGTACTACTACTGTTAATGCCTTATACTGGAGCGCGGTGTGTGAACGCAGCGTGGGAAGCTATGAAGAAGCGGAAGCGCTTGTACGCCAATACCTGGAAGCGCCCGATACAGACAAGCCCTTTGCAGCGGCAGCCGAAAATGAATTGGCCACTTTGCAATTCATCAGGAAACAACTGGCCAGGCCCGACACCCTGTTGACCACTATCAAAAAACTAAGGATGCCCGGTAGTTATGAAAAAGGAGCATTCGCACTGGCGCCGGTGAGCGGCGATCAATACCTGATCAGCAGTACTAAAACGGATGCGGACTCCCTTACCGGAAACAATCCGCATAACAGCCACCTGTTCTATGCCTCGCTGCATGATGACAGCCTGGGTAAGCTCAAAGCCCTGTCATTACCGGCAACCGGGCTTATGCGCAACCAGGGTGCAGCCTGTGTTAGCCCTGATGGCAGGCGTATTTATTTTACGCAATGGCAAAAGGTGAATGGCCGCACCGTATCGGCGATCTATGTTATTAAACAAAACAATGGAAGCTGGACGGGCCCCGAGTTACTGGAACAGGTAAACAACCATGTATCCAGTAGCAAGCAGCCGTTCTGCACAGTTGATGGAAAATATTTATTTTTTGCTTCCGACCGCCCCGGCGGTTCCGGCGGATTTGACATTTGGTATGCCCCCTTACAGGAAGACGGCAGCGCCGGTGAACCCGTGAATGCCGGTACCGTGATCAATACAACCGGTGATGAACAGGCGCCTTTTTATCATACCAGCAGCGGGTCGTTGGTGTTTGCTACGGATGGCCGCCAAGGCATGGGCGGGTTCGACCTGTTCATGGCCAAAGGCAGTGAAAGCACCTGGAGCCAGCCCGTCAACCTGGGCCACCCGTTGAACTCCTCACGGGATGATATTTATTTTTTCGCACCTGAAAGCTCATCGCTGCTTGCTGATGCTGTAATTGGTTCCGACAGAGGCGCCGGCTGTTGCCTGGAAACTTATCGCATTACCAAAGCGCCCAAAAACAACCGGTTAACCGGTGTGGTGCTTGATAGTAAAACGCATAAACCAGTGCCCGATGCAGTTATTCTATTAACCACTCCTTCGGGAAAAACAACCCAGACAACTACTGATATAACAGGTAACTATGTATTCGATAGTGTTGACCGGGTGGGTAATAACTTTACAATCAGTGTCAGTAAAGATGCTTATGAAGATACGGCCGCGGTGGTAACGATCACTAAAACCGATGAAACCAACCTGCTGACCGACCAGCTCTTCAATACAGATATTCTTATAGCCAAAAAATTTGTACTTAAAGCAGAGAATGTGGTTACTGTATTCTTTGATTTTGATATGCACAACCTGAAATCAGAAGCGGTGCGCAAGCTCGATTCTGTGTATAATGTGCTGATGGAATTACCGACAGCCACCCTGCAGACCTCCGGCTATACCGATGGTAAGGGAACCGAAGCATACAATAAGAAACTGAGTGACCGGCGCGCCCGGGCCTGTGCCGATTACTTTATTCAAAAAGGCATTTCGGCCGGCCGCATTACCTTTGAATCATTCGGGGCCTGCTGCCCGCTTGAAATGGAATTGATCAATGGCCGCGATAACCCTGACGGCCGAAGCAGGAACCGGAGGGCGTTGGTCAATATAACGAAAGAGTAATTAGATAATCCCGACTAAAGTCGGGACAGGTCGTGATAATGAAATACAGTTATTGAGTTATTGAGTTATTGAGTTCGTAAGTTATTAAGTTGAACCTCGAACTCAATAACTAAATAACTTATTAACTGGCTTTTTTCAACCGCTTCCTTAGCAAATGCCCTTTCCACAACCATAAGCCCGAGATCACCAGCAATGGGAAGATAATCCACTTCACCACCATAGTCTGCCGGGGCATCGTAGCTAACGGCCCATAGATATAACCAATTATAGGAACGCTCAGCACAATGTGCAACCATCTTATTATTTTTCTTTCGGTAGCTGCTTTCATAGTTTAATCATTTACCTGTTTACAGTTGAATCGGCAGGTAACCGGTCGCAACGTTCATAATAATACCCACGATGGTCGCGATAACCGCGCCAGCCGCCAAAACGCATACTCAACCCGGTGGTAGCAAAGAATAATACGATGACCAGGATTGCGGCTATCTTACTGAAAATAGCCAGTGTTCTTCTTTGAGAGAAATTACCGAAGACAGCACCAATGATAAACACCATACTGGCTGCAAAAAGCACTCGCAGTGCAATAAATAATGGGAACATAGCATTCTAGTTTAATAATGAATAATACCCTTCAGCTCCGCTCAGGGTCCCCTTTCCAGCACATTGGGATCCTAAGCTTAGAATTCCACGTGGACAAGTTGTCG
>JADMIO011346972.1_pt1 | contig 38895 bp, 32 predicted proteins | sample 8958161 | NCBI WGS metagenome assembly JADMIO01 (sample SAMN16585339, study PRJNA669376) | soil metagenome | isolation source: Crop rotation soil | place: USA: Cullars Rotation, Alabama | collected 2011 | reverse complement strand
TACGAACAGCGGAACGCTGACCGCAACCGCCTCGATCATCAACGGCTCGCCGACGAACTTCCTGGGCACGTGCACGTACACCGCGCCCGCGACGTCCGTGCGGGTGACACGGGTCAAGCCGTCCAATGTGTTTGCCGCGATCGGTAGCTCCTTCTACGCCAAGAGCGCCTTGAACGACACCGAGCTACGCAATGTGTGCACCTCGAACTGCAACACCCAATGCACCTCGAATATCCCGAGCGGCTCGCATCTCGACGGCGTTGCCGAGTGCATCAACAGCTGCATCAACAGCTGCGTCATTCGTTGAGCCCGCGGGCAAGGGGGGTGCGCAACATGTAGGCGCCCCCCCGCGCCCCGGAGGAATCGTGCTCACGCGCGCAGCGAGCAGATGCGAGTGGCAAGTGCGCGTATCTCGGGGCTCGCGTCGTCGCGAACGCCGAGCTCGAGCCCGAGGCCCAGTTCGAAACGAGTCCATCGGCCGACGCCGGGGCCGCCCGCTGGTAGCTGCGCATCGAGCCCAGACGCGTTCGGCGCTCCGACAACCGGGATTGCTGCAGGCCGGATTCCGAGCGCCTCCGCCGCGGCACCGGGAGGGCACGCTTCTCGCGCCAGCGCCTCGACCTGTTCGCCTGAGATCGCGATCAGTCGCTCCTTGATCGTCGACAGCGGCGCTGGATCCATGGCCTGCATCCGCCGCACAGCCAGCACCCACACCAGCTGCTGCCGCCCATATCGCGTCGCCACGCCGCGGAACGGCGGACGCGGCACGATCTCCATTTCCAACCAGCGCTTGAGCAAGCGTTCTCGCAGCGCCGTCATCCGCGCCAGCTCCACCAGCGTCCATCCCGTCTTCGGTTTGGCGCGCGAGGGCCGCACGTATCCGGTCCGTCGCTGCTGCTCCTTCCGCTTCTTCGCGCGGTACTCCCGCGCCATCTTACTCATACTGTGCCCCATTCCTGGGATGCTACGGGGCGAATCCAGTCCTCGCAACCCTGCTCCACCCAATCAGGGGTAGATCGAGGCAACGGATGCACCGATATCGCGTAGATCGGGGTCGCTCGCGGCTATCGTAACCCCGACTTAACCGAATTTGGGGTAGATTACGGCTATCACATTCCGTGATCTACCTGATTCATGGATGCGCCTGGCTATCGTCGCCCTGATTTCACTCGATTCGTGTGAATCAAGGATACTCATATCCACAGTTTCACCCGAGTGGGGCTGACCCCGGCTGTTAGTCGCCCGAAGCCGCACTGCACTGGCGCAGAGCACGGCTGCAGAGCCGCGGCGCGCAGTTCGGCAAGAAGCAGGGCTGCAAAATCACACCGATGCCCGACTGTGTCGGCGAGTCCGAACGGGGGACATTCTGGCCCCCTTCCTGGGCATCGCCGGATCCGTGCATTGAGGAATGGCAGCAGGCGACGACCGCCCTCCGCTTCGCCAGCTGGGCGACCCCGAGCGCGCCGCGCGCGAGACGATCGATTCCGCAGAGCTGCCGAGGCCGTGATGAACATGACGAATGCTTCCGATACGAGTGCGAGTGCGTGTGCAGCGATCTTGAGCGCAATAGCCATCGCGGTTGCCTGCAGCTCGGACGGCGGCAAGGGAGACACGCCCGCGGGCGGTGGCTCGGGCGTCAGCGCCGGCGCGGGCCCCAGCGGCGGCGCGAGCGCGACGGGCGGTGTGAGCGCGAGCGCGGCTGGCGCGAGCCCAAGCATCTCCGGCGCTAGCAGCACCGTGGTCGCCGGCAGCGCAAACAGTGGTGGAGCGGCCGAAGCGATCGGCGGCAATGCGTCTGGTGGGATGGCGAGCTCTGCGAGTAGCGCGGGAACGAACACGGGCATTGGTGGCGCGGGCGGCGCCACGAAGAGCGCGGGCTGTGGCGTCAGCACCTCCCTGAAGAGCGGCCGAGCGACGCTCAGCGTCTCGGGCGCCATGCGCGAGTACGTGCTCAGACTTCCGGATGACTACGATGCTAGCCGCGCTTACAAGCTCATCTTCGCGTTTCACGCTCGTGGCGGCAACGCAGCCCAAGTGACTGGTAGCGGAAACGGCGACTACTACGGCCTTTACTCCCGTGCACAAGGTGGCGCCATATTCGTGGCCCCCGAGGGACTCGACGCGGGTTGGCGAAACACGGACGGTCGAGACATCACCTTCGTGAAGGGCATGCTGAGCGAATTCAACTCCAAGCTGTGCATCGATCAGCAGCGAATCTTCTCAGTTGGCTTCAGCTTCGGCGGAATGATGTCCGATGCCATTGGTTGTGCCATGGCGGACGTGTTCCGAGCCATCGCGCCCATGGCCGGGGGCATCCCCAACGCCGACCATCCCTATAGTGGCTGCGAGCAGCCCAACATGCACCCGATCGCGGTGTGGATGTCCCATGGCGACAACGACACCACAGTGCCGCTCGCCGACGGCAAAGACGCACTGAATCTGTTTGTCAGCAGAAATAAGTGTCAGCCGCAGACCGCCGCCGTGAACCCAAGTCCCTGCGTCGCTTATCAGGGTTGTACCGACGGCTATCCGATTCACTTTTGCCAGTTCTCGGGCGGACACATGGTGCCAAGCTTTGCTTCAGCCGCGATCTGGACCTTCTTCGACCAGTTCTGAAAGGATCGCGGCGCTCGGGCGCAAACCGGCGTGCTCCGAGATCCAGACTCAAAAACAGCCCGCGGAATCGAGGCGTTCTCTATTCCGCGGGCTTTCACTAGCGCGGGGGCGCAACGCGGATTGAAATACGCGATTGTTAGAGTCGAGATGAGGTTAGGCGTGCAGTAACTCGCACTCGGGGCCCGGGCTTCTTACAGCCAGCGCACCCAATGCTTGCTGCCGAATGCGCAGCCCCAATAGGACGAGCCGGCGGGCGGACTCGCATGACCTCCGCACAGCTGGAGCTGACGTTGGGAGTAATACTTGAACCCGGTCCAGCCGGTGCAGGTAGTCCAACCAGAATCTTCACTCGAACAATTGCGGAGCTGATATTGAGAGGAGTGATAGACCCAAGCGTATTCCAGTTTGCAGCTGCGCGTGAGGCGCGAGTATTGAATGCCGGTTTGGGCCTTGAAGCGGATCTGCTGTCCCGCACCCAGGGTATCGCGCGAGTTCCAATATATTCCGCTCACTTTGTCGGTTACGGCCGTTCTGCCAGTTCTAGACCAACTGGTGGGCACACAGCAGGCCGAAGCGGAGGTCTCGGTTCCGAGCGTCGACGAAGTCCCAGGTCTCAGGGTCGACGCAGTGGCGCAGGATTGCGCGGTGACCGAAGAAGAAGCCCCGCTGTTCAGCCACAGGTTTTCCCAGGCGAAGTCATCACCGATCGGCTCGCCGGAGTCGATTACTGGGGGAGGGCCATCGGTCACCACTGCGTCGGCGCCTTCGCCCGCCGTCAGCGGTTGCGCGACGCTTGCGTTGCTGGCGCTTTCTCCGTCTTGAGCTTCCGAAATGCCATTTTCGCTGCCGTCTACGGCGCAGCCCATGACTGCACCAAGTAGAGTCAACGAGATCCATTTAATCAATTTCATTCGTCTATCCTTTCGGGCTGACCCACAGCTTCGATATCTCTGCCCGTCCTTCGAGAGATCGAGTTCCGACATGCCGCAGCGGGCATTCCCTTCGTTTCATCAAACGCGTGGGAGGGGCGTAAAGTTCGGTCCCGTTCGCTAAATTCGGTCGTGGCCGATCTCGCCGAGGTAGAAGCCTGCCTACCGTGCCGCCGACAGGGCGCTCGGGGATGGAACAACGACGCTGTACGGCACTGTCCCCGTCCCCGTTTCTAGGAGCTGGTGGCTGTGTTAAATGGCTTCGACATGGCCATCGAAATCCGGGTGCATCGGCCCGGTAAGAACGTAGCGGACTTCATTCGCGCGGGTGAGGTGGTGTTTGCGGATGATTCGGCTTGGGTGCCGCCGCTGCACATGATGATTGCGGATCGGTTGAATCCGAAGAAGGAGCCGTTTCATGCGCACGCCGAGGTGGTGCTGTTCACGGCCTGGAAAGACGGCGTGCTCGTGGGTCGTGCGTCGGCGACGGTGGACCAGGGGTGGCTCGCGCAATACAACGACGCTACTGGGCACTTCGGGTACTTCGATACGGTGAACGACGTCGAGGTGGCGCGGGCGCTGCTGACGCGCGTCGAAGAGTTTCTGCGCGGGCGCGGCATGAAGCGCATGAACGGCCCGATGTCACTTGGCGCGAACCAAGACATGGGCCTGCTCGTGAGCGGCTTCGAGCATCCGCCCGTGATCGACATGGGGCACTCGCGCGACTACCAGGGCGCGCTGGCGGAAGCCTGCGGCTTGACCAAGGAAATGGACGTCTTTTCTTGGCGCTACGACGTCAAACACGGCTTCAATCAGCGCACTCGAAAGGCCTGGGAGCAGGTCCAGGCCATGCCCGAGGTGAAGCTGCGCTCGGTAAACTTGAAGAACCTGCGCTCCGAGCTCGACATCGTGATGGCGATTTACAACGAGACTTGGGCCGGCAAATGGGGCTACGTCCCAGTCACATCTCTCGAACTCGACAAGATGACGGCCGATTTGTCACTCGTGCTCGATCCGGACATGGCCTTCATCGCCGATGTCGACGGCAAGCCGGGCGGCATGTGCATCTGCGTGCCGAACCTGAACGAGGTGGTGAAGGAAATCGGTGGCAAGCTCTTTCCGTTTGGCTGGGCCAAGCTGCTCTACAACACGAAGGTCAAGAACCCCAAGTCGGCGCGGCTGATCTTGCTCGGCGTGCGCGAAAACATTCGGAGGAACGTAAAGCGCTACGGCTACCTCGCAGCGGCGATGTATGTCGAGGTCGCGCGGCGTGGCGTCGCCAAGGGCTACGAGTGGGCGGAGCTGTCGTGGACGCGCGAAGACGACGCGCCAATCAATCTCGGCATTCGCTCGATGGGCGGAACCATTTACAAGACGTACCGGGTTTACGAGAAGAGCTTGTAACCGAGACGATTCTGCGGGGCTAGCAAGAGTTCATTGGATCTGCGCGAAATAGGGCGGCCCCGCGGCGCGCAGCGCTATACTTGCGGCAAGCATGGCTCGTGTGAACGGAATCACTGCTATCGGCGTGGTCGAGGCGGCATACCGGCTCGATGGTTCGGAGAGCACTTGGCTCGAGGCAGTGCTCGAGCAAGCAGCGAGGGACTTGGACACCGGCAGTGGCGTCTACGGCTTTACCGGCAACGAGTCGGCGCCGAACTTTGCGAAAAGCCCGGTCTTCGTTCAGCGCGACCTGAACGCCGAGTTTCTCTCGCGCATCGCGACACTGAACGCGGAGGCGCCCAATGCCATCTTCGAGCTGCTGAAGAAGCGGCTGGTCACGTGCGGCGGGCTCGAGCAGGTGCTGGGCTCGGCGTCGCCGGTCGTCGCTCACTTTCGCAGCCTGATGGCGAGCGCCAACATCGCCGACGGCTTTTGCATGTTCGCGCAAGACGCTCGCGGCGGCAGCGTGACCATTTCCGCGCCTTCGCGCGAGGTGGTCGCGCCATCACCACGCGTGCGCGGCGTGTGGCAACGTGTCGGCTTGCACGTCGTCGCGGGGCTTAGGCTCCGCCGCTTGCTGATAGCGTCTGGCGCCCGCCGCGATGCCCTGTTCTCACCCTCGGGAAAGCTCGAGGACGCGAGCCCGGCCGTAGCGGAAGACGACGAAGCCCGCCGAGCGCTCGTCGAAGCCGTCCGCTCGATGGAGCAGGCCCGTCGCGCCGACGTGCGCACTTCGCCCGAGCGGGCGCTCGAGCTGTGGCAGGCGCTGGTAGCCGGGCAGTGGTCGCTCGTGGACCACTGGGAATTCGGCGGTCGCCGTTACCTCGCAGCCTACTCGAATCGCACCGGCTTACGCGATCCACGCGCGCTGACGCCGACCGAACAGAGCGTTCTACGCTACCTCGCGCTTGGCGCAACGAACAAGGAGCTCAGCTACGCGCTGGGCCTACCCGAGAAGACGACGTCGAGAGCCGTCAGCCAAATCCTGAAGAAGTTGCGGGTCAAATCGCGCGTGGAGCTCGCAGCCCTGCTCGACTCCGAGCGTGCGACGCGCTTCGACGTCTCGGTCGGCGACGAGTCGCTGGCCGTGGTCGGGGTCGAAGTGAAGTTCGTTGGGGCGCTCGCCGACAAGCTCACCCACGCCGAACGTGCGATCGCCGAAGGCGTCGCGCGCGGCTGGAGCAACGCCCGCATCGCCGCCGAGCGCGGAGTCGCCCCCAGCACCGTCGCCAAACAACTCCAAGCTATCTACGACAAGCTCGGCGTCGAAAATCGCAGTCGCCTCGTGCGTGCTATCGCCGATAGCAAGTGAAGGGAGGTCGCGTCCTTCTCGGACCGCTGCAGGAGGTCAGGGCCAAGTCACGTGAGTCCAATTGGTGAGGAGAAATAGGGTTGTGCGAAATCCGGCCATCGTGGTCGGATCAACTGAATATGCAGCGCGCGAACCGAGAGATCAGACAGGCTCCAGGAAACGAATTCGCCCACCGGAGGCAGCGCGGGACGATGCTGCTAACGCTCTCGGCCTCGCTTGGGATGACTCTCTTCCTCAGCGCCTGCGGGGGCGGCGATGCCAGCCACTCTGGTTTTGGCAATCGGGGTGGCAGCAGCGGCCTGGCGGGCAGCGGTAACTCCAAAGAAGAAGAAATTGACTCTGACACGGTGGTCGACGCGGCGGTCCAGGCCGCTGCGCTGTCGGAAGAGGAGCTGAGCGCTGCGCTCGCCGCGGCCGACCTCGATGGCGAAATGGTGCTGGCAGGACCGTCAGGCCTCATCACAGAGCTGGGCAACGAAATGATCACGCGCGCCGCGTGGGCCGGCATTGGAGTGAAAACGAAGCTGGCGTCCGACGCGCTGGCCGCCGGGATGCTGTTCGGCACGCAGCAAACACAATCCGCCCCGAGTATCAAGTTGCCCGGGGTGCGCGTACAGGGCGACAGTGGGGGAAGCGCGAGCGAAGCATTCGGCGCAGGCTGGCTCGGTGGCTCGCTGTTCAACGCTTTCTTCGTGCAGACCGCGATCACCAACTACAGCAACGGGAAGAGCGGACCCCAGATGGACAGTTCCCTCACGGGGGACGTCAAAGCCACGGCGGCACTGTCGGACACTTCGATCAGCCTCGACGCGACAATGAAGTTCAGCTCGGCCCGTTTGAGCGCAACCATCGGGACTCACTCGAAGATCCCCTGTCCGGATGTGACGGGCCTGATGGTCATCAACTCATCCTTGGATGTAACGGGGGAGGCAAACAACGCCTTTCAGCACGCGCGATTCACCTTCGAGCTGATCGTAGAAGCAGACGACGACGCCAAGCTTACGGGTCGCAATCAGCTCAAGTCGAGAACCGAGTACAACACCGCCGATTCGTCGAAGGGCTACGACGTGACGAACGGGTCCGCTGACGTGTCGATCACCGAATTCGCCGACGGAAGTTTCGGCGATGCCAAGGGCACCTACCAGGGGATGACGGCGGACGAGTCGACTCGGTGGATGAACGCAGGGTTGATGTCCGGGGTTCTCTACCGCCAACATTTGCTGCCGAATCTGCAGAAGATGCTCGACGCTGGCCGCTGCGTGGCCATCACGGTGGAGCCCAGCGCCGGCCCCATGAATCTGGAGCCGTTCTCCAACGTGGACCTCTTGACCAAGCCGCGCGCGAAGATCAGCAGCAGCGGCGACACCACGGGCGGCACGGTGCAAGCCACCTTCAAGAAGAACGCTGGCGGCGCCATCGCCGAAGCGGGCGACAAGGTGCCAGCGGACGCCACCTTCCACTACATTTCACCGCTCGACTACGGCAAGAGCGAGACGATCACCTTCGAGGCTCGTTCGAAGCGCGGCACTGGCAAGCTGGACTACACGCTGACCACCAGCCCGCACGCGGATTGAGCCGCTTCGCTCAGTCGGTGGTGGCGCGACTCAGCGCGGCTCGGATCCCAAGGCTCGTAGCTTACGGCGCGCCTGCTCCCGCACTTGGCTCGCGCGAGGTGTGTCTTGGGGCGCGCCGAGCACGCGCCGGTAGGCACGGGTGGCGGCGGGTAGATCGCCCTTTTCCAGGTACAAGTCGCCCAGGCGCAGCTGTGGAGTGAGCAGCTGCGGATAGCGCGCCGCAAAGGCCTGCCACAAGGCGATGGCGTCCTCCGGCGAGAGGAAGTCGGCCTCGAGGTCGCGCTCGAGCATTTGGTCGTCGAAGTCGAAGTGCAGGGAGTTGGTCACCTTGGCTGCCTCGAGTGCGGCGTGCCATTGCCCGCTGCGGGTTAGCGCCAGCGTATAGTGCGAGGCAATGCGACCGTGCTCGGGCAAGTAGAAGCGGGCGCGTGACAAATCGCTGAGCGCAACGGCGGCGGCCGCGGCAGAGCGGTCGTCTTTGAATGCGTCGCGACCTCGCGTCCAAAGTAGATGGCCGGCCGTGTAGCGTATCCCTTGCAACGCACCGAGCAGCCCCACCAGCGCCAGCAGCGCGACCACGCCGCGGCGAGCCCATGGCAAAGGCGTTGCCGGAGTTGCTGGAGTTGCTGGAGTTGCTGGAGCGAGCCAGCCCAGTAGAAAGAAAAACAACGCGAAGGTGGCGGGCTCGCGCAAAGGTGAGTCCGCTAGCCCATCGACATAGATGGCCGCGAGTGCCGCGCCTGCAGCGCGATCCAGTGCGCCGCCCTGACGCTGAGTGGCCCGCCGTAGTGCTTGCACCCCGACGAGCACGAACGCTGCGGCGCTGAGCACGCCCCCTTCGGCGGCAAACTGCAGCACGTCATTGTGGGCGAAATCCACGCTCGACAGCGGCATGAACAGCCCCGGGTCGGGCTGCAGCAAGGTCGCGGCCGCTCGCCCGTACTCCGCCACATAACCAGCGACGCCCACGCCGGTCAGCGGATGCTCGCTCGCCAGCCAGAGCGCGACGCGCCAGAGAAACAGCCGCCCGCGCAGCCACGGCGCGGTCGCCCACCAGTCGAAGTGCCACGCGAGTAGCAGCATGCCGAGCGCGGCTGCGAGCATCGCGCCCCAGAGCGCGCGCCGCCGAGTCCTCGGCAGGCTCGGGTCCAACAGCGCGTACACCACGGCACCCGCAGCGAGGCTGAGAAGGCCGCCCTTGGATAGGGTCGCTGTCGTAGCCAGCGCGAGCAACGCGGCGTTGGCGTGGTGAAGCTTGCGCCAGCCCGACGCGGCGCTGGTGGCGGCGAGCGCCAGCGACATGGGCGCGAGCGGAGCGAGAAAAGCAGCCGCCCAGTTGGGGTTGCCGAAACTACCCGGTGAGCGAAACTCGAGCGTCGTGGGCAGCCCCTCGGTGAGCCAGCGCAACCCGGCCGCCTGCGAGAGCACCAAGAGCGCGCAAACCGCAGCCGAGAGGGTGAGCACGGCCAGGCTGGTGCGGCGCGCCGCGGCAACAGTGTTGAGCGCTAGGGCCGTGACGAAAAAGAGTGCTAGCCCGGACAGCAGTCCGAGCGCGCCGGGCCAGTGCGTTGGCGAGAGTGCTGGCGAAAGAGGCGGCAGCCCGATGCTGGCCGCTATGAACAATCCGAGCGCCCATCCTGGCTGGGGCCAGCGCACGGCACGCTGGCGCGCGGCAAACAGGCGCTCGAGCAAGACGAAGCTCGAGAGTGAAAGCGCCCACCCCAGCATGCCCCACTTGGCTAGTCGATAGCCGCCCGCCTGCTCGGGCAGCGCAAACCAGGCGGTGAGGGCGACGATGAATGCTGGACCGAGCGCGAGGCGGCTCTTGGCGTTCTGGCGATCGGTTGGGGTGACCAAGACATTCACGACTATCACCTGGGAGTGGCGATCATGCTCTTCTAGAGCAGTTTTGGCGGCTTAGACGGCCAATGTCCAATGCGTGGGGTGAATCGAGTATTGCCAGCCAGAGGTCGCGCGGGCCATCAATACCGCTTGGACGAAGCTCTAGATTTTCGCCGCGTATCAGCGGCATTTCGTGCTTGGACTTTCACGCCTGCACCCCTTCGGGTGTCACGAAGCGTGTCGATCGGCGCTGTCTTGCTCGCAGTGGGTTGCTCGCAGGACGCTTCGGACGGAGCCAATGCGGACGGAGCCACCGCTGGATCCTCGTTTGCGGGGGCGCACAATGAGAGCGGCAGCTCCGGCGCATCGCTTGCGGGCGCGCGTGACGAAGGCGGAGCGCCCGGAACCTCGTTCGCGGGTGCGCCGGGGGACGGCGGTGAGTCCGGGGCCTCGTTTGCCGGGGCTCCTGGCGAGCAGACGACACCGAGCAAGTTGTCTTGCTTGAGCGTCTTGCAGTGCGCGGGGGCGTGCCCCGACGAGAACGCCGAGGCTTGCGTCGAAGATTGCTTGAACCAAACGAGCGAAAGCAGTGAGCCTGTGACGCTGGCCCTCGTCCAATGCATCGCGGACAACGAGTGCGCTGACTCCGCGTGCATTCAGGGCAAGTGCGAGAGCGCGCTCGCTGCATGCGTTGCCGACGCCGCGAGCGCGGCAGCCCAAGGCGAGCCTCCGAGCGGCCCGACTCCAACGGGATCCATTCCCAGCGAGCTCGTCGGCCTTTGGAGCCAGGTCGGGTTGACCACCGGCACGAGCTACGAATTTTCGGCGGACGGCACGACGATTCAGGCCTTCTCGAGCGAGACCAACTACGGCTGCGACTTGAAGATTCAATTGTCGTCGTCGGGTGTCACCACCGTCAGTGGGGACTCGCTCCTCTACCATCGCCTCGAGGGCACCCAGGGGTCGAAGACGTGCGGCACGATCACGACCAAGGCCGTCGGTCCCGCAGACATCGCCTATCGCTACGCGCTCGGCTCGTACGACGACGGCCGCCCCAAACTCTCGCTCTATCGCGTGAACGAAGACGGGACGCTCTCCTCGCCCCTCGAGCTCCATCGTTGAGCGCCTCAGCGCTCGCCGTCACAATCAATCAAAGCTACGTCGAGGTGCAGGGGGCGATCACTAGCCAGCAACGCACCTCTCATTTTCGATGCTGTTCCCCACGCGGAGCGGCCGGCTCTCGCCGCCGTTCCTGTTTACGTGGGTGACTCCAATCCGGGTGCGCAGTATGCTGTCGGTATGACCAGGAAGATCGCCATCAGCTTGCCCGACGCGACGCTCGGGAAGGCGCGCGCTGCGGTCAAGGATCGCGGCGCGGCAAGTCTGAGTAGCTACATCGGGCGCCTGATCGAGGACGCCAGCGCGGCCGAGACATTCGAGGACATGCTCGCCAGCTGGGTCCAAGAGAGCGGTGCGACGCCGGCAGAAATCCGTGCCGCGCAAAAGGAGTCGCTCGAAGCGTTCGAGCGCGCTGGGCTCATTGGCAACGGGAAGCGGCATGCAAGAAAAACGCGCAAAGCGGGCTGATCGCGCACGAGCGCAGCTGCCGGGGCTCGTGCTCGACGCGGGCGCTCTGCAGGCTCTCGAAAGCCGCCCCATTCGGCTGCTGGTCGATCTGCAGCGGGCGCACGCCCTCGGGTTGCCAATTCGAATCCCGGCAGGGGCGCTGGCTCAATCTTGGCGCGGGGGACCTCGAAGTGCTGCCCTTGCTCGACTGTTGAAGCAGCTGTGCGCTGTGGTGCAGGTGGACGAGCGCTCAGCCCGCCAGATTGGCGAGTTCATTGCGAGCGTGCGGCTACCCCGTCGCGTGAAGCCGGACATTGCAGACGCTCAAGTGGCGCTGGTCGCACGGGCGACGGCCAGCCTGGTCTGGACGAGCGATCCCGAGGACATGGCGTCGTACGGGGTGGGCGCTGACTTCATCCGCAAGATTTAGCCGACAGAGGGCGTCGCGATCGGCTCAGCCAGCGCGGCGTTCCCAACCCGGCGCAAACTCCTGCGGCGCGGCTCGAGTAGAGCGTCCTCACCCCTGGAACCCGGATCTCGATACTCAGTTGCTGCACGCGCGATGGCGCGCCGAGGGCGGTCGTGTGCTCGAGGTCGAGCGGTCCCTGTACACTATGAGTCGCGTGCGCAACAAATGACAATTTGCTGACGACCGAACTTTACTTGCTGTGCGGCTTCCTCTCGGATCCCGAACCGCGACGTCGAAGGCTGCGACGCGATAGGTAAAACGCGTGACCATCAGAAAAAACTCCTGAAGGAGCGCGCCGCATTCAGAGTAAAGACTACAAATTACGCGACATACCGTGAGAGATGGCCGCGCGTGCCCGTGCGGAATTGACAGCCTGTAACCCGCACGTGATAGTTCTCGGCTTCACGGAGGAAGCATGCGAAAGTTGGCTGTCGGTGGGTTGGTGTTGGGGTTGAGCTTGGGTTGCAGCAGTAGCTCGGACAAGGGCGGCGCAGTGGACCCAGCTGCCCAAGACTTCTGCCTCCACTGGGCCAATGAAGTTTGTCGGCTGGCTTACCTATGTACGGACCCAGCTGCCCAAGACGCCGCATTTCATGCGCGCTACGGCGCGAGCAGCGACACATGCTGGGACGGCCTCGACAAGCGCTGCGAAAGCAACCAAAGCGGCAGCAGCGCGTTTGGTCCGAGCTGCGGCTCTGGCAAAAAGGTGAACGCGGATTTCGAGAGCATCTGTGCGAGTACGCTCGAGAGCGAAGCGTGCGAGGTGTGGAAGCTCGCACCCTCCCCCACCGTTTGTGAGCTCGTTTGCTCCACGAGCGGAGTCGGGCCCGGGACGGGCGGGTTTGGCAACGCCGGTGGTTTGGGCAACGGTACGGGCAATGCTCCCAATGGCGGCGGCGGTGGTGCGGGCAATGCGCCCGGTGCAGGCGGCAGCGGAACGACTACAGGCTCCTTGACGACGGCCGAGGGGTTCTGCGAAGCGTTCAACAACGTGATGTGCGACCGCGGGTTCGAATGCAAGCCGACGGAAGCAGCCCAGACTGGCACTCTTGCCGATTGCAAAGCATCGGTTGCCCCGTTCTGCATGAGTCTCGACAACTTCTGCCCGGGTTACGACTCTGCCAGCGCGGCAGGCTGCGTTGCCGCAGCAAAAAGCGCGACGTGCACGGAGCTCGAGGGTGATGCTCCGGCGGTCTGCAACATGACCTGCCCTCAGTAAAGCGCGTGCGCTGGCTTCAATGCCATCGCGCGCGCGAATAGTCATTACATCACCGGTTGCGGTTTGCCCGCACCCGTGCCGATCAGATTCGGTATCTTGTGCGCGTCAGGGTCAGCCATTGTGCGGAAGCCACGAAGCGGGAGGAAAAATGCACAAGATCAACACCGCGAGTTGGGCAGCAATCGTACTTACCGTCTCGATGCCGTTCACGGCCGCGGCTCAACAACTCGAGCGCATCGGTGAGGCGGTGGCTGGGCAAGCCACCGAGATTTCGATAGCGGGGCCGAGCGGCGACAAACTGCTGACCGCGATGCGCGAAAGCTCGGGACACTTGGAGGTGATCCGCTGGTCGGTGGCGACCGACGGCGCCATCACTCGCTACGGTTCGACGGTAGCGAGTGACGTCGTGACGCACACCGCGCTCGATTGGGGGACGATGCCGGGGTCGGGCACGACGTATTGGGTGAATGCAGTGGTCAGCGGAGGCTGGGCCAAGGCCATCAGTTGGAAGTTATCCGGCAATGGCCCCAAACTCCTGAGCAACACAGACCTCGTAGCCGGCGCTTCGGAATGCGATGTCGCGACGCTCAGCACCGTACTCGACATGGGCTTGTTCGCCGTGGTCTGCCAGATCCCGACCATCCGGCTGATGCTCTTTGCAGTCAACTTCGAAGGCCACATCGGGCCCGGTCTTTCCCTCGGCGACCTCGGTCTTGGGACACGCCCACGAGTCGCCTATGCAGGTCTGGATCCGAGCGGAAAGCCGCGGGTCCTGAGCGCATTCCGCGACGCGAACGGTAAACTAAAAGTCTTTCTGCACGCGGTGGGATGGGGCGGCTCGGCGATGACACCCTCGACACCGACATCTGGCAACCCGGGGCGTGGCTCAACGATGACGGCGGCGGCGCCTGCGCTGGCACCATCGGGCTCGAGACCTGGTCAGATGGCGTCGAAGGCCGCCTGTTCACAGCATTGAGCGAAGCGACCGGCGCGTTCAAGCTGATCGCTTGGCGCGCTCATTGAGCGGCACGAGAGCTACGCGACGCTCGTGACGAGCCGCGCCCGCTAACCCAAATCCAAGGCGTTACCAGATGCGGAAGTTGCCGCTGACGTGGAGCATGCCGAGCATGTAGAGCACCCCGTCCCAGTAGTTTCCGGAGGGAACGCCGGTCGACCAGAGCTTGTCCACGAAGGGCTTGCCCGAGGATGCCGGCAAGCCGAAGCCCAGGGTCGAGTTGCACCCCACCGCTGCGCCGCCGTTGTTACGAGAGCTCGAGTAGGCGCCGAACTTGGGCGCATACGTGTCTTTCTGCCAGGGATCTTTGCCGTACAGGTACCAGTCCATCATGAGGTTCATGACGCATCGGAGTGAGTCGGAGTTGGCAGCCTGCGGGTTCGTGGCCGTGAAGCTGGCTTGGTAGGGACATACGCCATTGCCGTCCACCACCTTCTGCATGTATGCGCGCCCCGCGGTCGCCGCTTCCTTCCAGAACGCCGAGTTCGCGGTGTCGAAGCAGGCCCACACCTCATAGAAGGCCGGCAAGATGTACGAAGGGTCAGTGTTGTTCGAGTTCGAGACAAACTTGACCAGGTGGTATTGCGCGTTGAAGTACTTGGTCCGCACCACGTCGAGGACCCACTTGGCCTCGGTCGAGTAGGCGATCTTGGCGGGCCCGGTCGAGTCGCCCCAGCGGTGCGAGGCGAAGATGAGGGCGCTCGCCATGTACTCCTCGCCGTCAGGCGCTCCACCGCCGGCGCACCCCGAGCCCGAGGTCTTGCACGACCATCGGATCTCGCCCGTCCCATTCGCCATGTGGTTCTTGACCCAGGTCCAAAGGCGGTCGAACTCGGTCTGATGGTCCAGCTGAACCGCCGCGATCATGCCGTAGGACATGCCCTCGGAGCGGACATCGTTGTTATAGATGTCCTTGACGTACGATTCGTCTGCGCCGGGCCCGTTGAAGTAGATCGTCCCCGAGCCGCTGGGGTTGAAGAGCGTGGACCAGGCCGTGGCGACCTTCTGATCGCTCTCCGCCTGGGTTTTACCGGAGACGGTGACGAAGAGGTTGGCGTAGGTCGTGGGTGGTGGCGTGCATTCGCCGACCGCGCCGCCACCCGAGCCCCCGCTTGCGCCCGCGCTGGCGACGCCTCCCGAGCCACCCGTCTGGGATCTCCCTCCCGAGCCACCCGTCTGGGACCTCCCCGCCGAGCCACCCTGGACCGACGAGCTTCCACCGCTCTCGGCGATCGAGCCACCCGTCCCCGCGCTCACGCTACCGGTCCCGGCATTCGTGGCGCCGGATCCGCTAACGCCGCCCGTGCCGGAGGATGTCGCGCCTGCGTGGGGCAATCCACTTCCACCCTGGCCTAGCGATCCACCTGCACCCATCTGGTCGCCACTAGTTGAACTGCAACCCACGAGAAGGGCGGCCAGCGAAAGAATAGACAGACGAGATGAAACAGTGCGCAAGACTAACCTCTTACCCAATATGGCAGTTTCCTCGAACGTGAGCGGCTGGTTCATTTTTATTTGTGCCCGCCTAGCAGGCTGTTGAAATCGCGGAGGAGGTCGGCCGATGTATGGACACGGGATGGGATGTACGTAGCGGGGCAGCCGGGACTACGGTCGGAGCGAAGGCTGTGCTGCGAGCAATGTGCGGCAACCTGCTTTTCCGTTTAACCACAGCACGTTTTGCTAAAAATCGGGCGCGATCGATGCAGCACGACGTTCGCTTAGCCGCTCTTCGGCCAGCTGGTAGCGCGGGGCGCAGCACTCTCGGGTGATGAGTTCGGAACACTTCAACGTGGACGGCACGCCCGTCGACGCTGGCGAACTAGTCCGGCTGGGTTGCCGCTTCGCGCTGGTCGGCGGGCGCGCGGGTTCGGTGCGTGCAGAAGTGCGGTTTACGCGCGACGTGATATCGCAGTGGCCGTAGCCGATGACCTGGAGGCAGAGTCGCTGACATACGAGCTCCGTTGGGCTGGGTACTGCGTGATCGGTCTATTCACCGTCCGTAGAGGGGCTCAGTGGCGAGGCGTGCATCCTCCCGCGACGGCAGCAGCGGAGCGAGGGCACGCTCGACGCTCGCGAGCACACCTTCATGGAGACCCGCGCAAGTAGCACGTGCTTTGGCAGCAGCGGCAGACTCGACAGCGCGCAGCGGCAGGCGAGCCGGCGCAAACGGGAGGGGTGACACTCGATTGCTGATGAGCGCCCAGAGTGGCATCCTCATAGGTGTGGGAGAGAAGAGGTCGAGCAGTAAGTTGACGTCGCGGCTTTGGCACGCTGGGCTGCTGGCGCTTGGGATCCTCGTGGCCTGCGGCGGATCGGCTTCTCGACCCGAGCCCGACGCTTCGCCGCAGGGCTCCACCGCTGGCACGAGCAACCGTGCTCCAACCGGAGGCGAGAAGGCCTCCACGGGCGGGGTGGCCGTGCCGACCCGCGGCGGCGGCCCGAATGAAGGCGGCGCGCCAGCCGAGGGCGGCGCGGTCGACTCCGGCGGCATTGCGGGAGCCGCGGGAGCCGGCAGCGGGGGCGCCGCGACATCCATGTCGGGAGGGGGCGGCGCGGTTTCCGTGAGCAGCGGCGGCATGGGGGCGGCCGGCTCGGGGGGCAGTGGTGGTGCTGGTCCGGTCCACGATCGCTGCGCTGATCCTTTGCAGATAGATTTCGTCAGCGGCGAGGCGATTGTATCGGACGACACGAGTCGAGCGACCGACGAGTTTCCTACGCTGACTTGCGGGAGCATCCCCGAGCAGGGCTTTCAAGGCGGGCAAATTTACTACCGGTTCACGGCGCGCCCGGGCAGAGAGTACGCGCTGAGCCTGAAGGCGTCCTCCTTCGCCTCGGTAGGGTTTTATGTGTTTCCTGCGGGGGACCCTTGCGACGTGGAGGCGATTCGAACCGCGTGTTCAAGCGAAGGCGTGACTGGCACGAGCTCGCCGATTACACCCACGACCCTGACGCCCTTCGCACCCCGCGAGCCGGGTGACTACGTCATCGGCGTGGACACGAAAATCACGAAGGGAGCGCCGTTCACCCTCAGCGTCTTCGAATATTGCGGGACGTCCGGCGGAACCGATTGCAAGGTCAAAGGCTGCGACCTGAACCTCGGGAAGACGTGCCTCGGAAATACGGCCCTTGCCTGCAACGATGACGGCACAGCCCCCGTCACCACAGACTGCGCGACGACGGGTAAGTCTTGCCAAAGAGGGTTCTGCGTCGCGAGCATCTTCGACAACATCGGCGCCACTTGGCCGACGTCGCCAGCGATGACCGCGGGTGCGGCCGGCGTGACCTTGCTCGACTTTTACGAGGTCACCACTAGTCGGACGCTCACGCAACTCGGGATCATCATGGTGCAGCCGAGAAGCTTCACGCTCAACTGGCTCATCCTCGAGTCAACGGACCGGACCGGGCCCTATCAGCCCATCTTCACCACGAGGACGATGTCGGCCGGTGCCATGGAGGCTTCGTCGGAGACCACGGGCCCCATCCAGGTGTCGATCCGCGCCGGGCGCTTCTACGCTATCGGCGTCGCGCTACCAGCGGACGCCCGGTACTACCTCCAACAGCAAGCCGACAAGCGCCTTCCGCTGGATGTTTCCTTCGGGCGGCTGACGTCGGCGGCGGTGGTGCAGTCCGCATCTTCCTCCTCCGCGATCGGCTATCCTGCGCCCGATGACTTCTTGATCGCTCAGGGGATCACTACCAAGTTGTGAGTAGGTCTGGCGTTGCGTGCGAGCTTCGTGGCGCGAGGCTCGGCGTCGCCCCTCCGAGGGTTGCTCGATTCCGCGGTGCAGTCGTTGCGCGGGGGCGCAACGCGGGCTGTATACCGCGATATCATTGGGATTCGAGCGGCGCCTGGTGGCGTAGTGGTGACCCTACCGATCCGCGAAAACGAACACCGACTTGCTCGGGAGCCCGGACTCTTCCTATCCAGCAGGCCAAGGCCAGCTCAGGGCCCGGGCTATGCTACGGGACAATGACCGTGCCCCTTTCAACCTCGCCGCAGGCGGCAACTGCGACTGACGCGACAATGCCGGAGCACGACGAAAACGGCGTCGATTTGAGCCTGGTGCGTTACTCCCTTTCACTAACCCCGACCCAGCGGTTGAAAGCGATAGAGAACTTCATGAACGCTATGGCCAGCGTGCGTACGGCCCCGCCGCTGTCCGCCGACTCGACGAAGTAAATGGCAGTGTTCGACTTAGGGCGACTGTTGCTCGTCCTCAGCGAGGAGCAGGTCCAGTTCATCATCGTCGGTGGTGTCGCTGCAGCCCTCCAAGGCGCGCCCGTACTGACCCAGGACGTCGACATCCTTTACCGAATTGAAGACGGAAACCTGGACCGGCTCGAGCGCGCATTGTCCCGTCTGCATGCCGTGGCGCGCGGAGATTCACGAAACCTCCCGTTTGGGAAAAGCCATCTCCGGGCTAGGCGTCGTGCGTGCGTTCTCGGCCGGTAGTGGCGCTACCTGCGCAGTGACCGAAGCCGGTAGTGCACAGTGCTGGGGTGATAACGTCTACGGCAAGCTGGGCGATGGCACGCAAACCAGGCGCATGTCTCCCGTGCAGGTGGTCGGTCTCGAAAGCGGCGTCACGCAGATTTCGATCAGCGGCGACTTCGCTTGCGCGGTGACCGAACAAGGTGGCGCCAAGTGTTGGGGCGGAAACAACCACGGCGTCCTCGGAAATGGCTCGACTGAGAACTCGCTGGCCGTGGTCGACGTGGTCGGGCTCGACAGCGGTGTGGCCTTGATTCGCGCCGCAGGGCACCAGACCTGCGTGCTCACTGTCACGGGCGACGTGAAATGTTGGGGCTACGACGAAATGGGCGCCGTCGGCACGAAATATGTGGGCAATCAGCTGACCCCGTTTCAGGTACCAGGCCTATCCAAAGTCAGCGAGCTCAGCTCGTACAGCGCGAGCAACTGCGTGGTCGTGGGCACGCCTGCGGCGATCAAGTGCTGGGGTGCGGACGGTGACGGTGAGCTCGGCGATGGTGGCGGCGGCTCCGAGCGAACGCCGAAGATTGTACCTGGATTTTGAAGCGCTTCACGTACGGTCTGACTCGGGCGTCACTTTGAGCAGCAGCTGCGGCGCGTAGCGGAGTGCAACGAAGCCCGAGTCCTCTCTTTCATTCTCCGTACCGTAGGGCGGTGCCAAGGCACCGATCGGCTGGGCCTTCAGAGGTTCAAGATCGAGGTTTTCGCGTTCGCCGCCGCCAAGAGTCTCCGAATGTCGTCGGCGTCGTCACTGACGACGTCGGCATGCTTCCGGATCGACAGCTCGGCGACTGACGCGTCGACAATGTCCCGTGTGCGTGTCTTACCGAGTAGGGCACCTGCAGCGTGGGCCGCGGCCTCGTCGAACGCGATGACTTCGCAGCCGCGAAGCAGACGCCTCATCTGTGCCTGCTTCGGAGAGCGACTGGCCTGAGCGACCACGGGCGCCGGTACCAGCGGCACCAGGCCCGCTTCGAGGCGAACGCGGTGTTCGGCCCAAACCTGGCGTTTGGAACGGTCGGCCGCGATCAAGACGCCTGCGTCATACACAACGGACTTCATCGCGGAGAGCGCTTCCGCCGAATGGACTTTGGCTCGATGCGGGTGCGAGCCGCTAAGAGCTCTGCTGGCGTCAAGGCACCGTGCTCAGCCTCCCATTCCGCGACGGCGGCCAGCCCGTCCCGCACCAAGAGAGCACGTCGAGCCGCATCCGTGATCCATGCCGAAACGCTCTTCCCCTCGGCTTCGGCTGCGTCGAGCACCTTAGAGTGGACATCAGCGTCCACGGTGACGGCAAGCTTTACGGCTGGATTCCCTCTCGGCATAGCAGAACCATACTACCGCAGTAGTATGGTTGCAACCTGGCAGCGAGCATCGGTGAATACGTTGCCTCGGCGGGCCATCGTTGGGACGTCGTCGACGCGCAACTCACCCCGCATACCGCGAAATCACTGCACAAAACTAAGCCACCAAATCGAGGCTCTCGATTCCGCGGGCTTTGGTTGCCCGGGGGCGATTTGAACCTCCGACGTTCGGCGAACCCCCCGCTACGCCGCAGCAGTCCAAATGCTTCCCGGCCGGCGACACAATCCGGAATTGTGGAGCGGTTACCTGAAATTGCGAGAATCGTCATTGCGCTGAGAACTTTTCGACCTGTGTGGCGTCACAACACGCATGCTCGTCGTCAACCCCTCGCGCTCGGCGCGCCGTTTGCTCAGTCGCAATCGTCATGTGCTCGGCGGCGCCAGTGCGCTGCTGTTCGTGCTCAGCAATGGTTGCTCGCAGACCCAGCCGCCGCGTGACGAGCCCAAAGCTCTGCTGCCGACGAGCTCGACGGAGGATCAGGCCTCGCGCGCCAAGGCTGAACCTTCAATCGCTCCGCTGAAAGAGCCGCAACCCGAGGCCACTTCTGCCGTGCCTGTGGCACCCGATGCAACCCGGGCACGCGTGGGCGCGGGTGCCATCGCTGCAGCGCCCGCGTCTCCGCCAGCTGCAGCGGCAGCACCCGCTGACCTGAAAAAGCAAGCCCGCGGCTTGGGTTTGGGCCTGAGCGGCATCGGCTCGGGCGGGGGCGGAATCGGCACCGGGCAGGGGTTCGGCGCCGGCCATGGCCGGCTTGGCGGATCGCATGCGACCAGCGCGCCGAAGCGGATGGTCATGCCGCGGCCTGCGCAATTCAACACCGAGAACTACGCGCACGTCGCGGAAAACGCGTTCTTGAACGTGGCCGATCAGCCATTGTCCACGTTTTCGATCGACGTCGATACTGCCTCGTACAGCAACGCGCGCCGCTTCCTGAACGCTGGCACGCTGCCGCCCAAAGACGCGATTCGAATCGAGGAATGGCTGAACTATTTCAACTACGACTATCCGGAGCCGATCGCCAAGGAGCCGTTTTCGGTGACCAGTGAGGTCTCCGCGTGCCCGTGGAATAGCTCGCATCGTTTGGTGCGCTTGGGGCTGAAGAGCCAACAGCTTTCGCAAGCCGAAACGCCCGCGCGCAACCTGGTGTTTCTGCTCGACGTTTCGGGTTCGATGATGCCTGAGAACAAGCTCCCGTTGTTGAAGCGCGGTCTGTCGCTGCTGGCCGAAAACCTGCGGCCCAAGGACACGATTTCGATCGTGGTTTATGCCGGCGCGTCGGGCCTGGCCTTGCCGGCGACCAGCGGCGCCGAGCGCGCGCGAGTGCTCGATGCACTCGGGCGGCTGGAGGCGGGGGGCTCGACCAATGGCGGAGACGGCATCCGTTTGGCGTACGCGACCGCGCGCCAGCACTTCGTGAAGGGCGGCATCAATCGCGTGCTCTTGGCAACCGACGGTGATTTCAACGTCGGTACTTCGAGCGAGGGGGAACTGCAGCGTCTGATCGAAGACGAGCGAAAATCGGGAGTGTTCCTGACCGTGCTCGGTTTCGGCGACGGCAACGTCAAGGACAGCACGATGGAGATGCTGGCCGACAAGGGCAACGGCAACTACGCCTACATCGACTCGCTCGCCGAAGCGCGCAAAGTGCTGGTGCGTGAGGCCGGTTCGACGCTGATCACGATCGCCAAGGACGTCAAACTGCAGGTCGAGTTCAACCCGACCCAGGTCGCTAGCTACAAGCTGATCGGCTACGAGAACCGACTACTGGCCAAAGAAGACTTCAACGACGACAAGAAGGATGCCGGTGAAATCGGCGCCGGTCACGCCGTCACCGCCCTGTATGAGGTCGTGCCCAAGGGCCAAAAAGCCGCTCCGGCCTCGCCGCGCGTCGATCCACTCAAGTATCAGACCGCACCGGCGGTCGCCGCAGCGGCCGCGAGCAACGAGCTCTTGACGGTCAACATTCGCTACAAGCAGCCGACATCGGATGTCAGCAGCAAGTTCTCACGAGTCGTGGTCGACGCCGGACTTCCGCTGGATCAAACCTCGGCCGACTTCCGCTTCAGCGCTGCCGTCGCAGAGGCGGCGCTGGTGCTGCGCGGTGCCCCGGACCTGTCCGGCGCTTCGCTCGAAGCGGCGCGCAACTTGGCGCAAGGCGCGCTCGGCTCGGACATCACCGGCGATCGCCATGAATTCATCTCGCTGCTCGCCAAAGCACGCGCGCTCGCTCCTACGGTTGCGACGGTCGCGACGCGCGCTCCGTGAGGTTCGGTCAGCTGCTGAGCTGAGCTCAGCTCAGAGCTTGGCTTTGAAGAGCAAGCTCCGGTAGTGCGAAAGCTCGGCGATCGAGTTCTTGATGTCGACGAGCGCGTCGTGCTCGCCCTGCGTGGGCTTGGAAAAAACGCACGCGTCGCCGTACCAAAGCTTGGCCAGGATCTTGATCGAAGTGACGTCCACCGTGCGATAGCTCAAGTAGCCGCTCAAGCCGGGCAGCCAGCGGTCGACGAAGCGCTTGTCTTGACCAATGCTGTTGCCGCACAAAATAGCCCCGAAACCGCACCAGCCGGTGACACGCTCCATCAGCTTGCGCTCGGCTGCGCCCAGGTCGAGCTTGGAAGCGCGGACGCGCCGGGTGAGCCCCGTGGTTTCGTGCATGTCACGCACGAACGGCGTCATTCGGGCTAGGGCCTCTTCCGGTTGCCAAATATCACACACGAACTCTTCGAGCGGGGTCAGCTCCGAGTTGGTGATGATCAACGCCGCTTGCAAGATGACGTCGTTCTGCGCGTCGAGGCCCGTCATCTCCAGATCGAGCCAGGCCAGGTTTCCGTCTTTCTGTGTGCGTACGATGCGCTCGCCCATGGTGCTTACTTGCTCGCTTTCGCGGTCTTGCTGGGTTTCGGGGAGGCCTTGGGCAAGACGATCACCGGATCCTTCTTGCGTGCTCGGTAGACGACCAGCGTCTTGCCGATGACCTGCGCAACGGTCGAGCGCGTGCCGGCTTCGACCTCGAGCGCGAGTTCCGTCGCGGAGGCGTCTTCCTTGCCGGTGATGCGCACCTTGATCAGCTCGTGCGTCGAAAGCGCGCCGTCGATGGCCGCGAGCACGGCCGCCGTCAAGCCCCCGTGGCCGATTTGCACCACCGGCTTGAGAGGATGCGCGAGCGCGCGCAAGAAGCTGCGTTGTTTGCCCGTCAGCGGGGCGGGGCCTACCGTCACTTTCTGAGTCACGGCCGCATCCTACTCCATGGCGCAACGGGTAGGGTTAGCGAGTCCGGTTTTTTGCCGTTAGTTGCTGGAGTTTCCCGATTGACGCAGCGTCGAGGAAGCTGTGGCATGCTCGGCCCCGGAGTAACCAGCAGTGCGAATTCTGTACGGAGTCGTCGGCGAAGGGATGGGGCACGCCACGCGCAGTCGCGTCGTGCTGGAGCATTTGCTGCGCGCGGGGCACGAGCTGCGCGTGGTCGTGTCGGGACGCGCACATCGCTTCCTGACCGAGCGGCTCGCTGGCTACCAGAACCTCAGCATCCAAGAAATTCACGGCCTCAGCCTGAGCTACTTCGGCAATTCTCTGGATCGCTCGAAGAGCTTGTTCGAGAATTTGCGCAAGGCGCCCAAGGGCATCAAGAAGAACATCAACGTTTACCGCGACGTCGCCGAGAGCGGCTTCGTGCCCGAGCTGGTGATCAGTGACTTCGAGTCTTGGGCGGCGTTGTATGCGCTCAGGCATCGAATCCCGGTGATCAGCATCGACAACATGCAGGTGATCAACCGCTGCAGGCACGACTCCAGCGTGACCCAAGGCAAGGGCTTCGACTTCGATCTCGCGCGGCTGGCGGTGAAGATCAAGATGCCCGGCGCTTACCATTACCTGGCGACGAGCTTTTTCTTTCCGGAAGTGCGGAAGAAGTACACTACGTTGGTGCCGCCAATCTTGCGGCCCGAGGTGATCGCCGCCAAGCGTGAGCCCGGGGCGCACGTGCTCGTGTATCAGACCTCGCCCACCAATCAGAGCCTGATCCCGACGCTCAAGAAGCTGCCCTACCGCTTCCGCGTGTACGGCATGGGTCGTGAAGGTCAGGAGGGAAACGTCACCCTGTGCGGCTTCTCCGAGCAAGGCTTTCTGGACGATCTACGCACCGCTCGAGCTGCCGTTGCCGGTGGCGGCTTCAGTCTGCTGAGCGAGGCGGTGAGCTTGAAAGTACCGCTTTTATCGGTGCCCGTCGCGCACCAATACGAACAAGAATTGAACGCGCGCTACTTGGAGAAGCTCGGCTACGGAGCGTGGGCGCGGCGGCTCGAACTCGAACCGCTGCTGCAGTTTTTGGACAAGGTCGATGTCTATCAAGAGACCTTGCAAGGCTATCCGTCGCGGGACAATTCGATCCTGTTTGCCTGCGTCGACGAGCTGGTTCAGCGCGTCGCACACGGCGAACCGCGCCCTCCGATCTTGGACGCCGAAGCGCCCGGCAAATATTCGTTCGGCGACTAACGCGCGGCTCAGCCGAGATCGCGCGCGGCCACCTGGGCCGCGTTGTAGCCGCACATCCCGTGCACGCCGGTACCCGGGTGCGTGTAGCTCGAGCACAAGTACAGACCCGCGATCGGCGTTCGATAGCGAAAGTACGGAAAGACGGGACGAAACAGCAGTTGCTGGTGCCAAGCGTTGCTGCCGCCGCCCAAGTCGCCCCCGATCAGGTTGGCGTTCGAGGCCTCCAGATCTGGAGGCCCGGAGATGTGTCGAGCCAGCACCAACTCGGAGAAGCCGGGCGCGAGCGCTTCGAGCCGTTGACTGATGCGGTCGGCGAAGGCTTCACTTTGACTCGCCCAGCCGCCATCGATGTACGAGGGCACGTGCGTGTAGCAATACAGCGTGTGTTGCGCGCGCGGCGCGCGAAAAGGATCGGCCAAGCTCTGCTGACCCACGACCAAGAAAGGCGCTTCCGGGAGCTGACCCGAGCGGATCTGGCGCGTGAACCGACCCAGCTCGGCCAGGCTCTCGCTGACGTGCACGAGCGCGCTCTGCCGCGCTTGCGGGTTCGTCCAGGGCACCGCGGACGACAGCGCGAAATCCAGCTTGAACGTGCCGAACCCTTGCCGAAAATGGCGCATTCGGCGGACCAGCCAGGCGGGTAGGTCCGCGCCGTCGAGCAGCTTCAGATACAAGGTTGGCGCCGCGGTGTCGGCGATCACCCCCAGCCGGGCACGCAGCTCCTCTCCATTGTCGAGCCGCACCGCCGCAGCGCGTCCGCCCGTGACGACGATCTTCGTGGCGCGCGCCCCCAAACGCAGACGCCCGCCGCAACCCTCCAGCAAGGTCACGAGCGCATTGGTGATGCTTTGCGCTCCTCCTGCAGGCACGGCATAGCCGCCGGTGGACGCCGTCATGCCGAGTAGGTAGCTGAGCCCCGAGCCAAACCAATCCTCTGGCCCGACATCCACGTGCAGCCCCAGGCTCGGCAGCACCCGCCGGGCGGCTTCACTCCGGAAGAGCGAACGGGAAAGGTGTCCGGCGCTGCGCGCGAAACGCCACAAGACCTTGCTCAGATTGCCCAGTCCCAGCTTGAGCACGGGCCCAAGCGTTGGAAACGGACCGAGCAGAAGCCGCAGCAGCTCAGGCTCCATGCGCGCGTGCGACGCTGCCAGCTTCCGCCAAGCCTCGCCATCGCGCGGTGTGCCAAAGTGCGCCGCGCTGAGCTCCGCGTCGCGCGCGATACAGGCGTAGCTGCCGTCCAAGGCCGGGTGGCAACTCTCGAACGGCAAATGCAGCCATTTTACGCCGGCCTGCGTCAGGTCGAGTTCGCGAAACGCCGGACTCGTCTTGGCGAACGGGAAAAACGCTGCCCCCACGTCGTGCACGAAGCCGGGCAGAGTCAGCTCTTCCGAACCCAGCGCTCCACCAGGGCGGCGCTGGTTCGCCTCCAGCACCAGCACCCGAAATCCGCGGCGCGACATGACGTTGGCCGCCACCAGGCCATTGGGACCGGAGCCCACGACGATCACGTCCGGATCACGCACGAAGCCCAGCCTACACCGAACGCTGTCCGCGCCGCTTTCCATTCGCGCGCGGACGCGCTATGTCAATCCTGTGCTCGCACTCGGCGTCGATCCCGGAACGCTCCATCTCGGCTGGGGAGTGGTCTCGCGCGAGGGCAACCGCCTGTGCCATGTCGCACACGGGGTGATTCACCTGGACGGCAAGACCGCCATCGCCGATCGCCTGGCGCGCATCGAAGTCGAGCTGGGCGCCGTGATCGAGCAGCATCGCCCCGAGGTGGGTTCGGTCGAGAATCTGTTCTTCCACAAGGACGCGCAGGCAGCCTCCAAGCTCGGCCATGCGCGGGGCGTCGTGCTTTTGCTGCTGGCGCGCGCAGGGGTGGAGATCGCCGAGTATCCGCCTGCCCGAGTGAAGAAGACGATCGCCGGCTCGGGTCAGGCAGACAAATCTCAGGTAGCGATGATGGTGCGCGCCCTGCTCGCTCTCGATCGCCTGCCACCCGCGGACGCCGCGGACGCCTTGGCCCTGGCCATCACCCATTTGCGCATTGGCAGCTTGCTCGAGGCCCTACGTCCAAAAACGGGCTCGGCAGCGAACCAAGTCAGCGCGAGCGGCCTGCGCGCGCTGCTCGGAAAAAAGCGCAGGACTCGAGCGACCGGCCCGAAACTGCCCAAGCTGTCCAAAATTCGCTAGCGAACGTCAGCTCGATCGAGCTCTGACGGGCTGCGAGGCGCTCAGGCTTACAGTGTCCGTGTAAAGATGGCGGCAAACGCGGACCGGGCGGGCCAAGCTAGGGAGCTTCGTAGGGCCCGCGGCGTATGGAACGTCTGAAGGATTGCACGGTTCGCAGTTCGAAAGCATGGTCCATAGTCATGATTCGCCGCTCACTTTTGCTCGGTTTCGCCGGCCTTTTGGCGACCACTCTGCCCGTCGCTTCTGCGTTCGCGGACCCGCCGAGTAACAAGGCTCCGGCTCCAGCCAAACCTGCCGCCGCGGCGTTGACCGCTGAGCAGATCGCCGAACGCGTTCAGGGCTTCTACGATCGCTCGCGCACTTTTCGGGCCGGCTTCAAGCAGCAGTATCGAGTGCGTGCGTACGACAAGACCATCAACAGCCAAGGCTCGGTCGTCTTCGAAAAGCCCGGCAAGATGAGCTGGCGCTACACGAACAACGGCAATCGCGTTGTTTCCGACGGCAAGCTGGTCAAGGTCTACGAAAAAGAGAACAAGCAGATGTACGAGCAGCCGCTCGACAAAAGCCAGTACCCCGCGGCGCTCTCGTTCTTGGTTGGCGGCGGCAACTTGAAGACCTCGTTCAAGTTCACCAAGCGCGACTCCAAGGAAATGGGCTTCGAAGGCGGCTACGTGATCGTCGGCGATCCCCTCGAAGCATCGCCCTCGTATCAATCGATCATCCTGTACGTCGACGCCAACACCTACCAAGTGCGGCGCGTGCTCTTGCTCGATTCCCAGGGCAATCGCAATCGTTTCGATTTCCTGAACCCCGAAATCAACACCAAAACCGCCGGCGGCGAATTCAACTTCACGCCGCCCCCGGGCACACAAGTCATTCGCCCGTAACGGCTGACAACGCCTATTGGCTCGCGCTCGAGCCGAGGGCGTCGAGGGGGCGCGTCACGACCACGCGCCGAGGGCGGCGAGGGTTTGCGGTACGCCGCCGTAGCCCTGGAAAAACCAGACCCACCAGGCCGTCATCATCGTCGAATGACCGGCCAGGATGCCGACGTGGCTCCACATCTCGACGCGGTCCGAATACTTGCGGACGTAGCGGCGCCAGTGGAACGCCTCGTCGATCAGGCTGTAGAGCAGTGAGAGCAACGTGAGGACGAGAGCTGGGATCCACACGTCGTGGCGGTGATAGGCCAGGCAAAGCAGAACGCAGCTGCCGATTCCGCACAAGATGGTAATGCCGTGCACGAGCCCCTCCGCTCCTGAGATTTCCGCCTTGTATACGGTGCGATGACCGATGGTATCGATGGCGATGCTGACCGTGAACACGACCGCACCGATCGGTACCCACCAAGCGATCGCCGGAAAAGGCGCGCCGTGCGCGTTGCCCACCAGCATGAAACCGGAGCTGGCGAAGACCAGTCCCAGCATCAAGCCGATCCAGGCTACGTAGACGGCCCAATCGACGGGCTCGAACTGCCGCACGCGGCCGACGTATCGTGCGAGCTCAGACGGGAAGGATATCATCGGGAAACCTCAGTACCGAGTCGAGCGCTGCCGGGTTCTGAACCCTGCGCAAGCGGCGCGGCAGCTCCAGGGCGGCCAGCACTGCGGCCCAGAGCAGCAAGTGTAACTTCTGGGATCTTGGAACGACGGCGCGCATCGCATACGGTTCATAGTCGGCACGCAGAATGCGCCTGCCGATCGCGGAGTAGATCAGTCGCGCCGCGCGGATCGAGAATGCCGCGCGCCAGGGCAAGGCGAGCAGGCCGGCGTCACCCGAGCGGTAGAAGCGGTCCGCTTCGTTCAGCAAGCGCCGTGTAACGATGGCCACGGACTCGCGCGCTGCCCGTGGCAACGAACCCGTGCACGGACCGGAGAGCGCGGCCGGACCGGATTCTTGCAGCATCCCTAGCGGCAGGTACAAGCGCCCGCGCTGCCAATCCTCGGCTACGTCGCGACAGATGTTGGTGAGCTGCATGGCCATCCCCAGGTGCGCCGCGTTCCGCAGCGCGCGGGCGTCACGAAGCCCGAGCACGTGAGCCATCATCAAGCCCACGACGCCCGCGGCGCGATAGCAATAGAGGAGCAACTCGTTCAGGCTTCGGTACTCCGTTCCGCTGCTATCCATGCCCATTCCGGCCAGCAATTGCTGCGGGTATTCGCGCGGCAGGCGTCGACGTTGCACGAGTTCCTGGAAAGCCTGCAGCCGGATGTCCTGCTGCGCCTCGCCGCGGTATACCGAGTCCAGCGCTCGCTCCAGGTTGGCGAGCGCGCCGGCCTGCGCCTCTGCCGCCACCAGGTCGATGCTGTCGTCGACCAGGCGGCAATAGGTGTACAGCACTGCCGCGTCGCGCCGCTGCTGCTCGGGCAGCAGCCTGCCGGCAAGAGCGAAGCTCTTGGAATGGTGCGCAAGCGTACGCGCACAAATGAGCGCGGCGTCCTTGGGCACCTCGAGCATGAGGCGAGCGGCGCGCGCCGACGTGCTCACGCGGCAATCTCCTTGCCCAGTTGCTGCGCGATCAGGCTCACGGTGGCCTTGGCGGAGTTGATCACTCCCGGCAACCCCGCGCCAGGATGGGTTCCCGCGCCGACGATGTACAAGCCCGGGATACTCGGATCCTGATTGTGGGGACGGAAGTAGGCGCTCTGCAAGAGCGTGGGTGCGATCGAAAATGCCGAACCGTGAAAAGCGTTCAGAGTGCCTTGAAAATCCAGCGGCGTGAACCAACGCTGGGTGACGATGTGCTTGCTCAGATCGGGCATATGACGCTCGAGCGCGCGAACGATCTTCTTCGCGTAGCGAGGCGCCTCAGCCGTCCAATCGATGTTGGCCTTACCCAGGTGGGGCACGGGGCTGAGTACGTAGTGCGTCGCGCAGCCGGGCGGAGCCAGCGAAGGGTCGGTCACGGTCGGCGCGTGCAGATACAGGCTGAAATCTTCGGGCAACTCCGGACCGTCGAAGATCTCTCGCAGCAGCGCCTCGTAGCGCGGGCCAAAGATCACGGTGTGGTGCGCTAGGTCGTAGGGAACGTCCGTACCGAAATAGAGCACGAACAGCGACATCGACCAGTCCGCGCGCTCGAGCTTGGCCGTGGCCTTCGCGGCGGATGGCACGCCTTGGTAGAGCTTGGAGTAGGTGTGGTGCAAATCGGCGTTCGAGACCACGAGCTCGAACGGCTCTTCACCGGCGGTGTCCGTGCGCACGTGGTGCACGGTCTGCCTGCCGCGCTGTTCCAGGCGAATCGAACGCACGGGGGAAGACAGGCGGAGTTCACCCCCGAGCTCGCGAAAGAGCTCGATCAGCGCGTCGACCAATGCGCCGGTGCCGCCGCGCGGGAACCACACGCCGTACTGTCGCTCGAGATAGTGGATGAGCGTATAGATTGCGCTGGTATCGAAGGGATTGCCGCCCACCAGCAGTGAGTGAAAGCTGAGTGCCTCGCGCACGTGCGGGTCATGCACGAAGCGCGCGACCGTCTCGTACACGGAGCGGTCCGCGCGTAGCCGCGCCAGCTCGGGCGCCGCTCGCACCATGTCGAAGAAGCGCAGGAAGGGCGTAGCGGCGAGCTCGGTGTAGCCCTTTTGAAAGACGCGCTTGGTGTACTCGACGAACGCGCTGTACCCCTCGCCATCGCGCGCATCGCGGGCGGCGATCTGAGCGCGCATCTGCGCGCCGTCCGCCACGTAGTCGAACTGGTCGCCGTCATCCCAGATCAGTCGGTAAAATGGCGTGATTGGCAGTAGCTCGACGTAATCCGACAGCTTACGCCCGGACAGGGTAAACAGCTCCTCCAAGCATTCCGGCGCGGTAATCACCGTCGGTCCAGCGTCGAAGGTGAAGCCTCGATCTCGATACACGTACGCCCGCCCGCCTGGCTTATCGCGAGCTTCGAACAGCGTGGTCGGCACCCCGAGAGCCTGGAGGCGAATCGCCGCCGCGATGCCGCCAAATCCGCTACCGATGACCGCGGCGCGTCTGGGTCCGTGTGCGGTCGACGTCGGATCAATCATAACTCTTCTCCAAGCGAGCGAGCTCGTGTTCCAGTTCGAGCAGGGCGCGCGGTTCTGGTATCGCCTCGGCTAGGCGCGCGAGCGCTGCTGCCAGTCGCGCGCGCGCTTCGTTGCGGCCGTGCGTAGCCACGACACCGCGCAGTTGGCGCGCGAGGCTTTCCGGGTGTTCACCGTCGATAGCTACGGCTCGGCCGAGCTTTTGGAGCTTGGCGTAGGCGAGCGGGTCCAAACGCTCCGCGGCCCACGCCCAGGGCCAGGTAGCCCGCCGATGACGCAAGTCTTCGTGCCCTTTGTGCGCGCGGCGTTCACTGACGATTCCGCCCAGATCATCGAGCATTTGCAGGCCAATTCCGAGCTCACGACCAAAACGAGCGATCGCCTGGGTCTTGCTGTGCGGGGCGCCGGCGGCGAGCGCGCCCATCTGCGCCGAGAGCTCGCAGAGCTTGCCTGTCTTGAGCAGGGTAACCGCAGACACCGTGGCTAGCACCTCGACCTGCTCGAGCTCCGTGACATCGACCGACAAATCGAGGGCTTGCCCCTGGTGGCAGGCGAGCAACGTGCGGCTGAATGAGCGGTGCAGTTGAAGCTCGGTGATCGGCGGTAGCTCGAGCCGAGACAATAGCTCGAGCGCCCAGAAGTACAGGAAGTTGCCGGCATTGAGCGCACGGGGCAGGCCGTAACGGCAGTGCAGCGCGGGCCCTCCACGGCGTTGATTCGATTCGTCTTCGATATCGTCGACGATCAGCGAGCCCGAGTGGAGCGCTTCGATGATCAGCGGCAACTCGGCGGGCGGCGGGTGATTGCGCCCGCTCAGTTGCCAGCCCAGTTGTACCAAGCGTGCGCGAAATTCTTTGCCGGGCCGCCCCAAGAAGTCCAGCAGCGGACCGACCAGCGCCGGCTGCCAAAGGTGAGCCGGAACGTGCTGGTCGTCACCGAGCACTTTGCTCAGCTGCCGAGGCTCGAACTCTTCGCACAGCAGCGTCACCAAACTGCAGGGGGCCTCCACTACGAACGCCTGGTTCGTCATTGCAGCAGGCCTTTCGCGAAGGCGCGACCGAAGGATATGCCGCGCGGAGGGCGACCGCACAAGATGCGTGCGCGATCGAAGGCAGTGGTAGACAGCGCATAGAAGCGCGCGATGCTGGCCTCGGGCAAGCGGTAGAAACGCTCCAGCACGTTGCGCCGCGCCTCCGGTGCTATCGCTCGAAACAGCAGCCGATTGAGTAGACAAGCGTAGCGCTGCTGGCGCGCGTGCTCGCGAGCGAGTGCGCCGTAGCTTTCGTCGAATAGCGTTTCGGGGGTCGTCCGTGCGACGTGCAAAGCAAGGCGCGCAGCGATGGGGAAGGTGTAGCCCGTAGTCGGGTGAAACCAGCCGCCCGCATAGCCCGCTTGCCAAGGCGAACCGACACGCGTCGCGATGGCCGCCGCAGGCAGCGGCAAAACGCCGGATTCTTGCCGACGAATGCTCGCCACCGCTAGCCCCAAGCCATGCGCGTAGGCGAGTGCGCGAGTGCGTAGCAGGTCGACGTCCAGCTCCGGGCCGTCCGCGAAATAGGTGTCTTCCACCAGCACGCGGTTGGGGCCGAGCGGCAAGGTGTAGACGAAGCGGAAGCCATCGTGCTGGGGCACGTTGGCGTCCATCACGATCGGCTCAGTGAGCCCGCTGGCAGACTCGAGTTCGAGCTCGAGGCCGACGAACTTCTGATAGCCGATGATGTGTTCGCGACCGTGGGCTTCCGGACCACGCGCGTCGATCACGACGCGTGCGTGCAGCTGTTGGCCGTCGTTCAGCGTTGCCTGGGTGGCTTCGACGCTGACCGCGGAGCGGCCGAGGATCAGCCGCGAACGAGGCTTGCGCGCGAGCACGTCCGAGACGTGCTCGGCGAGTCGCTCGCTGCTGACGGCTGCGTAGGGTGCGTCCAAACGACGCTCGAAACTCGGGAAGCGCACCGAATAGCTGTCCCAGCGGCGGACGACGAGCGGCGCCACCAACGCTTGACCGCCCTCGTTCAGGTCCAAGGCGTGAAAGCACCACAGGTGATTGCCGCCGAGGGCCTCTGCGCGCTCGACCAAGCAAACCCGCGCGTCCGGATGGCGCTTCAGTACCGCGAGGGAGATCAGGGCGTTCTGTAGGCCGCCGCCAATCAGCAGGTAATCGAAGGCCTCGGAGGTCATTTGTATAGGTATTGTCTATGTATGGGGTGGGGATGCCTCAGCAGTTATGGGTGATGTTCTGCGGATGTCAATCGACTGTCTAATGTTTGTCTATGTTGTAGGTCGGGCCAGCGGTGGCCTCGCGCCCCCTCCAGGCAGGTCCGCGCTGGAAATTGCAGGCTACGCCCGGCTATCGCAGCGCCGCCTCGAGACGCACGCGCCCTCCTCGGTACGCGAATTTCGCGTCCTCGAAGCTCGGCGGCCCGAAGCTGCCGCGGGCATTGTTGGACGCGCCGTAGTCTTCGCTGGGTATCGAGAACAGATTCGTGTCTAGCTTTCCGTTGGCATTTTTGTCGTGAAAAGCGGACAAAGCGTAGACACCTGGCGGGATCTTCTCGAACACGCACAGCGCGCTCGCTGCGTCGGCTCGGGCCGTCGCCGATGCGACAGCAGACTTCAGCCAGCCCGCCTTGCGAAACAAGCCGCAGCGCACGACGCCGCCGCGCTCGCGAAGTAGCGTCCGAAATTCGATCACGCCGCTGCTCGGGCGCGGTTCGGCCTGGCTCGCGGGCGAAAGCAGCACGCCGAAGGCGAGCGCCGCGACGGCGATGAGGGAAAAGCCCGATGACGGTCGGCTCGAGCGCTTACTTAGACAAATCATAGACACGTGTTGACCGTAGCAAATAATCCGGCACTGTGTAGCTACTGACCCATTGATCAACTCCTGCTGCGTTTTGATGCTACTGGAACGCGATGCCTGAGGAGGCTCGCTACCGCATCGGCACCGCCGCTCGCTTGGCAGGCGTGTCCACGCATGCCTTGCGTGTTTGGGAGCGTCGCTACGGTGTGCCGACGCCGGGCCGCAGTGAAGGGGGCGCACGACTCTACTCGGAAGCCGAGGTCGAGCGGCTGCGCTTGTTCAAGCGCGCGGTGGATCGCGGTCACGCTATCGGGCAAATCGCGGCACTCGGGCCGAGCGAGCTGGAGCGGCTGGCGGGAGGCCCAAGCACCGTCTTAGCCGGACGCGCGGAGACGGCGGGCGAGCTGCTCGATGAATTCGTGCAGGCCGTTTCGAATTTCGACGCGGCGCACGCGGAGCGCTTGTTGGAGCGCGCCCGCGTCTTGCTTTCGGCGCGGGAGCTGGTGCTCGAGCTGCTGGCCCCGCTGCTGACTCGCGTCGGTCAAGTCTGGCTGAAAGGCGAGATGTGCACGGCGAGTGAACACGTGGCATCCACGCTCGTTCGCGAGCAGATAACCAGTTTACTCCGCCAACTGCGCGCCGACGCCGACGCCGAACTGATACTGGTGTCCACACCCGCGGCGGAGCTTCACGAGCTGGGGGCGCTGCTCGCCGCAGCTGTCGCCAAAATTCACGGCTACGACGTACTCTACCTGGGACCCAACTTGCCCGCGGCCGAAATTGCGCTGGCGGCGCGGGTAGCGCACGCCGACTTGGTCGGGATCTCGATCGTGGCGCTAGAGCCGCAGGCGGCCGCGGTCGAGCTGGCTGCGCTCGCGGAAGCGTTGGCGCCGGGCGTGGATTTGCTACTCGGCGGCGCACAGGCCCATGCGATCAAGCTCAACGTTCAGCGTGAGCTCACGACCTTCGGCTCGCTCGAGCAACTCGAACGTTATCTCGTGGAACGCCGCAGCCGTGCCGCACGTCAGGCTCGGCGCGGCGCTTGAAGCAGCTCGCCCCGCAGCTACAGCCGTTCGACGCGGGTGATTCCGGTTTCGTCGACGCGGACGTAGGGTCTGCCGTGGGGCGAGTAGCCGAAGGAGCCTGAGTTCGCGTAGCCGTTCCCTTCATCGACCTGATGGGTGTGCCCGAAGATCACGGTCTCGGCGAGGGTGAGCTCGCGTACGCGCGCGGCGGCAGCGCGCAGGCGCTCGACGGGCAAATCTTCGTAGCGGTTGCCAGTGCGCTGCACGGACTGAAGCAAATACAGTCCGGCGAGGAGGCCGGCGATGCCCGCGGCGCGGCTCTTCCAGGCCAGGTACGCGGCGCCACTCAGGAGCAGCCCCATACTCGCGAAAACGCGGTCGAAGTACAGGCGCATGAACGTTTTCTGAAAGTTGCGGTGTGTCGGCACGGCGCCGCCATCGAGCAGCGTGCGTAAGACTTCCGGGTCGAGCTCGACCAGGCGGGCGAAATCCGAGAGTGCGGCTTCCCCGAGGTTGAGCTCGGCCTGGAAGCGGTCCGCGTGGCGCGTCTCCAGGCACAGCTTGCCGGCCACGCGGAACCATTCGGCGATGATCAGCGGTGTGCGCGCCCCGTACACGCGGAAGGCCTTGGCGATACCCGCGAGTGGCGTGGTGTCGTGCGCGTGCAAGAAATGCTGCGCGCCGGTCGGGCGCACGAAGCGGCGCGTGATGGCGATCCCGAGCGGCTCCGTCTCGGGGCTCCACTCGGCGAGCGGATGGGCCGGGGCGTTGTCGGGATCGTAGAAGTGCCCATGCTCGACGTGCACGCCGCCGCGGCGCACGAACCAGGGTGCAATCGAGAGCGGCGCGTCCGGAGCTAGTTCCAGCTTTTGAAGCAGCGCGTCATGAATCTCGGCCGCGAGCAGGCCCGCGTCGTGGTTTCCGGCCAAGAGCGTGAGGGGTGCCCCGCCCGCGAGTTGCCCCCGAAGCGCGCTCGCCAGCTCGGGAAGCGCCGACACGAGATCCAGCACAGCGTCGACCGCCGAACGGCCAGGCGCCTCCCAAGACAAGTTGAACACATCGCCCGCCAGAATGAACTCGTGTCCCGGATTGTCTCGCATCAACCGCGCGAGGTCGCGCGCGGTGCCGGCTGACGCGGCAGCCGACAAGTGCAAGTCACTGGTGACGATGAGGGGCTTCATTGACCGAGCGCGCACGCGACAAAGGACGCAAGCGTGCTCAGCCTAGCATCGTCTCGCGCAGCGCCCGAGGGCTTCGCACCGCCCGCACCCGCTCGGCAAATTACCGAGGCAATTTGCCATCGAATGCCAGAGTGCCGCGCGTAGGCCAAACTCAAAAGGGCTCTTGGTGGAGGACTCGGGACGTGTATGCTCTGGCCATCATGCAGAAGGCTTTGGAACGCATTACCCTTGAGACCGAAAAGCTCGTGGGCAAAGCCGTCAATCGTGTCTGGCCGTTGTATCAGAAGTACAACGAGCGCTTTCCCGGTGGTCGCTTGCAGCCCAAGTGGGCGCCAGCACCGCTGCTCAGGAAGAAGGAACGGACGGCTCCCCAACTCGGCTGGCCACGTCGCACGGATTCGCTATGTCCCCGTTGCGTCAAAGAAGTGCGAGACGCCGTGCTCTCAGGTGCGGAAGATCTGCGAGAATTCGTGGAGGGCAACCCGGGTGAAATCAAGGCGGACATCGTGGAGCGTGACGGCCAGGTCGTGATGCTCAAGACCTGCCCCAAACACGGTGATTTCTCGGACGTAATCAGCGTCGACCCGGCGTTCATGGCGCGCATCGAGGGCTTGTTCCCAGGCCGCGACTTCGAAGCGCCCAAGAGCAAGCTGCGCAATCACGGCAGCTCGACCATCAAGTACGGCCGCGGCTCGGTGCTCACGGTCGACCTGACCAACCGCTGCAACATGATGTGCGATCCCTGCTTCATGGACGCCAATCAGGTCGGCTTCGTGCACGAGCTCGAGTGGACCGACATCAAGCAGATCTTGGACGACAGCTTGAACATCAAGCCGCGCCGCCAGCTCAGCGTGCAATTTTCGGGCGGTGAGCCCACGTTGAGCCCGTTCTTTCTCGAGTCGATCAAGTACGCTCGAGATGTGGGCTACTTCTGCGTGCAATGCGCCAGCAACGGCGTCATGTTCGCGCAGGATCTGGAGTTTTGCCACGCCGCCAAGCGCGCGGGGCTCAGGCTTTGCTACCTGCAATTCGACGGCGTCACCAACGAAGCCAACAGTCATCGCAAAGTCGGCAACCTGTTCGACGTGAAGCTGCGCGCGATCGAGAACTTGGCTGCGGCGGGCATCGATGTCGTGCTGGTGGTCACGGTCGTGAACGGCGTCAACAACGAGCAGGTCGGGCCGATCGTCGAGTTCGCGATCGACAACGCCGACAAAGTGACGGTCGTCTCGTTCCAACCGGTGAGCTTCACTGGCCGCGATGAAGACGTCGATGACGGGCGTCGCCAGCGCGAACGTTATACCCTCAGTCACCTGGTGCACGATCTGCACGATCAGCTGGGCGTGACCGAACCCATGCGCGATTGGTTTCCGCTCTCGGCCATGAACCCGTTCAGTGACGTGGTCGACTTGCTGCTCGGCCAAAGCGCCGAGTTCGGCGCGCTGAAGTGCGGCTGCCATCCCAATTGCGGCATCGGCACCGCGCTGCTCGTGAACAAGCGCACGAAGCAGATGGTGCCCGTGTCCGAGTTCCTGAACCTCGACCAGGTCTTGCTCGATCTGCAGGGCATCGCCGACGCGGGGCAGACCAAGGCGCAAACCATCACCGGCGTTGCGCTTTCGCTGCTGCGCAATTTCAAGCCCGAGAAGGCTCCGCCAGGTTACAGCTTCACCGAATTTGCGCGGCAATTCCTGAGCCAGATCGGCGCCAACGGTTCGAAGGTGGGCGAGAGTGAAGGAGACGCGCACAAATTCGAGTGGCGCTTCCTGTTCGTCGCCGGCATGTGGTTTCAGGATCTGTTCAACTACGACTTCCGACGCACCGAGATGTGCATCATTCCGTACGGCACGCAGATGGGAGAGATCTCCTTTTGCGCCTACAACACCGGGGTTGGCTTCCGGCAGATCATCGAGAAGATGAAGAAAACCGCGACCGTCGCCGAGTGGTACAAAACCCGCGGTCGGCACCCGGTTTACGCCAAGAACCAACAGCTTCCGTTGCCCGACGGACCGCTGACCGTCGTGACGCGTGAGCAGCCGCCAACTGCGTCGCCTTTTGCCGACGGCCGCAAGCGTCTGCGACTCGTGTCGTAGCGCGGCGCGCGGCGCGACAGAGAACCCGCGAGTCACTGCTCGCAGACTCGCGGGTTATTTCTCCGTAACTGTGCTGAATTTGCAGATTGCCAAATCGGCACGGGGGCCGCTGGTTTCCCCACTCGGCGGCAAGTGCTAATGGACGTTCGAATTCAGCCGATGCACACGTCGAGAACCTTCCTCCTTGCGCTCGCTGCCTCGCTTTGTCTGCTGCCGAGGCCGCTCTGGGCCGAATCACCTGTACCCGCACCTGCAGCGGCGCCTGCAGCGACAGCTTCGCCATCGGAGGTGTCGTCCACCCCGGAGCTGCGCGAGCTCGTGAAGCTCGCCCGCGAGCGAGCGCCCGAAGTGACGCTCGGACGCTCGGCGCTCACAGCCAGCCGTTCGAGTTACGCAAGCGCCCGCTTGGCGCCGATCGGTAATCCCTTCCTGGAAGTGAGGGCGCAAGGGGCGACGAAGGACGTGGTCAAGGACGTCAACATCGACGCTTCGCTCTGGCTGCCGGTCGAGATCTCGGGGCAAAAGTCGCGCCGTGGTCGTGAGGCCGACGACTACGTGCTGCTGCATGAAGCGTTGCTCGAGCAGGCGCGCGCTTTGGCCGCCAGTCGTGTGGTGCGCGCGTATGGCGCGCTGGTCGTGGGGGCCACACGCTTCCGCGTACTTACCGAGTTGGCAACGAACGCCCAGGCGGAGGCTCGCTACTACGCCGATCGCATGGCGCTGGGGGATGCCACCGAGCGCGATGCCGCGCTGTCTGCGGTGGAGGCCTCGCGTCATCAACTGTCGCTCAGCGAGACCAAGAGCGAGCTGCTTCACGTGGTGGCTGACCTGTACGAACTGACCGGTCGCAACTTGGCCCCGGAGAGCACCCTCGAAACGTTTCCACCCGGCCTTTCTGGCACGCCGCTCAATGCGCCGCACGTGGACCGCTCGCCGACCTTTCACGTCCTTTCTGCGCAGGCCAAATACTATGGGTCAGCGCGCGAGCGGCTAAAGAGTGAGGGCTGGAGCGCGCTCAACCTCGGGCTGATCCTGGGCCGCGGGGATTACGGCGAAACGCGCTTCGGCGGAGGTTTGGGCTACGCCTTTCCAGTGCGCGCGAACCAAGGCGAGCGGGCGCGGGCCGACGCCGAGCGCGTGCGCGCGCTCGAGGAGCTTGCGCTGCGACGTGAGCTGTTCGCGCGCAGAGCCGCGCTGCTGACCAGCTTTCCAGCACATTGGGATCCTAAGCTTAGAATTCCACGTGGACAAGTTGTCGCG
>JADMIO011107761.1_pt1 | contig 38895 bp, 32 predicted proteins | sample 8958161 | NCBI WGS metagenome assembly JADMIO01 (sample SAMN16585339, study PRJNA669376) | soil metagenome | isolation source: Crop rotation soil | place: USA: Cullars Rotation, Alabama | collected 2011 | reverse complement strand
CTGGTATTTTGATCAGGGCATTGAAGGCACCACAACAACAAACAAGGAACATGGAACAATGTTGTACAGAAATGCGGGCGTGTATCCGATTGCAATGATCGTCGAAAACCGATTTGGTTGTAAAGACACGGCTGTAAAACCGATCAGGGTAGAGGAGGACTTCACACTGTTTGTGCCAAATGTGTTTACTCCCAACGGAGATGGTCTGAATGAGGTCTTCCAACCCGTCGGAAGGGGCATTAAGCAATATTTGTTAACTTTGTTTGACCGCTGGGGCCATGTTCTTTTCGAGAGCAATTCACTGAAAAATGGCTGGGATGGAAATTTCATGAACGAACCGGCAAGTTTTGGAACTTACAACTGGCATATTGTGGTAACGAGTGAGAGGGGAGAAAGCAAAACACTAGACGGGCATGTGCTGTTGACGAGGTGATTAAGATCCCGATAGCCATGGGAATGAACTATGAGTTATGAATTAGTGTAGAATAAGAAAACCGAACCCCGAATAAAAACTATGAATTGAAACACCTGAAGCGATATTTACTCGCATTCTTTTTACTTCCCATTGCATTGGGAAGCGTGGCGCAAACCACCTCTTTGCCGGACGCCATGGTTATGTCAGGCGACGTATTTGGTACAAGGAATTTTATCGAGAACAAAGGGCAATTCAGGAATCCGGTTGGCACTGACAGTGTATTGTTCATTTACGAATATGGTGTAGAGCGAATCCTGTTTACATCAAAAGGCATTATTCATGAAATCCCGGAAAGTCCGCCACCGGAAAAAGAGGAAACTGCCGAGAATGAAGAAGAGGAGATCAGGGAATTTTTTAAAAGAAAAAATATTTATGTACAGGTAAAATGGGCCGGTGCGCTCGAAGCCAGGGTGATGCCAGGCATGAAGCAAGCCCATTATTTTACTTATGGCTCCGAAAAATACAATTCCAGCGCGTACAAAAAAATTACTTATGAGCAGATCTATCCCGGGATCGATCTGGTATTCACAATACCGGAAAATAAAGTAGTAGGCATCGAATATAGTCTGATGATCCGGCCCGGAGCGGACTACAAAAAATTTCACGCTGTTTACAGTGGAGCGCTCAAAAAACTTAGTCTTGACAACAATGGAAACTTACATGTCAGGACCAAAGTCAGGGACATAATCGAATTTGCGCCAGGTGCTTTTTTTGCAGAAGAGAAAAAAGAGATTCAATGTAAATTCGAATTATCCGGGAAATCAGTTCGTTTTCAGATCGAAGGAATGGCGCTAGCTGAGCAAGCCCTGGTCATTGATCCATGGGTTACTTCTGTAACCACTCTTACAAATAACAATTGTGTTTATGATGTTGATTTTGACTACAACAACAATTTATATGCTTATGGAGGGGGTACTGCCCCAAACATTCCAATGAAAGTAGCCAAATACAATTCAATCGGTCAGTTGGTTTGGACGTTTGGTGGTGTGGTAGTTATTCCAACCTGGTCAGCTACAGGTGGATGGCGTGCAGGAGTCGCTGTTAACAAAGGCACTCAGAAAGTTTTTGTAACTGCAAGGCTGAATGCCGGATCCAACCTCGTCAGGCTTAATGCTGCTGGAAATTATGATAACTTTCAGAGTATCGGTACACCTCAGTTAAGCGGTGAAGTGGGCGACATTGATTTTGAGTGCACAGGTGATATTATTGTTTTTGGTGGGAACAATGGCTCCTGTGATCAGATCAGTGCCAGTACCGGAAGCGTCCTCTTGCATTCCACATTTTTTCCGGCCCTGAACAATGCCTGCTGCCAGGATGTAGTATCGTTTGCCGAGGATATTGTTGGAAATCATTTCGCGGTTTTCGGTACGCCGGCCGCAATCGGAAACAGCATTGCGCTTATCAGTCCGGGTTACACAAATAACATTTGGCTGGCACCTACCGGTTATAACATATGGAGTGGTTCAAATAATAGCAACGCTATTGGCGGAGGCAATGGCATCACCGGAAATCAGAACAGGGCACTGGCAGTAAACATGAGTTATCTATATTACTATAACGGCCTTGACATTGCAGCCTATAGCAAACTAAATGGAACCATGGTTGCATCCACAAATGTGCCAGGACATACCATAAAACAGCAAAGTGGCATTGCGGTTGACGATTGCAACAATGTGTACATTGGTGGCAACGGATCAATTTTGTGTTACCATTTTAACGGCATCGGATTTAGCACTCTGACTCCAATTGCATTGAATACCACGGTAACAAATAAATATGTAGTAGACATCTTATATGACAAATTCACAAAAAAACTGTTTGTAGGTGGAACTGGATTTTTGGGCGAATACAGTGCTGCATACAGCCAGACCTGCGCAGCGCAGGGAAATTCTGTGCAATGTAATTTTGGTATGTTCGGCGCAAATATCACCAGTTATTCCATTACCTGCGCCAATCTCGGTTCAGCAACCCTAACACCACAAGGCGGAATCGGTCCTTATTTTTACCAATGGTTGCCCACCAATCAGAGTTCCTCAGTGGCTACCGGACTTGCCCCCGGCACCTATACCTATTTCGTCACAGATTTCGGTACTTCAATTGGGTTTTCAAATACCGTCACTTTTGTTTCACTTATTCCATTAACCGGCACAGTAAATTATTCTTCCAATCTGCCTTGTTTTTCTTCCAGCAATGGTACCGCTGCAGTGGTTAACCTCGCTGGCGGCTCAGGAAACCAGAATTATTTGTGGAGCAATGGAACCACCACTTATACCACGGGTTCTGTAAACGGACTCATTGGAGGCGTATGGACGGTCACTGTGACTGATGCTTTAACTGGCTGTTCTATTACACCTGTATTCACGATCAGCACGCCCCCGCAACTGAGCTCGTACATTATTCCCATGTCTTCACAAACCATTTGTCCGAATGGAACGGTCAGCCTCATGGGAATCACGGGTGGCGGCATACCAGGCGCATATACTTATTCATGGTCCCAGGGAGGCGCAGCTGCTAACACCTGTGTTGTGACAGAAACCGCTGGAGGCGTGTACGTTTATACACTCACGAGTTGGGACCAGGTGAACTGCAGTGTAACAGCCATTGCGGACATTACCGTTATTCCCACGCCACCGATATCCGTTCCGGATGCTTATATATGTCTCTATCAAACCGGGACCCTGAATATTTCCGGTGCCACAAATTATACCTGGAGCACAGGGAGCAATAGTACATCCATCACTGCAACACCCAGTGTAAATACACAGTTCACTGTATTTGCCGAGGCACAGTCGTGCACGACAATGGCCACGCCATTTATATACATCAAGCCAAATCCTGCGCCACAATTCATTTCCAATTCACCGGTGTGCAATGGCCAGCTGCTGCAACTGGATGTAAGCGCGAATACAAGTTACACCTGGAACGGACCGGGGGGATTCCTCTCCTACAACAGGAATCCGTTTGTGAATCCGGCGGCACCGAATAATGCCGGGGTATATGATGTAACGGTTACGGCACCTAACTCTTGCACAGGTTCCACCTCCGGTACAGTTGTGGTTAATCCAACACCTACATTGGCAGCAATCGGCGCAAGCATTTGTGTTAATCAGACGCTCAACTTAACTGCAACTTCATTTACCGGGTCAACTTTTGTATGGACCGGCCCGAATGGATTTTATTCTGCGCTTCAAAATCCTGTTTTGCCAACTCCGCCGGTTTCAGCCTCGGGAAATTACTCAGTGAAAGCAACGAGCGCTGCCGGTTGTACCAATATGGCCATGGTTCAGGTGAGCATCACCGCCTTGCCTTTGCCATATTTCACCAGCAACGGACCTAAATGCATGGGAGAGAACCTGAATTTCTCAGTGAACGGTGCCTTGTCGTACCAATGGTTTGGACCCAATAATTTCAACAGCATTCTGCAATTTCCTTTCATCAACAATGCCCCGCTTGCTGCAGGCGGTATCTATACTGTAAACGCAACCACCGGGCCTTGCACGGTAATCCACACGCTTAATGTGGTCGTTTATGCCTTGCCCACGCCAAGCATCAGCTCAAATATGCCGGTTTGTGAAACCAAACAACTCATATTGAGTGTAAACAATACTTCAATTGCAAGCATTCAATGGCTGGGACCTAATAATTATTCGAATACTTCGGCGTATGCGATCGTAAATCCTGCGGGAATCTTGCACTCCGGAATTTATTCAGTTGCCGTAATTGATGTGCATGGATGTAAGAACAGCAGCTCAGTCAGCGTCACCATTCTTGAAAACCCTGTGTTGACGACTTTTAGCGCAAAGGTCTGTTATAAAGAACCTGCAACGATAAAAGCAGAAGGCGCCGATACATACTTCTGGTGGGGACCAAATGGATATACAGCATACCTGGACCGGGCACTGATCAGCAGCGCAAAAAATGTGAGCACGGACACATACAGCGTAATGGGAACCGGACTTAATGGATGTACCACCATAGCCACTGCGGTGGTTGAAACGATTCCCTTGCCGGTCCCGAAATTAAATGCAAGTCCCTCTTTAACACGCTGCCTGAATGAAGAAGTGAATTTTACCGGTTATGGTGGCAAGGCTTATGAATGGACAGGACCCGGACAGTTTTATTATTCGGGTGAAGTACTGACGCTGAAACTGAGCAGCCAGGCGATGTCAGGCATATATACGCTCACCGCTTTTGACGAAAATGGCTGCAAAGATTATACAAGCGCTATTGTAGGTATCCTTCCGTTGCCTGTGGCTGCCGTGGAAATTGAGAGAGAAGAAGCCTGTGCGCCTTTTTGTTCTGATATCACTTTGCTGGCCTCCGCACAGATCCGGCCCACCTGGAACATTGGTGCAATATCTTATAGCGGGAACACCCTCAGGCATTGTTTTCCCGTACCGGGTATTTATGCAATTGAACTATCAATTAACGATACAACCTCGCAATGCAACAGCGCAATGAGGTATTATGTGAAAGCACGTCCGCAACCCGTTGCCGAATTCAGTTACCTGCCTGAAAAACCATTGGAAAATGGTGATGAAGTACAGTTCACCAATCTTTCGCAGGGCGAGGGCATTCATAAATGGACATGGCATTTCGATGCGGGCATTGAGGGACAGTTTGAGAAAAAAACCGAACACGCCACCTTCCTGTATAAAAATGCGGGATTTTTCCCCATTGCTTTGGTCGTTGAAAACCGATATGGCTGCAGGGATACCGTGATCAAATCCATCAGGGTAGAAGAAGATTTTACATTGTTTATCCCAGATGTATTTACGCCAAACGGAGATGGACTGAATGAAGTTTTTATGCCGGTTGGAAGGGGAGTAAGGCAATATCAGCTAACGTTATTTGACCGCTGGGGCCATGTATTATTTGAAAGTTCAGACCTGAAAAACGGATGGGATGGTATATTTAAGAACGATCCTGCTCCTGTAGGTACATATAACTGGAGGATCCAGATCACCAGCCAACGTGGCGAAAGCAAGGCCCTGAACGGGCATGTGTTATTAAAGAGGTAATGGACTTCCTCTGGGGGTATATCCCTTATTCCTGCAACCATATTGATACTCCTCACTTAAATCCCACGCAAATCAACAGTACTTGACAAACGAAGCTTTATGTCGTACCTTTAATAGTACCGTTCTCTACCCAACATAAAACGGGGCACCATGAAAAAGTTCAGCATCATTCAGATTGCGATACTTTTCAGTTTCGCAGTAAATGCCCAGGATGTAAGTTTCCTGAATCCTGACCAGTCGCGTGTTTATCTGAATCCCTCATTTTCTGGAAGCGACGGCGATTTTCGACTGCAAAGTACTTATAGGATGGAAGGCGTGAATTCAGGCATTCGATCGGGGGTTTTTAATTTTTGTACCGATGGCTATGTGAAAGCATTGCATGGCGGCCTTTCAGCATCACTGCTTGGTGATGAAACACTGGGTGGTACAAGCCGCACGACATGGCTAAGCATTGCCTATGCTCCTGTTTTGTATGCGGCCAAAGGAAAGCTAAAATTGACGCCTTCGGTTCAAGGTTCATATTTTGTCAGTAGTTTCGACAGAAACCAACTCCACATTGGCGATCCGCTTGACGCGCGGCGTTCCTTTGTGTGGAACGATATACATACACTTCCACCCGCCAGAAAGGAAAATGTGAATTTAAGTGCTGGCTTATTGAGTGATTACAGGCATATTCAGCTCGGAGTAGCCGCATTCAATATCAACCAGCCAGACATAGGCCCTGTTGGTGAATTCCATTTGCCGATACGGTGGTGTACTCACTCGTCTTATTGGTTTCAATTGAAAGAAAATTCAAAATTGAAATTCAGCGTGGTATGCAATGTCCAAAAGGATACGAGGACCAACCTCTGGCTTTACTCCAGTTTTTTCAGGAAAAATTTCTTTGCAACCATTGGCGCCTGCTCTTTAAACGCCATGATGGCTGGCATAGGTTACCAGTACCACAACCTGAGATTTACTTACAACCTGGAAAACAATTTTAATCGCCCCGGCAGGATAACAGGTCACGAAATTAGTCTGGGAATTTATTTCAGCGGTAAACCTCCGGGATCATCATGAAGGCGCTAATCAGAAATCAGAAATTAGCAATCAGAAATCAACCTAATTATTCGGCGCCCCCGCATCCAGCCAGCACTGGATCATGTCCAATTCCGATTGAGGCAGTTTACCCGATGGTGGCATACTTCCCTGGTCAATCACTCGCGTTTTGATCTTACCGTTATCAGCCCGCACTTTCAGCTTGTCATAAACAGTCCAGTCGAGATCTGCTCCTGCATTGTGACAGCCGGAAAGGGCACAATTCTTATTTACCAGGGGTTTGATGTCTTCACTGTATTTCAGCGTGTCGCATAGTTTGACCGATGGTGGTGCTGATGATGGTTCCTTGCCTTTGTCTTTGGTACAGGAAGAAGGAAATAACAACATTCCTGCAACAAACCCGGCTGTGATGAACTGTAGGAGATGCCTGCGTTTTGAATTCATAGTTTATTCAATGATTTTAATGAGTAGCAAAATCCGGGCCTTTAATGCCATTGGCCTCCCGTAAATGTAGAAAAATAATGCACAGGCATCGTGGAATTTTTTGGCAGCAAATTTCGTTACATTTGCTTCGATGCTACTACGATCATTCGCGGTTTTCGCCCTTCTGTCGCTCACCGCTGCGGCTCAGAAAGAAAAAAAGGGAAATGTTTTTACCAGTGCCGCAGATGCTGCAAAAATACTATTGGCCAAACAGAAACTCATTGCCGGTGAATATATCGGCGCACTGAATCTTTTCAGGGAAGTAGAGATCAATAATCCCCAGGACGCTGCAGTAAAATATTATGTGGGGAGTACATTTTTTAGCCTCCGCCAGTATGATAAAGCCAAAGAGCCGCTGTTAAAAGCAATTGAAATTGGCAACGATGTAAAACCAGAAACCCATCTGCTGCTGGGCAAACTTTACCAGATGGAACTTGATTTTGACAAAGCCATTGCTGAATTCAATGCTTTTCAGCAATTGAAACCGGATGACGGTGAAAATAATGAAGATGCCACAGTGTTGCTCAGCCAGTGCAACAATGCAAAGACCCTGATGAGCAACCCGCTTTCGGTAGATGTGCAGAACATGGGTCCTGGTATCAACAGCAGGTACGATGACAAAAATCCATGCATCACTGCCGATGGTAAATTGCTCATCTTCACCACGCGTCGTCCTGAAACGACGAGCGACCGTGTGGACTCAGAAGGTGATGGCCGGTATTTCGAAAATATTTACACTGCAAATCTGGACTCACATCATGTGGATTTCCGGCACGCACATTCCGCAGGTCATCCCGTGAATACTGCAGCACATGATGCCTGCACGGGAATATCCCCCGACGGAAAACAGATCTTTATTTACAAGAATGATGCAGATGATGCCGCATCGCGTGGTGGAAATATTTTTGTGAGCCGCATCAATGCCGGCAAATGGAAAGTACCTGATGCCATCGGCAAACCCATCAATTCCTCTTACTGGGAAGGCGGCGCCTGTGTTTCTGCTGACGGAAAACGTTATTTTTTTACCAGCGAGCGCTCGGGCGGTTTTGGCAACAGTGACATCTGGATGGTGGAACGCCACAAGAAAAGTGAGTGGGGAAAACCGGTGAACCTTGGACCGCTTGTGAATACACAGTATGACGAAGCAGGTATGTTCCTGGCACCGGATGGAAAAACACTGTTCTTTTGCAGCAACGGCCCGAAGAGCATGGGCAACTATGATATTTTCAGAACTGTTTGGGAAGATGGAAAATGGTCCGAGCCCCAAAACCTGGGCTATCCGATCAACAGTGGCGCGCGTGAAGGACAACTGTCCGTTAGTGCTGATGCAAAATACGCTTACATTTCGAGTGACCGCAAGGGAGGCATGGGAGAAAATGATCTTTACCGTATTGATCTGAAAGATTATGCCATTCTTGAAAAAGATGGTAAACATAAACAGGGAAATGGCCTGAGCATCCTGCGCGGCGTGATCCGCGAAGGATTTGAAGGTTATGGCATGCCGGAAGTGGAAGTGGAAGTAAAGGAACCTTCAGGGACACTGCTTGCATCCATGAGCACCAATGAAAATGGTGAGTATTTCACTACGCTCAGGCCGGGAACCTATCAGATCCACGTAAAAAAGAAAGGCTATTCCGACATCAACGATTCTGTCGAGATCAAAGCCGGCGATAAGGAAACCCTCGTGTTTGAAAAGGGGTATTTGCTTAAAAAATAGCTTGCCAGTGCAAAAAAAAATCGCTGCGATCAATTGCGAAGCGATTGATCCACGCCGTTGCGATTAATTTATACCGGTAACTGCAGTTTTCCAACATATTAAGAATTGTGTCTGACACACTTTTTTTACTCCAGTACCTGAGTTTTCATAGGGAAAACAGGGATATTTTAACCTTTTCCGGCCGGGGAATAATGTTATATTTGTCCTAATGGAAATTCACAAAGGTGCAGGCTTTGTGCCCGGCGATTTGCTGGGGAAAATCAATTCACCGGCTGACATCAGGAAACTCGGCGATCCCGAACTGGTGCAACTTGCCGATGAACTCAGGCATTATATCATTGATCTTGTTTCTGTAAAAGGCGGACATTTCGGTGCTTCCCTGGGGGTGGTCGAACTGACCATTGCCCTGCATTATGTTTTCAATACACCCGATGATCAATTGGTTTGGGATGTGGGCCACCAGGCTTATGGCCACAAGATTCTAACAGGACGCCGTGACGTTTTTCACACGAACCGCCTTTACAAAGGCATCAGTGGATTTCCCAAGCGCAGCGAAAGTGAATACGATACATTCGGTGTTGGGCATTCTTCCACATCAATAAGCGCAGCTTTGGGAATGGCAGTAGCCGCGCGTTACCAGCACCAGAAAAACAGACAACATATTGCAGTGATTGGCGATGGCGCTATGACTGCAGGACTCGCTTTTGAAGGACTGAACCATGCTGGTGTTGAAAATGCCAATCTGCTGGTGGTACTCAACGACAATTGCATGAGCATTGATCCGAACGTGGGCGCATTGAAAGAGTATCTGACGGATATCACCACCTCACATACATACAACAAGGCAAAGGACAAGATATGGGACTTGCTCGGCAAGATCAGTAAGTTTGGTCCCAACGCGCAGCAAATTGCGAGCAAAGTTGAAAATGCGATAAAGACCACTTTGTTAAGGCAAAGTAACCTCTTCGAATCTTTGCAGTTCAGGTATTTTGGTCCGGTTGACGGGCACGATGTGGTGAGGCTGACGAAGATCCTTGCCGATCTGAAAGACATTCCGGGTCCGCGGCTTTTGCATGTGCTTACGAAGAAAGGGAAAGGCTATAAATTCAGTGAAGAAGGAAACGAAACGGTTTGGCATTCGCCCGGACTTTTTAACAAAGCGACCGGAGAGATCATTAAAGTTGTGCCTCCGAGTCCCCAGCCGCCGAAATACCAGGATGTTTTCGGACACAGCATTGTAGAGCTTGCGGAAAAAAACAAAAAGATTGTCGGTATTACGCCTGCGATGCCATCGGGTTGTTCGCTGAACATTATGATGAAGGCCATGCCTGATCGTGCATTTGATGTGGGCATTGCTGAACAACATGCAGTTACTTTCAGTGCGGGATTGGCCACACAGGGACTTGTTCCTTTTTGCAATATTTATTCGTCGTTCATGCAGCGTTCTTACGATCAGGTGATCCACGATGTCGCGCTGCAGAAATTGAAAGTTATTTTTTGCCTCGACAGGGGCGGACTCGCAGGTGCGGATGGTCCCACACACCACGGCGCTTATGACCTTGCATATTTCCGCTGCATACCCGAAATGATTGTAAGTGCGCCCATGGATGAAGCGGAATTGAGGAACCTGATGTACACGGCGCAATTGGACGAAGTGAAAGGACCTTTCAGCATACGGTATCCGCGCGGGCAGGGTGTGATGACAGACTGGAAAACGCCATTTAAGAAATTGCCCATTGGAAAAGGGCGGAAGATCCGCGATGGAAAAAAACTTGCGATCCTCAGTATCGGACATGCAGGCAACCTGGTGACAAAAGCCCTTCCGTTGATGAAGGAAAAAAAGATTGATCCCGCGCATTATGACATGCGGTTTGTAAAACCCATCGATACCGAAATGCTGCATGAAGTTTTTTCAAACTTCAAAAAAGTAATTACAGTCGAAGATGGATGTATATCCGGCGGAATGGGCAGTGCAGTACTTGAATTCATGGCCGACCATGGCTATCAGGCTTCGGTGATTCGGCTTGGGATACCTGACCGCTTTATCGAACACGGTGAGCAGATCCAGTTGTATGAGGAATGTGGCTTTTCACCCGCGGGCATTGCAGCTGCAGCCACTGAATTACTTACCACCAAATCGCGCGGAAAAAATCTTCCGTTGCGTAACCAGGCCTGAGTGGACAAGTTCAGGATATCTGTAAAACTCAATTGTAAACCCAAAGACGTATTTTCAGGATGGCTCGACAGCAAAATGCACTCGGTATTTACGGGTGGAGAAAAAGCCGTTGCAAGCAGCAGGGAAGGCGCGCAGTTCACCGCCTGGGATGGCTATATCAGCGGCACGAATGTGGAAATCTTCCCGCACAAAAAAATTGTTCAGAAATGGAGGACTGCTGAATTTGAAAGCAGTGATGAAGATTCTCTGATAGAACTGACTTTCGTTTATAAAGACAATTACACGCTGTTGACTTTAACGCACAGCAATATTCCTGAAGGGCAGGGCGAGCGGTATAAAAAGGGCTGGAAAGACTTTTACTTCATACATATGAAGAAATTCTTTTCGTAAAAAAATCTGCGTTATTTCCCTTCTGATTTTTTGAGTTTCTGAATGGGTATGATCTGGAATTCAAAACCCATCTTCACCAGTGCCTGATCGCCCGAAAAACCTTTTATGATGCAGGTTTCGTAGGCCAAATAGAATTTTGCTTTTACAGTTTCTTCCACATTGTATCCACCCAGACTGCCTTTGGTTCTGAATACGGGTTCTGTGTTTTTTATCGTGAATTTCTCCTCTCTTTCGAGCATCGGCCGCAGGGTGAATTGTGTCTGGTCAATTTCGACCACTTCACAAAAAGCAATATGTCCCTTCAGATCATAATACACCTTGTCGCCGATAGCAATGGTATCCTGGCCGCGGCTGTAATTTTTTTCCAGCCGGTTGACAGATTTCACTTCGGTAGGTTTTATTTCCTGAACTGCAGCAGGGTGGTCTGTGTCAATAAACTGAACAACATCGGCTGTTAAAAGACATTCCTTCCAGATCACAATGCCAAACAGAAACCAGGTGGTCTTTATGTTGCTGGTGATATTTACGAGGGCCTGATTGTCGCGGATGACATTGCTTCTCATCATATCCAGCTTCGCTGCATGCACCAGGCTTTCCTGCCAGGTTCCTCCAAAACCAAAAACATAACTGATTTTTGAATGGCCCCTGATGTCCCGGTTCACGTAGATGAAATTGGGTGACGAAAGTGAAGCAGAATTGGCGATATAGCCATCGTGCCACGCGCGACAACCTGCCAGAATGAGTCCGGCAATTGCAAAAAATAAAAATTTAGCAATGCGGCTTTTCATGAAACAAAAATAACGGAAATCCTTTTACGGGGTCTTATCCCTCTTGTTGAGAATTTTCCCGAAAAAGAAAGTGCCCGGGTTGACGAGCGTAACGCCATTTGAAAAAAGTGTTTCATGGAAAGAGATTTTCACTTCATTGTTCACCAGTCCCGGTTCTTCGCACACAAATTTGATTTGCCTGACTGCTGGCTCGATGGTAGCATTTTGCGGTTCTACGATCATCGGATCGATCCACAATCCGTCAACTGCGTTCCCCGGAACCATTTTGTGCGCAAACTCTCTCCCATTGCTCAGGCGATAAAGAATGGAAAATGCTTCGCCTTTGTAAAAAAGTCCCTTCATTCTCCCGGTGAAATTCCTGCTGATTCCTGCTTTCACCCGTAAAACACCCCAAAGGTCATGTACAGGCACATCAATCCATTTCTCGTAAGGGATCGTCATTTCTGAGATCTTCTGAGATTTCGTGATCAACGGTAAGTTTCGCCGCTTCAGCACCAGCCATTTTTTGTCTTTGTAAATCCGCTTGTAGTTTTTCAGAAGTTCAATCATTGTTCGCGGCTCATCATTCAACAGGTAACGATAGTCAATGCCGGCAAGCCTGCCGCCAAGTTCATCAATGTCCCACACCAGGAATTCGGGCGCTGCACCGCTTCTGAAATGCGCGGCGTCCCTGCCATCCAGCCAGCTCGTGTATGCCGCATAAGAACAAAGGATGGGTCTTGGTTTCCAGTTCAGGTTGTTGGCCGGAACGATAGAATAATTCCAGGGATACACATCGGCGCTGTTATCGCCAATTACTGCCCTGATCCCCATAGGCAGTTGATCACCTTCAATAAAATGCGCGCTTGTCCTTTTTGCGCGTGCTGTCACACTATCATAATCGCAAATGAAACGAAAAAGGTTGTACGGTCTGAACATCGCAGTGCGCCTTTCCGTATCAAACGCATTGTCTTCTGCAGTAAACGCCATATCAAGCACAAAAGCTGAGATCGCTGTTGTTCCCGCAATGAGCAGCCTCATTCTGTTTTTTGTTGCCATCAGCCACAACAGCAGGTAAAAAATCATCATCAGTACCAGGAATCCCGGGAAGTGTCCATTGTCCGCACGCGTCATTGCATGTTTCCAACCTGCAAAAAACGGAAGCGCGAATAAAAGGGAGAGGTCCCTGCATTTTTTTTCATCAGTGAGGAAAGGCGTTACAATCAAGGCAGTCAGGCTCAGAAAGATAAAGTCCCAGCGATTGCCCTGGTAAAACGCAGTTGATTCCGAATTGTTTACAGCAAGTTCCCATTGACCTCTCAGGAAATCGAGACTGCCTGCGAAACCCTGAAACAACAGGAGCCTCGCTGTAAAATACACAAGCAGCCACGCGAAGATTAATCGTGATGCCAACTTCCACTGCATATGGGAAATGAAATAAATCATCTGCGTGAAGATCACGAGTGAACATAAAATGCCCGCGTAAGATTTAATTAAAAGTGCGAGGACTGAAAGAATCACTGCCATCCACAATCGGAATTTCCGCTGGTCTTCCATGAAAAAATGCAATGACAGCAATGCGCAAACAAAGATGAACAACTGGATCTCACAAAGGCTCAGAATGATCAGCGAAAAAACAAAGGGGACGACATGGCCGTTAATTGCAGCGCTTTCGCTGAGTTTGAACACATGCATGCTAAGCACCGTGGAAACAACCATCGTAATGAAGATAGCAGCCCATAAATTGTTGCCAGTGGGAAGCGGGTAGAGGAGGAATGCCAATGGTCCATGGGGAAAAATGCTGTGTTGAAATAGTGAATAATTGCCCTCCGCAGCAAAATTGAACAACCAGGGCAGCGGGCCGTCCAGTCCCGGCAGGTACACAAGTTCATAAGCGGGCAGTGACAAGCACGATGCAAGGAAAGATAAAAAGAGAATCCGCCAGTTCGCTTTAAGCCAGTGACGGATACCAGTACTAACCGGCCATTTTATCATTGTCCTTTTTATTTAGTTTATAAAGCGCACCGGATTCAGAAACGATGCCATCATCGAGCAACTCGTGAAAAGCTTTCACCCAGGTTTCATCGCGGTACTGGAAGAGATCGCGTCTCAGTTCTTCGAGTGAACGTGGCTGAGCATTGAGTTTTTCCCGGATCACATTTTTGATTTTTTCTGTACTGGCTTCTTTTTTTGAAATACATACATCGCAAAATCCACATTCTTTTTCGGATGACTCACCGAAATACTGCAGCAATTGCGTCTGGCGGCAAACCTGGCCATTATCAGTATAATCAATAACTGCCCTGATCCGTTGCAGGTGCTGTTCTTTAAGCATCTGGTAATTCTGATGGCTGAAGTTCATGTGTTTTGCCTGTTCCCTGTTGCGGGTAAAGACCAATTTCGGCAACTCACTCTGAGGCAAATAGGAAATCAAATTTTGTTTATCCAGAAAAAGCAGCGCTTCAGTAACCAGCGCTGAAGAAGTTTTGGAACGTGAGGCCAGATCGCGCTCACTTACCTGAACATAATTTTCAAAAAGACCGCCATAACTTCTCAGAAGTGTTTTGATCAGCGGCTCGTATTTTGGGTGCCTGATTTCAAAATCATAAATCGTTTCTTTTCCTGCGTTCACCATTACTTTCGAAGCTTCAGCTCCTCCGTCGATCAGTAAAAGGTAATTTTCTTTTTCAAGGAATTTAATGCTGTTGAACACAATTGAGGAAGCAAGGTTATAGCTATTGCATATCCTTTCGATATCGAATTCAACCAGGTAACCTTCACCAGAGTCCTGCGCCACCTGATAGTAATTGCAGATAGCCTGGTAAACATTTTTTATCTGTTCCAGTGAAGGAAATGCGAGTTCAAAATTCTCCCTGAGTTTTTTCTGATCGGCAGTCGTAAAAAAAATCGCAGAATAAGATGTTTTTCCATCCCGCCCGCCGCGACCTGCTTCCTGGAAATAAGCCTCGAGGCTGTCCGGCAGATCCATGTGTACCACAAAACGAACGTCTGGCTTGTCAATGCCCATCCCAAATGCGTTGGTGGCGCAGATCACGCGTGTTTTATTGCTGATCCAGTCTTCCTGTATTTTTTTCCTGACGTCGTACTTCAACCCTGCGTGATATGCCTGGGCCAGGCTTGTTTCTTTGTTCAGCCAGGCGGCAAGTTCCTCAGTGCGCTTCCTGTTACGCAGGTATACAATGCCTGAACCCGGAATGTTATTGAGCACGCGGCTGAGCCTTCGCAATTTATTTTCTTCCTGCTGCACAACATAGCGAAGGTTTGGCCTGGCAAATGACTGCCTGAACACATTGGTGGCAGTGATCCCAAGTTTTTCGCAAATGTCTTTCACCACTGCGACGGTCGCACTGGCGGTCAGAGCAACCACGTTCACCCCGGGAAAGTATGGACGAAGCTCCGCTATTTTCACATAACTGGGACGAAAATCATATCCCCATTGAGAAATGCAATGTGCTTCATCCACTGCAATGAGCGTGATTGGCAAATGCGCAAGGCTACTCCTGAAATCTTCATTTTGTAAACGCTCGGGAGAAACGTACAGGAACTGAACATGTCCCAGTGCGGCATTGTTTAGTGCAATGTCAATTTCCCTGCGGCTCATCGCCGAATTGATGCTTACTGCCGAAAGACCTTTTGCGCGGAGGTTCTGCACCTGGTCATTCATCAGCGCAATGAGGGGACTGATCACAAGTGTCGTGCCACCGAGTACAATACCTGGAATCTGGAAGCAGACTGATTTTCCTCCTCCGGTCGGAAGAAGCGCAAGCACATCTTTTTTTGCAAGCACATTCAAGATGATGTCTTCCTGTAAGGGACGAAAAGCCTGGTGTCCCCAGTGTTTTACCAGCAGAGATGTAATTTCATTTCTTAATTGATCAATGGAAGATCCCAATCGGAATTAAAGATAGGGAATAATAGAAACAGCGATTTAGAGGGATGATGGTTAGGGTCTTATTAACCTAACCCCTGTATTAAGGGTGATTGATAGGTGTAATATGGGTATAATATTGTCCTATTATAGGCGTTATTGAATACGGAATGGCTTAGAGAACCTGCCTTTTTTTATTACCTTAGATGATAAGACCGAATGCATACTAATGCTCTGAGCATTTAGCGCATACTGAAGTTACGAAATAAAACTCAATTCTTTACCGATTACTTAAAAATATCATCATGGCCAGGCAGAAAGGGGTAATTAAGTTCACAGGCACCATAGATGGCGTGACCTACTATAACAGCAAATACGGGCCGTTGGTTCGAAAAAAAGGCGGACCGACTGCAAAACAAGTTAAGAAAGACCCTGCATTTAAAAGGACGCGGGAAAACAATAATGAATTTAAAGTTTGCAGTGAAGCGACAAAGTTGTTGAGATCTGTGCTTAAGCCAATGATAACTGAAGCAAGCGATTTTCTTGTGACTGGCCGTATGAATAAATTGATGCATGCCCTAAAGAATCTTGACACAACTTCTGCCAGAGGTGAGCGCACTGTGGCAAAGGGAGTTTCGGCGCCGCAGGCGAAAAACCTAGTCAAAGGATTTGATTTTAACAAGGATGCCCCGTTGAGTCGTGTTATAAAAAAGTCCATCACCATTAATCCTAAATCTGGAACAATCAGCATTTCGGGGCTAAACGCCAAGAATGATATTGACGCACCAAAGGGTGCCACACATGCGAAATTTACCGGAGCGTGGTTAAAAGTAGATTTTGCTAAAGAAAAAATTAACATCGTTGGATCAAAAAGTGTTGCTTTAAAATTAAATTCGACAGTGGGCAACGTTAGACTCAAGCCCAAATCTAAACCTGGCGGGAGAGGCGCCGATTTTTTTGTATTACAGGTTACGTTTTATCAGGAGGTCAACGGAATCCAATATTCCTTTAAAGATGGGGAATACAATTCTATGGCGATGGTATAGACCAGAGTAGTTGGGGCACACAAGTCAGTATATAAAAGTGCGAGTTTTCAAAATTTGCCTGAACAAGGTAATTGGTTATTAAATAGATTCAAGGCGTCGATCGTTTTTGAGTCCGAGTAAACAGGTGGATGTACAGGTGGATGTTTTCGGCTTTTGTTAGCGTTTTGGGGCGCACCAGGGCGAAAAACATCCACCTGCTCAAAACAACAAAAAACTCAGTTTTTACAAGGCTTTGAGCCTTATGACATAGCAAACATTGATAAAATAGCAACGTAGCTGCCATTTCTCTAATCAAAAACGGCAAAAATTTTATACAGAAGAAGTGGCAAAGCAGGCGCACCCGGATGGGGTGTGGCCTCTTTGCTCATTTCAGTGTGTACTGAGTCGAGGCAATTAAGGTACATTTTAGTGATCGCAATGTTCGAATGACCAAGTGATTTTGAAATTGCATATAGTTGACATTTGGAATTTTGACAATTTAATGCGAGAACTTGATGTCGGCTATCGGGTAATCTCCCAATATGTCGGCACCTTGTTCTTCTTCTCAATCCATCCTGGACCGATTCCCTTTCCCTGCTCGTAATGCAGCTTGTCGAAGAAGAGTGATCCGGTGATCGTCATGGAATTTACCCTATAAATAAAAACTTTATACATACGTTGCTGCAATAAGGCTCTTTCTTCAATACTAAAGCCTTCAAATTCATACGGCAGAAAATTCAGGAAGTGAGTCCCGCTGAAAACTAATTTGGCACTTTGTGGCGCTTTGTATGATTTAAAATTTTCATCGATTGGATAAAAATAACACGAGTTTACAACAATAAAATTTTTCTCCGCGCTGTAGGGCTCAAGTGTTTTTAAATTTTTTGCAGCAGGAGACCAAATGGAATCATGGGGAGGACTTTCACAAATGAAATTCCCTTGTGCTACGTTCGCGGTGTTTACACGATTGGTGTATAATACGTCGCGCGGGTAAGCAAGATTTTTGTAATTCAAAAAGAAATGCACAAACGAAAAAACAGAAAGCGAAACGAATAAAATTAACACGCCGCGCATAATCCTTTGCGATTTTAATTTTGACACTAACGCAATACTTCCCCAAATTAAAAACGGAAAATAAATATGCAATAACCTCCCGTAGAAAACTACTTTATGAAATGCAACCGCAAGAGAGGCGTGAAAAAAATAACCGGCTGCCATAATAAAAAACATCGTTTTTACAAGATGGAGATTTCCGAAGTAAGAGAAATCTTTTTTAATGATTGAACGAATTGATCCGATAAAAAAAAGGCCGGACAACAAAAGCAAAAACGTGCCTGCGAATTTTTCGTTCTGAATTAAATATTTGGGAAGAAAAACATAACCTTCTGAAAAGGAACCCTGCGTGATGGTATGCATCAAGCTAAAATTATTCGCAACATAAGACGTGTGGCCGAGGCGGGAAACTGCTTCAAAAAACAGTAGGGTACAGATGGCGCCGACACTATAAGAAAAAACTTTTTTTATTTTTTTATTTACGGAAGTACCGTTTTTGTAAAATATTATTAATGCGGGAAACAAGACAGTAAAAAAATAAAATCCCGGATAGGTCGCGAACCCGAATGCTGAAATAATTCCAGTTATGAAATAAGGCCTCAGTTTATTTTCATTGCTCCTGGCTTTTTTTAAAAAATAAAACAAGGCAAAAAGAAAGCACAACAAAGCCGCGTCGTAAGGAAGCGTATGCCGGATATAAATGTTGTTATTAGCAAGGCCCGAAAAAATAATTGTTGCGATGAGAGCGTATTTCCAATCGGAATTAAAAATTAAAAACGAAATTTTATAAAAGATATAGGCGATGATGATTGAAATAAGCAAATTAAACAACTGAGCCACCAACAGCGATTCGGGATTGTCGACAGGAATATCATAAGCGCCTTGTATGTATAATCGCACGGCAGCCGGCAACAAATTTATCAGCGGAAAACCGGGGTTGCTTTCGTAAGAATGTGGCGAGCAAGTAATCGCGCTACAAAATCCGGGAACGTCAAGCGCTTTTAGTTTTTGTAGTGCAATAATTGCAGATTGATAACGCGTTTCATCATAGAAAGCAAATGCGCCGCGGCCAAGCAAGGATAATCGCACTATTGCGAGCAGCAAGAAAAAAATAAAAATAATATTTTGCAGCCTCAAATATTTGCCCATGCGTTGCGCTTATTTTAATGAGGTGAGGTTGAACCGATTGGATGGGTTTTGTTGGTGTCGGCCGGAATAGTTAATAAGTTTTTGACCGTGGAGATGTTGGAGGGGATTTAGTTTGCGTCATTTTATTTTCAAGCAACGATGCTAATCGAAGTAAAGCGCTGAGGAAAAGTGAATGCATGGGAAATCAATCTGCGAAGGCTATTGGAGTAATTTCTTTACAGAATGAATGAGCATCCCTTTTGAATAAACATTAAACACATAAATTCCACTATCCAGTTCTGAAAGCGCAAATTGCTTTTCTTCTTCGCTGGTATTTTGAATTTTGATACGTTGCTTTTGCGACAGGTTGCTGAAACTGGCTACTTCTAATTCCAGATTAGAAATATTCTTCGCGCCTTTGAGGCCGAACTTCTTATTGCCTTTATCTATGATAGAAATACTTCCGTCAACCACACGAAGCGTTCTTGATATTGTGTCAATACAGGAAGAAACACTTTTCCCGGAGAGTTTTACCCTGAACAGACCCGGAAGCTCGTAAACATGTATACCTACGCTCATTGTACTGCTCGCAGATTGGTCTCCAAAATTCCAGGTGTATTGTACGCAAGCATATGAATTATTTACCGGAGCATAATTCACCTTTTTTGAAGCGATTATCGTATCAGGCGCAGTAAACGCAACTCCCGGCAATTTTATTCCCTGAATGACATAATTTGTATCAAAACGATACCCAGGATTCATGTTGGATAACACTGTAAGTCCATACCGGCCGCGTATCAACCCATCAAGGGAATCCCAACCAGAAGTAAGCGTACCTGACTGAATAATCCGTGAAAGAGAATCCCTCCAAATAACATTCCAGTCGCCACCTTCATCCACACTGGCCTTAATCTTTCCCGATGTCGGTCCCTTACATCCCGGCAAATAAACTGATGAAAACACCGCTGGTTTTCCATAGGAAATGCAGAGGATGAACCTGGCGCAACTTGTGCTGTCATATAACGTGAACGAGACCGCAGAAGAAAGCAGGTTGGTCAAAGCACCGGTGAAACGATCTTTCAGATAAACGCAAGTACCCGTTGGAAGATCAGCAAAATCAGAAGCGCTGATTGTAAACCCGGCAGTGATGGGGGTGCGCACCAAAATGGCCAGCGTGGATGAACGCGTTACCGGTGCTATTCCGTTGATCGCCAGTAGTGTGTTTGCGCATTGCTGGGAAATCTGCGGTGCAGGATTCGGAACTGGTAATTTATAGGCATCGTAATTCGGATCGAAATTTAGTCCCGCGCCGATTTGATAATAGACGACAGTTTCATCCGATGTGTTTGCATATCCCTTCAATTGAATTCGGACCATGGGGGTTCCGGCCGCAACAATTTCAGTGATCAGGAAGCCAAAGGCCATTGTAGATATTTTACTGAAAGTCTTCATATTAGATAATTGTTGTTTAATTGTTGTTTTCACTTTACGCAGACTATTTTGTCAGTATTTATTTTCGAATGCCTGAAGTTGTAACAGAGACTGAATGCGAATTGAGGAACGAGTCCGGTTTGCTCATGCGCTGGTATGTAAGTGTATTTAAGGTGATGATAAACGAGTGCTCCGAAGCTGAGGCGGGCTATGATTTTCTCACCCAGCTTTATCCTTATCGTCACACCACCCGTAATTTCCGCAGTCGAATAACGCAGACGCGCAAGGTTATAATTGTCACCGGCCATCAGCGTTTTCTGGTACTCGACAAGCGAAGCAGAAAGCGGAATGTTTGAATGGAATGCAATTGAATTATAGACTTCCATTTCAAACAGGAAATCAAAAAAATCGAATGTGCGCTCTCTTTCCCCCATCAGCCGCAAAGCATGTGTCATCTTCATTCCGCTAAGCTGGCAACTGCGTGCCTGGACCAGTGCTGCTGCCGCCCAGGTCCGCCTCCCTTTTTCAATGTTCAGCCCCATGCCATAAAATGCGCCGTGGCCGTCACCGGAACTAAAGTGTTCCGCAAATAGCCCTGATTTCGTATTGTGAAAATCTTCATGCTGCGCTTTGGCGCAGTACAAGAAAAGCGCGAGGCAAATTCCGGTGAGGAAGTTTCTTTGTTTCATTGCTTAGAGATTTACGCCCATGAAGAAGATTTCATCAGTCTGTTCGAATTTTTGTTTCCAGATTTCCTGCTCAGCCAATCCCTGCAGGATTTCAGAGTCCAGCACTTTCCTGGCGAGCTGTTTTTGCACTTTTTCGCTGGGCCTCGAATTGCGCGCATAAAATGCGTTGCTTGTCAAGCCCAGCTGTGCCCTGATGCTCTTGTCATTGGGTTTTCCTTCCCGGGACAAGTGTATCAGGAAAAGAAAATTGGCGCCCCTGTTCTTTTGTATTTGCTCCTCAAGTCCAATGCACAATTGTTCGTCGAGCCTCGAAATTATCTTTCTTAATCTGCTCATAGTCACACTTTAGGAATAGTACCTTCCAGCGTTTTGAAGGAGGCGCAGCTGCGAAGACAAGCAGTTGCGGGGCGCAGAACAGTTGAAGCAGTTCAATGTGTAACGCCCATTCCACACATTCACAACCTGAGTGAAAAGGAAATAAGAAAATTTCAGAAATGCCAGTTTTTACCTACGCAATTTTTTAGGCGCAGGTACGCATTAAAGGGACTGCTGAATTCCACTATGCATTCCCAAATGTATTTATACAAAGAGGAATGGGTTGTACCTGCAGAAGAGAAAATAAATTACTGATAACCAACGCCATCCGAGCCTTAAAAAACGACAGGAAGTCAAGAAAGCGCATGCCAGCAACACCTGAAACTCAGGGAAACAGGTGCTGTTAATAAATAAATAGGTACGCATTCAACATCCCAGGAGGTACGTAAAACATGTCATAACGCATTGATAGTCAGGTGCAGGATTTTTTTTGATTCCGGCAGTGTGCAGTAACACAGCAATTTACACTTGCAAATGCAGGATAAACTATTTTAAATTCACGGCAGTTAAACCTATCAAAATCAAAAACAACCATGGCATTTACAGGAGAAGAAGATCATCATATTGATCTGCAAACAGCATCAGAATGGACAGCAAACTTCAGGGCCACCATCCCGGCTTCAGCGCCCGACCAAACACTGGCCCACTTTTTCGGAAAGGACTACATTCAGTCCATACTCGACCAAACCGATTGTGTCGGAATCAGAATTTACTATGCGCTTGATGAAAACGGCGTCCGGCAACTGGTGATCTGCGGTGCAAAAGCAAATGAGGAGGATATGTACCTGGGGGTGCTGGCTGAAAGGGCAGGACGATATCCACCCCATGGTGCTACCAGCCCACTGAATAGCTAGATAATTTTGTTTGACCGGGTATATTCGATAATGTCCCTGGTCTCAGCATTTACAGTTTTAGTACCAATCACCGCGATATCCGTTTATAAGCCGCGAATGGAACAGCGAAATTTGTTTCGGATATTGCGTTTTTACCTTTTGGGCTGCCTGGTTTCAGAATGCTGTTTCTTTCTTGGTAGAAAGTTTGAGATAAGTGAAATTATTAATACGATATTTTCTGTTTTTGAATTTTTGCTTATTTCTGAATTGTTCCTGAAGATAGATCTTCTGAAAGTAATAGATAGAAAAATGTTGAAGGTCTTAAGACTTTTTTGTTTAGGACTTTTTGTATACTGTTTGTTTTCTGGAAAAATGTTGCCTTTTGAGGGATTATGTGGTTGCACGCTTGTGTTTTTTTGTTTGCTGACACTTTACAGGCTGGTAATCAGAATAGGTGAACAACCGAAATATTCAAAACTTGACAATGGTATTTTTATTTTGATAACTGCAATATTGACATTTTTCGGTTCCAATTTCTTTGTTTTGCTCTTTAATGCTGTTCCCGGAGTTCCTGAACACGATGCTCAAATAACCTGGATGGTATTACTGGTCACTAACATTATTTTTTATTTACTTCTGTTCCGGGCAATCTGGCAACTGAGAGCCATACCGTCCTGATCATCATCTTCGCCAGCCTGATGATGTTCATCCTCGCATGGGGTGTGGTATTGTTTGTTGTTTACCTCAGGCGAAGGCTGGTGGAAAAAGGGATGCGCATCGAACAGCTAGAGACCGAGAAAAAACTGGTGAGCTTTATGGCGGCATCTGAAGCCGAGGAAAGAGAACGCGAAACCATTGCCCGAAACCTTCATGACGAGATCAGTGTAAAGCTGACGGTTTACAAACAGGCCATGGAAAAACATGCGATGGCCTTTGAACGCGGGGCATTTGTCCTGGCTGAATACAATAAAGACATTGCAATTGTAGATGCACTGCGCACATCCATTGTTAACTGTGCGGCCGACCTGATCCCTTCTTATCTGCTGAAGTACGGGCTCGAAGTTGCCCTCGAACATCAGCTGATACAGATCAGCAATGCAGGAAAAGTACATGCAAAGCTGAACGATGCGGTTGAGCTCAAACCGGTTACGCTTAGTAAATCACAGACGACCCAGGTGTACCGCATTTGCCTCGAACTGATCAATAACATTCTGAAATATGCGTCTCCCCAAAACCTGGAATTGGGCATGGGTGAAAAAGCCGGAGAATTTAATGTGAGGATATGGCACGATGGCGAACGGATCAGCAATGATGAGATTGCCAGGCTGCAATCACAATCAAGTGGACTTGGACTTCAATCTCTGGAAGCGCGGCGCCTGATGCTCCGCGGGAAGATTGACTATTCGACGGCGCCCGATGTGCCGGCCATCGTCATCAGTTTCCCGCTGGTGCCAGCAGCAATTCAAATATAAACCCATGCGCGATACAAAAATCAGGATTGCTATAGTTGATGATCATCCCGCAGTTTCGCTCGGGCTCTCGGAATTACTGGAAAGCAAGTACAGCCAGATCAAAGTCATTTTTACAGCGGTGAGCGGTATGGAGGCATTGGAAAAATTGGAATCGTTGACCATTGACCTGATGCTGCTCGATCTTGACATGCCGGTATTGAATGGTGAGGAGACCTTCGATCTGGTTCGTGCAAAATTTGCGATGGTGAGTGTGATCATATATACGGGCTTTTACAACCAGGCATTTGTGAGCAGGCTTATGAAAAAGAAAGTGGATGCGGTGATCAGCAAAACCTGGCCCCTGGAAAAGATCGCGCACGCAATCACCGAAGTTTTTGAACTCGGACGTTACGTGGATGCTGTCACTTTAGGTTTAAGGCCTGAGCAGCGAGGGCAGCCTTCCGTGGAAGCAGGATATGTGGAATCGGACCACTCGGTACTTGAAGTCCAGATATTAAAAATGATGTGCCTCGGAAAGACAAGTGCAGAAATTTCAAGGCTGATACGACGCTCGGAACGAACCGTTGAAGGTTACCGAAGCGCGATATGGAAAAAAACTGGAATTGATCCCGGCAACATTGATAAACTGCGGCTGTATGCCCTTGATCATGGCCTGATCAATATTTTGTGAGCGTGCGGATTCTTAACCGCAGAGATTCGCAAGGAAAGCGCTGAGTGCGCAAAGTCCATCAACGTCCTTAGTGTATTCTTCGCATTCACTCTGTATTGGTTAGGTGAGCATCTAGGCTGCCTCTTTTCACCACATAGAAACACATAGTCACATAGTTTTAAGCGAGGCGGTCCTGTTGAGCTTGATTTTACATCTTGCGCCACATTTTTAATGTTCCGAGGACACATAGCAGAGCAGGTGTGGTAGTTAAAAAATCTTCTGGAGTTTGACATAGAATGTTTCCCGCGCTTTGTCCGAACAACATTTTAATTACCTGAAGAAACCCTGACACAAATTGTCCGAACGAAGTGAGGACACTATGTAAACTTTTGCACAGATATTCCTGTGACAAAAAACTATGTGACTATGTGATCTATGTGGTTTTTTCATCACTCGCACAACTCAATTCACCTTCAGCCTCTGCCCAATCCGCAAAATAGCCGTCGCTTTCAGTTTATTCTTTTTGCAAAGCTGCGCCACATTCGTTCCGCAACGCCGCGCAATGGCCCCGAGGTTATCTCCTTTTCTTACAAAATAGAAACCATTTACAACGGGTGAGCCTTTTCTCCCGAAAACATCCATCCGGTGCCGGTTATGCAATGCGCGCAGGTCGTATTTATTCTCCACATCTGAACGTCGGAGCACGAAACAATTCGATCTTAATTCGTTCTTATCAAAATCAATGAGGTCCTGCGTGTCGATGGCCTGACCCAGGTAACGGACCTCAAAATGCAAATGACTGCCAGTTGAACGTCCGGTGTTGCCACCAAGCCCAAGTATCTTCCCGGCTTCAAGGATTTGACCAGATTCCACCAGGATCTTTGAAAGATGCGCATAAACAGTTTCAAGCCCATTGCTATGGCGCACAATGACACAGTTGCCATAACCATGGATGTACTTCGCAAGGCGAACCATACCGTCAAAAACACTCAGCACCGAATCACCGGTTACAAGGTCAATGTCCGTTCCGTAGTGCGGCTGATAACGGCGCCAGCCAAAAACACTGGTAAGGCGACCAATAAAAGGCATAGAAAACCGACTGCCCGCATCAGGCAAAAGGCTTATTTCAACACTGTCCTCGCGGAACGATTCATTAAAATGATAAGGGTGCGCCACATTTACATCCCAGTTCGTATATAAATCGTGGCTCGGGAACAAAAACTGAAGGGTGTCGGGTATCTCATCGTCGGTTTCACAATTGGGTTCCCGGTTCAGCACATAACGCGTGGTGTCGTCGCGCTTTACTTTTCCTTTTTTGTCGTCGCCAGGAAAATCACCCGCCTGCAGCTTAAAGACAAGTGCAGCGATAAAACCGGCAATCAAACAGATATGCTTGTGAAAACGCATTTTTTGAAGCCTGCAAAGATCTAACTATTAATGAGTTATGCAAGTTTTTCTGTAGCGCATTTCCCGGATTTTTTCTGCAAAAAATAGTTAATGGAAAAATTGACCGATCCTGGTTTTTCACTGCGGGCTGTGCATGAAGTCCTGCTGGTATCCCTCCTCCCTCTCGGGAATTCATTATCTTTAAACCTTGCCGAAGGCAGGCTGGACGTGAAACTGACACACATTTTTATTGCAATTGCTTTATCGGGGTCGCTTGCGGCCCAGGACGATGGCGTGATCATGGGTGGCTATAAAGCCAGCAATGCGGAATTTCCCGGCGGGTCTGATGAACTATATAAGTTCATGAACAAAAGGCTCACCAAGAAAATCGTTTTACTGGAAGATGAGTCAGCCAGTGTAAAGGAGGCAATCGCTCGATTTATCATTAATGAAAGGGGCGAAGTAGACAGTGTGGCCATAGTCCAGAGCTCAAATATCACACGCGTGGATGAACTTTTTTTAAACACACTAAAAAGAATGCCAAAATGGAAACCAGGTAAAATGCAGGGCAGAGCCATCAGGCAGGAGTTTTTGTTTCCCCTGAAAATTGAAGTTGAGCAAAATTCAACAAGTCCCTGAAACCATGTCAGATCTTTCTGTTGCGATACGCACCTGTTTATTGGGCCTCCTTTTAATGACTGCCCGATCATCTTTTTCCCAGCAAAAAACTGCTGCAACACCATCTGCAAGTGCTGCTAAGGAAAAGCCTTTGAGCAAGATCCGCGTTCTATATTTTACCGACCCGGTTTGCTCAGCCTGCTGGAGCATAGAACCGCAACTTAAAAAATTCCTGATCGAATACGGCAGGTACCTGAATGTGGAATACAAAATGGGAGGATTGCTGCAGTCGTGGGATACATACGATGCGGGAGGTATAAAAACACCGGCCGACGTTTCGCACCATTGGGATGAAATGAGCAAATTTTCGGGAATGCCCATTGACGGTGAAGTCTGGATGAGTGATCCGCTTCCTTCGTCATTTCCGCCTTGTGTTGCAGTAAAGGCCGCGCAACTGCAAAGCAGTGAAAAAGCAGCGGCATATCTGCGCAGGCTGCGCGAAATGGTGATGACGGAAAAGAAAAACATTTGCCGCTGGGTTAACCTTCAGCAGGCAGGTTTGGAATGTGGCCTTGATACCGCACGCCTTAGAAAAGATTATGTCAGCCAAGCCAGGACCAATTTTGAAGAAGACCTGAGAATGGGATCTGAATATGCTGTTTTGGGATTTCCTGCCATCTTTTTTATCCGCGATGGAAAAAAAGAACTGGTTTACGGTGTACACCCTTTTGCTGATTATGAAAAAGCACTGAAAATTTTTGAAGCCAATCCTGTAAAAAAACCTGCGCCCGCGAACCTGGCAGAACTTTTCAAAGAACAAGCCCGTTACGCCACCAAGGAGATTTCTGAAATCACCGGCCTCCCACCTGAAAAAGCAAAAATGCAACTGGATGCTCTGGAAAAGAAAGGTGTGATCCGGCGCCAGCCCGTGAAGAACAGCGAAATCTGGGTGAGAAAATAGTTTCTTATTTCTTTTCTGCGACCTGGTTTTTCAGGCGTTTCCCATAATGGACAAAAGTTGTGTCCATGTCTTTGAAGCGATTGGAGTGGGGATCAATGTTTTCTCCGTTTTGCTGCCATTCAATTAATTTTTCTTTGTTCGCATACAACATTTCATGGTGCGCAATTTTTCCGTTCAGGTCTGTCCAGCGGGTTTCTGAAAATATGATCTCGCCCGAAAAATTGTAATACCAGCTGACGTTTTTTTTGATCATTGGCTCCATGGTTTTTACTTCCACCATGCGCAGGTTTTTCCCGCTGTAATATGAAATCCGCGCGCCACCGCCCAATGTTTCTTTGTTCGCACGGTATTTGCCAATGCTGTCGCGGATCATCATTACTTCGCGCTTTATCCTTTCCTGCGTTTCCGGTAATTTCTGCTGCGCGCAAAGCGACAACGAAAAAATTGTCATGAAATATGTTAACCAGTTCCGCAACTTGTTAACGGCAAAAAGATTCCCTGAGTTCTTCTGCAATCTGCGAACCCTGTTCTATGCCTTTGCGAATGGCTTCACAGGCTTTTTTTGGATCGTGCAGGCTCTTGTAAGCATAGGCAAGGCCGAGGTACGAATCATAATTGCGGGGATCGAGCCGGATGGCTTCTTCGTAGTCGCGCACCGCATCTTTAAAGTTATTCATGAATTCGCTCCAGTACGCACGTGAATACCAGGCAGGTGCAAAATCTTTTTTGATCTCAATGCAAACATTCAGTTGCTTCACGGCGTCGTCGTATTTTTCCATCATGCCCAGCGCCAGCGCGCGGTTGTAATTGGCTTTGAGGTGCAATGGTTCATTGTGAAGGTATGCTTCAAATTCATCGGCGCTTCTCCCATAATTGCCATTGTGAAAGTGGATCAGGCCATGCAGGTAATTGTTGCCGGAGAAATCAGGATGTTCTTTATGCAGCTGGTCATAATATTTTTTTGCTTCCTTCACATGGCCATTCCTCAGGTTAAGGAGCCCACGGTAATAAAGCACACTGTCTTTCTGAATGCCCGCTTTATAAAGTGAGTCCAGCAGGTCGCCGCAGCCTTTGTTGTCGTTTTTTTCAAGAGAGGCATTCACGCGTGCAAAGGGATTTTGCGCGTTGCAGTTAACAGCTGCCAGGACAAGTATGGCGATCAGTTTTTTCATCAGTAACGGAGGCCCGGACATTTTGCAACGGAATGGGCACCTGAAGAAGGTGTTTCCATTCCCATTGGAACGATTCCAACCATGAGTTCAAAGCTGTTCATCGCGGCGGTATACCGCATGCTGTTGATAGGGTAAGAGTAGGCGAATCCTGCTGTCAGATTTCCCAGAAACCGCAATTGAAATATGCCACTGAGAAAACTCACGTTGCGGATGGCAAGTCCACCACCCACCCGGTTGCCGAAGTACACCATTGCCGAAGCATCAACAATGGGGATTCCTGCAAGCGGCACATTCAATGCAACACTTGGCATTAACAAGACCTGTTCCATGAGTGGAATAAAACGACCGTAATCCGCATAGAGGTTGGGTTTCAGGTCCGATTGCTTACTTCCGATCCTGTTGCCCTTGAGGTCGTGCATGCTGTTGATGGTGATTTGCCTCAGGGAAAAACCCGCAAAATATTTTTTGTGTGTGATGCGCACGCCGGGAATGAAATCCGGAAGCGAAATGACTTCTGTCCGGCTGCTGGCAAGTGCAGGATCATTCTCGTCAAAAAGATTCAGCGAACGCGCAAATCGCCTCGCGCCGATGAATGCACCGAACGAAAGAATGGTTTTTTTCTTCAGCAGCATGTGAAATGCATAAGTACCATACAAACCAATGCTTCCATACATGCCACCCTGGTCGTTGTCTACGTAAAAACCGGCGTTCTGCCAGTAACTTACAATTCTAGGGTGACGGATGGTAACTGAAAAATTAAAAAAATCCTGGCGCGGTGAATTTTCCATATTTGCCCAGGGGCGGTTGAAACCAAAAGTGAAATAGTATTTGCGGTTGATCTTTAATCCCGATGCAGCAGGATTCAATCCGGCAGCATTAAAAGGATACTGTGTGTACATGATCGTTTGCTGGGCAAAAGTGCTGAAAACCGCGGTCAGGTTCAATGCCAGCATCAGGATCTTTATGTTGTTACGCGGGTGCAAAGCCTGCTATGTTTTTTTAGCAGCTGACCTGAGCGTCATCAAACCCCACATCCTTCCGGTTACGCCCTTGTCTCTGCGATAACTGAAAAAATCACTTTCGAATGTACAGCGATTCATGGACCAGATATTCTCTTTTTTAATTCCTGAATTCAGCAAAATAAACAAATTTGCGGATACCAAATCGATCCTGTTTCCCTGTAAAATCGAATAGGGAAATCCGGCTTTGCTGAATTGTGAACTCACTTCATTGCCCACTTCAAAATGTGCGGCAGAAATGCCCTGACCTATCGCCACTTTTATCTGGCTTGCAACGGCACCCATTGCAATCATTTTTTCGACGGTACGGCCTGCAATTCCTGCGAGCGAGCCTCGCCAGCCAGCGTGTGCAGCTCCCATCACTTTGTTTTTTTCATCACAAAATAAAATCGGATAACAGTCCGCAACTGACACTGCCAGAATATGGTCTGGATTTTTGCTCACGAGGGCATCTCCCGTCTGGTAGCCCGGTTTTGCTTCACAAACATCTGCACTATGAATCTGTTTCAGAAGACAAAGATGTTCTGGCGTCAGGTTTAATGCTCCAAGCGAACGTTCACGGTTTTGCTGAACATGCAGGGGATCATCTTCTGAACCCGCAAGATTTAAAGAGTAAAACTTTCCATTTGAAACGCCGCCGTGCCGGGTGGTAAATCCGTGCGTGAATGACAGCACAGGAGATTGCAGCCACATCAGGTAATATAACTTAGCTTCATCATGTTAGTCCGGCCTTTTTCTTTCATAGGCATGCTGGCAATGTTGATCACCAGATCGTCGGCTTTAACATGTCCTGCCACTTTGATCACATCCTTCAGATCGTTGATGGTCTGGTCGGTGCTTTCATACTTATCATAATAATAACCGCGAACACCCCATATCAGGCTTAATGTTGTGAGCAGGCTTCGGTTATCAGTAAAAATATAAATCGGTGCCTTTGGTCGGTGGCTCGACAGTTTAAAAGCCGTGTAGCCGCTGTTTGTCATGCTGATAATCGCCTGCGCACCTGCGTGGTGTGCAAGAGAACAGGCATTGTAACATATACTATCTGTAATGTATGTAATGGTCTTGATCTGCGGAATGTGTTCTTTATGATAGATCGTGTCCAGTTCCTCCACTTCCGTGATGATCCTGCGCATCATTTCAATCACTCTTACAGGGTATTTTCCCACAGAAGTTTCCGCACTCAGCATCACCGCATCTGCGCCATCCATCACCGCATTTGCCACATCGTTCACCTCAGCGCGGGTAGGGGTGTAACTGGTGATCATGCTTTCCATCATCTGAGTGGCAATGATCACCGGCTTGCTGATCTCAATGCATTTATGCACGATCATTTTCTGCAGCAATGGCACACGCTCCATGGGCAGTTCCACGCCAAGGTCACCGCGCGCCACCATAATGCCATCAGCTATGTCAATGATATTGTCAATCTCACGGATGGCTTCCGGCTTTTCAATTTTTGCAATCACGCGCGCGCGTTTGCCGCGCTCCTTGATCATGTCTTTCAATTCAACGATATCGGTAACGCTGCGGACAAATGACAAACCTATCCAGTCAAAATCATTGTCGAGCGCAAAGTCGAGGTCCCGGATGTCTTTCACTGTAAGACAAGGCAAAGAAATATTTGTATTCGGGAGGTTCACTCCTTTTTTTGACGAGAGCACACCACCCACCGTCACAAGGCAACGCACATTGTCCTTTCTATTGCTGTCGATCACTTCAAGATGGATCTTCCCGTCATCAATCAGCACTGTTTCACCCACTTTTACATCATTCGGAAATTGCGGGTAAGTGATGTAGACTATTTTTTCATCGCCTTCCAGTTCCCTGGTAGTAATGTCCATGATCTGTCCTGCGACCAGCGTGACTGCATTTCCCTTTATCGTTCCAATGCGGAGTTTCGGACCCTGAAGGTCAGCTAAAATGCCTACGTGCCGGTTCAGCTTTTGGTTCAGGTGACGGATGTTTTTTACTGTTGCGCTGATGGCATCATAGTCGCCATGCGAAAAATTAATACGGCAGATATCGAGCCCTTCCATGAACATGGCTTCGAGCACTTCAGCGTCTGCCGTGGCCGGGCCCATGGTGGCCACTATTTTGGTTCGGTTGAACTTCTTCATAAATGAAGCAGGAAAATTTTCTAAGTTACTGAATTTGGAGATGATTGGGAAGCCAGAGCGCCGGAAGTCAGAAGCCGGATGCCAGATGCCGGAAAATATAACGAGTGAATGTCGGTCGTCAGACAACTGGTTTCCGGCATCCGGCTTCAGACAATTTACCCTATCTTTGCACGTTTATTAAAATGGACTTGAAAGACGCCATCAACCGGGAAAATGTACCCCAGCATGTGGCCATCATTATGGATGGCAATGGCCGCTGGGCGCAGCAGCAGGGCGAGAACCGCATCATAGGGCATCACGAAGGTGTTAACTCAGTGCGTGAGATCGTGGAAGCCTGCGGTGAGATAGGGGTGAAATACCTTACACTTTACGCATTTAGTACCGAAAACTGGAACAGACCAAAAGAAGAAGTGGACGCGCTGATGGAATTGCTGGTGGCCACTATCAGCATGGAAACACCCAACCTGGCTAAAAAAGGTGTAAGGCTTATGACCATTGGTGACATGGACAGCCTTCCGGTTTCATGCCGCAAAGAATTAAATGAGTCTATAGACAAGACTTCGTGCAATGATCGCGTTACGTTGATATTGGCGCTTAGTTATTCCAGCAAATGGGAGATCACTGAGGCGGTAAAAAAGATCGCAAGAAAAGTGGTAAAAGGCGAAGTTGCTATAGGAGATGTGGACCAGGCACTCATTGAAAAGAACCTGAGTACTTCCATGCTGCCTGAACCTGAATTGATGATCAGGACCAGCGGTGAACACCGCATCAGTAATTTTCTGCTCTGGCAGCTCGCTTATGCCGAGTTCTATTTCACGGAAACCCTCTGGCCTGATTTCAGAAAAGAAGAATTTTTCAAGGCCATTCTCGCATATCAGAATCGCGAAAGACGTTTTGGCAAAACCAGCGAACAAGTTGCCGGGTAAAAGAATGATCCGTTTTTGTTTATTGTTGCTTTTGCTCTCTGGCATTTCATTGAAATCGCAGATCAATGACAGTGCTTTGTACCATCAGGCCAAAAACAAAAGCCGTCAGCGCATCGCATCTGTTCGGATCGAAGGCGCAGATTACAGCGACAGGAACGTCATCAGCCTCATTTCAGGACTGACTGAAGGCGAAGAAATCAGCATACCAGGGGACAAGGTCAGTGATGCAATAAAAAAACTATGGAAGCAGGGCTTGTTCGAAAAAGTAGAGATTTTCAGCGAGCCGGCGAAAGAAATTGGTGTTGACCTGATCATCAAAGTGACCGAGCGGCCCCGGCTCACGAAATTTTCTTTTAAAGGGGATGTACGCAAGGGCGAGGCAGATGACATACGAAACAAGATCCGTTTGCTGAAAGAACGCGTTGTGACCGATTACCTGATTGGTACGATCAAAAATGTGGTACAGGAATTTTACGTTGAAAAAGGATTTTACCATTCAAAAGTGGATGTGCTTCAGATCCGGGACAGCAGCGCCAAAACCCCGCATGTGAACCTGGTGGTGCAGGTAAAAAAAGGTCACAAGGTGAGGATCCAGGAGGTGAACATCATCGGCAATACTGTGATCAGCGACTGGAAACTGAGGCGCAAACTGGAAGACACTAAACGCAAGCGCTGGTGGAATCCATTCAATACAGGAAAATACCTGGAAGAAAACCTGAAGAAAGACCTCCCTGCAATTGCTGAAAAATACAATGCAAAAGGATACCGCGATGCACGTGTGGTGAAAGACAGTGTGTATTTCGTGAGCCCCGACCGTGTGGCCATTGATATTTACCTGGAAGAAGGCCACAAATATTATTTCGGAGATTTTCAGTGGTTCGGAAATACAAAGTACCGCGGAGGCCAGCTCGACACGGTGCTCAACATTCATCCTGGCGATGTCTACGACCAGAGCAAACTCGAACAGAAATTGTTCATGAACCCGAACGGGCTCGACATCTCGAGTCTATACCTTGATGATGGTTATTTGTTCTTCCAGGTACGGCAGCAGGAACGGAATGTTCACAACGATACCATTGACTTTGATATCCTGATGTTCGAAGGCAGGCAGGCCACCATCAATAAAGTTACAGTGAAAGGCAACGACAAGACCAACGACCACGTGATTTACCGGGAAATATTTACACGTCCCGGTCAGCTGTTCAGGCGTTCCGATATTATCCGCAGCAATCGCCAGCTCGCGCAGCTCGGCTATTTTAACCCCGAGAAACTGAATGTAATTCCAACACCCAACCAGGCCGATGGCACAGTGGATATAGAATACATTGTTGAGGAAAAACCAAGTGATCAGATTGAATTGAGCGGTGGCTGGGGTGGAAACTACACCAATTCACAGGGAACCCAGCAGGGCCTTGGCATCATTGGCACGCTCGGTATCACATTCAATAATTTTTCAACCCGGAATTTTTTCAAACGGGAGTCATGGCGTCCTTTGCCAAGCGGCGATGGTCAGCGTTTAAGCATCCGGGCACAGACCAACGGTATTTTTTATCAGTCGTATAATTTCTCTTTTACAGAACCCTGGGTGGGAGGTAAAAAGCCGCATTCACTCACCGTTTCTGCATTTCATTCTTTGTTTAATGTGAATGGTGAATCAAAGTTTCTTGACACAGACACTGGCCGTGTGATCAATCCCCTTCGCCAGAGCATGGCCATATTCGGTGGTGCCATTGGTCTTGGAAGGCGACTCAAGTGGCCCGACAATTACTTCAACATGTACACCAACATGAGTTATAATTATTATGACCTGTTGAAGTATCCTTCATTTATTTTCGGAACAGGTTATGCCAACGACCTCAATTTCGGTGTCACCATTTCAAGAAATTCAATTGATGCGCCTATTTTTTCGAAGCAGGGATCAAATTTTGTATTGCATGCTCAACTCACGCCTCCGTATTCTCTGTTCAACGGCAAAGATTACACCAGTATGGCCCCGAACCAAAAGTACAAGTTCATCGAATACATGAAATATAAATTTACTGCTGAATGGTTTACGCAATTGACCAACCAGAAAGCAGCTGAAGGCAAGGAAGCGCGGAACCTGGTTTTGCGAACAAAGGTTGGCTATGGATTTCTCGCTTATTACAATGACAAAGTCGGGTTTTCACCCTTTGAGCGTTTTTACATGGGTGGAAGCGGGATCAGTGGTTTCCAGAACTTTGTTGCGCGCGAGATCATTGGACTTCGCGGTTACAGGGACAATAGTATTTCACCAACTTATGGAGATCCTATCGTGGCACGCTATACCATGGAATTGCGTTATCCTTTGACGCTAAATCCAAATGCGACTATTTTTGTGCTTGGTTTTATGGAAGCCGGAAATACCTGGCCTACTTTTAAGAATTTTAACCCTTTCCAGGTGAAAAGAAGTGCTGGCATAGGCGTGCGGATTTTTCTGCCGATGTTCGGATTGCTGGGGCTTGATTATGGCTGGGGCTTTGATAATGTTCCGGGTACCGGAGCAGACAATGGCAATGGCAACGGGCAATTCCACTTCACGATCGGGGGAACACTGGGAGAACTGTAGAATGAAAAAAATGTTATTTGCACAATTAACCAGCTCTGCCACGTTTAAGGCAGACTACATCCAGCTTATATGAAATCACTCAGAAATTTCATCGCGGTATTGCTTTGCTTTACCGGAAATATTGTCGCTCAAAGCAGTGCAGCGCGTTTTGGCTATGTGGATACGGAGTATATTCTGAGCCAGATACCTGAATACAAAGCTGCACAAAGCGAATTGGATAAAACCAGCGCAGGCTGGCAGAAAGAAATTGAAGGGAAATATAGTGAGGTTGAAAAAATGCAGAAGTCCTATCAGGCAGATGCGATCCTGCTCACCGACGACATGAAAAAAAAGCGAGAAACCGAAATCGCAGCCAAAGAAAAGGAAGTGAAAGACCTTCAGAAACAACGATTCGGAGTGGACGGAGAGTTATTTAAAAAGCGCATGGAGCTCGTAAAACCCATCCAGGATAAAGTGTATAACGCCATCAAAGCAGTATCAGAGAAAAACGGTCTGGGCTTTGTAATGGACAAGAGCGGGCAGGTTACATTGTTGTATGCAAACAACAAATACGACCGGAGCGATGATGTATTGGTTTACCTCGGATATAAAAAGTAAATTTGCGGCTTTCCCCGAATGACCGTCCACGACAGGCACATTTGAGAAAAAGAGAAATTTGACAGTATCACACATGAATAAAAAAATGAAAATAAGCACAGGTTTTGCAATGACACTGCTCGCGATGGGCATGCAGGTGAACGCGCAGAAAATTGCCCACCTCAGTTTCGATTCTCTGATCAAGATGATGCCCGAAACCCGGATGGCAACAGAAATTGCCCAGAGCTACCTTAGCGGTTTGAATGAACAGAGCATTGCAATGCAGAAGGAATTTGAAGCCAAATACAAGGATTATCTTGAAAAAGAACCCGGGATGAGTGAGCTGGTGAAGAAAAGCAAACAGGAAGACCTGCAGCAGTTGCAGAACCGTATCCAGGAATTCCAGCGCGGCGCTGAACTGGATTATCGCAAACGTTATGCTGAACTTTCGCAGCCTGTTATTGAAAAAGCGAGGAAAGGAATAGAAGCTGCAGCAAAAGAAGGTGGTTATAAATATGTGCTCGACACAAGCCCGCAAAGTCCTTCTGTGTTATACCATGAAGCCAGCGACGACATTCTGATGGCTGTTAAGAAAAAACTTGATGCCATGCCACAGGCAAAGATCCCTGGCACAAAAGATGAAAAACCCGCGGCTGGTGGCGCAGCACCGGCAAACAATCAAACACCTGCCAAAAAAGGCGGGAAATAATATTAATCAGATCACCGATCCATGAAGAGAATTTTCAGTGCATTCCTTGTTTTTTTCGCAGCAACCCTCAGCAGCCCGGCGCAGAAGATCGCCCATTTGAATTACGATTCATTGGTAAGCGGAATGCCTGAGACAAAAATTGCCACGGATGCCGCCCAGACTTTTCTGAAAGGGATGGAGCAGGAATTGCTGGCCATGCAGGGAGAATTGGATGCCAAATACAAAGAATACCTTGAGAAAGAGCAGGGCATGAACGAACTTGTGAAGAAAAGCAAACAGGAAGACCTGCAGCAGTTGCAGAACCGCATCCAGGAATTTCAGCGCCAGGCAGAAACAGAATACAAGCGCAAACAGGCCGAACTTACTTTGCCGATTATGGAAAAGGCAAAAAAAGCCATTGAAATGGTTGCGAAAGAAGGCGCTTTCAAATATATACTCGACACAAGTCCGCAAACAGGAATGGTTTTATACAGCGAAAGTTCCGACGACATTATGTCACTTGTGAAAAAGAAACTGGAGACAATGCCACCCGCAAATATTCCCGGCAGCAAGGCTGCAGGAACAGATGGTGTGAAATCTGGAGGTCCGGGCAAAACGCCACCAGCTCCCCCAAAAAAACCGGGAAAATAGGCCCTTCGTTTCGCTCATAATTCCGTACTTTACAGGAATGCAGCGCCTGTTACTTTACAATACGCTTACAAGAACAAAAGAGGAATTTAAACCCCTCAATCCGCCATTCGTTGGGCTGTATGTATGCGGTCCCACCGTATACAGCGATGTGCACCTCGGCAATTGCCGCACCTTTGTTAGTTTCGATCTTATTTACCGTTACCTGAAACACCTGGGTTACAAGGTGAGATACGTGCGCAACATCACGGACGCCGGGCACCTCGAAGGAGACCGCGATGAAGGCGATGATAAATTTGCGAAAAAGGCGAGGCTTGAGCAGATCGAGCCCATGGAAGTGGTGCAGAAATACACTGTCGGTTTTCACGATGTGATGCGCATGTTAAATGTGCTTCCGCCCTCAATAGAGCCTACCGCAACAGGTCACATCTGCGAACAGGTGGAAATGATCAACGAGATCATTGACCGGGGCTATGCTTACGAAATAAACGGGACGGTTTATTTTGATGTGGAGAAATACAGCCGCGAATTCAATTACGGCGAACTCACCAACCGAAAGTCGGAAGAATTGCTTGAAGGTACGCGCGAGCTGAGCGGCCAGGATGAAAAAAAGGGAAGGCTCGATTTTGCATTATGGATCAGGGCAAAAGGAGAAACGCTGATGCAATGGCCCTCGCCCTGGGGACGTGGCTTTCCGGGCTGGCACATCGAGTGCTCTGCCATGAGCAGGAAATACCTCGGCGATCAGTTCGATATTCATGGAGGAGGTATGGACCTTCAGGCCACACATCACACCAATGAGATTGCACAGTCACGCGCCTGCTTTAAAACCAATCCGGTCCGTTACTGGTTGCATACCAATATGCTTACCGTAAATGGTGTGCGCATGTCAAAAAGCGCTGGCAATGGTTTTTTACCGGGAGAGCTTTTCGCCGGCGATCATCCCCTGCTAGCGCAGGCCTATGATCCCATGACAGTTCGTTTTTTTATGTTGCAATGCCACTATCGGAGCACACTCGACTTCAGCAATGAAGCTTTGCAGGCCAGTGAAAAAGGATTGCAGAGACTTATGGATGCATATGCTGTTATTCAGCAGATTTCACCTTCTAAAGATTCTACCGAAGACATTGCTGCACTTCGTGAAAAATGTTGCGCAGCAATGAACGACGACTTTAATTCGCCTGTGCTGATCGCTCATTTATTCGACGCAGTTAGAATCATCAATTCGGCAGTGGATGGAAAAACGAAAATCAATGCAACTGGTCTTGAACAAATAAAGAGTCTGTTTGACGATTTCGTTTTTTCAGTGCTTGGACTCACTGCGCCGCCCGGCAACGAAAAACTTGAAAAGGCCCTTGGAAATGTTGTGGACATTGTGTTGGGCATGCGCGCAAAAGCAAAAAGCAATAAAGATTTCGCGCTCAGCGATGATCTTCGCAAAAAACTCACCGATGCAGGCGTTGTGGTAAAGGATTCCAAAGAGGGTGTCACCTGGAGGCTATGAAGCAATTTTTTGTGCGAATTATTGCTTTCCAGCACAGTGGGATCCGAAGCTTGGAATTCACGTGACTTGAAGTCGCGGC
>JADMIO011270908.1_pt1 | contig 38898 bp, 41 predicted proteins | sample 8958161 | NCBI WGS metagenome assembly JADMIO01 (sample SAMN16585339, study PRJNA669376) | soil metagenome | isolation source: Crop rotation soil | place: USA: Cullars Rotation, Alabama | collected 2011 | reverse complement strand
CGCGACAACTTGTCCACGTGGAATTCTAAGCTTAGGATCCCAATGTGCTGGAAAGTTTGTACAGCTTATCCGAGACAATAACGGGTTGATACTAAAAGTATGCAACCTGTATGCGGCCACCGTGCAGGACCGTCAGGATCTGTACCAGGAAATCGTTGTTCAATTGTGGCGGTCTTTTCCCAAATTCCGGAACGAATCAAAACTTACTACCTGGATGTACCGTGTGGCACTTAATACCGCCATCTCGGATTACCGCAAACAACAAAGAAAAATTGCTACTACAGACCTCGATTTATTTACCAAAGAAGTTGCTGAACAGACCGAATACAACGATAAAGAAGAAAAATTGAAATCATTGTACAGTGCTATTAATCATTTACCTGAAATTGAAAAAGCAATTGTAATGCTGTATCTCGATGATAAATCGTATGAGGAAATGGAAGACATTCTAGGTATCAACCAAAACAATCTGCGGGTGAAGATGAACAGGGTAAAAGAAAAATTACGTCAACTTACTAAAACCGAAGCGTATGGAACTTGATGCATGGAAAGAAATATGGAAGGATGCGGACCTGGAAGAAAAATCAAAACCAGGTAATGCTGAAATATTGGAGATGATTGGCAAATTGCCAAGAAACCCGATTGCAAAAATGAAACATTCGGTATTGGTAGAAACAATACTGATCGTTGTTTTGTTCGGAGGTGTCGCTATATTCTATTTTATAGCTTTCAATGGCAGCTTCAATTCTGTGGCCTGGTTATACCTTATATTGATTGGTCTTTCTGTAATTTATTATTATCGCAAATGGAAATTGCTGTCTGAAATGCAATGTGCGGCTTGCCAGGTAAAGAGCAACCTGCAACGACAGGTAAGTACATTGGACAGATATGTCCGGTTTTATTTGTGGGCCGGTACGTTGATTGTTCCGCTTATATTTACTTTTCTGGGTGTTTTATTTTATTACAAATTCCCCCGAGGCAATGCGATTTTTATCTTTCCTCCATTTGGCATAACGGGTTTAAAATCATGGCTCATTTGGCTAGTGTTCATTTCTGTTTTTACGGCCATACTATACAGAGTCAACCGCTGGTATGTAAGCCGGTTATACGGCCGGCATGTGGAACGGTTAAAAGAGCTATTGAATCAAATGGAGGAGTAGCCTGGATTTCCCATTTTTTGTAAACTTTATGCGGCGGATAATTGTTATTTTTGCAACGCGATTCTCGCGATAAAGTAATAGTTGTATTATGATCAAAACAGGTAGTCCCATTATCAGCATTTATACAGAAATGACGCCCAATCCGGAAACAATGAAGTTTGTAGCCAACAAACTTTTATACCCGGGTAAAAGCATTGATTTTCCGGATGTGGAAAGTGCAAAGCCGTCGCCATTGGCAGTTGAGCTGTTTGGTTTCCCGTTTATTAAAGCTGTGTTTATTGCCAGCAATTTTGTAACGCTGACAAAAAATCCCGAAACAGATTGGAATGATGTAACAACAACAATTCGCCAGTTTTTAAAAGAATATTTAGAAGAAGGGAAAGTGATCATAAACGAGGATGAAGTTGCTACTATAAAAACAGAAAGCACAAACAATATTCATGCAGATGATTCTGATGTAGTGAAACGTATAAAAGAGTTACTTGATAATTATGTGCGTCCTGCTGTTGAAATGGATGGAGGCGCTATCCAGTTTAAAAGCTATGATGCCGGCACAGTAAATCTGATGTTGCAGGGAAGTTGCAGTGGTTGCCCGTCGTCAATGATTACTTTAAAAGCCGGTATAGAAGGTATGATGAAAAGAATGATACCGGAAGTGCAGGAAGTAGTGGCAGAGGCAGAATAATATTTTGTAAAAACAATAGATCGGGAAGCGCTTCACATGAGGCGCTTTTCTTTTTTAGTTAGTTTAGTAACATATGCGTTGGTTAATTTTTATAGTTGTAATTTTTTTTACTTCCTGCGCCGTTAGTCACAATCCAATGCGCAGTGATGTAAGACGATTACAGAAAGGAATTATTATTAACGATGACACAAGTTATGTTTACGATCTTCCTTTTAAAAATGGCAAAGCGTATTGGATGGTACAGGGTTACTTCAGTCATTTTTCACACAAAGAAAGAATTGCTCTTGATTTTAAAATGAAGAAGGGTACAAAAATATATGCAGCGAGAGACGGTGTTGTTATAAGAGTAAAAGAAGATAGCAATAAAGGTGGCTGGAACAGAAAGTACAGACCTTTTGGAAACAACATTGTCATTCAACATGCGGATAGTTCAAGAGCGGGTTATTGGCATTTGCAACAGAATGGTGCGCTGGTCAATGTTGGCGATACTGTAAAAAAAGGACAACTCATCGGTCTTAGCGGGCGAACAGGTTTTGCCTTTTTTCCGCATCTGCATTTTGTAGTATGGAACTTTGATAACAAAGGAAATTGGCAGCAAGAGCCAACGAGGTTTCAAACGATGAAAGGAGTAAAATACCTGAGACCAATACACAGATACAGAAAGCCGGGTAATTAACGTTTAAATTTTATCCAGTTCAACCAATGTTTTTTCATTTACAACATTGCCTGTGTTTAATGTAGTCGCCGGTTCAAATAATAATACGTGTACTTCTTCATGTGCATTGGGCCGATGCTCAACGCCGCGGGGTACAATTATAAATTCACCTTCATTAATCGTGATTGTTTTATCGACAAGCTCCATATCAAATTTTCCCTTTACCACATAAAACAGCTCGTCTTCATTATCATGATGATGCCAAACAAATGGCCCTTTAAATTTTACCAGCTTAACGTATTGGCCATTCAATTCACCGGCTATTTTTGGGCTGTAGTGTTCGGAGAAGAGAGACAATTTTTCAGTTAGATTTACTTTTTCCATTAGCTAAACAGAGTTGACGGTAATCACGCAGAGGCACTGAGAACACATAGATAAAATTTAATGCTGAAGGCTCAGCGGCTCTGCGTGAAATAAATTTTCCAGACGGATTCAATTAATAAAAGAATTCTTCACTTACTACTTTACCATCTTTCACTTCATACACGATCACTTCTTTCATTTCCTGTCTTCCCATTCCCTTATACGTGCAATCCATAACAGCCGATACCGCAAAATGATTACCTGCAACAATCGGATCGCTTACACTGTTACTATGAACTTCTTCTACCATTTCCATGAATTGTTTACCCTTGGCAGCGATAGCCTTTTTTCCGACTGTAAGTTTCGGTCCCGGCGCCGGAGAAGTTTCGGGCTCCTTACTTGTTGCATTTTCGCTAAACAATTCTTCCTGTGCACGGGCATAGTCTCCCTTGCGGCAAAGTTCAACAAGGCGGTTGGCAATTTCCTGTACCGTCATGGTAGCATCCATCGTTTCCATAATTAATAGTTTTTTTGATTTTAAAAAGGATGGAGAAGCTACCACTATTTTTTTACCCGACGAATTAAATAATTATGAATGCGGAAAATTTGACGACGAACGCGGAAATATTAAACATTTATATTGCATGAGTATATGGATTTGGAAAAAATATACCAGCAATTCATAGACGGAATGCGGCAAACCGGCTGGCTGGAATATATAGCCGTGTTTACGGGCATTGCCAGTGTATGGTTCAGTCGAATCGAAAATATATTAGTGTATCCGGTTGGATTAATCAACACAATTATTTATGTATGGTTAAGTATAAAGGGGCATCTGCTGGGTGAGGCGAGCGTGAATTTTTATTACACTGTAATGAGTATTTATGGATGGATACTGTGGGCAAAGAAAGATCAACAGCAAAAGCATGTTTTAAATGTTACGTTTTCGAATGGCAGAGAATGGATGCAACAGGTCTTATTCTTTGCCGCATTTTATATAGCGATATATTTTTCTCTTGTTTATTTAAAAAAATCATTTGCCACCGGCGCCATACCCTGGGCCGATGCATTTGCATCAGCAACTGCTTATACCGGCATGTGGCTGATGGCAAAAAAGAAAGTAGAAAGCTGGTGGTGGTGGCTGGCCACCGATATTTCATCCATTCCTCTCTATTTTGTAAAACAATATGTCTTTACAAGTGTGTATTATTTGATTCTTTTTATTCTTGCCATAGGAGGTCTTTTGGAATGGCAGGCAAGAGCAAAAAAAGAAAAGGCAATGATTTAAAAAAATCATCGCCTTGATGCTAAAATAAACCACAAAACCTAGTTCACTTTAATTTCCTGGTTTGTCGTTTCTTTTCCGGCAATAACGGGAAGGGTTACTTGTAAAACACCGTCTACATACTTTGCCGAGATGTTTTTTGTGTCAACAGTTTCGTCAAGCGTAAAGGTTCTTTCAAAGGCACCACGACTGTATTCGCGCCTTATCCAATCGAATTGCGGAAAACCCTCTGGCGGCGTATAGGAAACAATCAACTCACTTCCTTTTACATTCAGCTGAAAGTTTTCTTTTATCCTTCCGGGTGCAAATACCAGCATTTCATAACTGTTGTCCGTTCTGTAAATATTTACAGCGGCTCTTTGTGCTGCGCGGATAAGCGAGTGCCGGTAATGCCCGCTTCCGAAGTGTGCGCCTTTTGCGGCGCCAGGATGATTGTAATACATAATCCTTGTTTTTGTTTATAAATGATTGTTATCTCCAGGTTGCTGTATCACTGTTTGATGGAGTTGATGTTTTTTCTCCTTCTTTTTTCTCCTGCATGCACCAGTGATGATTATACCTGTTGTGCATACGATACCTCGAACCTAACGCTGCATTTAATCCGATCGCAGTAACTATAGCTGTTGCTATGCCAATGATCCAGAGTGTTCTTCTTTTCATTTGAGTAAATTTTAAAATGATGAACAACAATAGGCACATCAGATCACATAGACTTCAAACAAACATTATTTCCTTGAATTGGTCTATGAGTTCTATGTGGCTGTGTTGTTCCTTGATTTTTTACTTAATGTCCATTTTATCGAAGAAATCGTTTTGCATCTTGTCGCGAAATGATTTCTTCTCTTCATCACTCATATGTTCCCAACGGCGCGAGAATGCGGGGTAGAAATGATGTCCTCCATGTCTCCACCTGCCACCTCCGCCAAACAGACGAAAGATGAGCCGGATGATTAGAAGAATGATTAATATCCTGATGATGATGAACGGAATAAGGAAAATGGCAATGCCTGCGAGAATGCCGGCAGGAATTGCCTTTAACGTTTGAATGATCATGGCTTAATGATTTTTATTGTTAAATGATTTATTATATCAGTTCCCATATAGATGATGACGAAATAGCAAAGTGATTACTTTATTGCAATCGGCAAACGGTTGTTCAAGGCACAACCGGGCTTAAAAATTTATTAGGGTTTGCCCTTAGAAAAACAGTATCTTTAATAGCCTTTTTTTTCGCCCCTTTTTTGCCCACAACCCGTTGAAACGGAAACCCGGGCCCTTGAGTTATCGTAATTTATTTCATTGCACTTTCTAAATATTTACCATGGAACCTCGTTTACCATTTTCTTACCGGCAAGGAAGATCAAAACGTATTTACAAAAACGCACGCAAAGCATTTTGTTCGCTATTGCTGTTTATTGCAGCAATGGCTTTACATGCACAGCCGGCAACAAATCAGAAAACAAAAGATCTTTTTAAAGCTATTCGCTCCGGGAACAACAACGAACTGGAAACTCAGTTAAAAAACGGAGCGGATCCCAATGATTCTCTTGAAGGTTATTCTGCGTTGATGGGTGCTGCTCTAAGCGGCTCTGTTGAACAAATGAAACTATTAATTGATCATGGAGCCAATGTGAACTTTATTGCGCAGACAGGTATTACGGCATTGTGGCTCGCTGCCCCGGATTGGGATAAAACCAAACTGCTTCTCGATCGTGGTGCCGATGCAAAACAAACCGTACGAGGCTATGGACTACTTGTAAAAATTGCAGCCATGCCGGGTACATTAAATGTGGCAAAGCTATTGATTGAAAGAGGTGCTGATCCAAAACAAAGTGCACCCGATAATTATTTGGTGTATAATGCTGCCTCTTCCGGTGATACTGCAATACTTGGATTTTATCTTCGAAATGGTTTTAATGCAAATGACAGTACTTCCTTTGGCGATTACCCGATTAATGGAGCATTGTTTTATCGTTGCTCTGCTACGGTGAAAATGCTGGTTGATCATGGTGCCAACGTGAACCTTCAGGCAAAATCGTTTCAGCTTGCTTCCTTTAATGGCTTCACGCCGCTGATGTTTGCTGCCTGGGTTAACGACAAGGCTTCTTTTTATTATTTGCTTGATCACGGCGCAAATCCCAACCTGAAAAATGAAAATGGATATACCGCCTTAATACTAATGCAGCAGGGGGAAGAAGACGATCCTGCAATGACAAAGGCACTGCTGGACCATGGCGCCGAACCCTCCATAAAAACAAAATCGGGTAATGATGCCTTGCATTTTGCCATGAAAAAAGGCAATACGGAATCTGTTGCTATTTTAAAAAAGTATTCAAATAAATAATTACCATACAATCGATTTATATGAGAAACAGGATATTTTCAACCATAAGCATTCTTGTTTGCAGTGTTTCCTTACTCAGCCTCCTTACCGGCTGGATGAAAAAAACAATAGACCCGGCAGATATAAAAAAATCTGCTGCAAAGAGCATTTTGTTGCTGCAGGAGAGCAGTTATGTTTTTACAAATAATACACAAATGAAATGTGCTTCCTGTCATCACAATACATTGACGTCGGTGGTGGCCGGTTTAGCAATAAAAAAAGGAATTGCTGTTGTTGATTCATTCACTGCATCCAGAACGAATGCAATAGCGGGAACAGTAATGGGTATTTGTAACCCGAACCTGATCAACCAGCTTGTTGCTGTCAATTTTATTCCGCCCTATATGCTGATGGGATTGCACGCAGAAAACTATCAACCCGACTTTAATACAGATATTGCCGTCGATTTTATTATGAGCCAGGCAAAGCCGGATGGACGTTTTTTAACTGAATCAGGAAGAGCGCCATTAGAAACGGGGGAAGCACATCTAACGGCATTGGCTATACATGCCATACAATTATATGCGGCGCCGGCCAAGAAAAAGAAAGTGGATGAAATGGTGGCACGGTCAAAACAATGGCTGGAGAAATTAAGTACCAATAATGAACAGGAACTTGCATTTCAATTGCTCGGTATGCAATGGTGCGGGAGTGACAGGGACATAAAATCGAAAATAGCATCCAGATTAAAATCAATGCAAAATGCAGATGGCGGCTGGTCGCAGTTACCTACAATGAAAAGCGATGCTTATGCTACCGGCCAGGTGTTATATGCTTTGTATGAAAGTGAAATGATAAAACCGAAAGATAAAGTATACCAGGAAGCATTGGCGTACTTATTAAAAACACAGGATAATTCCGGGGCCTGGATTGTAGCAACAAGAACTTATGCCATTCAACCTTTTGTCAGCAGCCAGTTTCCCCCTTATGATGAGAACCAGTTTATCTCGGCTACTGCTACTAACTGGGCAACGCTTGCATTGCTGAATGCATTGCCGGATAAAACAAATTGATTTTTTACAGCCTATATTAAAAAACTCCATTGTTGATAATGGAGTTTTTTATTTCGATGTATCACTTATTCTGATTTTATTTCCTCATCCTTCGGTCGTCCGCAACGCATCCGCCATTGCTCTCTGAATTTTGCCTTTTCCTCGTCAGTCATGCCTGACCATTTCTCTTTCCAATACATGCGTTCTTTAAATCCGGGACCGCCAAATCGTTTACCGCCAAATCCCACAAATAAAATGCGTGTCAGTATTAATAAACCTACCGCTTGCCAGTACGTTATTTCACCAGCATGAACCGTTGAAGGAAGTATCGCATTCCACAACAGCATTACTATCCATCCAAACAGCAATATCACTGCTGCAATGATAACCGGGATGAAAATGAAAAATTTCTTTCGCTTATTTCTGTTAAACATACTGTGTGGTGTTAATAGTTTATAATATCGTTGTAAAGAGATTCAAGTCGTTTTCTCAAATGTAAAACTGCATACCGCTTACGCGAAATAATTGTCTTTAACTTCTCGCCTTCTTTATCTGCTATTTCCTGCAGCGTTACATCTTCCAGCTCGTTTTTTATAAAAACCCGTCGCTGGTTTTCCGGCAATTCATCCAGCGCTGAAAATAATTCTTCCCAGAATAACTGCCGCAGGTGTTCTGTTTCGGGGTTGTTATTGTCTGCCAGCAGTATTTCTTTAAAATTCACATCGCCATCTTCACTATAAAAACTATAGTCTTCCAGCGATTCATTTTTCTTTTTCCGGTAGCGATCAGTGATCTTATTTCTGGCTACACGATAAAGCCAACCACTGACGCTCTCAATAGCTTCTCTTTCGGGTTGGTTGCTGAATTGATACCATACATCCTGCAGAATGTCTTCTGCATCCTCGTTTGTTTTCACCCGGCTGCGGATAAAACCAAACAACTGCCTGCCATAATCCTGGATCGCCTGTATTATATTTTGCCGGGCCATCAGCTCTGTGGTCATACGGAGAATATCTTTTTACAGAAGACGGATTGTCTTTTGCATTACTCTATTCCCCGGATAAGTTTTATTGATGCAAAGTTTAAAATTAACCCTGTATAAAGTATATTGTTGACATACAATGAAGAAAATAGTCATCGTAGGTCCGGAAAGTACGGGCAAAAGCACATTGTGCGAACAACTGGCTCACCACTACAATACCCTGTGGTGCCCGGAATATGCCAGGGAATACCTGTTGAAACACGGTATGGATTATACCTATGACGATTTGTTGACAATTGCGAAAGGGCAGATTGAGCTGGAGGAGAAATTTATAGAAGAAGTCCGAAAGACCGAAAGTTCGAGAGACCGAAAGGAAAATCTTTTAAGTTTTGATTCTACCGGACTTTCGGACTTCCGGACTCCCCGGCTTCTCTTCATAGATACTGACATGTACGTAATGAAAGTATGGTGCGAGTTTGTATTTGGCGACTGCCATCAATTTATATTGAATCAAATTGTCGAAAGGAGTTACGATTTATATCTTTTGTGCAACGTTGATTTGCCCTGGGTGAAAGACGAACTGCGTGAATATCCTGATCTGGAAACGAGAAACAAGCTTTATTTTATTTATAAGGATATCATGATAAATCAACCGGTGCCGTGGGTGGATATAAGCGGCGGGTATGAGGAAAGACTGGAGCGGGCGATTAAGGCAGTAGATGAATTGGTAAGTAGTCGGTAGTTATTAGTCAATAGTGAATAGTCAAATGACTCATAAGAGGTCATATGAAGTCACGTTAAGTTGCTTCCAATTTTAATTTTCCAACTAAGTTGGCAATTTCATTTCTTTTCATAAATGATCTCTCGAACATCCGGATCATTATCCAGATTGTTCATTTGCCGCATGATCCAAGCTGACCGGTAAAGAACATAGGCCGAAGGTGGCCTTACTTTATATTTTACAGGATTGGGCAAACACGCTGCAATCATTGCTGCTTCCTGCCGCGATAAATTCAATGCAGGTTTATTAAAATATTTTTGAGACGCGGCCTCTATGCCAAATACGCCATCTCCCATTTCGGCCACGTTGATGTATACCTGTAAAATGCGTTTCTTTCCCCAGATCTGCTCGATCATAAAAGTGAAATAGACTTCCAACCCTTTTCGTATCCAGCTTCTGCCCTGCCATAAAAAAACATTCTTTGCTACCTGCTGACTGATTGTGCTGGCTCCCCGCAATGATTTACTTTTTTGGTTATGCTTCATTGCTTTTTCAATAGATTTAAAGTCAAAGCCGTTATGATCGGGAAACAACTGATCTTCCGATGCGATAACTGCCAGTCTTGCATTACTTGAAATCTTACTCCCGCTAACATAATCTCTTTTCAAACCATGACCCGTTATCCAACTACCCAATTGTGTGAGTGTAACTGGAGGATCGATCCATTTCAGCAAAATGATATAAACAAACTGAGCGATGAAAAGAATAAGGAATATCCGTTTAATCTTTCGCCAAAGCCGTGGAACAAGTCCTTTTGTTTTCATGAATGCGCGAATGTACGCTAATGTTTTTAACGCTAATTTTCGCTAATGGTGTCTGCAGGTTGGAAAGTTTTTAAATAAACGCTAATGGGCGCTGATAGACTCTTAATAACAAAAGTTCTTAACAAAGCTTGTCCAGCTTCGCGTTTCTAAAAAGGTTTTGGAGAGGTTTGCGGCGGTGGCATATAGAAATCTAAAACCTGCAGGTGGAATTTTTTGCCGATATCGAAATGTTTTCGTCGGAAGTGCATGTGCTGAGTGGCATACGATATTAAAATGGGACCGTATCCAATGATGGATGAATATAAAAGTGCTTTGCCGTATGTTTCTGTCCAACCCGCTGTTTTCATTCCTAACGTTGAAAGACCAACGCCGCCTGTAATTAATAATGCCTGTGTGCCACTAATTGGAAACGGTCTGCTTTCCTTGCGTTTTATTATCACTCGTTTTACGTCTCCGGTACGAAAAACAAGATCGTTAATAAAGATCGAATCATTTCTCAGCAATTGTATTCTTCCTTCAAGCAGATCATCATTTACCAATTGCAGCCTGATTATATCACCTTCGGTCCATATTCTTTTCTTATGACCATTCTTTTTTAAGAAGAGAAAACTTTGCTGTGCATGCGGATGGACCGCAGTAAATAAAAAAGAAATCAAAAGCAGTGGTGTGAACCGTTTCATTACATCAAACTTAGTTCGGCTTAATGGAAGGGAGTTGTTAAAAATGCAGCTGACCTGTTTTATGTGCATATATCAGCAGGCCCCAGATCAAAGCTATTCCAAAACCTATTAGTATAATACCATTTATGCGGTTAATGATATGAATATTATGCGGCGTAAGTTTTTTCCGGATGTTTCCCGCAAGCATTACTTTTAAAAAATCACCGGAAAAAACAATTGCCAGGCAGGTGATGAAGATGATCAGCCTTTCTTGTATCGTATGACTGACAAACGTGGTCGAAGTAGTGAGCCAGAAAATAAATACTGCAGGGTTCAATGTATTCATAAAAAAACCCGAAAGAAATATTTTCGCATAATGCCGCTTACCGAATTTCAACTTTATTTGTCCTTCTTTATTTGTCTGAATTTTCTTAAAAAATAAAAAATAAATACCCATAGCTATGAGGAAAATGCTGCCAACAAGTCCTATTTCCACCTGGCGGCTGCTGAGGCTGCTGAATAATTGTGTGAATACATTACTGATCAAAACCAACGCAATATCGCTCGCCGAAACACCCAATATAAAGGTCAAACCGCCTTTATGCCCGTTATTCAAACTTTGTTTGATAACTGAAAATAGCACGGGCCCAACTGATATACTCAGCAGCAATCCTAATGTTATTCCTTTTAATAAGGCCTCCAGCATTTCCCCTGTAAAACTTAAAAATAAAAAGCCTCTTTTAATTAGAGTATAAAAGAGGTGTAACAAACCTAATTCTTTATTTGTTATTATACTTTTCCGTTTGCAAGAAAATGATTCCAGTCTTCCAGTATTTTGCCTTTTAACACGCGTGGAAATTTATGCTGGCTTCCGAGCTTGCCTTTTACCTCCATAAATTTCATAAATCTCTCTTCTGGTAATACTTCAAGAAACACTTCTTTCAATGCACTGATCCGCTCCACTGCATAATCATCGTTCAATTCGCTCAATCGCTTATCAATTTTAATCCGCAACAATTCAGGATCAACTTTATCATTTGTTGCGATATACCACTTGTGCGCAAAAAAGTTTTGGTATGGGAAACCTGCCACTGTGAATTCGGGTATGCATATATTCAATTCATCACTGACCATCTTTATAGCCTTGTTCATGTTCTCAACACTTAAATGCTCGCCAACAAGACTAAGAAAATGTTTGGTTCTGCCTGTTATCACAACTTCACATTTTTCCTTATTGACAAAACGAACGGTGTCGCCGATAAGATAACGCCATGCACCCGCATTGGTACTCATCAGCAGCGCATAATCTTTTCCTTCCTCTACTTCATGCACCATATATGCTTCGGGGTTTTCCACGAGATTTCCTGACGCGTCAAAATTCTTGTTGTCAAAGGGAACAAATTCAAAAAAGATATTGTTGTTCAGGATAAGCTGCATGCCCTTTGCATTTTCCCGATGCTTATATCCAATAAATCCTTCGCTGGAAAGATAATTTTCAATATAAATGATAGGCTTGCCCAATAATTTTTCAAATCCTTTTTTGTAAGGCTCAAAGGCGACACCGCCGTGAACAAAGAATGAAAAATTTGGCCATATATCGTGAATGCTATTTACTTTATAATGTTCGATCACCATCTCCATACACATCTGGCACCAGGCAGGCACGCCTACAATATAACCGATATCCCATTCTTTTGCATGCTCAACTATTTCATTCAGTTTTTGATTCCAGTCCTTAATAGCAGCAATACGTCCGCCGGGTTTGTAAAATGTCTGGAACCAGAATGGACGTTTTTTTGCCAGGATACCACTGAGATCACCTGCATACCAACCCGCTTTTCCTTTTTGTAAATCCGTAGCACCGCCCAGCATCAGGAAACCCTTGGTCATTGCATTGCGTGGCACATGTTCGTATGACATCAGGCTGATCAATTGCCGCACATAGTTAATCGTGTTGCTGCGCAGCATTTCTTTTGTTACAGGAATATATTTGCTGGCAGCTTCGGATGTGCCTGAGCTTAACGCATAATACTTTATTTTCCCCGGCCAGGCTACATCGGGAACGCCTTCAAGTGTTTTTTTCCACCAACGATCATAAATTTTATTATAATCGTTAACAGGAACAAATTTCTGAAATTGTTTAGCAGGATTGCGGCTGAATAAAATTTCATCAAATCGGTACTCTTGCCCCAACTCGGTAAATCGTGCTTTTTTCAATAGCTTTTTTAACACACGCAACTGCTGGCGCTGCGGATTATTCTGCGGAATGCGCAAAGCGGATGCTATTGCTTTAGGTATTTTAATGTCTATTATTGTTGCCATTAAAAGGGCTGCAGGGTGTTATAAAGTTACTACTAATTAGTTGCGAATATAAGTTTAGAAAAGGGTTTATTGTTGGTTCGATTGCTGTATTTACGATTTCAGCGGGAAGCACATTTCAGATGGATCCGCCCAATTTTCTGTATACTTTCAATAGTAACCGCAAATCATTTGCCGGCTCATAGTCCCTTGCATACCATTGATCAGCCATTTTAAGGCTTTCTTCAGGAAATTGTTGAGGGTAAGACACAGGAGTACCATTACAGGCGATAATGCCCTTACGGATTACCGGTAGATATTTCTCATTCACGGCATACCCGATCCACGTTCTCTGGCCTGATAATACCAAAAAACAATTCTTTAAAAAAGAAATTGGTCTTTTTACTATAAAAAGGTGAACCGGATAAGTAAAAATAAAAATCATAGATGTTAAAAAATCGGTCAGCCTTTTTAAACGCAGATTGTAAGGGTCAGAAAGTTTGTATCCGTTTTCCTTTGTCAATGTTTCCCCGCTCAGGTCCTTTGAATCGCTGCCCACAATACTGTGGCTTCCTACAGCGTGAAACTTTGCAGTAATGTTCCGTGGAATTTGCTGCAGTGTCTCAATGATGTTTTTGAAAGAAAGCGTTCCTGCGCAAAAAATGATTTCATTAAATGAGAATATCGCGGATAGTTGTTTTATTTTTTTCCAATGGCCAACGGCTCCTGTATCGCTTTCATCTGCAGCGATTCTTCCGATGACTCTCTCCCGTAATCCGGCATCGGTCATTAGTTGCAAGGTTTTTTCATATTCCGTTTGATTGGCAGCGATTAACGTTTTCGGGTGAACTTCTTTTTGTGCGTTATCATTTAATACTTTCCAGTATACAAGCAAGCGGCGCAATAAGCTGATAAGGAAAAACGAGAATATTCCTGAAAGTAATACGATGGCCCTTGAAAAGCGAAATTTTTCCGGTAATAACGAATAGGCAGCAAGTAATGTTATTGTGCTGATAATAGAAGAAGGAATCAATCTTGAACGATGGTAACGCCGATCGTAAAGGCCCGTGTAGTATGCAACCAGTAGATAAATAAACGCAAAAAACGGTACGGATAGCCAGAACAGAGGAATGTTGTAATCGACATCAGGACGAACAAATGATGACCAGAAAATTCTGGCTATATTAAACGATAAAAAAATAATAACTGCATCAACAAGAGGCAGGCCTACTCTTTCAATAAATTTTCCGATTCCGGAAAAAATGCCTCTAACCCAAATGGCTATGTGAATTATTATGTTGAACATTCCGGCCCGGTTGTCGTGATAATGTTTTTTTACAAACAGATTCATCGCCGTGTAAAACATCCGGACATAATTAAAGCTTTGTTTTCTCGTGCTTTCGCCTTTGAAATGGATGATACTGCTTTCGGAAAAGAAATAATTTTTGTAACCCGCTTTTTGTATGCGATAGCTCAGGTCAATATCTTCCGCATACATAAAAAATATTTCATCGAAACTGCCGGTTTTTTCCATCACTTCTCTCTTTATCATCATAAAGGCACCCGCCAGCACATCTACATCGTGGTTTTCATTTGCAGGCAAGTATTCCAGATGATATTTTCCAAACGTGTGCGATCTCGGAAACAAGGAGGATAGTCCAGATAGCTTATACAATGCAGTTAGTGGAGAAGGGAAAGACCTTTTCGATTCTTTTAAGAATTTTCCTCTACCATCGAGCATGCGTACCCCCAGTGCACCAGCATCAGCATGCGAAGAAAGAAACGCAATGCATTTCGAAAAGCAATCCTCCGGAACAATAGTATCCGGGTTAAGAAATAAAACATATTTTCCTGTTGATACTGCTAATCCCTGGTTACAACCTTTTGAAAAGCCCTTGTTTTCGGAATTTGATAGAAATATAAATGAGGGAAACAGGGATTGAAGAAATGACACGCTGTTATCCTGAGAGTTATTGTCCACAATAATTACTTCGGTTTCTATTCCTGCAATTGCCCGTTGAACGGAGCAAAGACACTGCTCGAGGAAATGCTTAACGTTGTAGTTTACTATAATAACGGATAGCTGCATGTCAGCTTTCTCAACTGTTTTGATTTGCTCAAAAATAAACGTTCTGTTGCATAATAAGATTTCAAAACGGCGAAACCCAATCTATAAGAATATCGATTGCGACCATCTGCGAAATCCATTTTATAATCCTCTACGCGGCGCTTCTTATATTTGCGCATGTTAAAAAATACGCTTATCAGTGCCGTGAAAGCAGGAGCTAAAGAGGTTCAGCGCTTTTTCAATAAAGATTTTGGAATTACATACAAAGAAGGTATAAATAATCCTGTTACCGAAGCTGATCATGCAGCCGAAAAAGCGATCATCCAGGTGATAAAAGACCGGTATCCGGATCATTTTATTTTAAGTGAAGAAGCGGGTGAAATTATACAGGACTCAAATTATAAATGGATCATTGATCCGATTGACGGTACAATAAATTTTTCAAAAGGCATTCCCATCAATTGTGTGTCAATTGGCATTGAACATAACAAGGAAATAACCATGGGAGCAGTATTTAATCCGCACTTAGACGAATTATTTTTTGCAGAAAAAACAAAAGGCGCGGTGTTAAACGGAAAACCTATTCGCGTGAGCAATGAGACGCAAGTGACAAAGTCTTGCCTTGTTACCGGGTTTCCATATACGTATCTTGATGCTCCAAACGGGCCGCTTGAAGTATTTAACCGGCTTATAAGGACCGGAGTACCTGTGAGACGATTAGGTTCAGCGGCAATTGATTTATGTTGGGTAGCTTGCGGGAGATTTGATGGTTTTTATGAACATAAATTAGAGGCGTGGGATAGTTCGGCAGGATATATAATTGTTGAAGAGGCCGGAGGAAAAGTAACGGATTTAAAAGGTAACAAGTTCTCTCCCTATCAGCATGGAATAATAGCTACCAATGGAAAAATTCATGATGAGCTTGTACGGTGGATTAACAATACAATATAAAAAGAATGTCAGAAAGAACAGAAATATCATCATTGGGTGAATTTGGGTTGATTGAACATTTAACCAAAAACATCGAATTGCAAAACGCATCTTCGGTTGTTGGTGTGGGTGATGATGCAGCTGTTATTGATCATTTTGGGAAACAGACCGTTGTTACTACTGATCTATTGATAGAAAACGTGCATTTTGATCTTGTATATACACCGTTAAAACATCTTGGTTATAAAAGCGTGATCGTAAATCTGAGCGATGTGTATGCGATGAATGCAACGCCTACCCAGATAACATTGAGCCTTGGCATCAGCAACCGGTTTAGTGTAGAAGCTTTAGCTGAATTTTATGAGGGCGTCTATACGGCTTGTGAAAACTATGGCGTGGACCTCGTTGGCGGTGATACGACTTCATCACAAAAGGGTTTTATTATTTCGGTAACAGCAGTTGGTGAAGTAAGTCCGGATAAATTTGTAAAACGGAGCACTGCAAAAAAGGGAGATCTGCTCTGTGTAAGCGGAACGCTTGGCAATGCTTATGTGGGCCTCTTATTTTTAGAAAGAGAAAAGAAGATTTACCTGGAAAGTCCGGGGGTACAACCCGACCTTGAGGGCGAATCTTTTGTAATCGGAAAATTATTGAAACCGGAGGCGGGAAAAGATATTATTGATTTTTTTGAACAACAATCCCTGCTGCCGACGGCTATGATAGACATCAGCGATGGCCTTAGTTCTGAAATACTGCATATTTGTAAACAGAGCGAACTGGGATGTGTTCTTTACGAAGAAAAAATTCCTATTGCTGAAGAAATGAGAAATGCGGCCTACAAGTTTAAAATTGACCCTACGGCCTGTGCGTTAAGTGGTGGAGAAGATTACGAGCTTTTATTTACAGTGTCACAAAATGATTATGACAAAATCACGTTAAATGAAAATATCAATGTGATAGGCTATATGACAGAAGCGGCTGACGGAGCACATCTAATTACCAAGGGCGGAAATAAACACGCCATTACAGCGCAAGGCTGGAATCATATAAAGTAAAAACACAAAAAGGTACGATTTAAAGATTATGAGGCTAACCTGGATTGCAACTGTTTTATCTTTTGTATTTGTCGGCTGTGGTGCCAGTAAATCATCCCTTTGGGCCGACCATAAGTTTCCCCCTCACGATGTAGAGTACGATTACAAGGTTTTTGAAAGCATTTTGAAAGAATCTCATCCAGGATTGTATTGGTATACTCCGAAAGACAGTATGGAATATTATTTCCGGCGTGGTGAAGAACAATTGAAGGACTCAATGACAGAGCAGCAATTCCGGAAAGTGTTGAGCTATGTCGTTTCCAAAATAGATTGCGGCCATACCTCGGTAAAACCATCCAGGTATTATTTCAGGCATATGGACAGCAGCCGGTTTAAAATATTTCCCTTAAGCCTTAAGTTCTGGGAAGATACTGCGACTGTATCGGCAAATCTGAACAGAAATGATTCAATCTTAAGAAGAGGAACAGTTATCGTTTCTGTGAATAATAAAAGCATCAAAGAAATTACGGACACACTTTTTCAATACCTGCCTGCAGACGGTTACAATCGTACCCATAAATTTCAGACACTAAGTAATCGCGGTTACTTTGGAAGCAGCTATACCGGCATATTTGGACCGAGTGATAAGTATGTGATTAATTATGTAGACAGCACCGGGGAAGTAAAATCTGTTACGGTACCCGTATATGATCCGCTTAAAGATTCGGCAAACAGGCCAGCCCGAAGACCGTCGATAGTATCTACACACAAGGAAATAAAGGAAAGTTTGCGGCTTTCTGCGCGTCAATTAAAAATAGATTTTGAAAATAAAACCGCTGTAATGGATTTAAATACGTTCAGCAGGGGCTATGGCCTTAAGCGCTTTTTCCGCCGTTCTTTCAGACAACTTCATGAAGACGGCGTTGAAAACCTTATAATTGATCTGCGTGGCAATGGCGGTGGAAATGTGATGAACTCTACTACACTTTCAAAATATCTTATTGATAAACCGTTTAAACTGGCCGACTCGCTGTATGCTATTAACCGGCATAGTACCTATGGCCGCTATGTGCAGAATTATTTCTTCAACCGCATGTTTATGTGGTTTGTGACAAAGAAAAGAGGAGATGGGAAATATCACTTCGGTTATTTTGAGCGGCATTATTTTAAGCCGAAGAAAAAATATCACTTTGATGGACATACGTATATTCTGATTGGCGGCAATTCTTTTTCGGCTACCTGTTTATTTACAGAGTCTGTACAACACGAAAAAAATGTGACAGTCGTAGGAGAAGAAACCGGGGGTGGCGCATACGGAAATACGGCCTGGCTTATTCCCGATGTTGTGTTGCCCGAAACGGGTGTTCGATTCCGCTTGCCATTATTCAGATTAGTTATTGATAAGAACAATCCTAAAGATGGCCGCGGCATACAGCCCGATATAGAAGTGAAACCTACTGTGGATGCGATCAGAAGAGGAGCCGATTTTAAAATGGATAAGGTGAAGGAACTGATTGAAAAAAACAAAGCTGCTGTAAAGCAATAGCGTTATTTCTTTCTCACGACAACATCGCAAAAGAATTGCCGGTGCAGGCATAAACAAAGCAACTCATAATTTTCTGCAATCATAAATTCATGTACCGCTTTTGGAACGCCATACGGTATAAAAGCAAATGCATCAAATAGTGTGTAATCGTTGAATTGTATAATACCTGAATCTTTTATTTTCTTTTTTATCTGTTCAATATCTTTAACCACCTCTTCATAAGAATGGCCGGCATCAAGGTAAATGTAGTCAAGTGATTTGTCAGGTAATCCGCTCAGCATTTCCCATGATAAACCAGCTAATACTTCCATTTGTCCTTTTTCAATTTCTTTTTGAAAGCGTTTTTTATAATAATCCAAATGCGAAAGGCCGTTATCTTTCAATACAGTTTGTTTCCAGGGTTCGTTATCTGAAGTAATAGCAAACGAGTCAATGGCAATGAATTTTTCAGGTTGTAAATGCTGCAGCAGTAAAGCCGAAAAGTGCCCATAAGCAACGCCTACTTCTGCTATGGTACCTCCTTTCGGTAATGAATGTAAAACAGTTTCTCTTGAATTGTAAACACGGCTGTTTTCAAAGAGTTGAGCGGGCAACTCCGGCGGTATCATTTTTTCAATATCCTCAAGCCTGGTCTTTATAATTGTATATCCTTTTTTCGACAACCAGTTCTTTACCGTCTTTATGATCATCCGGGATGAAGTTTATTTATTGTTGTTGAGAAGCTGCTATCGGATTAATGAATAGTGAATTGATCCCTGTCTTTCCAGAAAGGAAATTTTTCGCGTACAGTCTGTAAATGCGTTTTATCCAATGTGATGGTAAAAATATCTTCATCATCTTTCTTATGATACAAAACTTCACCAAGAGGATCTGCAATCAGGCTATCGCCACTATGGTATAGATCGGTACCGTCTTTGCCTACACGGTTGAGACCAATCACATAGCATTGATTTTCGATTGCCCTTGCCTGTAATAGTGTCTTCCAGGCATGATTGCGACGCTCTGGCCAGTTAGCTACGTAAATCAACAGGTCATATTCCAATTCTTCATTTTCAACCGCGGCTTGCCGGCTCCATACTGGAAATCGCAAATCATAACATACCTGCAGGTTTACTTTCCAGCCCTTTACAGATGCAATTAATCTTTTTTTACCAGCTGTGTAATTCCGATCTTCTCCTGCAAAGGCAAAACGATGACGTTTATCATAATAACCATATTCACCGGTTGGCAACATCCAGATAAGCCGGTTGTAATACCGGATCGGGACGCCCTTAGCAATCTGATCCGCCTCTTTTATAATTATGCTTCCGGTTAAAATAACTTTTTTCTTTGCGGCTACCCGTTTCATCCATTGTACGGTATCTCCTTCCATCGTCTCAGCAAGTTCATCGGGCTGTATTACAAAACCGGTAGAGAACATTTCAGGTAATACAATTATTTCTGTTTTTTCTTTTATGCTGTCAATCTTTTCTTCAAACATGTTGAGATTAGCAGGTTTGTCCTGCCAATAAAGGTTAGATTGAATGATTGTTACCGTGAGTGTAGACATGGTGTAAAGATATAAATTACACCAGGAGTTAGGTAGCGTTAAGACCGGTTATTGTTTAGATGGCTATTGGAGAATCAGGCTGCCTTTTGTTCTTTCGATCTTCTTTTTTCTGCGTAAGCGCTCGCTGCTTCTCTTACCCAGGCTCCTTCATCCCAGGCCTTTTTGCGCGTTTCCAATCTTTCTTTATTACAAGGGCCATTTCCTTTCACCACATTCCAGAACTCATTCCAGTTTATTTCACCAAAATCATAATGTTTTCGTTTGGCGTTCCACTTTAAGTCTTTGTCGGGTATGGTCATGCCCAGAGCTGTTACCTGTTCTGCGATCATATCCACAAACTTCTGACGCAGGTCATCGTTACTCATTCGTTTTATTTTCCACAATGTGCTTTGCTCACTGTGTGTGGATTCGCTATCGTGTGGACCAAACATCATCAGCGATGGCCAATACCAGCGATTAATGGCATCCTGGCACATTTCTTTTTGCTCATTCGTTCCTTTGGAAAGCGTGAGCAGTATTTCAAAACCCTGCCGCTGATGAAAACTTTCCTCTTTGCATATACGCACCATCGCCCTCGCATAAGGTCCGTATGATGTTCGGCAAAGCATTACCTGGTTCAGAATGGCTGCACCATCCACGAGCCAGCCAATGGCGCCGATATCGGCCCAGGTTAATGTGGGATAATTGAAAATAGAAGAGTATTTCGCCTTGCCACTGTGCAAATCATTAATCGTTTGCTCTCTTGTAACGCCGAGCGTTTCGGCTGCGCAATATAGATACAGGCCATGTCCTGCCTCATCCTGTACCTTGGCAATCAGGATGGCTTTACGTTTTAATGAAGGAGCTCTTGTGATCCAGTTACCTTCCGGCAGCATGCCTACTATTTCGCTATGTGCATGCTGACTGATCTGCCGGACCAATGTTTTACGATAGGTATCCGGCATCCAATCCTTGGGCTCAATTTTTATTTCTCCTTCTATTTTCCGCTGAAATAATTGTTCAACTCTTTCCTCGCTCATTCCTGTAAAATTAAGCTAACATTCGTTATTATCTATATTAAAAACTACGACTCCTTTAACGTAATGTGAATTTTGATGCATTTCCGATGCAGTATTTGTGTCCTATTTACGAAGGGAGCATGAAAAATGTGACGTCCTGGAATAACTATGCTGGTGATAAAATAAATCCTGCGATGGTTATAGAAACGATGAAGGTATTTGTAACATGCGCCAAATGGTTTGTGCTAATGTATTTGGTACTAATTTCGTTCTCTATGCAAACCCGGTTATTGCTAATGCTCGCCTCCATCTGGATGGCTTTTTTTAATGGTGATTGTTCAAAAAAATCAAGCGATACAAGCACTGTTAACAATCCGCCTGTACAAACGATTCGCAACGAAATTGATTTCTGGCTCACAAAGAGTGATCAGAGTGTTTTATTGCAAAAGCAACCCGCTCAGCTTGCATTCGCATCTACAGTTAATTCCTATTCCAGTATTGACATAGACAGCACGCAAACATTTCAAACCATTGATGGCTTCGGTTATACCTTAACGGGAGGCAGCGCTCAGCTTTTAAATGCTATGGGCGCTTCGCAAAGAGCCGCTTTATTACAGGAACTTTTCAGCAATGGTGATAATGCAATTCATGTTAGCTATCTGCGTCTCAGTATTGGTGCCTGCGATCTAAACGCTGCTCCTTTCACCTATGATGATGTGCCGGCAGGGCAAACGGATATTAATCTTACAAATTTTACACTGGATGCCGATAAAGAAAATGGCACGGGCTTAATACCCTTATTAAAAGAAATATTGGCGATAAACCCTTCTATAAAAATAATCGCGACACCGTGGAGTGCTCCCGTGTGGATGAAAGACAATGGCAGTTTTACCGGTGGAAGTTTACAAACCCAATACTATAACGCGTATGCCCAATACTTTGTAAAATATATTCAGCAAATGCAGGCTGAAGGAATAACTATAGATGCTATTACGCCGCAGAACGAACCATTAAATCCCGGCAATAATCCCAGTCTTGTAATGACCGCCGAACAGCAACGGGATTTTATAAAGAATAGCCTGGGCCCTGCATTTCAAACGGCAGGTATTCACACAAAAATTATTGTGTATGATCATAATTGCGATCATCCGGAATATGCGACTACCATTTTAAGTGATGCCACAGCGGCATCGTTTGTAGATGGATCCGCTTTTCATTTGTACGCAGGCGATGTTGCGGCATTATCTTCAGTACATAATTCATATCCGGACAAAAATGTTTATTTCACTGAACAATACACGGCATCTAACGGTGATTTTGGCGGAGATTTTGCCTGGCATTTAAAAAATGTGATCATAGGTGCTACGCGGAACTGGAGCCGCATCGCTTTGGAATGGAATCTTGCAAATGATCCAACCTTTAATCCGCATACAAGTGGAGGCTGTACAACCTGCAAGGGCGCACTGACAATCAACGGATCCACAGTTAGCCGCAACGTGGCGTATTATATTATTGCTCATGCTTCCAAATTTGTGCCCCCGGGATCGGTAAGAATTAATAGTACAAACAGCGGCAACTTATTTAGCACAGCTTTTCAAAGAGCCGATGGTAAAAAGGTATTAATCGTATTGAATGATGACGCTAATAGCTCGTCATTTAATATCAAGTTCAAAGGAAAATGGTCTACACCGGCGTTACCTGCACATAGTGTCGGCACGTTTGTTTTTTGAAAGTAAGTCGGAAAGACCGCGGACGCATTTAATGGGTGAGCTCTGCCGGACTTTCCGACTTTCGGTCTCCAGACTTCGAACTTGCATTATCTTACATTCTTAAATTTTCATACCGTGAGAAAAATTTTCATTTCCGCGATTGCACTATCATTATTCGGATGTAGCCAGCTTGCTGAAAAAGAAAAAATGGATGCTCAAAAAAGAGTAATCACTCCTTACTCTGTTGATGGCAAAAGAGCGATTGTTTATACCACGGCAGACAGCAGTGATTTTCGGTTATCCAAAACCGATTCATCGGAATTTAAAGATATGGGTCAGCCATTGGAAACCCAGATCTGTGTATTTGTTGATCCTTCACAAACCTTTCAATCATATTTCGGCATTGGCGGAGCATTAACCGATGCTTCTGCTGAAGTGTTTGCAAAAATTCCAGCCGATAAACAGGCAGAACTGCTTCGTGCCTATTATAGTAAAGACAGTGGTATCGGTTACACTGTGGCAAGAACGAATATTAATAGTTGCGATTTCAGCAGTGATAGTTATACCTATGTTGCCGATAATGATAAGGAGTTGAAAACATTCAATATTGATCATGACCGGAAATATAAAATTCCCTTTATCAAACAGGCGATGAAAGCAGCCGGTGGAAGATTGACCTTATTCGCCAGTCCCTGGAGTCCACCGGCATGGATGAAAACAAATAATGACCTTCTGCATGGCGGCAAATTGAAACCGGAATACTATGACGCCTGGGCTTTGTATTACACGAAGTTTATTAAGGAGTATGAAAAAGAAGGTATTCCTGTTTGGGGCATATCTATACAAAATGAACCGATGGCTACACAACGCTGGGAAAGTTGTATATACACAGCAGAAGAAGAAAGAGATTTTCTGAAAAAGAATCTTGGTCCAACAATGGCAAAGGAAAACCTGGATGATAAAAAGATTATTGTGTGGGACCACAACCGCGACCTGATGTATCAGCGGGCGCAAACTTATTTCAGTGATCCTGATGCAGCCAAGTATGCCTGGGGAATCGGTTTTCATTGGTATGAAAGCTGGAGCGGCGGCACCAAAGTGTTTGATAATTTAAAACGAGTGCACGAAGCTTTTCCCGATAAAAATATTCTATTCACGGAGGGTTGCGCTGAAAGTTTTGACTCCACGAGATTTAAAGCCTGGAGCCTGGGCGAGGAATATGGAAAGAACATGATAAATGATTTCAACAATGGCATGGTTGGTTTTACTGACTGGAATATATTATTGGATGAAAAGGGGGGTCCTAATCATGTACAGAACTTTTGCTTTGCACCTGTACATGCGGATACAAGAACGGGACAACTGATTTATACCAATGCATATTATTATATCGGGCATTTTTCAAAATTTATTAAGCCCGGAGCAAAAAGGGTAATTGCTTCACCGAGTCGCAGTCAGTTATTAAGTACGGCATTTATCAATCCGGATGGTAAGGTAGTAGTGATAGTAATGAATACAGCAGCAGTAAAAACACAATATTTTGTATGGATTAATGGCAAGGCGGTTGAAGTGAATGCATTGCCTCATTCGATAGAGACGCTGGTGTTTTAAAATGTTTGCCACAAAGACACCAAGACCACGAAGAAGGCATACAAAAAGCTTTGTGCTCTTGATGTCTTTGCGGGAAATGCAAACTTCTGTGCAAAAAGTACAGAAATTGAGAAAAAACAAATTCTTTTGAAGCATAACCTTTAACAATGCACTCCGGAATAGGTATTGACGCACTACCGGAACACATACGCAACAGTAAAATTTTTACAAAGGACAACATTGTGCAGTTAGCCAATGTTCATGAATATCCTGTTATTGATCCTTCATTCGATGATGATCATTTAAAACAAATCATTCAATACTACAGCCTGAGCCCGGACGAAATGGAAAAGGAATTACAGATTTATGCAAAAGGCTTACTAGAAAAAGGCGAGGTGTACAAAGCCTGGCAGGTATTGCTTGCCGGATACTGATTTTTCAGTTCAGAAAATGTCGTAACTTAATAGCAAACCTTTTTTATGAGAGCAACATTCATTTGCCTTTTAACAGGCATCATTATGAGTGTAGCTGCCTTTTCACAAACCGACAGTACACGAAACCAAACATCTCTTTCACTGTTTAATCACAAAAAATTTAATAACCCATTTTACAATCTGCCAAACGATGAAGTAAAGCAAGCTTCGTTTTTTACTTTATTAAAAGGTTCTGAAATGCGTGTTTCAACGAATAGCGGATATAGGTATGTCCCGTACTCGTTTAATGCAGAAAATCTACCTGTTTGGAAAGAATTAATTTTTACGGCAACACAAATTGCTATTTCCGCTTATGAAGACAATCACAGCCTGATGCACTTTTATCCGCGGCAATAAGGTTTAATATCCTGCGTTTCCAAATACTTTTTTCAGAATATCTGTTGTTCTGGCTAATGGATTGGCACGAATATTTGCTTCTTCCTTTGCTACTTCGGTAAACAATGCATCTACCGCTTTTCCTACAACATAGGAAGTAAGATCAGGATTGATTTTTTTAAATGTCGTTGGAAAATTGTTATAGGTATTAATTACGTCACTGTAATATTTTGTTGCACTTACTTTATCCAATGAACTTTTTACAGATGGTGTAAACGCAGCGATTAGTTTATCTGTCGTTTTTTGTTTGAAGTATTGTGTAGCAGCATCTTTTTCCCCTTTTACAATATTCAAGGCGTCCATTATCGTCATTTCTTTTATAGCACTCACAAAGATGGGCTTTGCATAACCTACCGCATCCTCTGCTCCGCGATTAATGGCGAGAACAGCTTTGTCTACAAGATTACTCATACCAAGACTGTTCAATGTATTGACGATTTTCTGCGCATCCGGCGGCATCAGTAATTTATAAAATGCGTTGCCGAAAAAACCATCTGTTTTATTCAGGTTCAGCACAGCATTGGTAATACCTTGCGCCAGTGCTTCCTTGATACCCTGACCGGCCTCCGCTTCTGTAACGCCTGTACTGCCGGGCAAAGATGTTGGCAACTTGAATGTATCGCAGGAGCAAATAAAAAATGAGAGAAAAAAGACAGTTAAGATTGTTTTCATAAAATATTTTTAGTTTTTGCTTTCAAAAGGTATGAGCAAAAATATATTCTTCTTTTCAAACTAAGAATAGTTCAAAGTTTCAATGCGTTTTTCCGGCCGTTGATCTTATCCCGCATCAGCCTGAAAAATTTGGCCCTTTCTTTTTCACTTACCTCACTCATTAGTGTTGATCGCTTCATTAAATTTTGGGTGTATCGATAATAGTTTTCACTAAAAGCGGTATCTCTTGTCATCATGTAGTTGGCCGCTGTATGTGGAACGAGTGCCATTTTATTTCCATCCATAATAATCATCATACTGTTATCCAGCAAAACGATTTCATTAAAATACAAATGAAATTTTCCCATTGGTTTTTTGGCAGGGTCATCATATCGGTAACTATATCCCAGTTCTGCCTGGCTTTCTAAATGATCCATGCAGATCTGCAATGACTCGTATACTTTCAGAGCGTCTTTATTGTCATTAAACATTTTACTCTCTACATAATATTCCACCTGGCGGAGCGTGCTGTTCAGGCTTTCGAGTGTCCAGAGTTCATAGGAGTCCATATTGTAATAAATATCGAGTGTCTTTTTTCCTATTTCAAACAGGTTGTCCGGGTATTCTTCAAAATTTACTTTTTTATTTTTAAACTCAGGAAAATAGATCAATGTGCCCAGCCAGAAAAAATATTTGAAGGCTGCAAGTTCGCGGGAATGATAATGATAAAAAATCGGAAGGTCTTTACACGAATAATAAAAGTCGGTTTGTTTAAAACTCCGGAAATAAGCCATGTTGTGCATATTACCGGTGAGGTAAGCGTCAAACCTGAAATTTTTGCTGTCCAGCAGATTTCCCTGGAATAAGAAAGCGCCGGTCTGTATGTTCATCATTTGATCGAGCGATATTTTATAGTTGCTGCAGAGTGTATGTAACTCATCCAGCGTTATTACCTTTTCACCGCGCAGGCGCCGGTAAACGCTGTCTACACTTACTTCCAGCATCTTTGCAATTTCATCGGGCATGGAAAGATGGTCGGGTATTTTGCTTTTTATCGTTGCAAAAAGTTGTTGCTGCAGTTCGGCTGTGCTCATGGTGGTAACTTTATAAATGTTTTTTCCGTTCCTGTATTTTTGAAATCAGGATATTAAAAAAAATGTTTCGCTGTTTTTCGCCGGTATCACTGATCATAGTGGATCGCCTGATCAACGTTTCGATTTCATTATAGGTATTGACGCAGAAACGCTCATCTCTTGTTACCATATAGTTCAGTACATTGTAATTTAAGTAGACGGTTTTGATATGGTCGGTGGTAACAAGAATGGTATTGTCGCCGAGTATTACGCGGTTATAAAAGAAACGCAGGTTTTGTTTTTTCATAGAAGGATTTTCCCCGGGGTAAAACTTAACACCCAATTCGGCCTGATCTTTCAGGTGATAAAGAGTTTCCTCTACTGAATCATATACTATTTTGATATCGGCAGACGACGAAAAGATCCCGATTTCCTTGTAGTATTCTACCTGCAGTATAATGCTATTGACTGCTTCCGTGTTCCATATTTCAGTAGATGGAATACGGCTATATATCTTTGCCATTTCTTCTGCAAGCATCCTTACTTCCGGCGAGAGGCAGTCATGACTAAATGCTTTGGTTGCATATTCTTTATTAGCGATAATAGATTTGTTCCAGAAAAAATAACGAAAAGCAAAAAAGGGTGTAGAAAGCATGTTGGCGAAAATGTGCAGGTCTTTCGAAAGAAAAAATATTTCCTTGTGAATAAACCCTTCTATTTGCTTTAATTGCTGGTAAAGGTCCTTCAGGTAATTTTCAAAAGTATAATAGCTGCTGTTTATATAGTTTGTCTGAAAAAGAGTGGAGTTATTTTTTACATTCAGCGATTGATCGAGAGAGAGATGAAAGTGATGGCAAAGACGGTAAGCTTCTTCCAGTACAAGCGGTGTTTCGCCCCGTATTCGCCTGTACGCACTATCATTACTGACATTTAAAATTTCAGAAATGGCATCTACCAATGAGATGTGTTGCGGAATCATTTCCCGTATGCGCTGAAATAAAAAATCCTGTGCAAGGTCCCCTGCCATTATTTAGTTGGTTTTGCTGGTAATTTTTATTTTTCAGGGGGACAGCCGGGGAGGGATTGTTTAATTAAATTAAACGAATTTCTTTAAACCGCCAATAGTTGTATAAGGCAAATAGTTTTTCAATGTCATAACATACTTTTGCGGTTTAAATTAAAATATGCAGAACACGAACTTATCAGAACAGGAGCTGATCCGCCGGGAGAAACTGGCAGAAATGATTATGGCTGGTGTTGATCCTTATCCTGCGGCACTATACCCCGTTACTACTGATTCAGTCACTATAAAGCAAAATTTTACTGAAGAAAATAAAGAACAGTTTACCGATGTATGTGTAGCCGGTCGCGTGATGAGTGTGCGGGACATGGGTAAAGCCAATTTTGCAGTAATACAGGATAGTGTGGGTAAAATACAGGTCTATATCCGAAGGGATGATATTTGCCCGACAGACGATAAGACACTATATGATGTAATCTGGAAAAAACTGGTAGATATTGGCGACATCATTGGCGTAAAAGGATATGTTTTTAAAACAAAGACCGGAGAAATATCAATACATGTCAGGGAGCTTACGATACTTACTAAATCACTCAAACCGTTGCCGATTGTAAAAGAAGCAGAAGGACAGACATTCGATGCGGTTACTGATCCGGAGTTTAAATATCGTCAGCGTTATGTTGATCTGATTGTAAATCCTGATGTAAAGAACACGTTTATAAAGAGAACAAAACTGATCAATGCTATGCGCCAGTTCTTAAACGACCGTGGAGCATTGGAAGTAGACACACCTGTTTTGCAAAGTATACCCGGTGGCGCAACGGCGAGGCCATTTATTACCCATCATAATGCGCTGGATATACCAATGTATCTGCGCATTGCCAATGAACTTTATTTGAAGCGTCTTATTGTCGGCGGGTTTGATTGGGTGTATGAATTCAGTCGGGATTTCAGAAATGAAGGGATGGACAGAACGCATAACCCGGAGTTTACCATACTGGAATTTTATGTGGCGTATAAGGATTACCTGTGGATGATGGAAACAACTGAACAGTTATTGGAGGCGGCGGCTATGGCTGTTAATGGAAACTCTAAGACAACTGTTGATGGAAAAGAAATAGATTTTAAAGCGCCGTACAAACGCATCAGCATGTACGATGCAATCAAAGAACATACGGGTTTCGATATTTCAAAATTGAATGAAGATGAAATACGTGGTGTGTGCAGGCAATTGAATATACATGTGGATAAGACAATGGGAAAAGGAAAACTGATTGATGAGATATTCGGGAACAAATGTGAAGACAACTATGTTCAACCAACATTTATTACTGACTATCCCGTTGAAATGAGCCCGCTTACGAAAAAGCATCGCAGTAAGCCTGGTCTTGTGGAGCGTTTTGAATTAATTGTAAATGGTAAAGAAATTGCTAACGCCTACAGTGAATTGAATGATCCTCTCGATCAGCGGGAGCGTTTTGAAGAACAGGTAAAGCTGATGGAGCGCGGAGATGAAGAGGCAATGTTTATTGACTATGATTTTCTGCGGGCTCTTGAATATGGAATGCCACCGACATCCGGTATTGGTTTGGGTATTGACAGAATTTGTATGCTATTATTGAATCAGCCTTCCATACAGGATGTGCTGTTGTTTCCGATGATGCGGCCTGAGAAGGATTTGAATAGTTAAGAATGGCGTGTGGCAACTTGTTGCCAATTCTATAATTGAGCACCGGTATTCCAGCGGTGCTTTTTTTATTACAATAAAAAATATACGAAACTAAAGCCAAGAAAATTAGTTTCGTATTACTAAAAAGATTAGTTTTGGATGTTAATTACTTTTTTAGACAGGCTGTATGTAAAACTTAACTTTGAATCATGGCAAAATCAGAAAAAACCACCGACATGGGTACAAACAATGAAAAGCTGAAAGCACTGAAGCTTACCATGGATAAAATCGAAAAAGATTTTGGTAAAGGCAGTGTAATGTTAATGAATGAAAAATCGGAAGTACAGCAGGAAGTAATATCCACCGGCTCCGTTGGCCTTGATACCGCTCTTGGGATAGGCGGTCTTCCTAAGGGAAGGGTTGTTGAAATATATGGACCGGAGTCTTCAGGTAAAACAACAATTGCAACTCACGTGATAGCAGAAGCGCAAAAAAAAGGCGGCATGTGTGCTATCATTGATGCGGAGCATGCTTTCGATAGTGCCTATGCGCAGAAGCTCGGTGTAGATGTTGATAATCTTTTAATATCGCAGCCTGACTATGGTGAGCAGGGTCTTGAAATTGCTGACCGTTTGATTCTTTCCGGTGCTTTAGATGTAGTGGTGATTGATTCGGTTGCCGCTCTGGTACCAAAAGGTGAGTTGGAAGGTGAAATGGGCGATAGCAAAATGGGTCTGCAGGCAAGGTTGATGAGCCAGGCACTGAGAAAATTGACCGCAACAATCAGTAAGACAAATACAATCTGCATTTTTATTAACCAGCTTCGTGAAAAGATCGGGGTTATGTTTGGCAACCCTGAAACGACAACCGGTGGAAATGCATTAAAATTCTATGCCTCTGTACGTCTTGATATACGCCGCAGCAGCCAGATAAAAGATGGTGACGAGGCGATTGGTAACCGTGTGAAAGTAAAAGTGGTTAAGAATAAAGTAGCTCCTCCATTCCGTGCAGCAGAGTTTGATATCATTTTCGGAGAAGGGATTTCAAAAACGGGCGAGATCATCGATATGGGAGTTGAATTAGGTATTGTGCAAAAAAGCGGCAGCTGGTTCAGCTACAATAATGATAAGCTGGGTCAGGGCCGGGATGCAGTTCGTCAGCTGCTTACAGATAACCCTGAAATGGCTGCTGAGATAGAGGGAAAGATTAGAGAAAAAATAAAAGAAATTCAGAGCACTTAAAAGCAGATCCTGAATGTTTTGATGGGTAGTAATACTGAGCGTCCTGCTATACAGCCGGACGTTTTTATTTATTTCACCAAAGAAGCAAAAAAAGTCCCGGTTGCTACCGGGACGCAAAGAAAACAGCCAAAGAGAAATGCACGAGCTGTCCGATTTGGGAGCTTTTCTCTTTAAGTGCCGTCATGTCAAGCCAATTGAGTAAGGTTTGTTCATTTGTGCTATCGTATCTTCATTGTGATGAATTACAAAAATTAAATCAATGAGTACACCTGTAATTACAAAAACACTTGCCAAACGAAAACGAATTGCATTGGTGGCACATGATCATAAAAAAGCGGACCTGATTGAATGGGCGGTATACAATAAAACTATATTAGCCAAACATAGACTGTATGCCACGGGTACTACCGGTACGTTGCTTGAAAACGCATTAGACCAGTCAATCTCAAAATTTTTAAGTGGCCCACTAGGTGGCGACCAGCAAATAGGAGCTCATATAGCCGAAGGAAAAATTGATGTACTCATTTTTTTCTGGGACCCCATGGAAGCCCAACCGCACGATCCCGATGTAAAAGCATTATTACGGTTGGCTGCAACGTATAACATACCCGTAGCAGGCAATAGGGCTACTGCCGATTTTATTTTTACATCACCGTTGATGCACGAAGATTATCACAGCATATTGCCCGATTATTCAGCGTACACCCAACGAAAAATTTGAAAATACTTTACAGTCACCAAAAGAAACAACTATTAAAAATGAAATAAATTTGTTGTTTTCTTATGGCCTTTAAGCTTCAATCAACATATACACCTGCCGGCGATCAGCCGGAAGCAATCCGTCAATTAACGGAAGGGATTTTAAATGATGAGAAATACCAGGTACTGCTGGGCGTAACGGGTTCGGGTAAAACATTTACTGTCGCCAATGTAATACAGAATACACAGAAACCGACTCTTGTTTTAACACATAATAAAACACTGGTTGCTCAATTGTACGGCGAGTTCAGGCAGTTTTTCCCGGATAACGCGGTGGAATATTTCGTTTCTTATTACGATTATTATCAACCGGAGGCCTATCTGCCGGTCAGCGATGTTTACATTGAAAAAGATTTATCGATCAATGATGAGCTGGATAAACTCCGGTTGAGAGCAACGTCCAGTTTATTAAGTGGCCGACGCGACATTATCGTGGTTGCATCGGTAAGCTGTATATATGGTATGGGAAATCCCACTGATTATGAAAGCGGAATTATCCGGATAGACAAGAAACAAACTATTTCACGCCAGGGGTTTCTTCATTCACTTGTCAATTCGCTATATACAAGAACAACTCTTGAGTTCAATCGCGGCAGCTTTCGGGTAAAAGGTGATACGGTGGATATTAATCTTCCTTATGTTGATTATGGATATCGTGTTACTTTCTTTGGCGATGAAATAGAGGAAATTGAAAGTTTTGATGTAGTAACGGGTAAGCGCATAGGAAAAATGGAAAACGCAGCCATCTTTCCGGCCAATTTATATGTGGCACCGAAAGATGTAATGCAGCAGGCGATTTACGAAATTCAGGATGAAATGCAGTCGCAAGTGGAATACTTTAAAGGCGGAGGCAAACTGATAGAGGCACAGCGCTTAAAGGAAAGAGTAGAATATGACCTTGAGATGATACGTGAATTGGGATTTTGTAATGGTATCGAAAACTATTCGCGATTTTTTGATCGCCGTAAGCCTGGAACAAGACCGTTCTGTTTGCTCGATTATTTCCCTAAAGATTTTTTATTGGTAGTCGATGAAAGTCATCAAACCATTCCGCAGGTAAGCGGCATGTATGGCGGCGATAGAAGCCGCAAATTGATTTTGGTTGATTACGGTTTTCGGTTGCCCTCCGCGTTAGACAACCGGCCATTGAACTTTCATGAGTTCGAATCGCTGATCAATCAAACGATTTATGTTTCTGCAACGCCGGATGATTTTGAATTGGAAAAAACGGGCGGTGTCGTGGTAGAACAGGTGGTACGCCCAACCGGATTATTGGATCCGCCAATTGAAATACGGCCATCCGTGAACCAAATTGATGATTTGCTGGATGAAATTGATAATCGTGTTACAAAAGGCGATCGCGTATTGGTAACCACCTTGACTAAGCGCATGGCGGAAGAAATGGATAAATATCTTCATCGCATCAATATAAAATCAAAGTACATCCATAGTGAAGTAGATACATTGGAACGGGTGGAGATATTGAGGCAATTACGTCTTGGTGAAATAGATGTTCTGGTAGGCGTAAACTTATTGCGCGAAGGATTGGATTTGCCGGAAGTATCATTAGTCGCCATACTCGATGCCGATAAAGAAGGCTTTTTAAGAAATGAAAAATCATTGACCCAAACAGCGGGTCGTGCTGCGAGAAACGTGGACGGTCTCGTTATTTTTTATGCAGATAAGATGACGGAGAGCATGCAAAAAACAATTGATGAAACCGATCGACGTCGTGAAAAGCAAATTGCCTATAATATAGAGCATAATATAACTCCGAGGACAATAAAAAAATCAAAGGGACAGGTATTTGCACAAACCTCCGTTCTCGATATAAAAGGATTTGATCCCGCCAATCCTTACGCAATACCTGATGACCGGGATATCATAACTGTAGCAGCGGAAGAACAGGCAGAATATAAAACCATCCCACAAATGGAAAAGGCAATTAATAAAGTGAAAAAAGAAATGGAAAAGGCTGCGAGGGACCTTGACTTTATGGAGGCAGCAAGGTTGAGAGATGAGATGTTTGTGATGCAGAAGAAGCTGGAGGAAATGAAGCGCTGATTTTTTCATTAAAAAAGATTACACGGATTAATTTCCCCAAGGTGAATATATTCATTACTTCGGTCTTCACTATTACATAAGAGAAAATTATATGAAAGCAATGATTGTTTTTGCATGGGCTTGTTTGGTATTTTTTAAAGCCTATTCGCAACCTGCGTATTTCGATTCGACTGAAAATGTATTTGACAAAATATCTGTTCCGGAGGGAGAAATTAATATTAACCGCTTACAATGGCTTCCGGATTCACATGATTTTTGGGTAAATGAAAATGGAAGTATCTATCTCTATAGCGCCGACCATCTTTCTGATCACACATTGTTATTAAGCAATGAAAAAATAAAGGAAGCCGGTCTGACAAAGAATATAGAAGCCATTGTATGGAGCAACGACAGGAAAAAAATCCTTGTTTATACTAATTCTGTCCGCGTATGGCGGGCAAATACGAAGGGTGATTATTGGTACTTTGATTTGAGTACAGGAAAAGGAAAACAAATTGGAAAAAGCCTGCCGTCCTCATCCTTGATGTTTGCCAAATTCTCTGCCGATAATAAGAGCGTTGCTTATGTAAGCAGGCATAATTTGTACATCGAAAACATTTCAACCGGTAAAATAACACAACTGACAAAAGATGGAACAGATCGCATCATCAATGGGACATTTGACTGGGTATATGAAGAAGAGCTGAGCTGCCGGGATGGATTTCGCTGGAGCCCGGATGGAAAATCTATTGCTTATTGGCGGGTTGATGCACGAACAACAAGAAATCATTTGATGATCAATAATACAGATTCTCTTTATCCTTTTGTTATTCCTGTAGAATATCCAAAGGCAGGAGAAAAACCCTCCGATGTCAGAATCGGAATTATAACTCCTGCAACAAAGAAAACCGTTTGGTTGAAAATACCCGGTGATCCGGAGAATAATTATTTACCACGTATGGATTGGGCCGTGAATAGTAAAGAACTCATGGTTTTGCAAATGAACCGGAAACAAAATGAGGCATCATTATACATGTGCGATGCCGTAACCGGCAAAGCAAATAAAATTTATACAGATAAAGATGATGCGTGGGTGGAACCGGTGAAGCCGTTTGGTTGGGATGAGCCTTCATGGACGTGGATTGAAGATGGAAAATCCTTTTTGTACACCAGCGAGAAAGACGGATGGAAACATATTTACAAAGTATCCAGAGATGGAAAAAATGAACAACTGCTCACAAAAGGAAATTTTGACGCCAATGCGATTGCATACAACGCCACGAGTGGAAATATCTATTTTATAGCCAGTCCTTATGACGCCACCGATCGTTATTTGTATAGCATAAGTGCTAAAGGAGGTGACACAATAAGAATAACACCGTCAATATTCAATGGCACAAACGTATACCGTTTTTCGACAGATGCTGTATTTGCTTTACATATTAATTCGAATATCCATCGTAGTTACAATAGTCGATTGCTCAGATTACCCGAACATAAAAAAATCTATCCAATAGGCGACGATGTATTCACATCCCCAAATCTTTCTTTTAATCTCGAAAAATTCCGCGTGAAAACTGTTGATGGCGTAGAAATGGATGGCATTATGGCAAAACCTGTTGATTTCGATTCAACAAAAAAGTATCCGGTTTATTTTTATGTGTACGGAGAGCCGGCTTCTACTACGGCGAATGATGTTCCGGGTTTTGACAAATATATATCTCAGCTGATTCCTGAAGGATACATCGGGATCACCTTGGATAATCGCGGTACGCCTGCATTAAAAGGAAGAGTATGGCGCAAATCCATTTACAGAAAAATTGGGATTATTAATAGCCATGACCAGGCAATGGCTGCCAGCGTTATTTTAAAATGGCCATTTATTGATACAAGCCGGGTTGCAGTGCATGGCTGGAGCGGCGGCGGTGCTATGACATTGAATCTTCTTTTCCGTTATCCTGAAATTTACAAAACCGGTATTGCTGTTGCTGCTGTTACAGACCAACATTTTTATGACAATGTGTATACTGAAAGATACATGGGTTTGCCGGAGGAAAATGCAGATGATTATAAACAGGCATCACCCGTTACATTTGCTGGTAACCTGCGTGGGAACCTTTTATATATGCACGGCACAGGCGACGATAATGTGCATTATAAAAATGCAGAGGTACTTCTTAATGCGTTGATCAAAAATGACAGGCTTTTTCAGTTTATGGCCTATCCCAACAGAACACATGGAATATCTGAAGGAGAAGGAACTACTAAACATCTGAATGATACATTTATAAAATTCCTGCGCGAACATTGTCCACCAGGAGCCCACTGATCAGTCCGAAGGAAAGAGGATAATGCAATGCAATACAGTTGTTGAATGACATTGTCCATCACGATAAAATACCGGCTCCTCATTCCTTGCTGAAAATCCTTTCAACGCTGATATACCACCGTTAGAGGATCTCGTTTTATATACACAGCAACAACATCTTTACGGAATTCTGGAAAATACGCCAGGCACTTTGGAGGCACATATGTCGCTTAGCAAATTTTCTTTAGCAAACTCTGAGTGGCAGATAGGAATTCTTCCATGCTGGAACAGCAATAACTATCGCCCAAAGTTTGAAAGATGGATTTTAATAAGTATTACTGCCAATGTTTTATGAGCATACTCGTAGTTTTACTAATTACCGGCAAGAGAAATTACTCGACTTTAAAAGATTTAATGGCTTCTGGCTTGCAAGCCTGATTTTTCCACTCTATTTTCGGCTTCTAATCGTCCATATCCAATTTAAAACTGAATAAATCCAATGTTATGAAAAGACGCATCCGTAAAGTGGTTAATTTCTTCGCATTTAACCTTCTTTTTTTCGCACTCTACCTGAATTTCATTCATAAAGACAAACCGAATGTTGCTTTGATACCGGCACCTGCACAGGCTGCTGCAAATACCGCCTCAGTGAGTGGGACAGTTCTCGTAAGCAACCCGGAAAAATATACCGATCCAAAAAATTCAAGCAGCACCACTTCAACTCAGCCAGTTAAAACAGATAACAAAGCTGAAAAGAATGATGCTCTGAAATTATCTATAAACTAAGTATTTCATAACAGCGTTTAAATACTAACATCACCCCGGATTCTTCCGGGGTTTTGCATTTTTAGCCGTGGTCACCGCCTTTCAAGACAGCACTTGGGTAAAGTTTTGGAGGGGCTTAACTTCGCGACATGGCTAAGAAATTATTTCTCCTTGATGCGATGGCACTTGTGTTCCGTGCCTACTATGCGCTTATCCGCAATCCACGTGTTACTTCCAAGGGTAAAAACACAAACGCTCAATTTGGTTTTACAAACACATTGGTTGATCTGATAAATAATCAGAAGCCAAGCCACATGGCTGTGTGCTTCGACACGGCGGCTCCTACTGTACGTCATACCGAGTTTGAAACGTACAAGGCGAACCGACAGGAAATGCCTGAGGATATAGCAGCATCACTTGATGATATAAGGAGAATTATCCTGGGGTTTAACGTTCCTATTATGGAACTGGATGGTTATGAGGCAGACGATGTGATAGGCACGTTAAGTAAACAGGCTGCAAAAGCAGGTTACGAAGTGTATATGGTAACACCTGATAAAGATTATGGCCAATTGGTTTCGGATAAAATAAAAATTTATAAGCCCGGATACCAGGGAGGAGATGTGGAAATATTGGGACCTGCAGAAGTATGCGCGAAATGGAACATAAAAAATGTGTCACAGGTAATAGACATTCTTGGGTTAATGGGCGATGCGGTAGACGCGATTCCCGGTATTGCTGGTGTTGGTGAAAAAACTGCAGCTAAACTTTTGGCTGAATATGAAAACGTAGAAAATGTTTTGGCCAATGCGGATAAAATAAAAGGTGCGTTGGGCGAAAAAGTAAGGAATGGCAAAGAAGCAGCCCTTCTTTCCAAAAAACTCGCTACGATCATTACAACAGTACCGGTAGAATTTCATGAAGAGAATTTCAAAATCAAAGATTGGGATAAAGGCAAGTTGAAAGATGTGTTTACTGATCTTGAATTTAAGACACTTGGTAAACGATTGTTGGGAGATGATTTCAATGTATTTAGTAAAGCCCCTGAAGGTGTCCAGGCAGATTTATTTGGCAATGCAGTAACACCTGTTGCACCGGCAAAACAAAAAAAGGAAAGTCCTGCCGTAATTGAAACTGATTTGTTCGGTAATATCATTGAAAACAAACCGTCGGAAACGGTAACGGAAATAATAATTACGGAAGAAGTTTCGCTAATTGCGCAAAAAAATATCAATAACACACCGCATAAATATGAAGCAGCAGTAAATGACGCAGAAATAAAAAAATTAGTCGCTGAATTAAAAAAGCATGCTGAAATATGTTTTGATACAGAAACTACAGGCATAGATGCAAATGATGCGGAGCTTGTTGGTCTTAGTTTTTCAGTAAAACCCGGTGAGGCCTGGTATGTTCCCTGTCCTGCGGATCAAAAGAGAACCCGGGAAATATTGTCCTTTTTTGCCCCTTTGTTTAATGACGAAAAGAAACTTTGGATCGGCCAGAATATCAAATACGATATGCTGATTCTGAAATGGTATGATGTTGATATAAAAGGAAAATTGTTCGATACCATGCTGGCACATTATGTTATCGAGCCTGACGGTAAAAGGGGCATGGATATTCTCAGTGCCAAATATCTCGGATACGAACCGGTACATATTGAAGAATTAATCGGCAAGAAAGGAAAGACACAGGGAAATATGCGGGATGTAGAGTTGGAAAAGATAAAAGATTATGCTGCCGAAGATGCGGACATAACCTTACAATTGAAAAAAACATTTGAGCCTTTATTGAAAAAAAACGAAGTAGAACGATTATTTAATGAAGTAGAAAACCCCTTATTGAATGTTTTAACAGCGATGGAATATGAGGGCGTGAGGATAGATGAAGACTTTTTGAATGACTATTCGAAAGAACTGGAACGCGAAGCTAAGATATGCGAGGAAGCAGTGTATAACGCAGCAGGTGTCCGATTCAATCTTGCATCTCCTAAACAATTGGGTGAAGTGTTATCTTTCCAGCACAGTGGGATCCGAAGCTTGGAATTCACGTGACTTGAAGTCGCGGC
>JADMIO010897365.1_pt1 | contig 38903 bp, 41 predicted proteins | sample 8958161 | NCBI WGS metagenome assembly JADMIO01 (sample SAMN16585339, study PRJNA669376) | soil metagenome | isolation source: Crop rotation soil | place: USA: Cullars Rotation, Alabama | collected 2011 | reverse complement strand
GCCGCGACTTCAAGTCACGTGAATTCCAAGCTTCGGATCCCACTGTGCTGGAAAGGTACGCCTTCATGCGCGCGTATGGGCCGGCGCTCACGGAGATGTCGGAGACGGCGGTGCTCAATGCGAACTACGTCCTCGCGCTCCTCAGGGACGCCTACGACCTGCCGTACGACCGTCTGTGCATGCACGAGTTCGTGCTCTCCGCCCGGACGCTCAAGCGGGAGCACGGCATCACGGCGCTCGACGTCGCGAAACGCCTGATGGACCACGGGATCCACCCGCCGACGATCTACTTCCCTCTGGTCGTCCAGGAGGCGCTGATGATCGAGCCGACCGAGACCGAGACGAAGGAGCGGCTCGATGAGTTCGTCGCCGCGATGCGCTCGATCGCGGAAGAGGCGGCGAACGACCCCGAGACGCTCAAGCAGGCGCCGCTGACCCGGCCGGTCCGGCGACTCGACGAGGTGAAGGCCGCGAAGCAGCCAATCGTGCGTCACGCATTCGAAGAGGCGGAATCGCCCGATAGGATCGAGACGGGATGACGGCGGCCGTCAGCCACGAACTCGTCGAGCTCTCCCACGACCTCGCGCGCGCGGTGTCGGAGCACGACGTGGGCGCTCTCGAGCAGATGCTCGCGGCGGAGTTCACGCTCCAGGGCGCCGCCGGGCAGCTCGACCGCGAGGAGTTCCTTGCCGCTGCAGGCGGGCCCTACGAGATCGACGAGTTCTCGTACGAGCAGATCGACCCCGAGATCTACGGCAACACGGCCGTGCTCGTCTCACGCTACAGCCAGGTCGCCCGGCTCGACGGCCGCGACCTCAGCCACCAGATGAACGTGACGGACATCTGGACCCGGCGCGACAGCCGCTGGCAGATCGTCCGGCGGCACGCGACGCTCCGCGTCGACTGACCGCGACGACGAGGCCGCCCTCGCGGGCAGCGAGCACGCTGTCAGCGCTGCGGAGCTTTCGCGAGCTCTCGGCCGACGTCGCCCATGAAGCCGAAGAACGCGAGCACCTCGTGCAGCTGCTTCATGGTGAGTCGACGCGAGACCGCCCGGCGGAGGACCGCGGTGTCGCAGCGGTGGGCCATGAACGCGGTGAACTGGACGCGGGCGAGCACGCGGTAGATGTCGGTGTCCGACGGATATGGACGGAGGAACGCCTTCGCGGCGCGGCTGAACGAATCCGCCTCGGTGCGGCACTGCGCCGGTGTTCCCCGCTTCACGGGGACCTTGCTCCCGGGGTAGACGCTGTACTTCGGGATCGTCGATCCCTCCTCCGCGTTGGCGCCACTGGCGACGCCGCCGACTGCAAGCACGACGGCGCCGAGAAGCGAGACCGCAAGGACCCTGAACATCGCCCTTGAGGCTACACCGCCTGAGGGCGGGGGCGTGAGCTCGGCGCGGTGGCCAGCTGTCCGCACGCCGCCGCGATGTCACGGCCGCGCGTGAGGCGGACGGTCGCCGGGATTCGCGCACGGTCGAGCTCGGCCTTGAACGCATCGATCGAAGCGCGGGGCGAGCCGTCGAAGAAGCCGGTCGGGTTGTACGGGATGAGGTTCACCTTGAACGCGTCGCGGCCGAGGAGCGCGGCGAGTAGTCGTGCCTGCGCAGGCGAGTCGTTGACGCCGGCGAGCATCACGTACTCGACGAACACACGCCGCTTCGTCCGCTCCCAGTGGCTGCGGCAGAGCGCGACGACGTCGGACAGCGGATAGCGGTCGTTGACCGGCATCAGCTCGCTCCGCAGCTCCGGGTCTGCGGCGTGGAGCGAGAGAGCCAGGCGGATCGGCTCTGTCACCTCTTCGACGAACGTCGTCAGGCCCGGCACCCAGCCGACGGTCGAGACCGTGGTGCGGCGGTGCGTGATCCCGATCTCGGGCAGCCGCCGCGCCGCCGCCAGCACCGAGTCGACGTTCATGAACGGCTCGCCCATCCCCATGAACACGAGGTGGTTCACGGGCTCGGATCGCCGGAAGTGGAGCACCTGGTCGAGGATCTCCCAGGGGGTGAGGTTCCGACCGAAGGCCATCCGGCCCGTCGCGCAGAACGTGCAGGTCAGCGGACAGCCCGACTGCGACGACACGCACACCGAGCGCCGGCCGTCCCGGTAGCGCATCAGCACGGCCTCGACCGGGTGGCCGTCCGCGGTCCTGAAGAGCGTCTTGACGGTGCCGTCGTGGGCGCGGTGCTCCTCCTCGGGCGACAGGGTCGAGAAGGGGACGTCTGCCGCCAGGGTGTCCCGTAGCGCGCGGGGCAGGTTCGTCATCGCGTCGTAGCCGGCCGCGCCGCGCGCAGCCCACTCCCAGGCCTGTCGTGCGCGGTAGCTCGGCTCGCCGAGCTCCGCGACGCGCCGCTCGAGGAGGTCGAGGTCCACGCGGCAACGGTAGCCCGCGCCCCGTCGCTAGGGTGCGCGCCGTGATCGACCTCCGCAGCGACACCGCGACAAGGCCGACCGAGGGCATGCGGGCGGCGATCGCCGCGGCCGGGGTCGGCGACGAGCAGAAGCGCGAGGACCCGACGGTGAACGAGTTGCAGGAGCGCGCTGCGGCGCTGCTCGGCCAGGAGGCCGCGCTGTTCGTACCGACGGCCACCATGGCGAACCAGATCGCGCTCAAGCTCCATACCCGCCCAGGGGACGTGCTCGTGGCGGAGCGGCACGCCCATGTCGTGATCTACGAGTACGGCGGCGCGGCGGCGCACGCCGGGCTGATGATCGAGCCGATCGACGGGCGCGCCGGGCGGTTCGGCGTCGCGGAGCTCGAGGCGGCGTCGATTCCGAGCTCGAAGGTCGCCGATCAGCGAGCCACGCTGGTCACGCTCGAGAACACGCACAACTCGTCGGGTGGCCGCTGCTGGCCGCTCGCGGAGCTGCGGGCGGTCGCCGCGGCTGCGCGCGAGCGCGCTCTCGCGACCCATCTCGACGGCGCGCGGCTCCTCAACGCCGCCGTCGCGACGGGCGTCTCGCCGGCCGACATCGGCGGTCTGTTCGACACCGTCACGCTCTGCCTCTCGAAGGGTCTCGGCTGTCCGCTCGGCGCGATGCTCGCGGGATCCGCCGAGGCGATGGAGCGCGCATGGCGCGAGAAGCATCTATTCGGCGGCGCCATGCGGCAGGCGGGGATCGTCGCGGCCGCCGGCGTGTACGCGCTCGACCACCACGTCGAGCGGCTGGCCGACGACCATGCACGGGCCCGCCGTCTGGCCGAGGGCTGGCACGCCGCCGGTCTGCCGGTCGACCTCGAGCAGGTCGAGACGAACTTCGTGCAGCTCGACGTCACCGCGCTCGGCCTCGACCGCGACGACGCGCTCCGCGTGCTTCGCGATGCGGGCGTGGGGCTCTCCTCGACGATCCATCCGACCGTGGCCCGCGCGGTGACGCACCTCGACGTCGACGACGACGACATCGAGCGAGCCGTCGAGCTCGCGCCCGGCGCGCTCCTGTCGCGCGCGGCCGCCTAGCGGGACGCGGAGCCGAGCACGGCGAGGGCGTGCGAGGTCGACTCGCCGCTGCCATCCCGGTCGCCCGCCGCGTAGAACAGGATCACCACGACGACGTAGGCCGCGACGAGCACGGCGCCACGGGCCTTCGAGGCCTTCCCGCCCCAGAGCGTCAGCGCCGCGACCGCGAGACTGCCGCCCAGGGCGAGGATCTCCACCTGGCGGAACCCGAGCGCGAGCGGCTCGATCAGCCACGAGAGGAGGGCGACCGCGGGGATGAGGAACACCGCAACCTGCGCGGCCGACGACAACGCGATCTCGGCCGCGAGCTTGACTTTCCCCCGCCAGGCGACGACCACCGCGCCGCCGTGCTCGGCCGCGTTCCCGACGATCGCGACGATCACGGCGGAGACGAAGAAGTCCGAGAGGCCCGCCTTCTCGGCGAAGGTCTCGAGGGAGCCGACGAGCACCTCGGCGACGAGCGCGGTGACGACCGTCGCGGCGCCCAGCACCGCGAGGGAGCGTCCGAGCGTCCAGGTGCCGTGGGCGGCCTCCTCGTTCGGCTCGTGGAGGTCCCGGTGGCGCCGGAGTGAGACGAACGTCGTGACGACGTAGAGGACGAGGAGGAAGATCGAGATCGGCACGGTGAGATCCGCGATCGCGCTCCGGTCGGGATCGCCGTTCCAGGACGGGATCGCCGGGACGAGGAAGAGGAGGACGGCCGTCCCGATTAGGCCGAAGGAGATGAAGCTCGACCGCCGGTCGAGCTCGCCGCGGGGGCCGAACAGGAGCGAGAAGCCGAGGACGAGGAGGAGGTTCCCGACGACCGACCCCGTCAGCGAGCCGCGGACGACCTCGGTGAGGCCACGGTGGACGGCGAGGAGCGCGATGATCAGCTCGGGCGCGTTCCCGAAGGTCGCGTTGAGGAACCCGCCGATCCCCGGGCCGGTGTGCTCCGCCGCGTGCTCGGTCGCCTCGCCGATCAACCAGGCGAGCGGGATCAGGGCTATCGCCGCGACGACGAACTCGACCGTCTCGTCCAGGTCGGCCACGTAGTGCAGCACGACGACGAGTGGCCCGAGCACCAGGCCGGCAAAGAGGACGCGGCGGACCACGGACGCCCAACCCTAGCGACGGTCTCTCGACGGTCTGTCTCGATCTCGCTAGCGATTCGGGGTGCCGACGTCAAGTCTTGCGCGAGGACGCCCGGCCTTGCGACGATCTGGTCATGCGAGATGTCGCACCGGCCCCGATCGCTCCAGCGGAGATCCCTCTCCGACCCCAGGACGAGGTCGAGTGCCGGCGCTGCGAGGTGCATTGCGACCGCGTCGTCCACCCGGCGGCCTGCATCGCCCGCGACTGCCCGTTCGTCTACGCGTACGAGGCCTGGGGTCACACGTACATGGGATGCATGCAGAAGGTCTTCGACGTCGAGATCGACCTCGACCTGCTCGACGAGCTCGAGGCTCGCCCGCAGGGCTTCGGTGCGGTGAAGGCGTCACGCGCGCCGCTGCCGATCTGCCACTCGGAGATCTCGACCTGCTACGAGCATCGCAGTGACGAGCTCGGGTGCCGCAACCCCGAGTTCCACGAGATCACGGTCGCGAGCCCGAGCTTCCGGGTCTTCGCTCAGCTCGCGGACTAACCCTTCTGCGGCTTCCGCCGGGCGGCGTGCCTGCGCCGGCCTTTGCGCCGCAGATCGCGGAGCAGGCGAAGCTCCTCGACATAGGTGCCGTCCGGCCCGGCGGTCTCGAGGATCGCCGGCAGCCCGTCGAACGCCGGATGCGCGACGAACGTCGCGAGCCCGCCTTTCATCTCGCCGAGCATGAGCGACGCGTGCCGGTCGCGGTTCGAGCCGAGCGGCGCGTCCGCGTCGTTGACGTGCAGGCAGCGCAGGCGGTCGAGCCCGATCGCGTCGTCGAGGTGCGCGAGGGCCCCGTCCAGGGCGTCGGGATCGGTGACGTCGACGCCGGAGACCCACCAGTGGCACGAGTCGAGGCAGATCCCGAGTCGCTCGTGCCGGTCGAGGCGGTCGAACAGCGCGGCGAGCTCGTCGACGGAGCGCCCGATCGTGCCGCCCGCACCCGCGGAGTTCTCGAGCACGAGCCACAGCCGCTCGTCGGTCAGCTCGAGTAGCTCGCGCAGCGCCGGGACGGCTCGCCGGTAGCCGGCGGGGAGACCCTTCCCGAGGTGCGAGCCGACGTGGAAGACGACGCCCTCCGCGCCGATCGCGGCGGCGGTCTCCATCGAGGCGCGCATCGCCGTGACGGACTTCCGGTGGAGCTCGCGGTCCGTGCCCGCGAGGTTGACGAGGTACAGCGCGTGGCAGACGACGCCTTTGATCCGAGCCTCGTCGCGGCGGGCCCGAAAGCGCGCGACCTGCTCCTCCGAGTGCTCGGTCGGCCTCCACATCCGCGGGCTCTGCGTGAAGATCTGAACGGCGTCGCAGCCGAGCTCCGCCGCCCGGTCGATCGCGGTCGAGATACCTCCCGCCGAGGACACATGCGCGCCGTAGAGCACGCGCCAACGCTACAACCGCAGCCGCGGGGGCCAGGCGCCTGCGGTCGCGACTACGATCGCCGGCGATGAGCGTCCGCGTCCGCATGGCCCCGTCGCCGACAGGGCTCCTCCACATCGGCGGCGTGCGCACGTTCCTGTTCAACTGGCTTTTCGCCCGGGGCCGGGGCGGCGAATGCCTGCTCCGGATCGAGAACACCGACACGTCGCGCGAGGTCTCCGAGGCGACGGCGCAGATCGAGCGCTCGCTGCGGTGGCTGGGGATCGAGTGGGACGGCCAGACGCGCTTCCAGCTCGACGGGGCCGATCGCGCGCTGGCGGAGGCCCACCGCCTGGTCGGCCGGGGAAAGGCGTACGAGGACGACGGCGCGATCCGTCTGCGCATGCCCGACGAGGGCCTGATCGCCTGGGACGACGCCGTCAAGGGCCGGATCGAGTTTCCGGCGGAGGAGCTCGAGGACTGGGTGCTCGTCCGCTCGGACGGGCGGCCGACCTACAACTTCGCGAACCCGGTCGACGACTGGGTCGACGGCGTGACCCACGTGATCCGCGGGGACGACCACGTGTCGAACACGCCGAAGCAGCTTGCCGTCCTCGACGCGCTCGGCGCCAAGCCCCCGGTCTACGCCCACGTCCCCAACGTGTTCGGGGAGGACGGCCGCAAGCTCTCGAAGCGGCACGGCGCGGTCTCGGTCGACGAGTTCCGCGAGGCGGGTTACGTCGCGCCCGCCCTGCTGAACTTCCTCGCGCTCCTCGGCTGGGCGCCGGACGGCGAGACGACGATCATGAGTCGGGACGAGCTCGTCGAGCGGTTCTCGCTCGAGCGCGTCGGCCGGAGCCCGGCGACGTTCGACTATGCGAAGCTCGACTGGATGAACGGGGTCTACCTCCGCGCCCTCGACCGGGACGCCTATGCGCGCACGGTGCTCGAGTACCTCCGCGAGCAGGGGGTCGACTGGCCCGACGACGGGGTTCGGGCAATGGCGCCGATCGTGCAGGAGAAGATTGGCCGGCTCGGCGAGATCCCGTCGTTCGCGGGCTTCCTCTTCCACGACGTCGAGCCGGATCCGGAGCTGCTCGACCGGCGGATCCTCGACGCGGCCGCCGAGGCGCTGGCGCCGGTCGAGCCGTGGAGTGCAGAGGCGATCCAGGCCGCGCTGAAGCGGCTCTGCGAGGAGCTCGGCGAGAAGCCGCGCACCGTCTACGGACCGATTCGGGTCGCTGTGACGGGCTCGAAGGTGTCTCCCGGCCTGTACGAGTCGCTCGAGCTGCTGGGTCGGGAGCGCGCGCTCGAGCGCCTCGGGCACGGGGCCCGGGTCGCCGCGTGACCGCGCTTGCGGCCGGCGAGTTCGAGCGGCGGCTCGAGCAGTACGGGATCGAGCGGTCCGAGGAGGCGCGCGCCGTGCGGGTGGGGGAGAAGGAGACCTCCCAGCAGGCTGCGATCGTGGCCCGCTACGCCGACCTGTTCACGCGCGAGCAGCTCGAGGAGCTCCGCGCCGCCGAGGAGGCTGCGAGCGGCCCCGAGCGCGAGTCGGTCGCCCGTCTCCGCCTCGAGTGCCAGGAAGGCCTCGTCGACCGCGAGCTCGCCGAGCGCGAGGACGAGCTCGAGAACGCGCTGCTCGCCGCTCGCGTCGCCTGGGACGGCGACGAGCTCCCGCTGCGGACGGCGCAGGCGCGCCTCGCCACCGAGCCGGACTACCGCCGCAGGGACGCGCTCGGCGCCGGCGTCCTCGAGGTGTCGGCCGGCTTCAACGACGAGCGGCGGTCGCTGCTCGCGGCGCGCGACGAGCTCGAGTCCACGGTGACGGGGATCGACGACCCGGTCGCCCGCAACGAGGCGGAGAAGCGCGTTTCTCTCCGGCCGATCGCGGACGCGGTCGACACCGCACGCGTGGAAGGTACGGAGGCGTTCAACCCGTCACGCGAGCGCTGGCTCGACCGGCTGCTCGGCCCCGAACGTGACGACGTCCCCGGCTCTGCGCACATGGCGTGGATCCGACGGCTTTCGCCGCTCGAGGCCACGTACACGAAGGATCGGAGCGTCGAGGTCTGCCTCTCGACGCTCCGGGCGATGGGCTTCGACCTCGAGTCCGAAAAGGGGATCCGTCCCGACCTCGAGGACCGGCCGCAGAAGGCGCCGCGTGCGTGCGTGATCCCGACCGACCCGCCGAGGCTGGTCCACCTCATCACCCGCGCGCAGGGAGGGCTCCACGACTACGAAGCCTTCCTCCACGAGGCGGGTCACGCGCTCCACTACGCGGGCTGCGACTCGGGCCTTCCGCTGTCCTTTCGCCGTCTGGCGCGAGACCATGCGCTCACCGAGATCTACTCGTTCCTGCTGGACTCGATCTGCCGGGAGCCCGGCTGGCATGCCGAGCACTTCGGCCTCGACGACACGCAGGCGCGCGAGAACGCGGACGCGGCCGCGTTCTCCAACACGATCCTGTTCCGCCGCTACTCGGCGAAGCTCGGGTTCGAGCTCGAGTTCTGGGGCCGGTTCCGGGCGGACGGCGGCACGCCCGACGGCTACGAGGAGCGGCTCACCGCGGCGACCGGTGTGCGCTACCGGGCGGCGAACCACCTCGCCGACATGGACGCCGGGTTCTACTCCGCCGACTACCTGCGCGCCTGGATTCGCGCGGCCCAGCTCCGCGCATACCTCCGTCGCGAGGTCGGCCGGGAGTGGTGGCGTCTCACGGGCACCGGCGACCTGCTGCGAGAGCTGTTCCGCGAGGGCACGCGCCCGACGACCGAGGAGATCGCCGACCGGATCGGCTACGACCCGCTCGACACCGAGCCGCTCGTCGCGGAGATGACCGCGCCCTGACGGTGGCCCGCGTCCCGGCGGCGGGACCCAACTTCCTTTGTGAACAGGTCGTCTGAGACTCAGGCGGTGACGGGCGACCGGGCGTCGTCCGATACCGGCCCGAAGTCTTGACTTCGCGGAGACGCTTGCTATAAGAGACCTGAATCGGGTCTCATGTTCGGTCCCGCCACATCGATTGGAGGACACGCATGAAGGGGTGGTTCAAGCTTGCGGTGCTCGCAGCCGCTCTCGCGGCGCTCGCGGGCGTCGGCGCCAGCGCCAGGGGCGCAGACGCGGCGCCGAGCGCGAAGGCGCCGATCAAGGTCGGGATCGTGTACTCGCGGACGGGCCTGCTGGCCGCGTATGGCGCGCAGTACGTCCAGGGGCTGCGCTACGGCCTCGCGTATGCGACGAAGGGGACGAACGCGGTCAACGGGCAGCCGATCGAGCTGACCCTCGTCGACGATGCGGGTGACCCTGTCAAGGCGGTCTCGGCCGCGAAGGACCTGATCGGCAAGGGCTACAAGGTCCTCGCGGGCAGCACGTCGTCCGGCGTCGCTTTGCAGGTCGCACCGCTTGCCGAGCAGAACAAGATCCTCTTCATCTCCGGCCCGGCAGCGACCGACGCGGTCACCGGGATCAACAAGTACACCTTCCGCTCGGGCCGGCAGAGCTACCAGGACGTCCTCGCAGCGAGCTCGTACCTCGGCGCCGGGGGCGGGAAGACCGTCACGGTCTTCGCGCAGGACTCTGCCTTCGGGCTCGGCAACTACCTCGCGGTCAACCAGGTGATGGGGAATCGCGGCGGTCAGAAGGTGAACCGGATCCTCGTGCCGCTCTCGGCTCAGGACTTCACCCCGTTCGCCCAGCAGATCAAGCAGCAGAAGACCGACCTCTTGTTCATTGCGTGGGCCGGCACGACCGCGCCGGCGATGTGGCGTGCGCTCGACCAGCAGGGCGTGTTCGACAGCGTCGACCACGTGGTCACGGGCCTCGACATGCGCGCCTCGTACCCGACGTTCGGCCCGGTCGCGAACAAGATCTCTTTCCTCTCGCACTACGTCTCGAACGCTCCGAAGAACAAGGTCAACGACTTCCTCGTGAACTCGATGCGCAAGCGCGGGCAGGTGCCCGACCTGTTCACGCCGGACGGCTTCGTCGCCGGGCAGATGATCGCGCACGCGCTCACCGCCTCGCCGTCGAACGTCGACCAGATGATCTCGTCGCTCGAGGGCTGGAGCTTCACGGGCCCCAAGGGCCAGCAGACGATCCGCGCGTCCGACCACGCGATGCTGCAGCCGATGTTCCAGGTGAAGCTCGTGCAGAACGGCGGCAAGTACCAGACCGTCGTCCTCAAGCGCCTCCGCGCGAAGTACACCGCACCCCCGGAGGCGAACGGCAAGTAGTCGACGTCTCAGGCCTGGGGATCGATGTCCTCCGAGGCTCCGATCCTCGCCACCCGTGACCTCGGGCTCGACATCGGCGGCGCACGCATCGTCGCCGATGTCTCGCTCGAGGTCCGGGAGGGCGAGCTCGTCGGGATCATCGGCCCGAACGGGGCGGGGAAGACGACGCTCTTCAACCTGCTCTCGGGCCTCGCGCGACCGACGAGAGGCCGGATCGTCCTCGACGGCCGTGACATCACCGGCATGCCGCCGTACCGCCGGACGCAGGCCGGGCTGGGCCGCTCGTTCCAGGTCTCGAGCGTGTTTCCGCTCCTCACGGTGGGCGAGAACGTGCGGCTCGCGGCGGAGGCACGGCTCGGAGGCGCTCTGAGCGTCGTCCGCCGCGCCGCGCGCTTCCGCCCCGCGCTCGAGCGGGCCGCGTCTGCGCTCGAGCGGGTCGGGCTCGTCGCGCGCACCGGCTCGCCGGCCGGGATGCTCTCGCACGGCGACAAGCGGAAGCTCGAGCTCGCGATGCTCCTCGCCGGCGACCCGCGCGTGATCCTTCTCGACGAGCCGATGGCGGGCGTATCGGTGGAAGACGTCGACGGCCTCACGGCGCTGATCCGCGCAGTTCACGCGGACGAGGGCCGGACCGTCCTGCTCGTCGAGCACCGCATGGAGGTCGTGGTCGGGCTCGCCGAGCGGATCGCGGTGATGCACCACGGCGCGCTGCTCGCGTTCGACACCCCGGAGCGGGTGATGGCGGACGAGACCGTCCAGACCGCGTACCTGGGAGAACCCTTGTGAGCACCGCGCTCGCCGTCTCCGACCTCCACGTGCACCTCGGCGAGTCGCACGTGCTGCAGGGCATCTCCTTCGACGTGCCCTCGGGCGGCGTGACGGCGCTCCTCGGACGGAACGGCGTCGGCAAGACGACGACGCTCCGCGCGCTGATGGGGCTCGTGCCGCCTACGCGCGGGGCGATTGCGCTCGCCGGCGAAGACGTGACGCGGCTCGCGACCCACGCGGTCGTGCGCCGGGGTGTCGGCTACGTGCCGGAGGATCGCGACGTCTTCGCCGGGCTCACGGTGGAGGAGAACCTCCGTCTTGCCGAGCGGAGTCGCGAGCCACGGTACGACCTCGTCCACGAGCTCTTTCCGGAGCTCCGCGAACGCGCCGGCCAGCGCGCGGGAACGCTCTCGGGCGGCCAGCAGCAGATGGTCGCGATCGCGCGGGCGCTGCTCAACGAGAACCGGCTGCTACTCGTCGACGAGCCGACGAAGGGCCTGGCGCCGCTCCTCGTCACCGAGGTCGCGGCGGCGCTCGAGCGGGCTGCGGAGCTGACGACAGTCCTGCTCGTCGAGCAGAATCTCCATGTCGTGCAGCGCGTCGCGCGCGAGGTCGTCGTGCTCGACGCCGGCCGGGTCGTGCACGCGGGGCCGGCCGAGGAGCTGCTCGCCGACGCAGAGCACGTGCGCCGGCTGCTCGGCGTCCACGGAGGCTCGCATTGAGCACGTTCGTCCTGCTCACGATCACGGGGCTCGGACTTGGCGCGATGTACTTTCTCGTCGCGTCGGGGCTCTCGCTGATCTACGGGCTGATGGGCGTGCTCAACTTCGCACACGGCGCCTTCATCACGGTCGGCGCGTATCTCGCCTGGTGGTTCGGCGAGCAGCTCGGGGGCGGCCCGGGAACGCGGCTGCTCGTGGGCGGTGTGCTCGGGATCGCGGCCGGTGCGCTCGTCGCAGCGCTCGTCGAGCTCGGCCTGATTCGGCCGCTCTACCGGAGGCCCGTCGAGCAGGTCCTCGTCACGGTCGGTCTCGCGCTCGCCCTCGGCGCGCTCGTCCAGGGCATCTGGGGCGCCGACGCGAAGCCGTTCCCGGTGCCGTCGTGGATGATCGACACGACGACGATCCTCGGCGCCAACGTCCCCAACGACCGGTTCGTCGAGATCGGCGTCGCGGTCGCGGTCCTCCTCGGGCTCACGGCGTTCCTCCGCTACACCCGCTTCGGGCTCGTGATCCGCGCCGGCGTCGAGAACCGCGGAATGGTGAGCGCGCTCGGGATCGACGTGCGGCTCGCGTTCACGCTCGTGTTCGCGCTCGGCGGCGCGCTCGCGGCGCTCGCCGGAGTGCTGTCCGGCGTCTACTTCGGCGTCGTCGACCCGACCCGCGGGACCTCGCTGCTGATCTTCGCGTTCATCGTGGTCGTGATCGGCGGGTTCGGCTCGATCGGCGGCTCCGCGGTCGCGGCGGTGGCGGTCGGGCTGATCCAGCAGTACGCGAACTACTACGCGTCCAGCGGCACCGGCGACCTCGCGGTCGTCCTGCTCCTCGCGCTCGTGCTGCTCGTCCGCCCCACCGGGCTCGCACCGAAGGTGGCGCATTGAGACGCGCGGCGAGCATCGGGATCCCCGTCGTCGTGCTCGTGGTGCTCGCGCTCGTACCCAAGCTCTCGCTCGACGTCCCTGTCGTTTTCAACGGGCCGCTCTCTAGTCCCGGGACGCTCCAGCTGCTCGCGCTCTGCCTCCTCTTTTCCGGGATCGCGCTGACGTACGACGTCCTGTTCGGGTTCACGGGGCTGCTCTCGTTCGGCCATGCGCTGTTCGTCGCGGCCGGCGTCTACATGACCGCGATCGCGCTGACGCGCTGGGAGTGGGGGCTCTGGCCGACGATCGGCTTCGTCCTCGCGATCGCGCTCTGCCTGCCGCTCGTGCTCGGCGCCGTCAGCCTGCGGGTGAGCGGGATTGCATTCGCGATGGTCACGCTCGCGTTCGCCCAGGCGGGTCAGGTGCTCGTGCAGAAGAACCCCTACGGCTGGACGGGCGGCGAGGAGGGCATCGGCCTGAACTACGACCACGTCCCGGACGCATTCGTCGGCGTCCTCAACACGAAGAACCTCTACTGGCTCGCGCTCGGTTACGCGGTCGTCGTCTTCGTGATCGTGCGGCTGGCCGTCAACTCGTCGGCCGGCCACGTCTGGCGTGCGGTCCGCGAGAACGAGCCGCGCGTGGAGGTGCTCGGGCTCCACCCGTACTGGTTCAAGCTGATCTCGTTCGTCCTCGCCGGGTTCCTCGCCGTGCTCGGGGGCGTCGTCTGGCTGCTCCTGATCGGCGGCGCGACGCCCGAGGTGACGACCGCGAACTTCACGCTCGCGCTGCTCGTGATGGTCGTGCTCGGTGGCGCCGGAACACGCTTCGGGGCGATGCTCGGCGGCTTCCTCTACACGCTCCTCGACCAGCGCCTCGGCTCGCTCTCGGGCTCGAGCGAGGTGCAGGGCCTCCCGGATGTGCTGCGCGTGCCGCTCTCGGAGCCGCTCTTCATTCTCGGCGCGCTCTTCATCCTGCTCGTCTTCTTCGTGCCGGGCGGGCTCGCGAGCCTCCCGGCGCGATTGCGCGGGCTGCGTCCGCGGCGCGAGCCCCTCCCCGAGGAGGCCGCGGCGTGAAGATCGCCTGGGAGCGCCGCGGAGCAGGGAAGCCGCTGCTCCTGATCCACGGCCTCGGGTACGCCCGTTGGGGCTGGGAGCCGGTGCTCCCCGGCCTCGCCGAGCGTTTCGACGTGCTCCTCTTCGACAACCGCGGGATCGGCCGGAGCGACGCGCCCCCGGGCCCGTACACCGCCGCGGCGATGGCCGGCGACGCGGTGCAGGTGCTCGACGAGGCGGACGTCGAGCGCGCGCACGTGGTCGGGACGAGCCTCGGGGGGATGGTCGCCCAGGAGCTGGCGCTGGCGTCGCCCGAGCGCGTCGAGAGGCTCGTCCTCGCCTGCACGACCCCGGGCGGGCCGCGCGCCTACCCGATGCCGCAGGTCACGGTCGACCTCATGATCGAGGCCGCCTCGCTCGCACCCGAGGTGGCACTGCGGCGGTTCGTCGAGAACGCGCTCGCGCCGGCGACGGTCGCGACCCGGCCCGAGCTCGTCGAGCGGATCATGGCCCACCGGCTCCGCACGGCCCAGGCCCCCGCCGCCTGGGCGGCGCAGGCGGCCGCCGGCGCCGTGTTCGACGCGCACGACCGCGTCGCCGGGGTCCGCGCCCCGGCGCTCGTGCAACACGGCAGCGAGGACGTCGTCGTCGACCCCCGGAACGGCGAGCTACTCGCGGAGCGTCTTCCCGAGGCGCGGCTCGAGCGCTTCCCGGGGACGGGCCACCTGTTCTTCTGGGAGCAGCCCGAGCGGTTCGTCGCCTCTGTGGCGTCGTTCCTGGAGGATCAGGGCTGATGCGCGACGACGCCCTGACGATCGCACGGTGGCTCTCCGACCGTGCACGCGGCACGCCCGACCGGGTCGCGATCCGGTTCCTCGGCGCAGAGCTGAGCTACGCCGCGCTGCAGCGTCGTGCGAGCCGGCTCGCCATGGGACTGGCCGAGCGCGGGCTGCGGCGGGGCGACCGGCTCGCGACGCTCACCGGCACCTCGCCCGACCACGTGGCGACGTTCTTCGCCTGTGCGCGGCTCGGTGTGATCCTCCAGCCGGTCTCGTGGCGTCTCGCCCCTCCCGAGATCGCGTACCAGCTCGAGGACGCCCGACCCAGCCTGCTGCTCGCGTCCGAGGCGCACGAGGACCTCGCCCGCAGCGCGGCCGGATCGGTGGAGGTCGCCGGGATCGGCGACCCGACGCTCGAGGCCGACGGCGAGCCCGAGGCCGACGGCCCGCGGGACGAGGACCCGTTGCTGCTCGTCTACACCTCCGGCACGACCGGCAAGCCGAAGGGCGCGCTCCTCACGCACGCGAACTGCTTCTGGACGAACCTCTCGTTCGACCGCACCGCCGGGCTGCGCGACGACGACGTCGTGCTCCAGGTGCTGCCGCAGTTCCACGTCGGCGGCTGGAACGTCCAGCCCTTGCTCGCGTGGTGGAAGGGCGCGACGGTGGTGCTCCAGCCGTCGTTCGACCCGGCGCGCGCGCTCGAGTTGATCGCCGAGGAGCGGGTGACGACGATGATGGGCGTCCCGGCGACGTACCTCTTCCTCTCGGAGGAGCCCGGCTTCGCCGACGCCGATCTCTCCAGTCTGCGCCTCGTCGTCGTCGGCGGAGCGCCCATGCCCGCGTCGCTGCTCGAGACCTGGCAGGACCGGGGCGTGGAGATCGTGCAGGGCTACGGGCTCACCGAGGCGGCGCCGAACGTCCTCTGCCTGCCGCCCGAGGAGGCGCGGCGCAAGCTCGGCTTCGCCGGCAAGCCCTACCCCCACGTCGACGTCGCGCTGCGTGACCCCGACACGGGCCGGCCACTGGAGGCGCGCGGCGTCGGCGAGCTGCTCGTGAGGGGGCCGAACGTGTTCAAGGGCTACTGGGGCGACCCGTCGGCGACGGAGACCGCGTTCGTGGACGGCTGGCTCAGGACGAAGGATCTCGCGGAGCGGGACGACGAGGGCTTCTACCGGATCGTCGGGCGGCTCGAGGAGCTGGTGATCTCGGGGGGCGAGAACGTCTACCCCGCAGAGGTCGAGGACGCCCTGCACGCCCATCCCGACGTGGTCGAGGCGGCCGTCGTCGGCGTTCCGGACGGGCGCTGGGGCGAGGTGTGCGCTGCGTTCGTCGTCCTGCGCGAAGGGGCGGTGAGCGGCGAGGGCGAGCTCCGCGACCATTGCCGGGCACGACTCGCGCGATTCAAGGTTCCGCGCACGGTGACCGTCGTCGACGAGCTTCCGCGCTCGTCGCTGGGCAAGGTGCTGAAGGACCAGCTCCGCGCGAGCGCGGCCGGGGCGGCCCGGTGAGCGACATGCTGACCGGCGTCGGAGGACGGCCGCTCTCGAAGCGGGGCGAGCGCACCCGCCGGCGGCTCCTCGAGGCTGCGGAGGCGGTCTTCGCCGAGCTTGGCTACCACGACGCGTCGATCGTCAAGATCACCGAGGCGGCGGGTGTCGGCCAGGGGACGTTCTACCTCTACTTCACGGGCAAGAAGGAGATCTTCGACGAGCTCGTCCTCGACCTCAACCATCGCGTCCGTCAGGCGATGACCGAGGCCTCCTCGAAGGGGAAGACGCGTGCCGAGACCGAGCGGCTGGGGTTCGCGGCCTTCTTCCGCTTCACCGCCGAGCACCCTGCGCTGTACCGGATCATCCGCCAGGCGGAGTTCGTCTCGCCGGAGATCCTCCACCTCCACTACGAGCGGCTGACGAGCGGCTACGTCGCCGGGCTGCGGCAGGCGATGGAGGCCGGCGAGATCGCCGAGGGCGACCCGGAGCTCCTCGCGTGGGCGCTGATGGGGATCGGTGAGCTCGTCGGCATGCGCTGGATCCTCTGGAACGGCCGGGAAGAGCTGCCCTCCGAGGTGCTCGACGAGCTCGGCCGCATCATCACCCGCGCGATCGGCTCCCGGGACGGGAGCGCATGAGCCGCGTAGGGCTTCTCGCGACAGCCCATTACCTCCCCGAGCGCTGGCTGACCGCGGCGGAGGTCGGCGCCGCGAGCGACATCCCGGAGGACGTGATCGTCGCGAAGTTCGGCCTGCGCGGGAAGCACGTCGCAGCCGAGGACGAGCACGCGAGCGACCTGGCGGTCGCGGCCGCGACCCGGCTGCTCGACGAGCAGCGGCTCGACCCGGCCTCGATCGGCGCCGTCGTCTACTACGGCTCGACGTGGAAGGACTACCCGGTCTGGCAGGCCGCGCCGTGGATCGCGCACCGGCTCGGCTGTGAGCGCGCGTATGCGATCGAGTACGACAACGTCTCGATGGGGACGCCGGTCGCGTTGCGGCTCGCGAAGGCCTACCTCACCGCCGAGCCGGACCTCGGCAGCGTCCTCGTCGTCGCCGCGTCGCGCGAGTCGTACCTCCTCGACTACGCCAACGAGCGTTCGCGGTTCATGTTCAACTTCGGCGACGGCGCGGTCGCGGGCCTCCTGACGGTGGACGCCGGGCGGAATCTCCTGCTCGGCTCGCACGCGATCACGAACGGCTCGTTCGCGCTCCAGGTGAAGGTCCCGGCAGGCGGCAGCGTCGAGCCGGCGTCGCATGCGACCGTCGACGGACGTCGTCATTTTCTCGACGTCGCCGACCCTGCCTCGATGAAGAACGGGCTCGACGACGTGTCGCTGGCGAACTTCGTCGCCGCGGCGCAGGGCGCGCTCGAACGCAGCGGCGCGTCGCTGGCGGACGTCTCGTATCTCTGCGGGATCCACATGAAGCGCTCGATGCACGAGGAGATCGCCGCGTCCCTCGGCGTGCCGCTCGACCGCGCCGCGTACCTCGACGACACGGGGCACATGAGCGGCGTCGACCCGCTGCTCGCGCTCGACCGGGCCGTGCGCGCGGGGGACGTGCGCGACGGCGACCTCGTCCTGCTCCTCGCCGCCGGTACCGGCTACACGTGGGCGGCCAGCGTCGTACGCTGGGGACCGGCATGAGCGCATTCACGGAGCTGATCGGGCAGGAGCTCGGCCCGACGGACTGGCTCGAGGTAGACCAGGCCCGCATCGACGAATTCGCCCGCGCGACCAACGACCCGCAGTGGATCCACACGGACCCGGTGCGGGCGGCGGAGGGGCCGTTCGGCACGACGATCGCGCACGGGTACCTCACGCTCTCGCTCTGCGTCCCTTTGATGTCGAGCACGCTTCGGCTGACCGGCTATCGAATGGGGATCAACTACGGTGTCAACCGGGTGCGGTTCCCTGCGCCGCTGCCCTCCGGTTCGCGCATCCGCGGGCGGTTCACCGTGCAGTCGGTCGACGAGGTCGAGGGAGGCGAGCAGGGCGTCGTGCTCGCGACGATCGAGCGCGAGGGCAGCGACAAGCCCGTATGCGTCGCAGAGCTCGTCACGCGGATGATGCGGTGACGCGCTTCGAAGGCAAGACGGCGCTCGTCACCGGCGGCGCGAAGGGGATCGGCGCCGCGACGGCGGAGCGGCTCGCCTCCGAGGGCGCCCATGTCGTCGTCGCCGACTTCGACGAGGCCGCGGCGACGGAGACCGCCGAACGGATCGGCGGGCGCGCGGTTCGCTGCGACGTGACCTCGCGCGACGACGTCGAGGCCGCGGTCGCCGCGGCTGCCGAGACGGGCCGACTCGACGTCCTCGTCACCTGCGCGGGGATCATCCGCGACAACCTCCTCCACAAGATGAGCGACGACGATTGGGAGGCGGTGATCACGACGCACCTCCGCGGGTCGTTTCTCGCGGCGCGGGCCGCGCAGGCGCACATGGTCGAGCAAGGGAGCGGGGCGATGGTGCTCGTCTCCTCCGTCTCGGCGCTCGGCAACCGGGGCCAGGCGAACTACTCCGCGGCGAAGGCCGGGATCCAGGGCCTCACGAAGACCCTCGCGCTCGAGCTCGGCCGCTTCGGGGTCCGCGCGAACTGCGTCGCCCCGGGCTTCATCGTGACGGCGATGACGGCACAGACGGCGGAGCGCATCGGCGTCTCGTTCGAGGACTTCCAGGCGGCGGGCGCCGCGCAGACGCCGCTCGGGCGCGTGGGCCAGCCCGAGGATGTCGCCGGGGTCATCGCCTTCCTCTGCTCGGACGATGCGGCGTACGTCAGCGGACAGGTGATCTACGTCCGCGGCGGACCCTGAGCGGGTGGGCGAGGCCGCGCTCGTCACCGGGGCGGCGAGCGGGATCGGCCGTGCGGTCGCCGAGCGCCTCGTCGAGGACGGCTGGAACGTCCTCGCGGTCGATCTGGAGCCCGACCCGGACGGGCCGGGCGAGCCGCTGGCGGCGGATCTCACGACGCGCGAGGGCAACCGCGAGGCGGTGGACGCCGCGCGTCGGCGGTTCGGGCGCCTGGATGCGATCGTCCCCAACGCGGGCTTCCAGCACGTCGCGCCGATCGAGTCCTTCGACGAGGATCGGTGGGACGCGCTTCTCGCGCTCCTGCTGACGAGCCCGTTCCTCCTGGCCCGCTACGCGTGGCCCGCGCTCCGCGCCTCGGGGAACGGCCGGCTCGTGGTCGTCGCCTCGGTCCACGGGCTGGTCGCGTCGCCGTTCAAGGCCGGGTACGTCGCGGCCAAGCACGGCGTGCTCGGCCTCGTGAAGACGCTCGCGCTCGAGGGTGCCGGAGACGGGATTCGCGCGAGCGCGGTGTGCCCCGGCTACGTCCGCACGCCGCTCGTCGAACGGCAGATCGCCGACCAGGCGCGCGCGCACGGGGTCCCGGCGGAGCGCGTGCTCGAGGACGTGCTCCTCGCACCGCAGGCGCTGAAGCGGCTGCTCGAGCCGGCCGAGGTCGCGGAGGCCGTCGCCTGGCTGCTCGGCCCGGCCGGCACGTCGTTCACCGGCGCACCGCTCGTCCTCGACGGAGGGTGGACCGCCCGCTAGCGGACGCGTCCCCTGAGGACTGCGAGCCGGCCCCACCCTCCTTGCCGTCGGTCGAGGCGGAACCGGCTCACCCAAGACTGTTCGACCGACCACCGACCTGCAACCCCTCCCACTTGGGGGATGCCGACGGCGGCCGCCCCGGCGTCCAAGGGTCCCGTGGATACGCTCCGTGACCGTGGACGACGTCAGCTCCGCCACGGGCCCGCAGCCGCCGGCCGAGCACGCTCCGCGCGTCGGTCTGATCTTCGCGGCGCTGATGCTCGTCCTGCTGCTCGCGTCGCTCGACCAGACGATCGTCTCGACGGCGCTGCCGACGATCGTCGGCGACCTCGGCGGCATCGAGCACCTGTCGTGGGTCGTGACGAGCTACCTGCTCGCGTCGACCGTGGTCGGCCCGCTGTACGGGAAGCTCGGCGATCTCTACGGCCGGAAGATCGTCTTGCAGACGGCGATCGTGATCTTCCTCGTCGGCTCGGCGCTCTGCGGCCTGAGCCAGAACATGTTCCAGCTGATCGTCTTCCGCGCCCTCCAGGGGCTCGGCGGCGGTGGTCTGATCGTCGTGACGATCGCGGCGATCGCGGACGTCGTCTCGCCGCGCGAGCGCGGCCGCTACCAGGGGTACTTCGGCGGTGTCTTCGGTGTGTCGACGGTGGTCGGGCCCCTGCTCGGCGGCTTCTTCGTCGACAACCTCTCGTGGCGCTGGATCTTCTACGTCAACCTGCCGATCGGCCTCGTCGCGCTCGTGGTGATCGCGTCGGCCTTCCACGCGCCGGTGCAGCGCGTGCGGCATGCGGTGGACTACCTCGGCGCCGCGCTTCTCGCAGCCGGGCTCTCGGGGATCGTCCTCTACACCAGCCTCGGCGGCACGACGTGGGACTGGGACGCGCCGCAGATGGTCGCGCTGATCCTGGGCGGAGCGCTCTGCCTCGCGGGGTTCGTCGTCGTCGAGGGTAGGGCGAAGGAGCCGATCCTGCCGCTCGAGCTGTTCCGCAACCGCGTCTTCACGGTCTCGAGCGTGATCGGCTTCATCGTCGGCGTCGCGCTGTTCGGCGCGGTGACGTACCTGCCGATCTACCTCCAGAACGTGAAGGGGCACAGCGCGACCGAGGCGGGCCTGCTGATGACCCCGATGATGGCGGGCGTCCTCATCACGTCGATCACGAGCGGACAGCTGATCTCGCGGAAGGGCCGGTATCGGCCGTTCCCGATCATCGGCACGGCCGTGATGACGGTGGGGCTCGTCCTGCTCTCCCGGCTCGAGGTCGGCACGTCGACGGTGCTCGCGGGGCTGTACATGCTCGTGATGGGCCTCGGGATCGGGATGGTGATGCAGGTCCTCGTGCTCGTCGCGCAAAACGCAGTCGACTACCGCAACCTCGGTGTCGCAACGTCGGGCTCGACGCTCTTCCGGCAGGTCGGCGGCTCGATCGGCGTGGCGATGTTCGGCGCGATCTTCGCGAACCAGCTCGCCGCGAACCTCGCCGAGAAGATCCCGCCCGGCGCCCAGCTGCCGGCCGCCGTCGACCCCGCGGCGATCAAGCATCTGCCCGCCGAGCTCCACGACCTCTACGTCCAGGCGCTGACCGACTCGTTGCAGCCGGTGTTCCTCACCGCCGCGGCCATCGCCGTGTTCGCGTTCGTCCTCACGTGGTTCCTTCGCGAGGTGCCGCTGCGCACGAGCTCGCGGGCGCCCGACATCGGAGAAGGCCTCCAACCGGCGCACGACGACGACAGGGTTCGTGAGGTCGAGCGTGCGCTGTCGCTCCTGGCAGGTCGGGAGGAGCGCTGGGGGATGTACGAGCGGCTGTCCACGCGCGCACGGGTCGACCTTCCGCCGCCGGAGCTCTGGTTGCTCTCACGGCTCGGAGAACGAGTGCCGCTGACCCGCGCCGCCCTCGCCGAGCAGCTCGGAATCGACGTACGGCTTCTCGACGGTCCGCTCGACGCCCTGTGCCGGGACGGGTATGCCGGGCCGGAGGACGGCTCGATCGTCCTGACGGCAACCGGTACAGAGGGCTACGAGCGGATCCTCGAAGCGCGCCGCTCCGGCCTGAGGGAGCTTCTCGACGGGCTCGAGCCCGCCGACCATCCCGAGCTCCAGCAGCTCGTCGACCGGCTCGGCCGGGACCTCGTGCGCGAGATGCCCGCCCCCGCCTGACGCCGCTCGTCCGGCGGGTTGACCCGCCGCGGAGAACGGCGCATCCTGGTTGGCGGTCCCAACCGAGGAGGCGAAGGTGTTCGCACGAATCGCGACGTTCGAGGGCGGCAACGCCGACGAGCTACGGCGCATGGGCGAGGAGCGCATGGCCGACGGCGACTCCGGGATGCCGGAAGGGGTGTCGCGCGCAATGGTGCTCCAGGGCGACAAGCGCCTGTTCGTGACGTTCTTCGACAGCCGCGAGGCGATGCAGGCGGCTGAGCAGCGGTTCGAGGAGATGGGCAACGAGATCCCGGAGGACGTCCGCGGCCGGCGCGTCGCGGTCGACACCTACGAGGTCGTCATGGACGGCGCGGCCTGACGTCGCTCGCCCGCGCCCATGCGACCGCAGGCGCGGCTAAGACCCTCCGGGTCAGCCGGACGACGAGACCGTCTCGGACTCCGGCTGACCCGCGTCGGCGTCGCTGAGCGGCACGACCGAGACGAACGTTCCCGGCCGCGACGAAGAAGAGCTTGTGGACGACCTGGCCGCCGACGAGCCCGGGGGAAGGTGGCGCCCGGGATGATCGCCGCCAGCATCACGAGCATCACGAGGGTGCCGAGGCTCGCGGGGAGGACGTCGTTCCCGGCCACCGCGACGGCGTACGCGGTGATGATCGGCAGCGCCTCGATCCCGGCGCGTGGGTAGGCGGCCCGCAGGATCGCCAGCCAGGCGATGGCCGACAGGAACGTGTCGAGCGTCTGCAGGCCGAGCCCCATGAGGACGTCCTCCGGGTCGACCGCCGTGAGGGCGTCCCAGAGCGAGGCGAACCAGCCCTCGACGTCGATGCCGAAGAGGTGCAGGACGAGCGCGGCGAGCGCGACCGCGCAGAGCCAGCCGACGACGAGGGCGATGCGGCGGAGGGGCCCCCGGGGTCGGCTCGGCCGCCCCCGCCTCGAGGGCTGTCTCGCCGTGGCTCACGGTCGGCTTCAGGCGTCGACCCAGAGCCGGAAGCCGCCGAGGAACGCATCCTCGTTGGCGCCGAGCCGGCAGATCGCCGGGAGCTCGCCGATGCGCTTCGCGTTGCCGCCGCCGAGCACGACGTACTCCGGATCGAGCGCGGCAACGAGCCGGTCGATCGTCTCCAGGACGGCCTTCCGCCAGCGCTTCTCGCCGAGGCGGTCGCGTCCCCGCTGGCCGACGTAGTCCTCGAACGTCGCCTTTCGGAACGGGAGGTGGCCGAGCTCCATCGGCTCGAGGACGCCGTCGACGATCATCGTCGAGCCGAGCCCGGTTCCGAGCCCGAGGAAGAGCATCCGGCCACCCGTGTAGCCGCCGAACGCCTGCATCGCGGCGTCGTTGACGACCTTCGTCGGCTTGCCGAACGCGGCCTCGTAGTCGAAGGCGGCCCAGCCCTTACCGAGGTTCACCGGCTCGTGCGCGACGCGCCCGCCGACGACGGGAGCCGGAATCCCGACGGACACGACGGCGTAGTCCAGCTCGAGGGCGTGCTCGAGCACGCCCTCGACCATCTGCGCGGCGGTCAGCTTCTTTCCGGACACGAACCGCCGCCGTTCGCTCCCGCCGTTCACGAGGAGCTTCACGTGCGACCCGCCCACGTCCACGGCCAGGACCGCAGGCGCCTTCGGCTCGAAGGGAACGGAGCTTCCCGCGGTCACGCGGCCTCGTCCTCCAGCATCCGACCGCCCCCGATCACCCAGCGCTCCTGGATCTCCTCGAGCGAGCGATCCTTCGTCTCCGGCACGAGACGCCACACGATCGGGCCCATCGAGAACGTAGACGACGCAATGAGGACGACGAGGGCCAGCACGGTCACGATGCCGCCGACCGTCGTCGACGCCGCCCCTTCGGGCTGGTTCTCGAGTGCGGCGAACGACCCGCCGACCGCGGCGAGGCTCACGGTCGTCCCGACGAGGCCGGTGAGCAGGAGGGGCACCGACCGAATCGGTCGACCCACGCGACCGCCATGATCGTCGCGAGCACGCTGACCGCTCCGCCGCGCCTGCACCGGCGGATCATTCCACGGTTGCCGGCCGCCGACTAATGGTCCGGGTCGTCGTCAGGAGACCCGACTAGGCGGCCGTCAGGTCGTCGTCCGGGTCGGACGCCGCGAGCAGCTCGGCCGCGCGCTCTGCGTCCTCCGCCGAGACGACGACGTCGAACAGCCCGCCGATGCCGCCGACCGGGCCGATCCCCATGCCTCCCGCCGCGTCACCGGATCGCTGCCACATCGCGTCGATCCCCTCGGTGCGCAGGAGCCCGACCGCAAGGTCGGCCTCCGGCTCGCTCTCGACGGTTGCGACGCGGACGAAGTCGGACACGACGGCGAGCATACGAGGTTCGCGCGCGTGCGGCCGATCCGGCCGGCGTCTCCAGGGTCGCTCGATCTGTTTAGGGTTCTCGCGCGATGCACGAGTCCGACGCCGCCAGTCGTGTCGCTCCGGCGCACGTCCCGCCGGCTACGGCGTTCGGCGAGACAGCGGGGCCGCACGCGCTCCAGATCCTGATGACGGAGCACTGGAGCCTCCTCTCTTCGCGCAGCCTCGGCTACACGGAGGCGATGAGCCGCGCATCGATCTTCGTCGCGGCTCTCACCGGCTCCGTCGTCGCTCTCGCGCTCGTCGGGCAGGCGACGGACTTCGGCGACGGCTTCGTCGCGTTCGCCCTCGTGCTGCTCCCGGTCGTCTTCTTCCTCGGGCTCGTCACGATCGCACGCCTCGGTCAGATCAATGTCGAGGACGCGACCTGGGTGCGCGGTATGAACCGGATCCGCAATGCCTACCTCGACCTTGCCCCCGAGCTCGAGCGGTACTTCGTGACCAGCAAGCACGACGACGACGAGGGCGTGCTGGTCTCGAGCCTGGCCACCCGCCGGGTGGTGCCGCAGATTCAGGGCTTCATCGCGATTCCAGGCGTCATCGCCGTTCTCGACGCCGTCGTGGCGGGCGCGATCGCCGCGATCGCGGCCCTCGGTCTCGGGGCTGGCACGGCGCTTGCCGTGGTTTCCGGCGTGCTCGTGTTCGTCGTCGTCCTCACCGGGTTCGCGGCGTTCGCCGTCTGGGCCGTGACGCAGTTTCGGGGCACGCTCGAGATCCGGTTCCCGACACCGCCGGACCGGCCACCAGGCAGCTGAGCGCCGCATCGGGCCGCCGAGCACAGTCGGACCGCTCGACAACAGAACCTGTACCGGGTCTTAACGTGCCTGCCACGACAACACCGGCACCCTCGACGTGCCGGGCGGGGTGCTGTCGGCCTTCCCCCGTCCGCGGCCCCCGCCCGCGCTTCGCGCGACGCGATTCCTTACCATCCGAGGGTCATGCCGATCGTCGCCGGCGTCCGCATTCCCCGCGAGCAGACCCTGAATCTCGGTGCGTTGCTGGCGCGGGCAGGGTTCGATCGTACGTCGCGGATCCTGCTCGACGCCGTCACCGTGGGCCAGGAATTCATCGCCGTTGCGGCGGACGACCGGGAGGCGATCCTCGCGGTGCTCGACCACGCGACGACCGACGAGCTCGTCGAGCTGCGCACATCGCTCTTCGCAGAGCTCAACTGGCGGCGAGGGCTGATCGGCGGAGCGCCTTCCCAGCCGTCGCCCTTCGCCAACCACGGATAGCTACCAGGGCTTCGTCGCGAAGTGCCGTGATCCGATCGGCCAGGTCGGTCTGGTCGATCGGGCGGCGCCCGATCCGTTGCCGCTGCCGACAATCGGGGTATGAGAATGAGACTGAGGATGTGGCGTCGGATGCGTTCTCCGGCCGCGCGCCAGGGCCGGAAGGCACACGCTGCCTGGCTCGCGTCGCAGCAGGCGAAGCTGGCTTCCGCGAAGAAGTAGCGTCGGCCCGCGGGCTGCTCAAGCCCGATAGAAGCGGGCAAACCCCACATGACCGCGGGGTTTCCAGGGCTTCGAGTGTGTGCCGCCTCAGTGTCCATACGGGATTGGGACACACCCTGCGAATGGTCGATTCGTCGAGTCGAGCTGCGCGCTGGGGTGTGCGCGGCGCGGTCGTCATTCGCGGAAGGTTGGACTTCTACGTCCGATCTCTGAGAGACTCTCGAGCCTGTGGCAATTGTCGGCGTCGCAGCGGGGCGCCGGCCAGCTTGGGGGAGGTACTAGATGGGCAACATCCGTTTCCTCGCACTCGCGGTGTCTGTTGTCGCCGTGTTGAGCTTTGGCGCTACCGGCGCGCTCGCCGGCGAGATCAAGGGCCCGCCCTACAAGGGTCCACCCGTGTCGGGCGGCATCGGTACGCCCGAGAACACCACCGCTGCCGTGACGAATGGGCACGCGTCGTTGTGCGCGTTCAGCGGTCTCAACGATCATGACGCGGACCTCGGGCAGAACGACAGGCAGACGCAGACCCCGAAGGACGCGGCACCTGGATCCGCGGCCCATGGTTGGACGATCACGATTCCCGGCGTCGGGGAAGTCACCATCTCCTGCAACAAGAACGGCCCGGTCGGTTAGAGCGAATCGCGGTCAGGGAAACAGAAGCACGACGGGAAGGCTCGCCACACAGGCGGGCCTTCCCGCTCTTTGGGTGTGCGACACGGGCGGACGACCAGTCGTCCGGTATTTCGACAACGCGATTGTGGGAAATCGCCGATGGGGCGTCCCCTTCAGATCGGCCTGCCTTGTCGTCGGGTCACCGTTGATCGCTGGCATGCCTCGCCCGAGGGAAAATCCGGTTCTCGCTTGACATTTAGGTAGTTGCCGTTGCATATACCCCCGTCAGGCGAGGTGCGGCTCGTGGCCGTGTCTCGCGAAGGGGAGAACCACGAAGGGGAGAACCTATGAGTTCGAACTGGAAGGTCGTGGTCGCGCTCGCCGCGGTTTCAGCGTTTGCCGTCTGTGCAATGGCGGCGTCCGCGGGAACGCAGGCGACTGCGAGAACTGCCGCGACGAGTCTCGTGCCTCGCTCGAGCTCTGGCGGCCCGCAGACGGGCAACTTCACGCCGTCGGGTTCTGGCGACGTCACGGACGAGGAGTTCCTGGGCGAGCCAGAGAGCGACGAGGGCGATGAGGGACCGGAGGCGTTCGACGGTCAGCTTCCGGGTGGCATCAGCCTTTCCCACGGGAGTGGCAAGGGCGCCACGACCAGCAGCACTACGAAGGCGAAGTCAAGCCCGGAGGTACAGACGGAGTTCGAGGGCTTGAACCTCTTCCAGCAACGCTACGCGCGCGGCGGGAACCAGTTTACGGTCGAGCCCCCCGACCAGGCGCTCTGCGTCGGCAACGGCTATGTGGTCGAGGCTGTCAACGACGTGATCAACGTCTTCGACCAGTCGGGCAAGTCCGTGCTTCCCGACAACACCGCCACGAACATCGTGTCCGGCTTCCCGACCGACGTGAACCATGCGGTCGACCTCAACTCTTTCTACGGGTACGCGCCCGCGGTCAACCGGGCGACGGGCATCCGCGGACAGTCCTTGACCGACCCGACGTGTCTCTACGACGCGGCCACACAGCGGTTCTTCATGGTCGTGCTCACGCTCGAAGTGGTCCCGACGACCGGAGCGTTCACCCACGTCAACCACCTCGACATCGCGGTCTCCCAGACTGCGAATCCGACAGGTGCCTGGAACATCTACAAGATCGATGTCACCAACGATGGAACGAACACGGGTGGAGTGAACCCCGGTCCGTACCTCGGTGACTACCCGCATATCGGTGCCGACGCGAACGGCTTCTACATCACCACGAATGCGTACCCGTGGTGCTGCAACGGATTCAGCGGGTCGCAGATCTACGCCTTGTCGAAGGCGCAGCTCGCGGCCGGCGCAGCCAACGTGGCGGTCGTGCATCTCGACACCTCAGGCATGGTCGATGCGCCGAGCGACGCCGGCGCGACGCAGCCAGGGTTCACGGTCTGGCCAGCGCAGTCGCCCGGAAACGGCTCCTTCGAGACGGCGAACGGCGGCACCGAGTACTTCATGAGCTCGAACGCCGCCGACGAGGCCACGCACCCAGTGGCCGGCACGGGCGGCGACTACGAGTCCGACCAGATCGTCGTGTGGACGCTGGCGAACACGTCGTCGCTGAACACGGCGACTCCGAATCTCAGCCTCACCAACCGGATCGTGTCGGTGAACGACTACGCGATCCCGCCCAAGCAGCACCAGCCTGGTTCGGGGAACGCTCCGAGCGAGGCGGTGCCGCAGGGCCACTGCATCAACGACATCGCCACGGCGACGATTGCAGGCGTCGGGTGCTGGAGGCTCGTGTTCGCGACCGAGCCGGCGCACAACGAGGTCGTCTCCACCCCTGACTCGAACGACACCCGCATGCAGCAGGTGACGTTCGCGAACGGGAAGCTGTGGGGAGCGCTCGACAGCGCGGTGACCGTCGGCGGGGCGAACCGCGCCGGTATCGCGTATTACGTGATCAACCCCGCGTCCGGCAAGGTCGACTTGCAGGGTCTGATGGGTGTTGCCGGGAACGACCTCACGTACCCGGCGATCGGTGTCACCCCGAGCGGACGAGGCGTGATGGCCTTCACGCTCACGGGCGACACGACAAACCCCAGCGCCGCCTATGCGCCGATTGACGCCAAGGTCGGAGCCGGGGCATGGTCGTTCGCCGGCCCTGGTGGTCAGGGGGCGGCCGTGGACGACGGCTTCACGAGCTACAAGTCCCAGGTCGGCAACCCGCCGCGCACCCGCTGGGGTGACTACGGCGCAGCAGCCGTCGACGGGAACTCGATCTGGATCGCAAGCGAGTACATCGCCAAGGCATGCGACTACGCGACGTGGGGCGGCAGGTTCTTCGGTGCCGCCACGGGCGACAACAAGCTAGGCACATGCGCTCCGTCGCCCGGTGCGGCAGGGCCGCGTGCTGCGCTTGGCAACTGGTCGACGCACATCGCGAAGCTCAACCCGTAAGACCGAGAGAGCTCGATCCATTCGGAGAGGGCCGGCCAGCGCGTCGGCCCTCTCCATCGGGCTAGACTCTTGTTGTGAAGCTGGTCGCGACGTTGCTGGTCGCGGCGTTAACTGGCGTCGCGAGCGCGCAAGCCACGGGCTACCGCAGCGGGCTACGCGGAACGGTGACCCGCGGCCCCACAACGCCGGTGTGCGTTGCCGAACAGCCCTGTAGCGGCCCCGCAAGCCAGATGACGTTGTTGTTCTGGCGAGGTGGCCGAGTCGTGGCCCGAACGACAACCGACCTTTCCGGCAGATACCGGATCGCACTCGCGCCGGCCAGCTACCGAGTCTCACGCACGCGCACGACGAGCATCGGCCGAGGCCTCGAGCCCGTCCTCGTGAAAGTCTTCCCGGGACGCTTCACGACGGTCGACTTCTCGTTCGACACCGGCATCCGTTAGCGCAAACCGAGGTGCCAATCGTCAGCGGTGCGCCCCGAGGTGTGCACCGGGGTGTGCACGCGACGCGCAACGGCGTGCCTTCCTGGCACGCATGCACGCCGCACCGAATGGAGCGCAAGTCCACTCGATAAGCCAAAACCCCGCATCTCTACGGGGTTTGCGAGGCTTCCAGAATGTACCGGCCTAAGGCCCATACGGGATTCGAACCCGTGCCGCCGCCGTGAGAGGGCGGTGTCCTAGGCCACTAGACGAATGGGCCGTGGCGACGACGGAGTGTAGCGAAGCGCCCCGGGCGCCCCGGAGCGCGCGGTCAGACGGTCGGCGAGGGGCTCGGAGCGAGCGAGGGGTCGGCGTCGCGGGCGTCGATCCGCTCCTCGAGGCGCCGACGGATCTCCTCGCCGGTCGCCAGCAAATCGTACCGCGCGCGCCGCGGCGGGAGCTTCACGACGCGGACGGAGTCGTCGCGATCGCCGTGGCACCGCGCATAGGCCGCCGCCTCGTCGAGGGGCCGGAGACGGTCGATCTTCCGGCGGAACGGCACAAACGCTCTCTATCAGCCATGGTGCGGCGTGGGAACCCGGCCCGGCCGGCCCAACCCGCACTTTGCGCAGGAATCATGCCTGTCTCTCAGTACCACGGCTTGCACGACCATGGGCTCCAGTCGCGGCCCGATCGAACGAAGTAGCGGTACGCCGCACGGGCCTGCTCGAGCGCGCTCTGGCCGTGGCCGAAGAGGCGCCGTTCGGCGACGCCCATCTGGAACATCCCGAGGTACTGGCCGTTCTGCGCCGTCGTCCGGTACCCGGACTCGCACCGGGCGACGCGAAGCGCCTGGCCGCAGTAGTCGCGGAAGACGTAACAGATCGCCTTCACCGGCGAGTTCCGCAGCTTGGTGATCCTGTGCTGCTTCACGGCGGCCAGCCGTCGCTCGCGCTGCGCGCGCGCCTTCGCCATGTCGGCGCGGGATGCCGCGATCGCGTGGCGTGCTGCTGTCAGCCGGAGCTTCGCCTCCTTGCGGAAACGGGGGTCCCGGAGCATCCAACGGTGGTGCTCGAAGAAGCGAATGACGGTCGTGTCCTTCTGCATCGTGCCGAGATGGTGCGCGAGCTGGGCGGGCGCGCCGGCGGACGAGGAGGCGCTTGCTACCACGGGGGTCGCGCACAGAATGGCGGCGCACAGGCCGACGACAACGGCTTTCAGGACGTACCTCCGCAGTGGGGGACAGGCTCACGGCGCGCGCCGCAGTCGGGCTCTCGAGGAGAGGGCCCGGCGCTGCCGTTCGTGTCTTTGGTCGCAAGCGAGCCTACCGACGAGGCACAAGCGTTAGCTCGGTTGCTTACGAAACCTTCAAAGAGGCCGTCACGATCGTTGCCGACGAGCGCAACGTCCCCGGGGCCGCCCCGACGACGAGACGCCCCTTGCGGGGCGCCTCCGAGGCTGCGGGACAGGGACTCGAACCCCAACTTCCGGAGCCAGAATCCGGCGTCCTACCATTAGACGATCCCGCAGGGCTCGGCCCGATTGTAGCCACCTCGCTGGCGGGCTTCAGATGTCGAGCCGGTACTCGGGAACGAGTCGCTTCTCGTCCGCGGTGTCGATGTGCGCGATCACCTCGACGTGCGGCTCGAGGCCGGAGCCGCGGAGCTTCGCCTTCAACAGCCCGTCGACCTGGAAGAGGCCCGAGGAGTTGTTCATCAGGATCTCGATACGGACGGGCTTCGTCTCGCCGTCGCCGATCACGACCGCGTCGATCGCCGCGGCGGAGAGAGAGTGCATCGAGACCTGGCCCTTCTCGAACGGGATGCGCGAGCGCCCCTTGGCCATGTCGAGCGCGTCGGCCACGCGGAGGATTCCGGCCTCGAGCGAGAGCGGCTCCCCGTCGGCACGATGGCTCGTGATCGCCTGGAGCACCTCCGACACGATCACCGTGCGGTCGGGCTCCTCGTAGATGCCGTCGAGCAGCTCGTGCAGCTTCGGCTCGGCGAGGAAGATGCTCCAGTCCTCGTGCCCGCGCCGGTGGACGGACATGCCGACGCAGTGGGTCAGCGCCGCGAGCACCACGACGATCTCGGCGTCGTCTGTCCGCAGCCCGTAGTCGCGGACGACCGAGGGCTCGATTCGGTGCTTCGTCAGCTCGCGCAGGAGCTTGAGCCCGATGTTCGCGACGATCTGGATGTGGACCCACGAGTGGTCGTTGATTGCGAGCCTGACGGCCGCGTTGACGTTGGCGACGTGCCACCACGCCTTCAGCTGTCGGTCGGCGTTGGCCCGCTCGAGGACCCTCCGGAGGTCGCGGTTGCCGCGCTCGGGCAGCCGGATCCGCATGTGCTCGACGGCCTCGGCGGGCGTGAGCCGCGCCTCCCTGACCGCGTCCGCCGACGGGGGCTCTGCGATTCGGCGCTCGCTCTCCGGGTCGAGGCTCACGGCTCGGTCGCGACCGCCTCCGCCGGGGCGGCATGCGCGTCGCGCAACCGGAAGTACGTGAGCGCGAGGGCGATCGCGACGAACGGGGCGACGACCGCCTGAGCGATCGTGCCGCCTACGAAGATCTCGAGGAATCGGGGCAGGAACGCGAATACGGCCCGCAGGATCCCGCTCGCGATCGCGGAGAGCAGTCCCGTGATGAGGACGATCGCGAACACCGTCCAGCCGTGTCCGCGCACCAATTCGCGCGAACGGCCGAACGCGTCCAGCGCCCTTGTCCGCTCGATCACGATCACCGGGCCGATCACGGCCCAAATCGTGAGGAGGAACAGGCCGGGCACGATGAACAGCACGAGCCCGATCGCGATGGCGAGACCGGCCAGGAGGCCCGCGACGAGCAGCGGAAGGACGGCGGGCGAGACGCGGACGAAGACGTCGCGAAGCGACGAGTCGAACGAGCCGTCACGGGCGTCCTGCACCGCGTAGACGAACGCGCCCTGGAGCCACGTCGTGCCGATGATCGCCGCGGCGATGCCGAGGATCCCGAGCGTCGCGACCGCACCCGCGGAGTCGTTCGCGATCGCCTCGACGAGAAGGGCGTACGCGAGGTTCACGATCGCGAACACCACGAGTCCGAGGAGGAAGAAACGGCCGAAGAAGCGGGTGTAGAGCGTCCATGCCTCGTCGAGGACCGAGCCGATCGTCACAGTTCGATCCTATGCGACGTTCAGCCGCGAGAGCTCTCGGCGCACGTGAGTGATGGCCTTCCCGAGTCGTGCGCGGTTGGTCGCGTCGTTCAGCCAGCCGCTCGCGCCGGACGGGTGGGGGAGCGGGACCGCGATCGCGTCCCCGAGCAGGAAGCTCTTGCCGATCGCGTCGCCGAGCCGTAGGACGCCGAGGAGGTGTGCCGCCGGCGTCAACCCGACCGTGACGACGAGCTCCGGCTCGAGGAGCCGGAGCTCCTCGCGTCGCCACGACTCGCAGAGCGACTCCTCCGCGCGCGTCGCTCGGCGGTCTCCTCGTCCGGAGCTGCTGCGGCCGGGAAAGCAGCGCGTGACCGAGGCGCAGTAGAACGACGCGAAGAACGTCTCCTCATCGAGCTGCAGCCACCGCCGCAGCGTGCGTCCCGCACGTCCCTGCCAGGGAAGGCCGGTCTCGGCCTCGACCCGCCCCGGCGCCAGGCCGAAGAGGTATGCGCGCTGGCCCGAGTGTCCAGCGAACACCGGTGGGAGGACGATCGGGAAGCCCGCCTCGAGGCACCGTCGGCAGCGTGCGTTTCGGCGTTGGACCTTCGTCAGCTGGGTGGTCACCGTCGACCGGCTCATCGGCCGTAGGGTAGGCCGGTGTCCCTGCTCGAAGCCGTGCCGAATCTCTCCGAGGGCAGGGATCGCGCCACCGTCGACGCGATCGCGGCGACATTCGCCGCGCGAGGCGCGCGCGTCCTCGACGTCCACCTCGACCCCGATCACCACCGCTCCGTGGTCACCCTCGTCGGGGATGAGCAGGCGCTCGAGGACGGCCTGGTCGGCGGCATCGACGAGGCGCGACGGCGGATCGATCTCCGGCTCCATGCCGGCGCGCATCCGCGGGTGGGTGCGGCGGACGTCGTGCCCGTCGTGCCGTTGAACGCCGCCGACGTCCCGGCTGCCATCGCCGTCGCGCACGCCGTCGCGCGCCGCGTGGGTGACGAGCTCGGGCTCCCGGTCTTTCTCTACGGCGACGTCGGCGAGGGACGGCGGCCGGCGTTCTACCGGCGCGGGGGGCTCGAGGAGCTCGGCCGGCGCATCGCCGCAGCGGAGCTCGTGCCGGCGTACGGCCCCCCGAGTCTCGACTCTCGGTCCGGCGCCGTACTCGTCGGCGTGCGAGCCCCGCTCGTCGCGTTCAACCTCGAGCTCCAGGGGCCGCTCGAGGTAGCGCAGGCGGTCGCCCGGGCCGTGCGCGAGTCGTCCGGCGGCCTGCCAGGCGTACAGGCACTCGGTCTCGCGCTCGGTGACCGCGTGCAGGTCTCGACGAACCTCGTGGACGTCGGCGCGATCCCGCTCCATGTCGTCGTCGAGCGCGTCGTCGCGGAGGCTTCGATCCGTGGGGCGGGTGTGGGAGCGGGAGAGCTGGTCGGCCTGATCCCCGCGGTCTGCGTCCTCGAGGCGGCGCGCGCGGACGGGGTGCGAAGCCCAGCGGATCCGTCGGGGCTCCCGACCGTCGAGGCCCGCGCCTCCGCCGCTCGGAGCTTCCACCTCGAGCGACTCGACGCCGATCGAGTGCTCGAGTGGTCCCTCCAGGGCTGATCCGCCCGGCTCAGCGCCGCGACGCCTCGAGCCCGAGCGGACGGCGGTCACGAACTCGGCACGAACCCGGCACGCTCGTGTGCCGGAGCTCGGGCTAGCGTGACTCTAGGGACGCGGCTCCCCCATAGCGGGGGCGCGCACTCGTCGTCCTCCGGTTCTGCTGCACGCACGCCGCCGATGAGGCGCTGAAGCCGGCGGGACTAGACTCGCGCCGTGCCGGCCACGGTCGAGCTCACAGGTGACGATCTCACGATCGGAGACGTCTGGGACGTCGCGGTGAGGCGCCGCGACGTCTCGCTGGCCCCGCGCGGCCGCGAGCGGGCGACGGCCGCGCGCGCCTTCCTCGAGTCGCAGGTCGGAGACCACACGTACGGCGTCAACACAGGGTTCGGCCGGTTCGTCTCCGAGTCGATCCCACCCGAGCAGGCGGCCGAGCTCCAGCTCAGGTTGCTTCGCAGCCATGCCTGCGGCGTGGGCGAGCCGTATCCCGACGAGGTCGTCCGCGCCGCGATGCTCCTCCGTGCCAACACGCTCGCGAAGGGCTATTCGGGAGCGCGTGTCGAGACGATCGAGCTGCTCGTCTCGATGCTCGGTGCGGGGCTCGTGCCGCACGTGCCCTCGCGAGGCTCGGTCGGGGCCAGTGGCGACCTCGCACCGCTGGCGCATCTCGCGCTTCCGCTGGTCGGGGAGGGGGAGGCGACGATCGACGGCCGGACGCTGCCGGGGAACGAGGCGCTGCACACGGCAGGGCTCGAGCCCGTCGTGCTCGCTGCGAAGGAAGGACTGGCACTGATCAACGGCACCCAGTTCATGACGGCGATGGCGTCTCTCGCCCTCGTGCGAGCGGATCGGCTCGCTCGCACCGCGGACGTCGCGTGCGCGATGTCACTCGAGGCGCTTCAGGGGACGCCGACGAGCTTCCATCCGGCGATCCATGCGGCGCGCCCCCTTCCGGGACAGGAGCGGAGCGCAACGGCATTGCGCGCCCTGCTCGATGGCTCGGCGATCGTCGAGTCCCACCGCTGGTGCGACAAGGTGCAGGACGCCTACTCGCTGCGCTGCGCACCGCAGGTCCACGGCGCTAGCCGCGACCTGCTCGCGCACGTCGAGCGGACGGTCGCGGTCGAGCTCAACGCGGCGACCGACAATCCGCTCGTCCTCCTCGACGAGAAGCTGATCGTCTCGAACGGCAACTTCCACGGGCAGCCCATCGCGATGGGTCTGGACTGCCTGGCGATCGCCTGCGCCGAGTTGGCCAACATCAGCGAGCGTCGTACGGAGCGCCTCGTCAACCCGAGCCTCTCAGACGGCCTTCCGCCGTTCCTCGTCGCGCGGGAGGAAGGGCTCAACTCCGGGTTCATGATCCCGCAGTACGTCGCGGCCGCGCTCGTGTCAGAGAACAAGTCGCTCTGCCACCCGGGCTCGGTCGACTCGATCCCGACGAGCGCGGGGCAGGAGGACCATGTCTCGATGGGCAACGGCGCGGGGCTCAAGGCGCTCCAGGTGGTCGCGAACGCGGAGCGCGTGCTCGCGATCGAGCTCCTCGCAGGAGCCCAGGCGGTCGAGTTCCTCGCTCCTCTCGAGCCGGGCGTCGGTGTCAGCGCGGCCCGAGAGCTCGTCCGGACGCTGTCGCCCCGCCTTCGCGAGGATCGTCCTCTGTCGGCCGACATCGAGCGGGTCGCGACGGCGATTCGCGACGGACGCGTCGTCGACGCGGTCGAGCGGGCAATTGGAGCGTCACTCCGGTGAGCGACCTGCCGCGGCCCGAGCGGTCTGTTCGGGCGACGCTGTCGATCAATGCGCTGCTCGCGGTCGCAATCCTGCTGATCGTCGCGTTCTCGGGCGGTGGGACCGGCGAGGCCTTCCTCGTCGCTGCGTTGTACTTCGGCCTCGTCGGAGGGTGGACGTTGTTCAGGGCCTGGCGTGCCGGCCGGGTTGCACGGGCCGACGATCGATCGAGCATGGACAGCACCGAGTGAGCGAGGCGCTCGTCGAGGAGCTGGTCGGCGACCTGTCGTCGATCAGGGCGCCGCGTGGCGCCGGCCTGCACGCCGGCTCGTGGCAGACCGAAGCGCCGCTCCGGATGCTCCTCAACAACCTCGACGCCGAGGTCGCCGAGCATCCCGAGTCGCTCGTGGTGTACGGCGGCACCGGCCGCGCCGCCCGCTCCCATGACGCTTTGCGGGCGATCGTCCGCACGCTTCTGCGGCTCCGCGACGACGAGACCCTCCTCGTCCAGTCGGGCAAGCCGGTCGGCGTGTTTCGGACGCATCCCGGCGCTCCGCGCGTGCTCATCGCCAACTCGCTTCTCGTGCCGCGGTGGGCGACCTGGGACGAGTTCCGCCGGCTCGAGGCGGAGGGGTTGACGATGTTCGGCCAGATGACCGCCGGGTCGTGGATCTACATCGGGACACAGGGGATCCTGCAAGGCACGTACCAGACGTTCTGCGCCGCCGGTGAGACGCACTTCGGATCGTCGGACCTCGCCGGCAGGACGATCCTGACCGCCGGCCTCGGAGGGATGGGTGGCGCACAGCCGCTCGCCGCGACGCTCGCCGGCGCGGCGAGCCTCTGCGTCGAGGTCGACCAGCGCTCGATCGACCGGCGGCTCGAAACCGGGTACCTCGACGAGCAGGCGGATTCGCTCGAGGACGCGCTCGGCCGCGTTCGTCGCGCGGCCGCCGAGCGTCGGCCCTTGTCCGTGGCGCTCAGGGCGAACGCGGCGGACGTGTTTCCCGAGCTCGTCGCCCGTGGCGAAGCGTTCGATCTCGTCACCGACCAGACCGCAGCCCACGATCCGCTGACCGGTTACGTGCCGGCGGAGGTCCCTTTCGAAGAGGCTGCGGCGCTGCGCGAACGCGATCCCGACGAGTACCTCCGGCTCGCCTCCGAGTCGATCGTGGCGCACGTCCGGGCAATGATCGAGTTCGTCCGGATGGGATGCTACGTTTTCGATTATGGCAACAATTTGCGAGGTGAGGCCTATCGAGGGGGCCTGAGCGACGCCTTCACATACCCGGGATTCGTCCCGGCCTATATCCGGCCGCTGTTCTGTCGCGGGATCGGGCCGTTCAGGTGGGCGGCGCTTTCCGGTGACCCGGCCGACATCGCGAGAATCGACCGCGAGCTTGCGGGGCTGTTTCCGGACGACACGCTCCTCCAGCGATGGCTGGCGCTCGCACCCGAGCGGGTGGCCTTCCAGGGGCTTCCGGCCCGGATCTGTTGGCTCGGCTATGGCGACCGCGCAAAGGCAGGTCGCGCGATCAACGCGCTCGTACGCTCCGGCGAGGTCGCTGCGCCCGTCGCGATCGGACGCGATCACCTCGACTCGGGCTCCGTTGCGTCGCCGTACCGCGAGACGGAGGCCATGCAGGACGGCTCCGACGCGATCGCCGACTGGCCGATCCTGAATGCGCTGCTCAACACCGCAGCCGGTGCGACCTGGGTCAGCGTCCACCACGGGGGCGGCGTCGGGATCGGGAACTCGATCCACGCGGGCATGGTCGTCGTCGCCGACGGGAGCGACGACGCAGCCGAGCGGCTCGAGCGGGTGCTGACGACAGACCCCGGCACCGGAGTGATGCGTCACGCCGACGCCGGCTACCCGGACGCGCTCGAGCTCGCCCGCGAGACCGGGCTCGATCTGCCCTCGGTCGCGTGAGTCGTCTGCTGATCCGCGATCTCGCGCAGGTCGCCACCCATCGCGGGAGGGCCGCGCCACTGCGTGGCGCGGCCCTCGGAGAGGTGGAGGTCGTCGAGCGGGCATACGTGCTCGTCGACCCGGGCGGCACGATCACGGCGGTCGGCGCGATGCGCGATCTCCCGAGGCTGAACGACTCCGACCTCGAGGAGCTCGACGGCGCGGGCCTTGCGGCGATCCCTGGCCTCGTGGACTGTCACACGCACCCCGCGTTCGCGGGAGACAGGGTCGGAGAGTTCGCGCTGCGTGCCGTCGGTGCAACCTACGAGGAGCTCCTCGCAGCGGGCGGCGGAATCCTTTCGACGACGCGGGCCACCAGGGAGGCAGCGCCACACGTTCTACGGGAGATCGTCGTCCGGCACCGCGAGGCGATGCTCCGTCACGGGACGACGACGTTCGAGGGGAAGAGCGGCTACGGCCTCGACCGCGACACAGAGCTCGCGCAGCTGGAGGCGATTGCGGCGGCCGGCGGCGTGCCCACCTGGCTGGGCGCGCATGCCGTTCCCCCGGAGCAGCCTGACGCTGACGCCTACGTCGACTGGGCGCTCGCCGAGGTCCTACCCGACGCCGCGAAAGTCGCGGTAGCCGCGGACGTCTTCGTCGAGCGTGGCGCGTTCGGCGTCGAGCCCGCGAGGCGCTACCTGCGGGCGTGCGCGGACGCAGGGCTGACGCTCAGGCTGCACGGAGATCAGCTCACCGAGATGGGGGCGGTCCCGCTCGCGCTCGAGCTGCGCGCTCGCTCCGTCGACCACCTCGAGTCGACGGGGCCGGCCGGCGTCTCGGCTCTCGCGGCGAGCGACGTGGCGGCGGTGTTGCTTCCCGTCGCCGCGCTGTACCTCGACAAGCCGATGCCTCCCGCACGCGCGCTCGTCGACGCCGGTGCGATCGTCGCGCTCGCGACGGACTTCAACCCGGGGAGCGCGTTCTGCGAGAGCCTTCCCGTCGTCGCAACGCTCGCCTGCACGAAGCTCGGGCTCTCGCCGGAGGAGGCTCTCGGCGCAATGACCGTGAACGCCGCGCACGTGCTCGGGCTTGCAGACCGCGGGCGCTTCGCGCCGGGGCTGCGGGCCGACGTCGTCCTGCTCGACGCGCCGGACTGGCGCCACCTCGCCTACCACCTGGCAGGTGACCTCGTGCACACGGTCGTCCGTGAGGGCCGGGTCGTCTTGTCGCGGGCATAATCGAGGCGTGGCGAACCAGAAGCAGCGGCGCAGGCGCGCGAAGGAGAAGCGCCATGCGTACGACCTCGTGGAGATCGACTCCGAGGGAAACGAGACCGTGCTCACGCCGAGCGCGGTGAAGTCGGAGCCGTCGACGCGTGATGCCAAACGCGACAGGTCCCGTCAGAGCGCGCCGACGAAGGGTGGTCGAGGGCAGCAGCCTCCGACATGGCCGCGGGTGCTCAAGCGAGGCGCGATCTTCGCTCCGATCTTCCTCGCAACCGTGCTGCTCCTCGGTGGCGGCAAGCTCTTTCCAGCACATTGGGATCCTAAGCTTAGAATTCCACGTGGACAAGTTGTCGCGGCCGCTTCTATAGTGTCACCTAAATACTAGTGACTCCAGCGTAACTGGACTGGCCACAGTTAGGCCGCAAATGTAATCACACTGGCTCACCT
>JADMIO010854440.1_pt1 | contig 38905 bp, 35 predicted proteins | sample 8958161 | NCBI WGS metagenome assembly JADMIO01 (sample SAMN16585339, study PRJNA669376) | soil metagenome | isolation source: Crop rotation soil | place: USA: Cullars Rotation, Alabama | collected 2011 | reverse complement strand
CCGTTTCCAAAGAAGCGCTCGAGCGTGACGGATTTACCGGGTTTGCGCTGGTAACGCACGGCATAACCGCCGGTGGGAAAAAAACGCGTGTAGTTGATCGTGCCGTCGCTCTGCTTTTCCAGCTTTTCCTTGGGGGCGCCGCCGGGCCAGCGCGTCTCGAACGGGCGCGAACCGAGCTGAACGAACTCTTGCAGCAGCGCATCCACTTCGCGCCCCATTTCCGCAGGACTCAGGACCTCCCCAAAGAGCGGAAGCGCCAACAATAAAGCTGCCATGACGGCTCGTCTCCACATCGTCGCCCTTCTTCCCGCCAAGCCTCAACCGCCCTCCCAAGGCCGGCTGTTGCGTAAATACATGCCGTTTTCAAAACGACTGAAAAAAACCGATACGAAAGGATGCGCCACCAGACCTCCTCGATCGCTTTGCAGTTGCTCCTCCCAGGCGGTGGCAACCTGGGGCGAGCCGTGCACGAGCACCCGGTAGGTGGGCTGGTGCGGCTGACCGCTCGCATGCAGCTGGTAGAGGTCGTAATCGACGACGACGCCGCGGTAACCCTTGTCTTTATGCTGTACCAGCTGGCCCGGACAGTAGAGCGGCTCGCGCAAAGCGACTCCCTGTCCCAGCCCGGCGGCGCGAGCGCTGACGTCTTTCAAAAGCAGGGTGTAAAGGTTGGATTCCGCGCGCTGCTCCAGCTGCAAGTAAGAGGACACCAGATTGCGCAGCATGCGGGAGATGATCTGGTCCGAATCGACCGGCTGCGCCAGAATTCCGCGGATTTCCCGCGCCGACAGCTCCCCCCGCATCTCGGGAGTCAGCTCGCTGGTGTAGATCTTGCCGCCGTCGAAGCAATCGATGTAACGCGTCTCGGCGGGCGTCGCTGCGGGAAGCGTGGCCAGGAAATGCGCCGGAAAGTTGCAGCCCCAGTAGCGAATGCCGAGGCGCTTCCCCACCAGGATCAACGTGGTGGCCAGGCTGATCGGATTGCCGCGGCCGTGGCGGATGACCTCGCTGACGAAGGAGTTGGCGGGAGCGTAGTAATCGTCCGTGTTGCCCTTCAACTGCGCGGAAAAAAGCCAGCCCGGCAGGGCGAGTGCCGCTTCGTCCTGGACGGGAAAACGGGCGGAGAGCCCATCCAGGCGCTGCAGCAGACCGATCGGGTCGCGCCATCCGAATTGGAACTCCGACAGCAGGAGCTGGGCGTTTTCCAGCTCCTGAGCCGGATCTTGGGAATTTCTCCAGCTCTGCCAGCGACGCAACAGGTGGGTCTTGCGCCACTCGAAGAGAATATCGGTGATCAGGGCGCGGTGCCGATCGGTGGCACCGAACTGGCCGAGCAGCTCCGGCAAATCAGCCGCGAGCCGCTCGAGCGCTTTGCGGACCTCGCTACGCACGACGTCGGAGGGGTCGTCCAGAAGAACCAGTAGATGCGGCAGAGGATTCGAGGAACTCACAAAGGTAAATTATACTGGAGTTTCTTATCCCCCTGTTGAAAGATTTCCACGAATTTCGCGAATAATATTCAACATCGGCGCAAAAGGAGGTTCGAAGTGCGAAAAATCTTTGGAATTACGGGGTGGCTGGCGGTTCTGAGCGTCTGCCTGGCGCTGCCTTTGGGCGCGGCGCCCGCGAAGCCGCTGGCGGTCGTTTCAGGCTGGATACGAGTGGCCTCGGAAGACAACAAGGGCAAGGTTTTATCCGTCGAGATCGTCGTAGGCGAGCCGCCGCAGGAAGAGCCTTATCTCGTCTTGACCGGTGGCGTCGGCTCGCAACTGCACGGACTGGTCGGAGAGTGGATCGTGGCTTCCGGCGTCGTGACGGAAGATTCTTTGGGCTGGAAAAGCATTGAAGTGACGCGCTTTACAAAGATGGACGACCTGCCTCCGGAGGAAGCGCCGCGCGCGAAACCTTAAGCGCTCTGGGCGAGAAGCTGGTGCTCGTGGTGCCAGCGCCGCAAACGCAGAAGGTCGGCGGTGACGTAGCACTGGAAGGATACGCCGACATCGTAGCCTCCCAGCGCGGAAGGCCGGGTCCACACGACGCGGCCGCGCAATGTGTAGGGGTCGTTGTTTCCGAACTTGACCTGGATGTCGAGGCAAGCGCCCAGCCCGAGCTTGCGGTTCAAAACAAGTTGCGCACCCGTCAGGCTGATTTCGGTGGCCCGCGCCCGCCAGTAAGGCCCGGCGTCGGATCGCACCCAGGCGCGTAAAAGAAGCGGAACTCTCAGGCTGTTGCGGCGTTCATAGTAGCTTGCGTATCTCACGAGATCAGCATACGCCCTGGGATGTTTCGGAAAATGTGGCGGAGTTTACACGAAGAGTTAACCTTGTGTTAAAACTTATGGAGCAAAATATTGACGGCGGATTTTCCCTATAGTGGAAATATGCCTCGCAGAGGCCAGGGGGAAACCAATTCGAGGGCCCCGTATGTTATGGACCCACGAGGAGGATCCGGCGATGCTAGTCCTGAGTGTTGACCCGAGCGAGCGCTGGCGCAATGTTGCGCGAGCTATCGACACCCTGAAAAAAGGCGGCGTGATCGTGTATCCGACCGACACCGTCTACGGCATGGGCTGCGACCTTCTGAACAAGCGCGCGATCGAGCGCATTTACCAGTACAAGAAGATGCCGCGCCAGAAACCCCTCAGCTTCATCTGCTCCGATCTCGCCCAGGTCAGCGAATACGCCCAGGTCGGGACCGCCGCGTTCAAACTGATGAAGCGCTTGCTGCCCGGGCCGTACACGTTCATCCTCGAAGCCTCGCGCCAGGTTCCCAAAGTCATGGTGACCAAGCAACACACCGTCGGTATCCGTATTCCCAATCACGACGTGTGCCTCGAGCTCGTTTCGGGGTTGGGCAACCCCCTCGTGAACACGTCGGCTTCCGTGTCCCTAGACGAAGTGACTTCCAACCCGGAAAGCATCCAGGAAGAGTTTCACCTGGTGGACTTGATGTTGACCGACGGCAACCTGCAGTCCGAGCCTTCCACCATCATCGACTTTACGGGCGAAGAGCCGGTTCTGATCCGCCAGGGCAAAGGCGAGCTCAGCGCATTCATGCGCGGGTAAATTTTTTCTTTTCGTAGCTGGAGATCGCCTCGCGAGTGCGAAGTCCAGGCCTCTTGTCGCATTTTTCCGCAGGAGGTAGCGCGTTTGAGAAGATCGGCCTGGATGTTCGTTTCGCTGTGTTTGGCCGGGGGGCTTTTCAGTCAGAAGGCGGTTTCAGGTCCGCTGCCTTTCTCCGAGATGCTGCTTCGGCCCGGAAACGTCACGCCGGCCTCGCTCAACCTGTGGACCACGTGGGGGTTCGGCAAACGCGAAAACACCTTTAACGAACTGATCGCCCGCAGCGTCTCCGATGTCTGGCAAGACCAGGCGAATCCGCTGCCGCCCGTGCTCTACAAGTCGCTGATGGCGGTGGAGAGCGCGTTCAACCCGCTGGCGGTCAGCCCGGCGGGAGCGGCCGGCTTGACCCAGCTGATGCCGGACACGGCCCGCCGCTTTGGACTGAAAAGCTCGGAACGACTCGATCCGGACAAGGCCGTGCCGGTCGGCATCCAGGCGTTCCAGGAGAAATACCGGGTGGTGTCCGAGCCGGCGAATTATTCTACGATCATCGGGCTGCCTCCGGAAAAAGTGCCCTACTCCCTGGTGGTGGCCGATTACTATGCACAGAAAGGCGCACCCCAGGGCGAGGAGCGCTGGCAACTGGCGCTGGGCGCCTACAACGGCGGGGGCGGCACGATCTTACGTGCGATGGCCTACGCGATCGGAGACGGCCTGGATCCACGGTGCTGGGACAACCTCGCCGGCGCCCCTGGAAAAGCCTGGAACAGCCCGCTGCACCGCGCCTGCCAGGACGTCTTCGGACCTCGTTGCGCGACGAGCAAGGTGGCGGAGCTGGCCGCCTACCCACGCAAAATCATGGGCCTGTACCGCTCCTGCGTTGCCACTTCGAGCGGGCTCAACGGCGGCAATTAAGCACTGGCGAGTTGGCGCGCAGTTAACATTCTGGATCGAGGTACCATGGCGGGAACTTGCTAGACTTAGGGCGTGGAAGAGTGTCCACGCCGGGGGGCGGGACGAAACCTTGAAAGGTGGGGAGCAATCCCTTGAAGATCGACCAGTCCAAAGCCTCCAGAACTTCAAGTCACGCGCTTCCCAAGCCGTCCAAAAGCACGCGCCCTCGCGAACTCGACGATCTGTATCATTCCGTTAGCGAAGAAGCCAAGGATGCGATGTGCGGCAACATGGTGCCGATCATCCTTTCGACCGAAAGCCGCAAAGCGCTGACTCAGCTCAAGCGCACCTTCGGTCGCATCTCCAGCGGCAACTACAGCGAGCTGCCGCTCGTCCACGGGATCTCGGCCTGGGTCGGCAAGAACCAGCTGGAAGAGCTGTTTGACCGCTTGCCCTGCAACGCCCACGTGGCCGTCAACCATCCCTTGCACCAGGAAACTCCCTTCACCAGCCAGGACGTCATCTTCCAGGAAGCCGAGCAGGACCTCTCCACCGCGGGCCCCACCGAAACCGCCAAAGTTCGCCTGCCCGGCCTGGACAAGGTGCACGGGCAAGGCTACACCGGCAAAGGCCAGACCATCGCGATCATCGATTCGGGCATCTTCCCCCACCCCGACCTCAAAGACCGCATCACGGGCTGGGTCGACTTTGCCGAGGGCAAAAAGAAGCCCACCGACAAGTACGGCCACGGCACGCACGTGGCCGGCCTGGCCGCGGGCTCCGGCTTGAAGTCGAACGGCGCGATCCAGGGAGCCGCCCCGGAGGCGAACCTGGTCGGCGTGCGCATCGGCTCGATCGCCGACGCGATCAAAGCCCTGGATTGGGTCATCGCCAACAAGGACGAGTTGAACATCACGGTCGTCAACATGTCTTTGGGCGACATTCCGAGCAAAGGCTGGAAGAACGATCCCTGGGCCCAGGCCACGCAAAAGGCCATCGACGCGGGCCTGATCGTCATCGTGTCCGCCGGCAACGAAGGCTCCAACGGCGCGCACACCATTGCGACGCCCGGCATCCTGCCGACGGCCATCACGGTCGGGGCCATCGATGACGGCGGCACGCTCGACCCCAGCGACGACCAGTTGACCCGGTTTTCCAGCAAAGGGCCGTCCGTCGACGGCTTGCCCAAACCGGACGTCGTGGCTCCCGGGCAGCGCATCTTTGGCCCGCTCTCGCCCTCGTCGTCTTTTGATGTGCCGACATTCCCGAAGGCGCTGGGGGCTTACCTGGCCATCTCCGGCACCTCGCAGGCCACGCCATTGGTCGCCGGGCTGGCGGCCGACCTCAAGCAGGCGAATCCAGCCCTGACGCAGGCGGACATGCTGCAGATCTTGAAAGACAGCGCCCACCATTACAGCAATCTCGATGCGACGGCGGTGGGCTCGGGTCTGGTGCAAGCCGACAAGGCGTTGGAACTGGCTCTCGCTCGCAAATCAGCTCCGGCTGCGGCCTGAGCTCCGCAACGTTTGTGGAGATCTCCGAGCGCTTTGAGGAAATCCAGTCGGGACTGCCCCGGCTCTGGGAAAAACTGCGCAATCCGAAGATTCCTCGCGTAGCGGTCGCCGTTCCCTCCCTCAGTCTCGATCTCGAAGGCCTGCCGTTGCCCGGGGGCATGCTTCACTTTGAAGAGCGGATGCTTTACCTGTTTCATTTGCTCAGCCAGCCCGCGTGCCACCTGTGGATCTACACTTCGCACCTGATTCCCGAGCAGGAGATCGATTATTACCTGCACTTTTTGCGCCATGTTCCGTTCACGCACGCGCGCCGCCGCCTGCGCATGCAGCCGCTGATGGACCGCGAGTTTCGGCCCCTGACCCAGAAAATGCTGGAGCGTCCGGCGCTGCTGCAACGCCTGCGGCGGGCCCTGCGCACGGCTCCGGCGGCCTATCTTACGGTGTATCACAGCAGCCAGCTGGAAATGCAACTCGCGGTCGAGCTGGGGATCCCCATCATGGGCACCGACCCCCGCCACGAAGCGATGAGCACGAAGGCGGAAGCGCGCAAGCTGTTTCAAGAGCTGGGCCTGCAGGTCGCGCCCGGCGTCGCCGGCCTGAGCAGCCTGGAAGACCTCTCGCAAGCGCTCGTGGAGATGCAACAAAACGGGCAGTTATCGGTGGCGCAGCCGAAGGTCGTCGTCAAGCAGAATCGCGGGGTTTCCGGCCTCGGCAATAAGGGCTTGAGCGTCATGTCGGTATGGAGCTTGCTGGTATCCGAGCTGGAGCCCTGGGAAAAGGCGGCGCGGCTGGCCCAGTCGCTGAAACGCAACTGGGGAGACGCGGAAGGCAAAGCGTTCTGGTCGCGCTTCGAGCGCCTGGGAGGGCTGGTGGAATGCTGGGTCCCTGGCGAGCCTGTCAGCGTGCAGCTATCGATCTCGCCTGCAGGCGTCGAGGTGGAAGGCGTGTGCGAAGAAAATCTGGACGGGCAGGGACGCTATCGGGGCGCGATTCTCCCCGCCGCGGACGGCCTGGCCGGGGCGGTGTTGCCGCCGGCCCGTAAGGTGGCGGAAGCCCTGGCGAAAAAAGGCGTTCTGGGCCGGGTTGAGGTCGATTTCCTGGTGGGTTCCGCGGGCGTCTACGCACTCGACATCAATATGCGCAAGAGCAACACCGCAAGTGCGCTTCGCCAGCTGACAGCGCTGGCCGGGGGCGCCTACCGGCCCGAGGACAATCGCTATCGCAGCCTGTCGGGCAAAGATAAGACGATGTATACCACCGACTGGCTCGAGGTCGGACCCCAGGCCACCTCGCTCCACGACGTCATCGACCTGGCCACGGAAGACGGCCTGCATTACAGCAGCGCCAGTCATACCGGGGCGATCTTTCACATGCTGGGCGGGGTGGGCGCGACCGGCCGCGTGGGGGTCAGCTGCGTCGGAAACGGCCTCGAAGAAGCGCACGAGCTCTACCGCCAGGCCGGCGACTGCCTGGGCAAGAGTCCCGCGCTGGTCTGACGCGGCTGAGCGCATCACGCTTTGGTGCGCTTTCCGTTTTCGGCGGAGGTATTGCGTGGCACGCGCAACAATTGCGCGCCGGGCGCGACACCCCGCCCGCTGGAGAAGGGAAAAAAAAACGCCCGGTCAAAAAACCAGGCGACAGAATTATGCAGGTTCGGAGGGGTCTACGCAATACCGTAGGCGGGAAACCCAGCTACGATGCAGTTTGTCGGGTGACTCGCTGCCTTGCTCACCCATATAAAACCATTCTGAGGGGGGCCCGGCAAGCACGCAAACATTGCCGAATTGTTGCCATTGTTAACAGATTGCGACGATTTATTGCGCGATTTTTGCAAACTAATCCGGCCGAAAAATCGTGCGTTTGCCGCCACACCCCCTGGCCAGCGGCCCGTGCGCGGGGCACTCTTGCTCTCAGCGCCAGAAAATCGTGCCTTTGCCGCAACACCCCCGGGGGAGACCGCCTGTGCGGGACGCGGAGGCGGACGCCAGGGGTGCACGCAAAGCCGCGGAAGCGCCTGGCCGCGGAAAACCCGAAGCACGCAAAGAGGCGCTAAGCGGCCAAGCACCAGGGCGAGAGCGGCCAGGAACGCCCAGCGCAAGGCCCGCGCAAGGATCGTCTAAGAGGCGTGCCGGTGCGGGGCGAGCTTTTTGAGCTCGCCGTAACTCTTGAGCCCGTGCAGTCCCGCGAAGTATTTTTCGTCACCCAGCGTCTGGCGCACGGCCAGGTGCACTGCGCTCATCTCATCGATGCCGCTCGCGATGAGCTCACCGACGCGCGCCTGCACGACGGGGGCCTTCGCTTGCTGCTCGGTCCACGCGCCGCTTTCCACTTCCCACTCGTCGATGCCCTTGAGGATCTTTTTCACCACCCCGAAACGAGCGTCTTCGATCTGGTATTCCTTGTCCGGTCCCTCGTAATTCGTTTTCCAGACCGTGGCCAGGTCGATCGTGTTGCACTCATAGCTAAAGTTGTCCCACAGGTCCTCGTAGACCGCTTTCGCTTCGTCGCGCTGCTTGATGCTGTCGGGATCTTTTTCGTCGAAATGAACGATGCCGCTGTGTTCCCAGTTTTCTCGCAGGCCCTTCTTGGAGAAGTTCGTGCTGCCGAACAGCTCGCTCTTGTCCGTAAGCAATTCTTTGGCGTGGATCTTGCGATCGTGGCTGCCGCAGCGGGGCAACAGCGCCCAGCGGGCACGGATGCCGCCGTCTTCCAGTAAGCGAATGCCGTCTTCGTTGGGCGTTCCGCCGTCGGGATAGATGCCCGGGTCGGCCACGACGCGCACGTCAAACGGCTTGCCCTGTGCCTTCATCTCGTTGTTCTTGGCCACCAGAGCGGCGGCGATCGGGCGCGTCATCACAAAGGCGGGCACGTAGATAAACTTCTCGGCCTGCTGGATCGTCATGATCATTTCGGTTTCGCGCTCCGTGGGCAGGTCGGCGATCGCCACCACGGCCTTGCCCTGCGGCTCGCCTTTGGGGAGGTTGATGTCGTCCAAGGCCTTGAGGTTCTTCTCGCTGCGCGTCGCGTCGAGCGCTTTCTCGCTCAGCTCGAGCACCTTGCCCTTGGTAAACGCCGTAACCGGCAAAGGCTCACCGCCTTGCAGCATGCCGTTGACGGCCGCTTCCAGCTCGCCGTCAGGCACCTGGAAAAGCTGCTTGATGTCAAAGTCCCTGCTCTTGGCATAGGCACTCAGCTCGGCAAAGTCTTTCGGACGCTCGAGCGGCGTGCCCGCGGGCGACGGGCCGTGCAGCGCGTCCAGGAGCGAAACGATGCCGCGGCTTCCCATAAGGACCTCTTTGTCCGCGAACTCGGCGATCGATTTCTCACCGAAAACGTCGGCGTTGGTCACGCCACGGCTTTCCTTGACGTCGCGCTTGAAGTTTTGCACGAGCTGGCGCGCCGCCGGTCCCTGAATCGTGTACCCGGCGTCGATGTTCTCGCCGGAGCCGGCGTTCGCATTCATGCCGGACAACAAGAACGTTTCGCCGCAGCTCAGGCCCTTGCGGTGCATCAGGTCGTTGGGATCGCCCAACAGCTTGCTGACCGGGTAGGTGGAGACACCGATGTCTCCCTTCAGCTGCGTCAGCTGCAAAATCGAGCGCATCTTGTCCGGAAAATCGTCCAGCTCGATGCGGTCGCCGCTGTAGGCCACGATACGGCCCGCATCGACGTTGACTCGCACCGGGTTGCCCGCCTCGACGTTCGCGGCCAGCTTGCCGAGCAAGTCGGGGCTCGTCAGCTCGTAATATTGGGCCGTGATTTGGACCGGCTTGCCGTCTTTCGCGGACTGCAGCGAGTCGCTCATCATCTGGTTCATTTCTTGCCAGATGCGCTCGTGGTGAAATTGCTTGACCTCGTTGCCGGGGAAGTAATTCTTGGCTTTGCCGGCCTCAACGCCCTCGATGCTCGTGACGAGCTCTTGCAGCGGAGCCTGGGCCAGGTTCGAATACGCCTGGTAGGCGGTAACCACGTTCAATGGGCCAAAGCCGCTGTTGGCCAGGGCCTCCACTGCGACCTTCGCCGAGCCGAGGCGGAGCGCTTCGGTCAGCTTCCCGAAGGGACCGTCAAATACGTAGAACTGGGTAAGTTTTGAGGCGATCTTCTCGTCTTTGTAGCCCGATTTGGCGAAGGCCTTGCGCAGCTTGCTTCGTTCCGGGCGCGCCGCCTTGTTCAGGTCTTGGAAGGCGGCCAGATCGTCGGAAGTGACTTCGTCTTGTTTGGCAATGCGCTCCGCGAGGTCTTTCCATTCGCCCGCGGGCTTGTTCTCTTCGATAGGAACTCCGGCCGCCGCTTCGGCCATCTTGCCGAAAGACTCGGGATTGAATTTCGAGCGGTCAAGCGGCACGCCGCCCACGGAAAAATTGGAATTGTTAATCGCCATTGTCACACTCCTTGGTAGGGGAAGCGTTCGGCGGGCAAAGATGGATTCCGTTGCAAATTTATTACCAGAATGTTAACGTCCCGTCACTGCGTTCGAAGTGCGGGCGTCGTCGCCGATCTAGGACTGCAGTTGCAGCAGCTTCTGGTAGCCCGGCAGGTCGTGCAGCCCGTCGTGGAAAGGATTGCTGCCCATCGCCTGTTCGAGCACTTTCAGCTTGGCGTTGCCATCGTCGTAACCCTGGTCCATCAAGGCCTGCACCTGGGCGCCAAGCTTGCGGCTCGCGATCTGCCCATTGATCCACTCGCCACTTTCTTTTTCGTAATGAGCGATGCCCCGAATCGTCTGGCGGATGGACGAGTTGCGGGCGCTTTCCACCTGGGCCTCCCGATCGACCCCACGGTAGTTGCGCTTCCAGGTTTCCGCCTGCGTCTTGGAGTTGTTCTCGAGGCTATAGTTGTCCCAAAGGTCTTCAAACGAGCCGCGAGCCTCGTCGCGCAGGTGAGCCGACTCCGGGTCGCTCGCATCGAAATGGATCGTGCCGCTGTGTTCCCAGTTGTCGCGCAGGCCTTTGCTCGAGAAGTTGGTGCTGCCCACAAAATCGCCCTTGTCCGTGAGCATTTCCTTGGCGTGGACTTTGCGGTCATGGCCTCCGGTTCGGGGCAGCACCGCCCAGCGCACCGGAATGTCGTGGTCTTCCAAGAATTTCGCGCCCCACTCGTTGGGCGTGCCGCCGTCCGGGTAGATGCCCGGGTCCGCGAGCACGCGGATGTCGATGTCCTTGCCCGCTTTTTTCATTTCGTCCCGTTTGGCGACCAGCGCGGCCGCAACCGGCCGGGTGATGACGAAAGCGGGCACGTAAACGAACTTTTCGGCATCGTGAATCTGTTTGAGCAACAAAGTTTCGCGTTCGACGGGGGTATCGGCCAGCGAAATCTTCGTCTCGCCCTTCACCGCATCGCTGGGGGGCGTGATGTCGTCCAGGCGTTTCTGGTTCTCCGGACTCCGCACCGTGTCGTTGACGCGCTGAATGACTTCGATGACTTTTTCTTTGCCAAAGTCGCTGATCGGCAACGGCCCGCCGCTCGCGATGACTTTGTCGAGCTGGCTGCCCTGTTCGCCCGCCGGCAGGTCGATGAACTTCGACAGGTCGCTGCCCTTGCTGGCCGCATATTCCTTGAGCTGGTCATAGGTTTCAAAGCGCGGGGGCTTCGTGCCCGCCTCGGAGGGGCCGCCCAGCGTGTCAAACAGGCTGCTCAAGCCGCGCGCCCCCATGCGCACGTCGCGCTGGCGAAACTTGTCGAGCGCGTCCTTGCCGTAAATGTCTTCGATTCCGGCGTCTTTGCTGACCTGGACGTCCCGGGAAAAATTTTGCGTCAACTTCGTCGCGGCCGGGCCTTCGATGATGTAACCGGCGTCCACGTTTTCGCCCGAGCCCGAGTTCGCGTTCATGCCGGACAACAAGAATTTCTCCCCGACGCGCAACCCTTTGCGGTGCATCAGGTCGCTGGGACTGCCCAGCTCCTTGGAGACGGGATACGTCGAGACGGCCACGTCGCCCGGCATCTGCGCCAACTGGAGAATCGTGCGCAGTTTGTCCGGCACGTCGTCGATGTTCGCCGTCGTGCCCTTGAACGGCACGAGGCGGCCCGGATCGACGTTGACGCGAACCTTGTTGCCCGCTTCGGCGTTGGCGGCCAGCTTGCCGACGATGTCCTGGCTCGTGAGCTCGTAATACTGCGCGTCGACTTCGACGGGCTTGCCGGCGCGAGCCGAAGCCACGCCCTCGTCGAGCAACGTGTTCATGGAGTGCCAAAGTTTGCCCTGGTGAACCTGCTCGACCTTGTTTCCGGGAAAATCCAGCTTCGACGTATCCGCCATCGAGCCGACCAGGTTTCCCACGCCTTTTTTCGAGAGGTTCGCGTAGGCGCTGTAGGCGCTGACGACGCCCGCGGCGCCAAAGGAAGCGCCGGAGACGGCACCGACGGCGCTATCCGCCGAGCTGATGCGGTAGGCCTCCGTCAGTTTCTGGTAGCGGGTTTCAAAAGCGTTATAGGGTTCCAGGCGGGCTGCGATCGAGGAGTCCTTGAACTGGCTCGCAGCATACTCCTTGCGCAGGGCGCTGCGCTCTTTTTTCGCCTGGGTAGCGAATTTGCGCAGCGTTTCGAATTCTTCTTTGTTCAGCCCGCCGTTCTCGTCAACGGAATCGGACAGATTTTCCCAGTCCTTGTGAAAGTTCTTTTCGACCGGCAACTCGCCGGCGAACTCGGTCATCTGCTTGAAGATGGCCGCGCTGAAGCGCCCCCTGTCGAGGGGCACACCGCCTACCGAGAAATTCGAAGAGTTACTCATGCGCTCGCTCCCAGGTTGATGTCCCTCTCACTTCGTTCGAGCCCATCAACCACAACTCGATTTCAGCCTTCGCGCTGCGCGCTGCCGCTGGGTAACCTGTCGCAGCAAGCTGCGTACAGGTTATATTCACTCCAAAACGGCGAAAGTCATCCGCTGGGGTACTACGAAATGAGAACTCCTCGTCAGGCCGAAAAACCGCCACTGCTATGAGTCCGGGTTCCTGGTATCTTTTTTCTCCGCGCACCGACGTGGCGGTGTTTTTGGGGAGCGCGCTGCTGTCGATGCTGGCGCTGGCCTGGGGCGCTCAGCAGGGGTACCTGCAGCAAGGCAGCCCGGAATGGACCTGGGTCGTCGCCGTTTTGTTCGTCGACGTCGCCCACGTATGGTCCACCGGCTTTCGGGTCTATTTCGACACACAGGAGATCCGGCGCCGGCCCGGGCTTTACCTGGGGACCCCGTTGGCAGCCTGGATCTTCGGAGCGACCCTCTACCTGGCCTGGGGCGGCGGACTGTTCTGGCGCGGCCTGGCCTACCTGGCCGTGTGGCACTTCGTGCGCCAACAGTATGGCTGGGTGGCCCTTTACCGGGCCAAGAACGGCGATCCCGGAGGCTGGCACCGGGCCCTCGACGTGGCCACCATCTACCTGGCCACCTTGTATCCGCTGGCCTACTGGCACGCCCACCTGCCCCGCCAGTTCTGGTGGTTTCTCCAGGAAGACTTTACGCGCGGGCCGGCCGTGCTCGAAACCGTGCTCGCCCCGTTCTACTGGCTTTGCCTGGCCGCCTACAGCCTGCGCTCGCTGGCGAGCTGGTTGGGCCACGGCAAAGTTTCTCCTGGCAAGGACATGGTGGTCCTGACCACCTGGTTTTGCTGGTACGTCGGCATCGTCGCCCTGAACTCCGACTATGCATTTACCGTAACGAACGTGCTGATTCACGGGATCCCGTACATGGCCCTGGTTTACTGCAAGAGCCGCCCGGGCCAACGCGCCATGCCGCCCTGGTGGGCCTTTCTGCTGACTTTGTGGGCCCTGGCCTACTGCGAGGAGCTGCTCTGGGACCGCGCGGTCTGGCACGAGCGCGGCTGGCTGTTTGGAACCTCATGGCAGCATATGGGCAGCTGGCTCTGGCTGGTGGTGCCGCTGCTGGCCACGCCGCAAATCACTCACTACGTGTTGGACGGCTTTATCTGGAAACGGCGCGAGAACCCGGAGCTGTTTAACGCACGCGCGTCCAAACCTGGCGAATCCGCCGCCGCGACGTCGGCTTGAACGGGTTCGTGTAAAGACCGCGGGTCACCGCCCGCAAGTATTTCTCGTCATAGGTAATCTGCATGTTTTTCGTGCGCGTCACGTGGATGCCGCCGGTGGCGGCCACGACCGAGCCTCGCAGCTGCAACAACTCCAGGGGTTTCGCCGATTCGCCCTCGTCATCCCCAATCCAGACCTGCTCCGTGCCCACGGTCATCAGCTTCATGGTCCCGTAGATGTTGACGTCCTTTTCAGCGTAAATCAGTCCGGCCATGGAGATCTTGTTGTTGCCGCCCGCAGCGATGTTGACGTTCTTGCCGTACAGCACCACGTCGCCCTGCTGGGCATCCACGTTGACTCCGCCGCCGGAGCCGGCAGACTTGCCTTCCGTCGCCATCAGCCAGATGTCTTTTTCGGAGACGATCGCGCCGCCCCCGCGCAACGTGCCCTGGATCGAGACGTTGCCTTTTGCCTGCAACACCCCGTTGCCGCTTTCGCCGTTCAATTGCACGCGCGGCACCTGGCCTTCGATTTTGCTCGTGATCGTCAGGTCGCCGGGGACTTCCACGGTGGCATATTCGCTCGGCTTGAAGATGTGATCCTTGGTGTAACCCAGGTCGGGGTTCCAGTCCCCGAACGTGAACGTCATGGAAGGGCCGCTGCCGCTGTTCAAGCTGACCACTCCGTCCTCGTCGCTGCGCACCGAGTTCGTCTTGTAGCCCATTTGCAGCTCGACGGCTTCCGGAGGAATGCCCTTCAGGCGGCGCCCGTCATAATAAATCATCTTGGAGCCGTCGCTGGCCGTGTGCACCAACGTGGTGACCTGGGCGCTGTTCAAGCCGCCGTTCCACTTGATGGTGGACAACTCGAGGTTGTAACTACCGGGGTCCATGATGATTTTTTGCGAATCCGCCCCCAGCTTGAGGTCTTGCACCTGGAGCTTGTAAATGTCGTGGTTGAGCCGGGAACGCGGGGCGAACGTCGCTCCCGTTGTTTTGCTGGCCTCCGACATGAGATCGCCTTCCAGCTTTTTTTCGCCCGCGTAAATGTCGCCCTTGGCCCAGATCACGCCAGATTGATCCCCCAACGTCTTGGCCACGCTCAAGCTGTGGGTCTTGTTGGGATTAGCGTTGCCGACAAACGAGTTCAGGTGAATGTCGCCGTTGGAGCGAATCCAGTTTTTGCTGCCGACCTTGCCCCCTTCGTCGGAGGGGTTGATCGAGATGGAGTTGCTGATTACCGTATCCCCGTTGAGCGTGATACGCTTTTGCGCGGTCAACGAGGCATCGTAAATCGGCTCGCCGCTGTAAAGGACATCGCACTCGCTGCGAAAGCCCGCCGATTCCCCCACGACGTGCAACAGCACGCTGTCGGGAGGCACTTTCGGCCCTTCCTCCGAGGCGCCCACGTCAAGCTGGTTGTAGATGTCGACCGTAAACGACGCCTCCCGGTAGTGGCCAATTTCGTCGGCCATCTTGCCGGAAATCCGGTGGGTGTCTTTCAGCTCCTGAACTTCCATCCCGCCTTTTTGTGGATTGATCCAGTTGTTTTGCTCAAATTTCTTCTTGCCCCAGCCGGAATCGTGCTCGAGCTTGAACCAGCAAAAATTGATGGCGCTTTCGCAGGCCATCTGGGCTTCGCGTTGCCGCTGCGTGGCCCCAAGAGAAGCGAAATTGGACTGGTTGCTGGCGACAAAGGCGCCGGTAAACATCACCACCACCGACATGATCACCAGCACGAACACCAGGGCTATGCCTCTCTTGAACAAGGCGCCTCCATCGGCTACAACCGCGGCCAGGTGTTGGCGGGTCGCAGGCTGATCTTTACTTCCAGGATTTCCGCAGTGGACTTTCCTTCCCTGCGCCCTTCCTTGCCGCGCAGCTTGATATGAGCGTGCACCATCTGGGTGGGAGGTTCGAGCTCGACTTCAAACGCGAGCACCTGCTCGGACAGGACTCGCAATCCATTCGCGACCAGTGCCGGGTCCGACATGGAAAGGTTCGCGGTGGTGAAAGGATTGAGCGGCTTCGCCAGGGGGCGGGGGGGAGAATCGTCGAGCACCGCCCGCACGAGCTTTCCGTTCGGATTGTCGAGCGTGGCGAAATAAAGGAGATAGCAGTCCCACAAAGGTTTGCCGTCGTCGGCTTGATAGGAAGAATCGCGGCCAGGCTCTTTGAGGCCGGCCATGGACAATCCGTCGCGACGCACCGTAACCGTCGGAGCCGCATCGGGAGGCCGGGCGGCGACGCTGGCGCTCCCTTCCACCGTGGCCGTGGAATGAAAGCTGGAGTTGCGCAAGTCGCGGCGCAAAGGCGCCAGAATGCGCCGCAGCTCGCCCTGAAGTTGCAAACGGGTGGTGCCCAGCTTGAAGTTGGAGCTGGCGATGGAAAAAACCCCGGCCAGGATCGCAATCAACCCGCCCATGATCAGGACCGTGAACATCGCTTCCAGGAGAGTGAAGCCTCTCCGAGTCTTCATTTCAAGTTTTCCACGAAAACCACGCGCGACAGGTTCAAGTGCAATTGTCCGTAATCCCGGCGCTGGTTCTTGTCGCGATCGCCCCCATCGGGCCACCATGAAACGTAGACGTCCAACCGGTACAGGTCTCCCATCTGGGCATCGCTGTTGCTGAGCTGGCGAAAATCGAGTCGATAGGAAAACTCGGTCGCAGTTTCCGTGTCGTGCGTGCGAAATTCCTGATCGGCTTTAAGGTCCCAAAAATCCGGGTCGGCATCGACATACTGGTCGAGCAACTGGTTGGCAAGCTCCAGGGCGACGGTCTGGTCGGAGCTTTTTGTCGAGCTGACCGTAAAGCGCAGGAACAGGCCGATCACAACCACGGCGATAACGGCTAATAGGCCAATCGACAGGACCAGCTCCGCGATGGTAAAGGCTCGTGAGCGACTGCACACGCCCCCCAGGTTCCCCGCGCGCAGAAAGCTACCTGTAACTCAGTTTTCGTGGGTCCAGAGCATTTCGAGCTTGCGGCAGATGAACTCGTTTTCTTTTTCGCTGGTGGCGATGCTTTTCGTCACCGCCTTGAGAAATTTGTCGTTGTATCGCGCTTCGATGTGCTTGGTCTTGTCGATATGAATGTTGCCGGTGTGGGCAACCACCGCGCCCTCGAGGTACAGATTGTTCAGCTTGTTCGTGGTCGTGGTCTCCCCCCACTTGGGTTCCGTGAATGCGTGGGGATGTTGCCAATCCCAATTGGTGGTCAGTTTAACGTCGCCGAGGAAATTCACATCTTTTTCCGCGTATACGAGCCCCTTGAAGCTCACTTTGTCCGCTCCGCCGCCGGCGACGTTGATATTTTGACCATACAACACGACCGCGTCGCCTGCCTGCGCCTCGACAGCGACCTCCGACCCGCCACTATCATTGATGTTCGCCATCAGCCAGATGTCATTTCCAGCCAGCAGACCCCCACCACCTTTTAACTGGCCTTGGATACGAATGCTGCCCTGCGCGTTGATTGCAGCACTTTCGGTGCTACCGTCCGGGGCCAGCGTCAGCTTCGGCTCATACTGGTCGGTAGCGGTTAAAACGGCGCACTCGATATTGAGGTCGCCCGGCCCGCCTCCCTGTCCCTTTACCTGGATCGTTTTGCCGGGATTGGCGGCCTTGTAATGCGCCTGGTCAATTTGATAGGTCACCGCGCAGCCGTCGGGTCCAGGCCCCTTCCCCAGTTTTACAATGTTGCTGCACTCCTTGATGGTCCAGCCGTCCTCTTGTTCAAACGTCAGGTTCGAGCCTTGCAAGAACTTGTTGTAGTACAGCGTCTTTTCGCCGGACTCCGAGATATGGCGCAGTACGGGGAAACCGGTCCACACGCCATTGATCAACGCGCGAGCGCCGCTGGTGATGTAGCGGCCTGAATCCAGGCTGACCTCCTGGTCGGCTGTGACCGCTTCGCCCCCCATCTTTAAGTCCGACTTCTTCAGACCGTAGATATCGAGCTTCAACGGAGAATTTGGGGAAAGAATCCCGTCCGATTTTTGGTCCGCTTTCGCGACTTCGTCTGCCTTGTCAAGTTTTTCCGAGCCGGAAAAAATATCTTTCTTGGCCCAGATCACGCCCTTCGGACCGTTGTCTTTGGTCTCCACCTTCAGTGTATCTCCGCCGTTGACAAAATCCGGCAGTGTGATGTCACCGTTGGAACGGACCCAGTTACGCATTGGATCTTCGCTCGTCAGCAAAACGTCGGGAGTGTCCATGATGATGGCGTTGTTAGCAGTCAGGGAGGCGGTGTAAATCGGCGCCCCGGTCAACAATACGTCATTGACCGACTCAAACGTTCCGGACGTGCCCGTCACCGTTAAGAGGCAGGCGTCGGGTGGCACGTCTTTGCCCAGGATCTTGTTTTCCCCGGGCATGGCCAGGTTGTTGCGGATGACGATGGTAAATTCCGCCTCCCGACCGGTGCCTTTCTCATCGACCAGGTGGCCGGTAATAGAGCACTTGCCGTCGACCTGCCAGACTCGTAGACCGGCCCCACCGGGTTCGTCCGGGCTGATCTCCTTGCCGCTGTTGAACGGCTCTTTGCCCCAGGCCTGGTTGTTCGCCAGTTGGAACCAGGCAAAGTGGAGACCGCTCTCGGCGGCAAACTGCGCTTCGCGCTGGCGCGCATTCACACCCATCAAGTTGAAATTCTGGCGGTTTGCCGTGACAAAGGCGCTCATCAGCAGCATCAACACAGACATCATCGTGAGCACCAGGACCAGCGCTATGCCTTTACGTTTCATTCTACCCCCGCACAAGTGCACTCACTTTTCATTCTACAACCTGGGCCAGGTATTTGCAGGCCTGACCGCGGTACGAACTTCGAGAATTTCCGCGGTCGTTTGGCGGCCGAGGCTGCGGCCCGCTTTTCCGCGAATGCGCAGGTGCAACTGCACCACCTGCTCGGCGGGGTTCAATTCGACCGCAAATTCCATGACCTGCGCGGAGAGCCTGCGCACCTCTCCGTCGATCAACTTGGTATTTCCCGTTGTCAGGTCTGCCTCGGCCAGGCTCAGAGGGCGAGTAATCGTATCCACCGTGTTATCCTCAAACAGCATCCGCACCATAGTGCCATCCGGACTATCCTGGGTCGCAAAGTAGACGACATAACAGTCCCATTTCGGAAGACCGTTCTGGACATCGTAGCTCCCTGGCACCCATTTCCGCAGCCCGTTGAAACAAATGGCGTCCCGCCGCACGGCCTCGAGCGGGGTCGGTTGCGGCGGATTGGACTGTACCGAGCACAGGGGTGGGGACACCATGCTCACCGAGAGATAGCTGGAGTTTCTCAACTCCTTGCGCAAAGGAGTCAGCACCCGCCGCAATTCGCCCTGCAAGTCGAGGCGGGTGGTGCCGAGGCGAAAGCCCTGCATGCCGAGCTCAAAAACCGCGCACGCCGCCAACATCAACGAGCCCAGGATCGCACAACTGACCAGGGCCTCGAGGAGAGTGAAGCCGGCCCGCCCCTTCATTTCATGTTTTCCACAAATACGACGTTCGCGACATGGAGGTTCAAGCGGCCGTAATCGCGCCGACCGTGCTCCCCATGGGGGTCGCTGGGGTCTGCCGGCCACCAAGACACCGAAACATCCAGGCGGTACAGGTCCCCCATCTTGGCGTCCAGCGGGGACAGCCTGCGGTAACTCAGCTTATAGTAAAACGTCGTGTTCGTCTTGTCGTCATGCGTGCTCAGCTCTTCGCTCGCATCGGCGGCCCACAACGCCGGGTCTTTGTGGCAATAATCCTCGAGAATTTTCGTGCCGAGCTCGAGCGCCGCGGCTTGATCGGTGCCTTTCGTGGAGCTGACGGTCAGGCGCACAAAAAAACCGATACTGACGACCACAATCGTACCGAGCAAAGCGATGGCCAACACCAACTCCGCAATGGTGAATCCCAACCGTGTTCGCGCCGAGCCCCGCACCTCTTGTGGTTCTTCAAACGATCTGGCTACCCTGTGAGAGGCGTACCAGGGACTCATCCGCAAGTTACGAAACCCGATTGGTTGATCGAGTCAACCCTCTCCCTTTCCCATCTGGCCGGGCTGTTTAGCCGCTTCAAGTCGCTGGTGCAAGCGGAACGCTACGTCATTTTGCTGGGTCCCGACGACCGGGGCGAATTTGTGCTGGCCCAGTCTCACGGGCTCGAAGAAGACCGTGTCGACCTCCTGGATACGGAGGTCGTGCGCAGGGTCTGCGCGGAAAAGCAGGCGTTTCTCACCGAAGAGGCCGCCCAGCTCGCTTCGGTATTGTGTGTGCCTTTGCTCGGCAACGAAAAGCAGGTGGTAGGCCTGGTTTATGCCGAGGACCGCTCGGGCGGCAGCGCCTTTCATTACACCGACCTGCTGAACGTGCAAAACCTGATTCAGCAGTTGCACCTCAAGGCGGCTCCGCAACCGGCCCGGGCCCCCATGGCCCCCGTCGCCCGCGCGGCCACCCGCAGCGCTCCGCGGCTTTCGCTGCGTCCTCAGGACCAGGTCCTGTTTCTGGTTCAGCTCGCGACCTTCGTGAAAGCGGGTATCCCACTTTTGAGCGGCCTGGACGCTCTTGCCCGTCAAAACGAAGCATCCAAAATCGGGCAGCTCGCCGACCGGGCCAGCAAGGCCCTGCTCAGCGGGCGCTCGCTTGCGGCCTCGCTGGAGCAGAACGCCCTGTTTCCCGCGTTTGTCATCGGCCAGCTGCGTTGTGCGGAACAATCGGGCCAGTTGGCGCTGAGTCTGGACCTGTTGGCCCGCAACCTGGAAAAACAACGAACGCGAGCGTTGCGGCTCAGTGGCGCGCTCGCCTACCCTGGATTCTTGATGGCGCTGTGCCTGGCCATGTCCGCGCTGCTGCCGACCTACCTGCTGAAGGGCCAGCTCGAATTTTACCAGGCCCAAAAGATGTCCTTACCAGGCCTGAGCCTGGCGCTCTTGCGCTTTGGCCAGGCGATTTCGAGCCCCTTGACCTGGCTCGCGCTGGCCGGCTGTGGCTACGCGGGCTACCGCTGGCTGCGCCCGCCCGAACGCCGGGAAAAGCTCCGCGAACTCTGCCAGAGGGGCGGCGACCGCCTTCCCTGGCTCAGCCGCGTGCAGCGCTTGCACTGGGAATGCCGCCTGGTTTCTTCTTTGCAAATGCTGCTCCATTCCGGGGTGGGCTTACTCGAGTCGCTCCCCATGGCCATCGACACGACCGGCAGTTACTTTTGGAGACAGCAGCAGCCCCAACTGCTCAACGACATCCTCAGCGGGGACACGCTGGCTCAAGCGCTTGGCAAATCCGGCATGATTTCCCGGCCCACCGGTTCGCTGCTGGCCGCCGGCGAAGAAGCCGGCCAGACCGTAGGAGCCCTGGGGTGGATTGGTCAAATGCTCGAGATGGACTTCGATGCGAGCCTGGACACCGCGAGCAAGCTTTTGGAACCGCTGGTCATGGCGGTGATGGGAATTGTGGTAGGATTTGTCACGCTGGCCTCTTTGATGCCCTCGATTCGGTATATCCAAAATCTTTAGGAAAAGGACGGTTCATGCGCAAGCTCCTCCTGGCAGCCGTTGTATGCCACGCGGTCTGGGCAGACGACACGCGCCACTTGACCGTAACCACCAATCGGCCGGCCCGGGTCTATTACCATTCGGATGCAGACGTCGCCAGCGGATTTCAGCTGCTCTCCGAGCCCGAGGCGGGTCTGCGGCACGAGCTGCAGGTACCGCCTCAGAACGGCTTGATCAAAGCCGTCGACGACCGCAACTGGTTTGTCAGCTACAGCGCCACCCGACCCGTAGGCCTGACCGACGTGGTCAGCTTGACGCTCGAGCCCAATCTTCGCTGGGAAGTCATTTCGCCGCTGATGCTCGGGCTGGGGCTCACGCTCGGGGGTTTATGGAAAGTCCGGCGCGACAAGTTGATCCGCCAGGCCGTGGAAGACCAGGAGCCATTGATTCGCAGCGACGGCCAGGTGCCGCAACGCAAGGTGGCAGGCTATCGGCTGCACTCGATCCTGGGTCGGGGCGCGATGGGGGTCGTCTACCTGGCCGAAAACGAAGCGGGCTTCCGCTGCGCCATCAAAGTCCCTATGCCGAACCTGGCCGGCAATCCTGACTTTGCGCAACGTTTCGACCGGGAGTTGCAGCTCGGCATGCAGCTACAACACCCGCGCGTCGTGCGCTTGCTGGGTCTGCCGGTGGGACCGGAGCCTTACATGATGATGGAGTTCGTCGAAGGCAAAACCCTCGACGCGGAAGCTCGCCTCGATCTGCCGCAAGAATTGGAGCGCTGTGCCCGTTGGGCGGACCAGGTGCTGGAGGCGCTGGACTATATTCACGGGGAAGGCATCATTCACCGGGACCTGAAGCCGGCGAACTTGATGGTTCAGGCCAACGGGGACATCAAGCTGATGGACTTCGGCATCGCTCACACCGCGGAACGAACCCGCTTGACCGCCACCGGTAACGTGCTGGGCACGCCCACGTTCATGGCCCCCGAGCAGTTGCAAGGCAGCCCCTGCGATGCGAGCATCGACATCTATGCGCTGGGCCTGATCCTCTACGAAAGGCTGGCCGGCGAGCTCCCCTACCCGGCGGACTTCATGGAGTTACTGCGCGAAAAGTTGCGTGGTCCTTTACCGACCCTGCAAGGACGAATTCCCGAGGGGTGGGCCCATTTTCTCGATCGACTCTCCGCGCGCAATCCCAAAGACCGACCCTCCGCCCGCCAGGCCCGTGAGTTGTTGGGGGCGCTCAGTGGCGAACCAGGGCCTGCAGGTGAAACCCGCCGAACTGGTTGAGCCCGCGCATGTATTGGGGATCATATTCGATGCGCGTCGAGGCCAGCGTAAACTCTCGTAAGGATCGGGCCGACATCCCCTTGAGCGTGCGCTGTCCGTTGTCGGCCATGGGTTCCACCCTGTCGGCCACGTGAAATCGGATGCGATTGGACCCCAATAAGACCCCGCCACGCACCACCAGGCCCGGCACCGCGGAGTCGCCCTGGCCAAAAAAAGCGCCGCCTTCCTGGCCGATCAGCAAGCCGTTGTAGTGGCCCGAGGCACGGATCAGGAACGTGTTGGAGAATATCACCATGCCGTTGCCACCGGCATCCAGCTCGCCGCCATCGAGATAAAGCTGGCCACCCACAATCAGCGTCGCATTCGTGCCTCGCAGCACTTCCCGCTTCGAGGCCGGATCGAGATGTTGCAGCCGCAAGTCGCCGTCGCACGCCAAAGAGCAATCTTCTAAAACCAGCTGGTTGTCGGTCGCGAAATCCAAACCGTGGCAGCGCACTTTGCCCGAGGGGACGTAAATCACGAGGCGTCCCGGAACGCTGGGGACTCCGGGGTGGCTCGTGATCAACACGTCGCTCGAGACGTTCCCAAACAAGTCGCGCAGGTGGGCGACCTGGTCGTCGACATTGCTCCAGCTGCTCGTGTCGGGTTTGACAAAGAGTGCGGACAGGCGCAGGCGCGTGGGGAGCAGGCGCGGGTCCTGCCCGCCGAGCCAGAAGTTCGGGCGAATGGTTCCCGTCAAATTCGAGGCCGGGTCGACCACAACTTTAGGCTGGCAGTATGAGGGTGGATCGGCGCTCTTGGGAACGTTTGGGTAGAGGTCAGCGCCACCCTTTACCAGCGCCCCCGACGTCGGCATCGCGGTGCCGTTGTCGACGTCGCGGTACTCAATGACGCTGTTTTCGCCGGCCGGTTCGGTCTTGGTGGTGACCTTGTAGCGCAAGACGGTGCCCCCCACCTGGAGCGCGGGCCGATCGTTGCGAATGTCCTTATCGTCGACGCTGAACGGCAAAAGCAGCGTGTAAAAAGCTTCTCCGTTGTCCTTGAGCTGGGCGACCTTGTCTCCGGTGTAGCCGTCGGTCTGCATCGCCAGAATCGAGCCTTTGACCTGGGAAGCCGCCGGCAAGGGCAATTCAAAAGAGTCGGACCGGCCCAGCACACGGATCGGTCCCGGAGCGGCCACCGCGTAAGGCCAACGTTGTTGCACCAGCGCCTGGTACAGAAACGTGCGTCCCCCCGCCTCGACCTTGAGCGCAAGATCCAGGCTGAACGGCGGAATCGACTTCTGACTTCCCGCGTCAAAGCAGCTTTGCGCGGCGACCGGAGAGAGAGTATTGTCCCGGCTATCGAAGGGCGGGTCCAGCAACAAAGTGACCGTGGCCGGCACATGCTCGCTGGGCGCCAGCAGCACTTCGTGGTCCCGAAACTTCGGCAACAAAGGCGTGGGCACGCTCGTGACGTCGGCGTCCTGGCTCAGCTTCTCACAACGAGAGACAAACTCGGCCACGGCGGCGCGCGCCAACCAGTCCGACTGGGCCGAATCGCGGTAGCGCACCGCCAGGTTGTAATGGGATAACAGCGCGGACACCACGCACAAAGCCACCATCCCGAGGCCGACGGCACACAGCAGTACGGTTAAGAGGGTGGAAGCGCGGCGCGAATTTTGCATATCAATCCGGTTGGTAGAGGGCCGGCAGCACGCGCAAGCGGGACGCGCTTCCGACTTTTTCAAATTCGCTGTCCATGCTCACCTCCAGGAGAACGCCCGCAAGGGTCCAGGAACAGTTTTTCAGATCGCGACCCAGCAAGTGGCCTTTTTTATCGTCGGGCCAGGCCGGCACGGGTTCGGAGGGTTCCGAGCCAGGGCTCGCCAGGTCCACCTGGCGGCGCTCCAACACCTGGTTTTGCCAGCGATACTGGACCCAGCACTTCCACACGACCGCGCCGGTGCTGTCCCAGGCCGGCTGGGCTTTGCCGTCGTCAAACGCCAGAAAGCTGAGCACCGGGCCGTCGACTCTCGCCGACTGCGGTTTGGAGCGGCGGTAATCGTCGCGAATCCGCGTAGCGGTTACGAGCGTGGAATCCTGCGCGGTTTGCAAACGATACGTTTTTTTCCAGCCACTGCTGGCCAGAGTCCACACCGTCACGGCCAGCCCGAGCAACAGCAAGCTCAGCGTGGAGCCCACCAGAACCTCGGCCAGGGTGAAGCCGCGGCCTCTCATGGTGACGCCTTGAGCACGCGGGTGGCCACCCGGATGGGCGCGAGGTCCTCGCACTCGACACAAACAACCGCGTCCCAGCGTGTAGCGTCCAGCTGGTAGAATTCCCGCGTCAACGCATAGTCCCGGGGACCGACCTTCAGCCTCTCGCGCAAATCGACGCCGGTCACGGGCTGGAGAAAGGCCACCTCGTCCATGCGATACAAGGCGAGCGAGGTGGCCACCTGAATCGCTTCGGCTTTGCGCAAGGAAAGAAAACTGGTAGGCAGCAGGTTCAAAATCAACGGAATGGCAAGCGCCAACAAACCCGCGGCCACGATAATCTCAACCAGGGAGAACCCCCTCCTACCCATACGCGCTGACTTCGACGGGCACGGGGGGTTCCACTGCCCTGAACTTATTTGTCGAGCTGGAAGGAGCGCGCGATTGCGTCTAATTCCGATCGGGGCCCAATATTGCAAGCCTGGGAAATTTCGAAAGCTTGTCGCCCCTGAGTCAGATAGTAGTTGTTCGCCCGACCCATATTGTCGAGGTGCTCCACGACATAACACGGAACACCGTTCAGGTTGTCCCTGGACTTCTTCGTGACAACCAGTGAGTCCAGCGGAACGAATAACTGAGCCTCTTCAATCTTCAGCGAATCCGTTTCGTACCATTGATTGGGCGGGCTGGACTTCGGATTCGGGTAGACCTTCACGACGACGACGTCGCCCGGGCCGAAATGCAGGCCCTTGGGCACGCGTGCTATGTTGACTCGCGTTTTGTCCTCGTAGACCACCTTAAAGCCGGCCGGGACTCGCACGCTCCAACCGGTCGAGTGACGGTAGCGATCGTCGGCCCGCCCGGCGAGCGCGCAAAAACCCGTTAACAGCAGCACGAGCAGGGTTTTCTTCAGGCAGGGAACGTAATCCAGAAAAAAAACCTTCAGCATATCTCGACCTTCGCCGCCGCGGGGGAAAATCCGTGTTGATGCTCGCTCGCAGTGCCGAGGAAGGCTTTTCTATCTGGCCGCGGCGAATGAGGGGCGCAAATTCCTCTCGAGCTTGCCGGCCAGAAGGTGGGCCTGCCCGGAGACGAAGAAAAGGACACCCATGTCCCGACTACCTCTGTTGCTGTCGATCCCTCACGGGGGCTCGATGCTACCTCGGGAATATGCTCCCCGCTTCGCCCTGAGTGCGTCTGAGTTGTTTCACGAGTCGGATCCTTGGACCCGGGAGATCTTCGCAATGGGCGAGGCGGTCCAGGGGCGGATCGAGGCGGAGGTGGCCAAGGCAGTCGTCGATTTGAACTGCGATCCCTCGCTGGTTCCCCCCAAAGTCACAAACGGCGCCATCAAACAATTCACGGCTTTTGGACGGCCCATTTGGACCGAAGACGGGTTTCCTACGAGCGAAGAAATGGACCGCCTGCTGGACCGCTACCACCGTCCTTACCACGACGTGCTGGCGCGCACCGCCAATCGAGGCGGAGTCCGGCTGGCAATCGACTGCCACGCCCTGTATGCTTACGGCCCTCCGGGCACACCGGACGCTGAAAAACCCCGTCCGCTTTTTGTCCTCGGCAATATGGGCGACGAAAAAGGGGAAGGCAGCGGGGTCACCGCCCCTGCGGGCCTGGTTTTTCTGCTTAAAGATTTGCTGGAAAAAGAATTCACCGAACTGGAGCCCCTGCCGGGCACGGAAAAAGTGGCCATCAACGCTCCGGTGGTCAGCAACTACACGCTCCGCCGTCACGGCAAAGGCCGCACCCCCTGGCTGCAGCTCAGCTTGAACCGCAGCGTGTATCTGAAAAACCCTGAAGATGTGACCCAGGTCCCCGACAGCGATCGGGAGGGCATCAACAACCTGAGGCGCCGACTCTTTTCCGTGATGTGCGATCTTTCCGACCGACTGGAAGACTTTATCGAGTAGTGTCCAACCTGGCTCAGCTGATTGGACGACACATTCGCCGCATTCGGCGCGACCATGCCATGACGCAGCAGGCGCTGGCCAAACGCATCGGGGTGAATGCTTCCTTCATCGGGCCGCTGGAAAAAGGTCAGAAGTCTCCCAGTTTGCAGACCATCGAGCGCTTGTCCGAGGTTTTTTCGGTTCCCACGTTCACTTTTTTTATCGACGATGAAGCCGAAGACCGCGCCGCGATTGACCGCATTCGAGCGCTGGTCGGTTCCCGCCCGCCCGAAGAGCGTGACTTTTTGCTCAAAACGCTGGAAGAGATGGTGAAGCTTTTGCGCCGGAGGCCCCGGCGCAAAACCGCCAAGGACGGCGAAGGCCGCGACACCCTGGGAAATGCGTAAAGCCCAGCGCGAGCACGCCCGACGCCTGGCCAAAGCGAACAAGCCCAAACCCGTAAGCCCGCCGGCCTCCCCGGCCTGGCACAACGACGACGTCGCCCGCCTGCGCCGCCGCGTTCGTTACGTGCTGCTTTCCACCACGCTCGGCGCGCTCTTGCTGGTGCGTATCCAGCACGACGCCGTGACGAACTTTTTGCAAACCCACGGACTGGGAGCGCGGCTGGGGTTCATCATGCTCATGCTGGCCCCGGCGCTTTTCACCTGGCTGATCGGGCTGGGTCAGCTCAAGGACAAGGCTAAGTAACCGCCCCGCCATCCACGCTCAGAACGTGGCCGCTCACGTAGGCCGCTTCGTCGGATGCCAGCCACAAATAAGCGTTCGCAATGTCCTGGGGTTTGCCCATTCGGCCCAGCGGCACTCTTTCCAACAGCTTGTCGATGACCTTGTCGGGAATGCCTTCGGTCATGCGGGTTTCGATAAATCCGGGCGCGACGGCGTTGACGCGAATCCCTTTGCGGCCCAGCTCGCGGGCCCAGACTTTGGTCATTCCGACCACTCCCGCCTTGCTGGCCACGTAGTTGGTTTGACCGAAGTTGCCATACAGCGCCACTACGGAAGAAGCGTTCAAAATCACGCCTCCGCCTTGACTCGCCATCACTTCGGCGATCGCCCGGGCGCATAAATAAACGCCTTTCAAATTGACCGCGATGACCTGGTCGAACTCCGACTCCTCCATCTTGAGCAACTGCTTATCGCGAATGATGCCGGCGTTGTTGACCAGGATGTCGATACGACCGTAGGCGTCCAGCACTTTTTGGACAAGTTGTGCGACCGAGTCGCTCGCCGAGGTGTCCGCCTGGACCGCGAGCACCTGCGCCCCGGCGGCCGCCAGATCGGCCGCCGCCTGCTCAATTTCCGCGAGATCGCGGTCGCAGAGCACGACGCGCGCACCTTCGCGCGCGAAGGTCTGGGCGGTCGTCAGGCCAATGCCTCGACCCGCGCCGGTCACAATGGCTACTTTGTCTTTTAATCTCAAGGTGGGAGCTCCTCAGTCCGTCAGGTTAGGCGCCATTTCTAGATACCGAGCGCTGCAAACGCATTGCAGTCAGCCCGACAGCGTCGCCTCGTCCAGCGCGGGGTGCGCTTCGTCCGCCTCGGCCTCCTGCTGCGGCCGTCGCGGAAAAGCGACGCTGGCAAGCACGGAAAGCAACAAGACCCCGGCGATCACGCTCAGCTCGACCACGGTGCTGATCTCGACATAGCGCACGAGCAACATCTCCGCTCCGATGAACACCAAGATCATGGAAAGGCCCAGCTGCAAGTAGTGAAACATCCCCATAAAGCTGGCCAGCGCGAAATATAAGGCGCGCAGCCCCAAAATGGCCATGACGTTGCTGGAGTAAATGATGAAAGGGTTCTGGCTCACCGCGAAGACGGCAGGGATGCTGTCGACCGCGAAAACCAGGTCCGTCGTCTCGATGGCCACGAGCACGATCGCTAGCGGTGTCAGCATGCGCTTGCCGTCGATCACGACCAGCATCGCCCGCCCGACGTACTTCGGGTGGACGGGGAAATGGCGGCGCACCCACTGCACGATCCACTTTTTTTCCGGATCGAGATCGGGTTCGTCGTCGCTCATCGCCATTTTGATGCCCATAAAGATGAGCAAAGCCCCGAATCCGTAGAGAATCCAGGCGTAGCGTTGCACCAGGCTGATGCCGGCAAAGATGAGCACGCCGCGCATCACCAGCGCGCCCAGGACTCCCCAGAGCAATACCCGCTGCTGGCTGGCCTGGGGCACCTTGAAGTAACGAAAAATCAACAAGAAAACGAAAAGATTGTCGACGCTCAGGCTTTTTTCCAGTAGATACGCCGACATGAACTCCATCGCCAGGGTTTCGCCCATGCGACTGTAGACCCACATGTTCACGCCCAGGCCTACGAGAATCCAGAAAACGGAGCGCACGAAGGCCTGGCGCAGCGGCATCTCGCCCGTCTGGGTGCGGGAGCTGATCAAGTCGACGATCAGCAAGAACAGCACGAAAAGATTGAAGCCGGTCCACTGCAGCGCGAGATCCATTGCGATCCCTTTTGGTGCGGTGTCCGGTTATCCTACAGGGGGGAGGTCTCGGAGGGGGTCCGCCAAAAGCAGGGGGTATGGAAGACGAAGACTTTGCTTTCGTAGTGACCAAGCCCCCGGACCCCTGGGAAGAACCGCAGGCGCCGCGCGCCCCGAAGGCCGGCCGCCTGTTTCGCTGGGGCCTCACCGCCCCCGATGTGGCACGCAACCCTGCCTTGTGGCCCTTTCGCTGGATCTACGGCGAACAGCCCCTCGAGCGGCTGCGCCGCCTGGCCAGCGGCGCGCGCCGTATCCTCGACGTGCGCTGCGGATCGGGCTGGCTCTTGTGGGAATTGTCCAAAGTCGCGCCGCAAGCCAAACTGGTGGGCCTGGATACCCGGCCCCTGCCGCTCGCCTGGGGGCAACTGCAAAGCAGCCATCGATTGGGAGCCGCCATGGGCGCCGTCGAGCTGCAGGAACAAGATTTTTTGGATTTTGAGGAAGAACCGGCGAGCTTTGACCTGATCCTGTGCAATCTCGCCTTGAGCCAGACGGAGCAAGCCGACCTGTGGCTCGAGAAAATCCAGAGCCTGCTGAAACCCGGCGGGACGGTCTATTACTACGAGGGGACCGAGCCGACGAACCTGACCACGGACCGGCTCGCCCGCTACTATTACCGGCGCCGGCGCTGGCGCGGCATTTATAGCGACTTGTGGAATCTGCGGCGGGAAGTGCGAGCGCGCTTCGCTCAAGACAGCCTGCGCCGCTGGCGGCACCCCAAAGCGGCGCCCGAAGTCGAGTTGTTCGCAGCGTTTCAAGGCATGTTCGAGGTGATGGAACAGGGACGGTTTCGCGCCCTGACGGACCTTTGGATCAAATCGCTCCCGGTTCGGTGGCGGTGGCTCTGGTTGCCGTTCTTGTTGCTTCTCGACAAACTGGTCGTCAACCTGGGTTGGCTGGACGGGTCGCGGCGCTACGCCCTTGGGCGCAAGGCCGAAACCTGAAAAAGAGCCCGCGGCGGCGCCGATCTTGTAATTCCTTCTCATGTTACAAGAATATTTTTCGAATTCGAACGCCTGTTGGCTTGCATGCTCTTCCCGGGTACGTTAACGTAACCAGGCAAGACCTCGAGCGGACGGAGGAACCGAATACCTACCGGTGCTTTGGCACCGTCGCTACAACCCTCTTCGGAGGCATTTGATTCAGGGGATCCAGGAAGCCTGAACTGTCCACGACGAGTACTGAATGCAAAAGTTCTTCCCAGGAAGATACCTTTGCTGAGTGGGTGACCACTCACGGATTAGGTCAAAAACCTTATCTGATGTATGGACTGCAAATGTAGTAGCAATGCGTTCTTGATTCCTAGGCCAAGAACAACATATGCGCGAAAGCGCACGTAGGAAGGGCAAGTTCATCGAGGTCTTGCCCTTATTCTTTTTCCGGACTTCTTTGCGCGAACGGCGTACCACGCGCGAAAGAAAGTCATCCCCGCCCCAGGTTGCCGGCACAGGAACCTTCCGTGCTTGTGCCAACTTGTCTTTACAGTGCCATCTCTGGGGCGGGCAGTTGCACGACGAGGCGAAGCCTTGTTCGAGAAACCGCGCTTCGGCACACCGATACTTTTCTCAAGGAACCCCGTTTGAACTTGACTTTGCCTGTCTCTCAGCCTGCCCCAAACGGCGTGGCCTCTTCCGATGCCTGGATTCGAATTCGCGGCGCCCGCGAACACAACCTCAAGAACGTCGATCTGGACTTGCCGCGCGATCGGCTCGTCGTGATCACCGGCCTCAGCGGCTCCGGTAAGTCTAGCCTGGCCTTCGATACGCTTTACGCGGAGGGCCAGCGCCGCTACGTCGAGTCCTTGTCCGCTTACGCCCGGCAATTCTTGGGCTTGATGGAAAAACCCGACGTCGACTTGATCGAGGGCCTTTCGCCGGCCATTTCCATCGATCAAAAAGGCAGTTCGCGCAATCCTCGCTCCACGGTCGGCACTGTGACGGAGATTTATGACTATCTGCGCTTGTTGTTCGCCCGCATCGGCCAACCCCACTGTCCACAGTGCGACAAGCTGATTCAATCGCAAACCGTGGATCAGATGGTCGATCACCTGCTTTCGTTGGGCGACGGCGCGCAATTGACGCTGCTGGCTCCCATGGTGCGTGGGCGTAAAGGCGAGTACAGTAAGCTCTTCAAGGAAATTCAAAGCCAGGGTTTCACGCGCGTGCGGGTGGACGGCGAAATCCAGCGCCTGGACGACGAATCCCTGCATCTCGAGCGCTACGTCAAGCACACGATCGAAGTGGTCGTCGATCGCGTCAACTTGCGCGAGGGCGTGCGCTCGCGCCTGGCGGACTCGCTCGAAACCTGCCTCGGGCTCGCGAGCGGCCTCGTGCAGGTCGCGGTCAAAAACTCCGAAGGCGAACGCGAGCTTTTGTTGTCCTCGCACCTGGCCTGCGTGGACTGCGGAATCTCGTTTGAAGAGCTGCAGCCGCGGCTGTTTTCCTTCAATTCACCTTACGGTGCGTGTCCAGACTGCACCGGACTGGGCTTTCAACCGGAAATCGATACGACGCTCGTGATCCCGAACCCGTCGCTGAGCGTGGAAGCGGGGGCGATCGCGCCCTGGGGGAAACCGGTGCTTTCCTTGCGCCACCAGCCGCGGGAATCCCGCTTCTGGCGCAAGCTCCTGCGTGTCGCCGGGGAGCGGCGGATCGACTTGTCGCGTCCATGGCACAAACTGTCCGAAGAACACCAAAACATTTTGCTGCACGGGCTCGAGGACCGCTTTGAAGGCGCCGTACCCGCCCTGCAACGGCTCTACACGGAAACCGAGTCCGACTTTTTCCGCAGCGAAATCGAAAAATACATGACGGAGCGGCCCTGCCCGGGCTGCGGCGGGTCTCGCTTGAAACGCGAGGCGTTGGCGGTGCGCCTGCACGAGCTCAACATTCATTCGTTGTGCGCCCGTTCGGTGCGCGAAGCGCTGGCCTGGATGGATCAACTCGTGCTCAGCGAGCGCGAGGAAACGATCGCCCACCAGGTCGTGAAGGAGATCCACGCCCGCCTGAAGTTTCTCAACGACGTCGGCCTGGACTACCTGACGCTCACTCGCACGGCGAGCACTCTATCCGGTGGGGAAAGCCAGCGCATCCGACTGGCCACGCAAATCGGCTCAGGCCTGGTGGGCGTGCTCTACATCCTGGACGAACCCTCGATCGGCTTGCACCAGAAAGACAACGAGAGGCTGCTGCAGACCCTCGTGCGCTTGCGCAACCTCGGCAACACGCTGATCGTGGTCGAGCACGACGAAGATACGATACGAGCGGCCGATTTCGTAGTGGATATCGGTCCCGGCGCGGGAGTCCACGGCGGCGTAGTCGTCGCCCAGGGCACGCCCGACCAGGTTGCCGCCAATCCCAACAGCTTGACGGGTCAGTATCTGACCGGCACGAAGGGCATCGCCGTGCCCAAAAAGCGCCGCAAGATTACCGAAAGGCGGCACATGCGAGTCGTGGGCGCGACCCACAACAACCTGCGCTCGCTCACGGTCGATTTTCCCGTGGCGGTGTTGACATGCGTAACGGGTGTCTCCGGCTCCGGAAAAAGCACGCTCGTCAACCAGATCCTGATGAAAGCGCTGTCGCTCGCGCTGCGCCAGGGCAGCCAACGACCCGGCGAGCACGAGGTGCTGCTAGGAACCGAATTCGTCGACAAGGTCATCGTCATCGACCAGGGTCCGATCGGGCGCACCCCCCGCTCGAACCCCGCGACCTATACGGGCGTTTTCGATCCCATCCGCCAGGTCTTTGCCCAGACTCCCGAGGCCCGCATGCGCGGCTACCAGCCCGGACGCTTTTCCTTTAACGTCAAGGGGGGCCGCTGCGAGGCTTGCCAGGGCCAGGGTATTTTGAAAATCGAGATGCATTTTTTGCCGGACGTGTATGTGCCGTGCGAGGTCTGCAAAGGCAAGCGCTACAATCGGGAAACGCTGGAAGTTCGCTTCAAGGGCAAGACGATTGCCGAAGTGCTCGAGATGACCATCGATGAATCGCTCGAGCTCTTCGCCAACATCCCGAAACTGTCGCGCCGCCTGCAAACGCTGGTCGATGTAGGTCTCGGCTACATCAGCCTGGGCCAGCCGGCCACCACGTTATCGGGAGGCGAGGCCCAGCGCGTCAAGTTGGCCACGGAATTATCGAAGATGGCCACGGGCCGCACCGTGTATATCCTGGACGAGCCGACCACGGGATTGCACTTTCACGACGTGGCGCGTCTTCTGGAAGTCTTGCAGCGCCTGACGGATGCCGGCAACACCGTGATCGTGATCGAGCATAACCTCGACGTGATCAAGTGCGCGGACTGGCTCATCGACCTCGGACCCGAAGGCGGAGACCGCGGCGGCGAGCTGATCGCCTGCGGCACACCCGAGCAGGTCGCCGCGGAGCCTCGCTCCTATACGGGCAAGTTCTTGAAGCCGATTTTGGAGCGGGCCGGCACGCTCAAAGAGAAGAAGGCGCTGGCGCGGGCTCGCTAAGTAAGAAAAAAGGGCTGACCGCCCCCAGCGGAAAAACGCCCCTCAAATCCTCGTGATCGGAGCCCTCTCCCTTTGAGCGACCCGCGCTACCGTCAATTGGCCGAACTGCTGGTGCATCACTCGACCCGCTTGAAAACGGGGGACAAGGTGTTGATCGAAGCCACCCACGTTCCCGAGGCGGTGCTGACCGCCATTGTCGAAGAGGCCTCCCGGGTCGGAGCGATTCCGCTTGTCGAAATGAAGAGCCAGCGCCTCCAGCGCGCCTGGCTCAAAAGCGGAACTTCCGAGCAGATCGCCGAGCGCACGCGCTTGCTGGGCGAGCTCGAGCTGGCCCGCATGCAGCGGATGGATGCCTACATCGGCCTGCGTGGCTCAGACAACATCACGGAAATGTCGGACGTGCCCGTCGAGCACATGTCCTTGTACGAACAAAACCTGGTCAAGCCCGTGCACATCGAGCAGCGCGTGAAGTATACGCGCTGGTGTGTTTTGCGCTGGCCCAACTGCTCCATGGCGCAACAGGCCGGCATGTCTACGGATGCTTTCGAAGACTTCTACTTTCGGGTGTGCCTGACCGACTATGCCCGGATGGAAAAAGCGGTCGCGCCTTTGCAGGACCTGATGAACCGCACGGACCGCGTGCGCATCACCGCCCGGGATACCGATCTGAGCTTCTCTATCAAGGATATTCAGGCGATCCCCTGCTGCGGCACGCACAACGTCCCGGACGGCGAGTGCTTCACCGCTCCGGTCAAGGATTCGGTCGAGGGCTACATCCACTTCAACTCGGACACGATCTACCGGGGCACTCCTTTTGACAACATTCGACTCAAGTTCGAAAAAGGCCGCGTCGTGGACTCCGACTGTAACAACAACGAGGCTTTGCAAGCCATTCTCGACAGCGACGAGGGGGCGCGCTACTTTGGCGAGTTCGCCATCGGCTTTCATCCCCACATCCAAAAGCCGATGCGCGACATCTTGTTTGATGAAAAAATCCGTGGCTCGTTGCACCTGGCGCTGGGCCAGTGCTACGAAGAGACGGAAAACGGAGTCCGCTCGAAAGTGCATTGGGACCTGGTGTTACGCCAGGAAGAGGGCGGAGAGATATTCTTTGACGACGTGCTGATTCGCAAAGACGGCCGCTTCGTGCTGCCGGAGCTGCTGGCGCTCAATCCGGAGGAGCTGGCGGCCGCCCCGTAGTGGGCTTGCGGGCAGCGCTGCTGGACCGGCCCTGGTTTTACCAGGCGATGCAGGATCTCGTGGGAGCCAGCCGGCTGCGACGCCTATTTTTGGAACGCTACGTCGAGGCCGAACCGGGCCAAAAGGTCCTGGACCTGGGCTGCGGTCCCGCGGACCTTTTGCGGCACCTGGGAAACGTGGATTATGTGGGAGTTGACTTGAACCCGGCTTACATCGAAAAGGCTCGTCAAGAGTATGGCCAGCGGGCTGAATTTCATTGCCAGCGACTGGGCGGCGATTCTCCTTTGCCCGCGGGTCCCTTCGACCGGATTCTCGCCGTTGGCTTACTGCACCATCTCGACGACGACGCCGCCGATCGCCTGCTGGGCCAGGCCGCGAGCGCGCTCAAGCCCGGCGGCGCGCTCGTGACCATTGACTGTTGTTACGACCCGAACCAGTCCGGGCTATCCCGCCGCCTGGTCAGCCTGGACCGGGGCGAGCACGTGCGCCGGGCGGAAAGCTACGTCGTTCTGGCCTCGCCGTATTTTCAAGACGCGCTCGTCGACGTGCACCACAACCTGCTCAGAATACCTTACACGCATGCAGCCATGGTCTGCCGTCGCGAGGTGGCATGAGCCTCGGCGTCGCGGTGATCGGTTATGGCTACTGGGGCCCGAACATGGTCCGGAATTTTTACGAAAACGACGACGTCGAAGTGCGCTGGGTCTGCGACCTCAATCCGGAGCGCCTGCAAAAGCTGGCACGCCGCTATCCCAGCGTGCAACTGTGCACCGACTTCGCAACGGTGTTGGCCGATCCGAAGGTCGACGCCGTGTGCATCGCCACTCCGAGCGACACACATTTTGAGCTGGCCCGCCAGACCTTGCTGTCGGGCCGCCATGCGCTGGTGGAAAAACCCATCTGCGACGATTCCGCGAAAGCGCAGGAGTTGATCGACCTGGCCGCGCGCCTGGGGCGCGTGTTGATGGTCGACCACACGTTTCTTTACAACCCCGCCGTGCGCTGCATTCGCGACCTGGTCGAGTCCGGCCGGCTGGGTCGCTTGCTTTATTTCGATTCCACCCGCGTCAATCTGGGGTTGTTCCAACGCGACGTCAACGTCTTGTGGGATCTGGCCGTGCACGATCTGGCCATGATGGATTACCTGATGCCCGGGCAAAAGCCGGTAGCGGTCTCGGCCACGGGCATCGCCCACGTCCCCGGACAGCCGGAAAACATCGCCTACCTGACCTGTTTCTTCAAAGACACCCTGGTGGCTCACATCCACGCCAACTGGCTGGCTCCCGTCAAGCTGCGGCGGACATTGCTTTGCGGCGAAAAAGAGATGGTCGTGTATGACGACCTCGAGCCCTCGGAACGGGTCAAAGTCTACGACAAAGGCATCACGGTGCGGGACGAAAGCGAGCTGCAAAAGCTCTTGATCAGCTACCGCAGCGGGGACTGCTGGTCACCCAAGATTGGCCCCGGCGAAGCCTTGCAGGTGGAGGTCCGGCATTTCGTGGAGTGCATTGCCACCGGGGCCGTGCCGCTCAGCGATGGCCACGCGGGCTTACGGGTAGTAAAGCTGATCGAAGCGGCCACGCTGTCTTTGCAACGCCGCGGGGAACCGGTGGAGATCGCGTGATTCGGGTGCCGTTTTTGGATATGGCGGCCCAGATCGCGCCGTTACGCGCGGCGATGCTCGAAGCCACGGGCCGGGTACTCGACAGCGGCTGCTTTTGCCTGGGGCCCGAAGTCGAGGCGTTTGAACAAGAGTTCGCGGCCCTTCACGACTGTCGCTACGGCGTCGGAGTCAACAGCGGAACGAGCGCGTTGCACCTGGCGTTGCAGGCGTGCGACGTGCAGGCCGGAGACGAAGTGATCACCACGGCCCTTACCTTTGTGGCGACTTCCGCGGCGATCCGCTACGCCGGGGCGCGCCCGGTCTACGCCGATGTGGACCCGGACAGCGCCACGCTGGATTGGCGGGCGGTAGAACGGCGTATCGGACCGCGCACGAAGGCCATTCTCGCCGTGCACCTGTATGGCCAACCTTGCGCTCTCGAGCCTCTGGCCGCGCTCGCGGAAAAACACGGGTTGACGTTGCTGGAAGATGCCGCCCAGGCCCACCTTTCCCGCTACCGGGGCCGCCCCGTAGGTTCCTTTGGGCGCGCCGCCGCGTTCAGTTTTTATCCCGGCAAAAACCTCGGAGCGTGCGGCGAAGGCGGCATCGTGGTGACTTCGGACTCGCAGCTGGCCGAGCGAATGCGCCGCTTGCGCGACTGGGGTCAGACCCGCAAATACCAGCATGACGAGTTTGGCTACAATTATCGCATGGACGCGCTCCAGGGAGCGCTGCTGCGGGTCAAACTGCCGCACCTGCCGACCTGGACGGCGGCGCGGCGGCGGCTGGCGAGACGCTATGACGAGCTGCTGGCAACGCTTCCGCTGCAAGTTTGGCGCGAAAGTGAAGGCTGCGAATCCGCCTTTCACCTCTACACCGTGGGAGTGCCTGACCGCGACGAGGTGCGCGCGCAGATGCGCCGGCGCGGCATCGACTGCGGGGTGCATTATCCGGTGCCGGTGCACTTGCAACCCGCCTACCGTGATCCGGACTTTCCGGCGGGATCTTTGCCCGTAACCGAGGCGATCTGTGCGAATACGTTGTCCTTGCCGCTTTACCCCGAGCTGAGCGAGGCGCAACAAGAAGCCGTCGTAGCGGCGCTACGGGAGCTCCTGAGGTGAGCTGGCAGGGACGCAACGTGCTCGTCACCGGGGGGGCGGGGTTCATCGGCAGCAGCCTCGTGGCGGCGTTGAGCAAGGCGGGAGCCCGAGTCAGCGTGCTCGACGATCTCTCGGTCGGCCGCGTGGAGAACCTGGCGGGCGTAGCCCACCGCTTCATCGCGGGGAGCGTGCTGGACGAAGAGCTTCTTGCCGCCGCCGTGGCGGAGGCCGAGGTCGTAATGCACCTGGCCGTGGCTTGCCTGCGCGTTTGCTTTGAAAATCCGGAGCACGTGCACACCGTCAACGCCACGGGCACGTTGCGCCTGCTCGAAGCCTGTCGCCAGTCCGCGCCGCGCCTGCAGCGTTTCCTCTACTGCTCGTCGAGCGAGGTCTACGGAAGCGCCCGCAGCGCGCCCATGGACGAGGAGCATCCGCTGCACCCCACGACCGTTTACGGCGGCTCCAAACTGGCGGGGGAACTGTATACCCGCGCCTACTCGCTCACCTACGGCATGCCCACCACGATCGTGCGGCCTTTCAATACCTACGGACCCCGCGAACACCACGAAGGAGCCAGTGGCGAAGTGATTCCGCGCTTTTTGGTGCGAATCAAGAACGGGCTCCCTCCCATCATTTTTGGCGACGGTTCGCAAACCCGGGACTTCACCTACGTCGAAGACACCGCGGAAGGCCTGATGCGCGCGGCCGAACGAGCGGAAACTCTGGGCGCCACCTTGAACCTGGCCCGGGGCGAAGAAGTGAGCATCGCGGAAATCGCGCGCTTGCTGCTGGAAAAAACCGGACGCCCCGACCTGGCGGTCGTGCACCAGGGGGAGCGGCCCGCTGATGTGCAGCGCCACTTCGCGGCGGTCGCCAGGGCTTCGGAGTGGCTCGACTACCGGCCGCCAACCGCCATCGAAGCCGGCCTCGGCCTTTACATGGCCTGGTTTGACAAGACCTACCCCGAGCCGAGCCTGCTGTTGGCCGATGTGCCGCAACAAAACTGGTGAGACGGCGGCCGCTTGTGATACAATGCGCCGCAAACTCTCCAAAGGAGCGATCGTATCCAAAAGGTTCAGGGTAACTTGCTAGGCTTGAAGGCCAGCCACCGGCAGCGCCTGGAAAAGCTTTATCAGCGCCGGGTGCAGCCCGACCAGGTGGTTTCGCCTGAATTGGCGCGGACCGTCTGTGAAATTTCCCGGGAAATCTCGCGTCAGGTCGGGCTCTTTTTAGACCGCCGCGGCCGCGTGCAAGACGTTTTCGTCGGGGACGCGCGCCAGATCGAGCTGACAGGCCTGGGCCGCTATCGCGCAGGGCGCACCCGCCTGCGCGGCCTGCGTTTCGTGCATACCCATCTGAAAGGCGAGCCCCTCAGCCAGGACGACCTGACGGACCTGGCTTTGTTGCGTTTTGACGCGGTCGTGGCCCTGGAGACGACGAGCGAAGGCAACCCCGGCAAAGTTTTTTGGGCTCACCTGAAACCCGGCGCGGACAGCCAGGCGCCCCACCAGGCCGAGGAGCTTCCCAGCCTGCACGCCCTACCGCAAGATTTCGGACACTTCATCGACGGTCTCGAGCGCGAGCTCGCGCAGACCTGGTCAAAGGCCGGAGACACCCAAAAAGCCCGCCAGGCCCTGTTGGTGGGCGTCACGACCGGTCCGGTCGAGCGCCTCAAGCGCAACATGGTCG
>JADMIO011429273.1_pt1 | contig 38908 bp, 27 predicted proteins | sample 8958161 | NCBI WGS metagenome assembly JADMIO01 (sample SAMN16585339, study PRJNA669376) | soil metagenome | isolation source: Crop rotation soil | place: USA: Cullars Rotation, Alabama | collected 2011 | reverse complement strand
GCCGCGACTTCAAGTCACGTGAATTCCAAGCTTCGGATCCCACTGTGCTGGAAAGCCTTCATCTCTGGCTTGCGGACAGCCTTCGTCTTCGCGGTCATCGCCTTCGCGTCAGTAATCCACGCGCGAATGTCGTCGGCGGAAAGGCGGCTCCCGACATCGTCGAGAACCCCTTTCGCGTTGCCCTTGCCGGCGACCGCATGGCACAGGGAGCATTTCTGGTCGGTGAAGATCCTTTCGCCTTTCGCCTTGTCGTCTTGCGCTCGACCCGGCGCCGCGACGAGCGTGGCCATCATCACCGTGAACATCGCGACTCGAAACATGCGGACCTCACCTCAATCCTGAATCACTCGGCTGACACGGCCGCGGGCACCGCAAAGCGGATGCCGCGGTCGATTCGCGGAGAATGCGGCGCTTTTCGCGCTGCCGGCGAGATCCGTCCAGGTTCACTGGGGAATTCCCCGCAGCAGCCGTGGACTATTCGCGGCCGTCCTGGCCGATACACGCCGAAATCAGGCACATGCCGGTGCTGCCGACGGCATCCGGGTTGCTGTCAGGCCAGTAACCGCAAGCTCGTTCAAAGAGAGGACTTCATGAGAGGGTTCATCGTCGGCTCGTTGGTTCTCGCCGCCGCGCTCGTCACATCGTGTCGCAAGGCCCCCGAGCCTGCCGATGCGCGCCCGGCTTCGTCCGGACGCGGCACGATCACCGGGCACATTCGCCTGACCGGTACGCCGCCCGAGAACCCGCCGATCCGGATGCGCGCCGATCCGATGTGCGACAAAGCGAACGCCGGCAAACGCGCGCTCCAAGAGACCGTCATCGCCGGCGCCGACGGCAGCCTTGCCAACGTGTTCGTGCAGTTGGAGGGATCTTTTCCCGACGCTGGCCCCGCGCCGACCGAGCCGGTGACCGTCGACCAAACCGGCTGCATCTACGGTCCGAGGGTAGTCGGCGTCCGTGTCGGACAACCGCTTCGCGTGAAGAACAGCGATCCGGGGCTGCACAACGTCCACGGCGTCTCAGCGGACCACGACGCGTTCAATGTCGGTCAGCCGATCGCCGGAATGATCAACACGATGCAGGTGCACGACGAGGGCATCCTGAAATTGCAGTGCGACGTTCACACGTGGATGGTCGCGTTCGTCGGCGTCGTCAACCACCCCTATTTCGCCGTCACGAGCACACCGGGCACGTTCGAACTGCGCGACGTGCCCGCCGGGACGTACACGATCCGCGCCTGGCACGAGCTGTACGGTGTGCACACAACGAGCGTGACGGTGAGAGCGGGCGCGCCGGTTGGCGTGGACTTCACCTACTCCGCCACTGCGGACGAGAAGGCGCCGACGCCGTAGATGGACGTCCGAATCTCGCCCTGGTTACCGAAGTCGGTCCTCGCGCTTCGGCACTACGACCTCCCGACGTTCCGCGCGGATGCGATCGCAGGAGTCACCGTCGGCCTCGTCGCGCTTCCACTGGCGATGGCATTCGCCATCGCCTCAGGTCTGACGCCGCAGGCCGGCATTTACTGCGCGGTGGTCACTGGATTCCTGATTTCCGCCCTCGGTGGCTCGCGCGTCCAGATCGGAGGGCCGACCGGCGCGTTCGTGGTCGTCGTCGCCGGCATCGTCGCGAAGTACGGCGTGTCGGGCCTCTACGTCTGCACCATGATGGCCGGCGTCCTTCTCGTCATTCTTGGCGCGACGAGGACCGGCAGCGCTGTGCGCTTCATTCCCCGGCCGGTCGTCGTCGGATTCACCAACGGGATCGCGGTGCTCATCGCGAGCACACAGATTCGCGACTTTCTCGGGCTGCGCATGGCCGAGAATCCGGGTGAATTCGCCGCTCGCATGGCGGCCATCGGACGGCACCTCGATTCGATCGCTCCTGCGGCAGCCGCCCTCTCGCTGCTGACTCTCGTGCTCGTGTTGACGACAAACCGCTTCGTCAAGGCGGTGCCCGGAACGATTGTCGGGCTCGCGGGCGGCACCGCCGTCGCCTGGCTGGGGCGTCTCTCCGTCGACACGATCGACTCGCGGTTTGGCGGCGTTCCCTCCGGTCTGCCGGCCTTTCACCTGCCCGCGTTCGATCCATCGCTCGTGTTGACGCTCCTGTCGCCCGCCTTGACTGTCGCGATGCTCGGCGCGATCGAATCGCTCATGTCGGCCGTCGTTGCAGACCGCATGAGCGGCGATCGCCACAATCCAAACGTGGAGTTGATCGGTCAGGGAATCGCGAACATCGTGTCGCCGCTCTTCGGCGGCTTGCCGGCGACCGGCGCCATCGCGCGGACCGCCACGAACATCCGCTCGGGCGCACGGACACCGGTCGCCGGCATCATCCACGCGCTGACGCTGCTCGGCGTTCTGCTCGTGGGCGCACCGTTGGCCGGCCACGTGCCGATGGCCGTCCTGGCCGCGATTTTGTTCGTCGTCGCCTGGAACATGGGGGAGTGGCACGAGATCCCGGCGCTGCTCCGCCAGACGAAGACGGATATCAGCGTCTGGGCGGTGACATTCGGGCTGACGGTGTTCGCCGATCTCACTGTCGCCGTCGAGGTGGGAATGATTTTGGCGGCCCTGCTCTACATCCGGCGTGTGTCGAGCACGACGACCGTCGATCGCGTCACGTCCTCATACCTCGAGGAAGGGCGTCTGCACGTGCTCCAGGACAAGCCCATCCCTGATTTCGTCACGATCTTTCGCGTCCACGGCCCGTTTCTCTTCGGCGCGACCGACAAACTTCAGCGCGTGCTGGACCACCTCGACCAGCTCCCGCCAGTCGTCATCTTCCGCCTCCGGAACATGACAGCCGTCGACGCCACCGGACTGCGCGCACTCGAGGACATCGCGCTCCGCCTGCGCGACTCCGGGCGCGCCGCGATCTTCTGCGGCGCGCGCGAGCAGCCGCGAGCCGTCATGCGACAGGCCGGGTTCGATGCCATCGTTGGACCGGACAACGTGTGTCCGAACATCGATTCGGCCCTGGCGCGGGCGCATGCGGCTAAACCGTCGAACGTATGAGTTTGAACTTCTCGATGCGATAGCGGATTTGATCGCGGTTCAGTCCGAGCAGCCCGGCAGCGTGCGTCTGATTCCAGCCGCTGCGTTCGAGCGCCTGCACGACGAGCGAGCGCTCGAGCTCCTCGAGATCGACGCCGGTCGGCGGCAGTGGAACGCCTGCGGTCAGCTTTCCTTGCACGCCCGACAGTGTCGGGAAGTCTTCGACCGTCAACTGCTCGCCCTCGCCGAAGAGCATGGCGCGCTCGACGGCGTTGCGCAGTTCGCGGACGTTGCCCGGCCAGCGATAACGCTCGAGTCGTTCGACGGCCTCGGGCATGATGCCCCGCACGTGCTTCTTGAACTCCCGATTGAAGCCGTCGACGTAGTACTTGAGGAGCGGCGCGATGTCCTTGGCCCGCTCGCGCAAAGGCGGCAGCGCAATCGGTACGACGTTGAGCCGATAGTAAAGGTCTTCGCGGAACTTCCCCTCGCGCACCTCCTCCTCCAACACGCGGTTGGTCGCGGCGATGACTCGGACGTCGACGCGAATGTCCGTCGCGCCTCCCACCCGCTTGAACGTCTTCTCCTCGAGAAATCGCAACAGCTTCGCCTGGAGCGCGGGAACGATCTCGCCGATCTCGTCGAGAAACACGGTGCCGCCCTCGGCAGTCTCGAAGAGACCGCGCTTCTGCCGATCGGCGCCGGTAAAGGCGCCGCGCTCGTGGCCGAAGAGCTCGCTCTCGAGCAGATTCTCCGGCAGCGCCGAGCAGGTGATGTTCATGAACGGCTTCGTCGCCCGGTCACTGGCGTAATGAATCACTTTGGCTGCCAGGTCCTTGCCGGTCCCGCTCTCCCCCGTCAACAGCACGGTGGACGCGGGACTCGCCGCGATCTTCTTCAACATCGCACGGATGCCGACCATGGCCTCGCTGTCGCCGACGATGCGATCGAGGCTGAAGGGTTGCGCCTGCGAGCTGCGCAGCTCGCGCACTTCGCGGCGCAGTTCGGTCGTCTCGAGCGCCTTCTCGACCAGGAGGACGATTTCGTCCAGGTTGAACGGCTTGTTGGCGTAGTGATAGGCCCCCTGCTTCATCGCCTCGACCGCGAGCTCGACGCTCGAATGGGCCGTCAGCATGATGACGAGCGTATCGGGATCGGCGCTCTTGATCTGCTTCAGGACGTCGAGCCCATCACCATCCGGCAGCTTGTAATCGAGCAGTACGAGGTCGACGCCGTCGCGAAACCGCTTGAGCGCGTCGCCCGCGGTCCCTGCCTCGAGCACGCGAAATCCTTCGTCTTCGAGACGGTTCTTCAACGACCAGCGGATCAATTGTTCGTCGTCAACCACGAGAATCGAGGCGGCGCGCATCGGCCTCACAGTGTATACCGGCGCCGCCGCCGGAGCAGTTTCTGCAGCTCGCGCAGCCAGAGTACGGAGCTCGCAGCGGCGGTGCAACGGAGCCAATCGCCTGTCGTCAACGATTCGGTCGAAAACGCCCGTTGGAGAAACGGTACATAGATCACGCACGCCTGGAGCGCGAGCGACAGCGCGATCGCCGCAAGCAGCCAGGTATTGGCCAGCAACCCGCGACCCGCACTCTCTTCGTCGGATCGGGCATTGAACAGATTGAACATCTGAAACAGCATGAGCGTGGTGAACGCCATCGTCTGTGCGTGCTGCAGCGTGCCTTCACCCTCAATCCCTCCGCCAGGCAATGCGGCGTCGATGACGCCCAGCGTACCGGCCGCCATCACCGCACCGACGAAAAAGATGTCTCGCCACATCTTGGCGGTGACCACGCGCTCGGCGGCGTGCCTGGGCGGTCTCCGCATCACGTCCGGATCCGCCGGATCGACGCCGAGGGCGAGGGCTGGTGCGCCGTCCGTGACCAGATTGATCCACAGGAGCTGCGTCGCGACGAGCGGGAGCACGACCGCGCCATCCTCGGTAGGAAGCCCGATCGCGCCGGCGAACACCACGCCGAAGAACATCGTCATCACCTCACCGATGTTCGAGGACAGGAGGTACCGGAGGAATTTCCTGATATTCGAAAAGATCGACCGGCCTTCCTCCACCGCAGCCACGATGGTCGCGAAGTTGTCGTCGGCGAGTACCATGTCGGCCGCTTGTTTCGAGACGTCAGTTCCTGTCAGGCCCATGGCGACGCCGATGTCGGCAACCTTCAGAGCCGGCGCATCGTTCACACCATCACCCGTCATCGCGACGATCGCGCCGCGCCGCTGGAGTGCCCGCACGATTCGGAGCTTGTGCTCGGGATTGACGCGTGCGTAAACCGAAACGATACCGGCGGTCTCGTCGAGCGACGCGTCCGACATCCGATCGAGGTCCGGCCCGGCGACCGCTTGCTCGCTGTTCCCGATCCCGACCTCTCTCGCGATCGCGGCTGCCGTTCTTGGATGGTCGCCGGTAATCATGACCGGCCGAATGCCGGCGCTCTTGGCGCGCGCCACTGCCTGGCGCGCCTCCTCGCGCGGCGGATCAATCATGCCAATGAGACCCGCAAACACCAGATCGCGCTCGATGTGCTCACCGATACCGTCCACCGACACCGTCCCGTCCACCGACGCCCTGAACGCAACGCCCAGCGTGCGATAGGCGCGCCCGGCAAGCACATCGTTCGCGTGAAGAATCTCGAGGCGTCGCTGGTCGGTCAGCGGGCGGTGCGCCTCGCCGACGAGTTCGTGCGCGCATCGGGTGAGCAACACATCGGGTGCGCCCTTCGTAAATACCAGAACGCGGCCCTCGGTTTCGGCATCTGTGTGCACGGTGCTCATTAGCTTGCGTTCGGCAGAAAATGGCACCTCGCCGACGCGCGCGAAGCGGAGATTCAAGCGATCGGCTTCGAGCCCCGCCTTTCTCGCCGCGACGAGGAGAGCACCTTCGGTCGGATCGCCGGTGACGGCCCACTGTCCGTCGAGCCGCTGCACCGAAGCATTGTTCGCGCGGTCGGCGACGGCGAGTGCCCGGTCGAGTTCGATTCGGAGGTTTCCCGCAACGGGTTCCGGGGTGTCCTGTCGCACGTCACCAACGGGCGCATACCCCGTTCCGCCGAGCAGCACACGGCCGCTGGCCGTGACGACCTCTCGGACGGTCATCTCGTTCTTCGTCAGCGTGCCGGTCTTATCCGAGGCGATCACCGAAGCAGACCCGAGCGTCTCGACGGCGTTGAGATGACGCACGATCGCCTTGCGCGCCGCCATTCGCTGAACGCCGATCGACAAGACCGCGGTGACCACGGCGGGCAGGCCTTCTGGCACCGCCGCGACGGCCAGCGCGACGCCGAGGATCAGCACGTCGAGGAGAGCCGGCAAGCCACGGACGTGCTCGACGACGACGATGGTCCCGATCATCACGATGGCGATGACGACGACCACCAGGCCCAGCCACTTGCCCACCAGAGCGAGCTCCTTCTGCAGCGGGGTCGCTTCGCTGGGGACGTGCGCCAGGAGGCCGGCGATGCGTCCGATCTCGGTGCGCATCCCCGTCGCGATCACAACGGCTTTCCCGCGACCATAGGTCACCGAGGTGCCGCTGTAGAGCATATTGGTGCGATCGCCGAGAGCTACGTCGCCAGCGATCGCATCGCTGTCTTTCGAGACAGTCAGGCTCTCGCCGGTCAATGCGGCTTCGGCGGCCTGCAACGCCGTGGACTGCAGGATCCGCGCGTCAGCTGAGACGGTATCGCCCTCCTCGACGACGAGGAGATCGCCGGGCACGATGCCGGCGGCCGGCACGCTCGAAAGAACGCCCTCGCGCATCACATGCGCCTGCACGGCCGTCATGTGGCGCAAGGCGGCGATCGCCGATTGAGCTCGATCCTCCTGGACATAGCCAAGCACGGCGTTCAGCAGCACGACCGCGCTGATGGCCATCGCGTCGTACGGCAGCGCGGCGTCCTGCTCGTACAACCAGAGCGCGACCGAGATCGCCGTGGCGACTAACAGCAGGATGACCAGCGTGTCCTGGAATTGTCCGAGGAATCGTCTCCAGGCCGGAACACGACGCTCACCGGCCAGCTCATTTGGTCCGAACTGAATGAGCCTCGCGCGTACCTCGTCTGCGGACAGGCCTCGAACCGCGTCGCTGCCGTGCGCGCGAACGACGTCCTGCGCCGCCTGTTGATACTCAGCGGTGCCATCTCGACTCGCGACAGTCATGGCGAGGCGCGACTACTTTCGTGACTGGATAGATGCGAGATACGCCACCACGCTCTCGACGCGTTCGTTGACGGTCGCGAACGAGCCGGGGGCGAGCGCCATGAAGTTCGGGCCCCACACCGGCATGTCTTTCGATCCGTGGGCCGACGGCGCCGGATCGCCGAACGCGACGTATCGGATGATGCGGTCGCGGGGGAATACGCCGTGATTCCGCATGGCGATCGCGGTCACGTCGGCGGGACGCTGCTTCAGCGCGGGCGCAACGGGGCCGCCCCCTTTTCCGTCAATGCCGTGACAACTGGCGCAGTAGGTTCGAAACAGCTGTTCGCCCTCCATCACCCTCTTGATGCTGGTCGTCTGGCCGGCCGCTGGATTCGACGTCGCAAGCAGGCCGGCGACCGCGAGCGCAACAGCGACGAAGTTCGATCGGCGACTCATGACAACTCCTGTCATTTGGCGACGATTCGCGCACGAGCAAGGTACCGATGGCAGTTAACGCATTGCAGCGTCACGTCTGCGTACGCCTTCGGTGTCTTCTCGAGATCGCGCTGCGCCGCGGCGGTATGCAGCGTCTGCACCGCCTGGAGGAACTGACCGCTGTATTTCGCGTACTCCGGATATCGGAGGACCGACCACCGTTGATCCCGAGTCAGCGCCTCGAGCTCGCGCGTCTGGGTTTCGAGCATGGTCCAGTCGCTGGTCACGACCGCCTCGAGGATCTTCTGCGTGTGCTGAAGCTTCTCGCGCATGAGCGCGTTGACCTGTGGCCCCTGCGCGCTCACAGCCGACAGACCGAACACCGTCGTAAGGATTGCGATGGACCGCCACATGACTCACCTTCTTCCGTATCCCTGTCCCAACTGGCTGTCATTCCTTCAAATCAGGTGCCGCGCGCGATGACGCTGATCGCCGGAACGCCGGAGCTCGCCACCGCGAAGAATCCCGCACTCCCGAGGAGAAATCCGCGGCTGCCGCGAAGAGGAGCCTTCCATCAGCCGCGTTTCCAGAGGGATCGCCGGGGGTACGCCTATTGCCCAGTCACCTGGTAACGAACGGTCGGCACGACGCTGACCAGCCAAGGGCACCATGTTGACCGACGTGCTGTTGATGCGTGACGAGCTGCAAATGCGCGCGATCGACGCCTTGTTGAACTCGGTCTCACGCTCGAGGCCGCGGTCGAAGAAGGATGTCGTGCTGAAAGTCAGAACATCCCGAAAGTGGGCCGGATTCCAGTCCGTGCTCTGCCCGATTGATTTCTCCGAACATTCCCGCCTCGCCCTGAAATACGCGTACGCCGTGGCCCGTCACGCCAGGGCGCGGTTGACGATCGCGTACGTGAACGATCCCCTGTTGATTGCGGCGGCCGGCGCGCTGGGCGATCGGCGCCTGGCGACACGGAGCAAAAAGGAGCTCGACGCGTTCGTCGACGCGACACTCTCCAAGAAGGTGCGGGCTCGGATTCTGTTGAAAACGCAGGTGTCGATCGGCGGACCTTCTGCGGAAATCCTGCGCTGCGCCGGGCGCTATCGCTCGGATCTCATCGTGCTCGGCACCCACGGACTGACCGGCGCGAGCCGAATCCTTCTCGGTTCGACGACGCTGGGCGTGTTACAGCAGACGGCAGTACCCGTTCTCGCCGTGCCGCTGCCGCCCGAATCTCGCGGCGCAGAAGTCGCATCGGGCTGGCCCGGCTCCCGGATCGTGGCTCCGCTGGAACTGGATTCAGAATCCAGCGCGGAAGCCGACACGGCCGCCCGGATTGCGGAATGGTTCGGTTCGTCGCTGGCGCTGCTCCATGTCATTGACACGCTGCGTGCCCCCGCTTGGCTCGCCGCCGCCCGCATCGATCGGGACGCCGCCCGCGTGGCGCGCGCAGAGCGGCACCTGACCGAGCTGGCCTCCAAGACAAGGCGCCACGTCACCACCGACACGCACGTCGTCCGCGGACGTGTCGCAGACGAGATCGCGGCCTTTGCCGAGGCCGAACAGACGCACCTGATCGTCACCGCTCTGCGCGACCGACACACCTGGTTCGGCGCCGGGCGAGGTTCCGTGTCGTACCACGTGCTGTCGCACGCGGTCTCGCCGGTGCTCGCCTATCCTTCGCGCTGGCGGCCGCTTTGAGACTCGTCCGGCTTCGAATCTGCGCGCTCAACCTGGATGGTGCAGTCTTGCAGTAGTGCGACGACCGCGCCAATCGCCGCGAGCACCGGGGCCAAGAGCGCGCCCACCACGCCGGCGGTGAGCGGAAACTCTGCAATCGACTTCCCTTCGTGCTGGATGACGACGCGGCGGACGTTGCCTTCGTGAATCAGCGCCTTGACCTTCTTGATGACGTTATCGCCTTCGGCCTTGAACGATTCCCACGTGGTGTGTTCGGCCATGATCCTCTCCTACCGACGCCTGCCACAGGGGCAGGCATCTGAAACTCACCTGAATCTCACTTGAATCTAACGTGCCATGACAACAAATGCCTCCCAATCACAGGTGACAAGAGCTCGACCGTTTAGCGTCGGAAGGGTTCGCAACCAGGCCGTCCGGCGATAAGATGCCAACGTGGCAACAGGCGCGAACGATCCAGGAAGTGCCCCGTCGGCGGGAGAGGCGACCGGCCCGCTCATTGTTTCGCTGGCGGACCTCATCGCTGGCGGGCGTCTCGAATGGTACGAGGCGGTCGCAATCGCACAGAGCCTGTGCAAGGCGATCTTCGAATCCGCGGACTACAACGGGCCGTCGACCGTGGACGCCGCAAACGTGTTCCTCGGTTCTGGCGGCAGCGTCATGGCTGTCCCCGGTCTACAGTCTCCGGCGACGGCGGTCCCGCGCGTCGCCAAGATTCTCGGCGATCTTCTCCCGGACTTCCACCGTCGGTCCACGTTTCACGAGGTCCTCTCCGCCGCGACGTCCAGCCCGCCGGCCTACGCTTCGCTCGAAGAGTTCTCGAACGCGTTGGCCGCATTCGAGCGGCCGAATCGGGCGGAGATTATTCGGGGCGTCCATCAACGCTGGCGGACATCCGCTGCGAGTCCGGTGCCTGCTCACTCAGGGACGCTCGACCGGTTGACTCCTCAGACGACCACGGCCACGGTTGCCACACCGTTCGCGCCCAAAGCCACACCGGCTGCGCCCAAACAGGCGGCCGTCCCAAAGTCGACGCGGCCAAGACTCAAGCTGTCTACGCCCCAAGCATCTGCGCTCGCGGGCATCGTCGCCATCATCGTGGGCTTCGTCGTGTGGGGGGTACGCGCCGGTCAGCGCACCGCGATTCCCGTTGCTCCGGACGCATCGCAGGCAACCGACGGTACCAGCGACGCGAACGGGACACAGAGTGTGGGCAGCAAACCGACCGCGGTACCGGCGCCACGCGTGGCACCTGTCAATCCCGCAGCTTCCAAGCAGTCGGCCGGGCAACGGCCATCAACGCCGACGCCCGTGGCGCGTTCTGCAACCGGAACGACTCCCACCGTCATCACTCGGCCTCCAGACTCCACGGCCACGGCTGCGTCCGGCGCGGGGGACGATTCTCCAAGCGTTCCGCCGACGGTCGCCGACTCACGCATCTACAGCACACAGGATCTCGACGTGGTGCCGCCGATCGTCAACCGCCCGCAACAACTCTGGCGGATGTCCGGCGGAGCACAGACGGCGCCCCCAGTATCGGTAATGGTCGTCGTGAACGAACGCGGGACGGTCGAATCGGCACAGGCGATGCAGCCCCAGAACAACCTGGGCGACGCGATGGCCGTGACCATGAGTCTCAGTGCCGTCAAGACCTGGCACTTCTCTCCGGCGCTGAGAAACGGCGTGCCCGTCAAGTATCGCCAGATCGTCTCAGTGACGCTGCGCTGAACTTTCGCCGAACCCTTTTTCAATTCCGGGAGTTCAGCCGCCATGCGGTGGCGCGTGTTGACCTTCGTTCTCCTGGCGTGTGCGCACGTGGATCGAGACCTGTCGATGTGGCTTGATCTTCGCCCCCGGTTGGCGTCTACCGGCCGAGACGCTCGTGTCCTCGGAGTTCACGCTCCGATGCCGACTGCGACGACGCTTCAACATTCTTTGGATTGCACCCCACCGCCAAGCTAGACTGCGCGCGATGAACATGCGACTAGTGCGTGCGTGGTCGGCCAGCCTGCTGATCGTGCTCGCGGGAGGTAGCTCCCCGGCCAACGCGCAGGCTGTGTCGTCGGCCAGCTTGCGCGATCAGCTGCAAGCGTACGGCAACCGCATTGTGACGACGCTCGGCGCGAACTCACCGGAAATCGCGTCCGAGGTGAAGTCGTTTGCCGAGCTGTTCGCCCTCGAAGTCTCGACCGCGCCGTTGGGCAACGCAACCGGCGGCTTCACGTATGTCTTCGACACCAGCGTCGGCGGCTTCGTTCGCAAGACGAACAGCTTCGGTCCGATGTTCGCCAACCGAAGCATCACGCAGGGAAAAGGTCGAATCAGCGCAGGCGTCAATTTTCTCCACGCCGACTACAACTCGCTCGCAGGATTTGGCATCGCAAACGGAGAGTTGGTGACCGGCAAGAATTTCAAGGGCCTTCCATTGCCGATCGACTCGACACCCCTGCGGTTGTATGCGTCATCCAACACCGTCGTCGCCTCAGCGAGTTACGGTGTCACCGACAACGTCGACGTGGGGCTGATCGTTCCATGGGTCCGCATTTCCGCTGGAGCTGATTTCGCCGTGCTCGGTCCGGGCAACGTCGACCTGACGCCAGGAGGCCGTACGTTCCTGTTTCCAACGACAAGCGCGGCCGGATTTGGCGACATCGCGATCTTTGGCCGCTATCACGTCTGGCACCACGCGGACGGCGGCGTTCTCGCGGATGTTCAGGTACGACTGCCGACGGGGGACGAGGGAGGCCTTCGAGGGCTCGGGATCACCAGAACGCGCTTCTCGGCCGTCTGGTCGCAAGGCGGACGCCTTGCACCGCACGCCAACGCCGGTTACGAAGTGTGGTCGTCGGAGGTCCCTATTTCGTTCGACGGCAGCGTATTCGCCAGGCACCAGGTCGACTACGCGTTCGGCGTCGAGTTCCAACCGCATCCTCGCACGACGCTGTCGCTCGACATCATCGGACGGCGACAGTTGCATGGCGGACAGCTGTCGTACCGAACGATCGCATTTGGGCCTGGAACAGTCGACGCGTTGCTTCCCGTCGAAGGTGGCGTATCGGTCGTGTCGTTCGCCCCCGGGATCAAATGGAACGTCGCGGGCAACGCACTGTTCAGCGGCGGCCTGTTGACCACTCTGATGAATGACGGAATGCGCGCGCACGTGATTCCGGTTGTCGGACTCGAGTGGGCGTTTTAGTTCTACACTGATGACTGTTCGAGGCCATGTTGTTGCCTGAACAGATCGGCCGCTTTCCCATTATCAGAGCCATCGAAGAAGGCGGCATGGGACGCGTGTATCTGGGACGCGATCCCGATCCCAACATCGGACGGCTCGTCGCGATCAAGCTGCTCCGCGAAGGGTTCGACAATCACGACTTCCGCGAGCGCTTCAATCGTGAAGCGAAAGCCGCGAGCCGCTTCCACCACGCGAACATCGTCACAATTTTCGAAACCGGACTCCACGACGATCAACCGTACATCGTGATGGAGTACGTCTCGGGCTCGACCCTCGCGTCCATCATCAAGAAACGGGCGCCGCTTCCCTTGTACCGCAAGCTGATCTTGATGGAGGAACTCTTTGCGGGCCTCCACTACGCGCACCGAAAGAACGTGATCCATCGCGATATCAAGCCGGCCAACATCATGCTCGATGATGAAGGCACCGTCCGCATCCTCGATTTCGGAATCGCTCGTCTGGGATCGACCGGCGCCAACGAGACCGTCCTGACGAAGGCCGGCATGATCGTCGGCACCCTGAACTACATGGCGCCGGAGCAGTTGGCCGGCGAGCCGCTGGATGGACGGGCCGACATGTTCGCTGCCGGCACGGTGTTCTACGAATTACTATCGTACCGCCCGGCCTTTCGCGGCAAGTCGGACCGCGAGGTCGTGAGTAAGATTCTGACCGCCACGTTCGAGCCGCTCGATCGCGCGTGTCCCGACCTCGATCCTCGCCTGATTGACATCGTCTACCGCTGCATGCAGAAGGACCCGAGCGCGCGCCTCGCCGACTGCGGCGCCGTGAAAGAAGCGATCGCCGACGTTCGATCGTCATTGAGCCACGCGGCCAGAGCAACGCTCACGGCCAGTACGCTTCCCGTCGTCTACGACGAAGAGACACGGGTCGCCGTGGACACGCCCCCGGCCCTCACACGACACGTGCAAGAACTGCTGAATCGCGCCACGATCGCGCTCGAGACCGGACGGATCGAAGCGGCGACCGTCTATGTCGAGCAGGCGCTCCAGATTGATCCCGAGTCCAAGGAAGGGCTCCGAGTCCGCGACGCCACCGACCGCATGAGGCGTGAAATTGCCGAACTGCAGTCTGGACCGTCGCGCGCGGCTGGTCCCCGTTTCCCCTCAACTGTATTCATCGCCGCCGGTGTCGTAGCGGCAATGGCGATCCTCTTCGCGGTCGGGTTCTACCGTAACGACGTGGCGCCAACGACGACCAGTAATGTTGCCGCACCTATCGGTGCTCCAGTGGAGACCGCGGCAAGTACGGCGGTGCCTCCGCAGCAGACAGCCAAGAATCCACAAGGCGAGGCCGCGAAATCAACCGCGCCAGCGACGAGAGCGTCTCGAGGATCCGCTCCAACGACGCGTCCGGTCGAACGAGGGCCCGTCAGCGCCAACGCGACGCCTGCACTATCGCCCCCGCCCGAGACAGCTCAGGCGCCGACTGCACAGCCTGTGAACCGCCAGCCGACGACGACGACGAACGCCGACGCTTCACCGGCTCCGGCATCCGAGATCAGTCGACCGGCACCGGCCAGCACCGCGCCCGAGGCCCCGCCGTCCGGTACTGGGGGAACGGCCCGAGCCGAAACACCGAGCGATGAGAGCGCGATCCGCGAGGTGCTGCAACGCTATGCAGCGGCGTATGAGGCGTTGAATCCAAACGCCGTCAAGGCTGTCTTTCCAAGCGTGAACACGGCAACGTTGACCAACATGTTCAGGAACTACGCGTCGCTCAAGCAGCAGGTCGAGGTCGACAGCGTGCAGGTGACTGGACAGACGGCGATCGCGACGGGGATCGTGACATCTGCGCCGGTCGTCAGGGTCGGCAGCGTGAAGCCGCAACGCCTGCCCGCGACCTTCCGCCTTCGCAAAGCGAACGGCGGATGGGTCATCGAGAGCGTCACGCTCGGTTGATCCTCATGCGGTGGCGCGTGTTGGCCTTCGGTTTCCTGGCATGTTTAGGATGTGGATCGAGACCAGTCCACGTCGGCCTGGTCTTCGACCCGAGCTGGCGCTTGTCGGGCGAGACACTCACGTCCGCGGAGGTCGCGCTGGTCCAGGCAGAAGCGCTTCAAACGCTGCGCACCGCAGTCAGCGGCTTCGCCGTCGATATTGACGAAGCACCGACAGCCCGGCGGCTCATCCGCGTGGAGAATACTCCCAACTCGCCTTACGGCACGGCCACACCCGTGTATCCAGGCGCCGTTGGCGTGACCTATCCAATGGTGCCGGTGAGCCGCGTCCGCATCGACGCGCTCTACACCGTCGAAGTTGCCGTCACCCGATGTGCGTCGAAGGCACCATGCGCGCTCTCACGAGAGCAGCTGTTGACGGCGTTGGGCCACGGCGTCGGCGCGACCGCCGCGCACGAGCTCGGCCACCAGGTGGGCCTGGAGTTTTCAGCCGAGGCCGACTGCGACGACTGTTACGACAGCCGGAGAGCCGATACCCGCGCGCACTTTTTGAGCTCGCAACATTGGTCGCCCGCAGCTGTCAGTGTGATGCGCCGAGTGCTGCCGGCTCGATAGGACAACCTGACCCCCCGCGCGTGCCTACAGATCTCTTTACCGCGTGAACGCGACCTCGACTTCCCGTTCGGCTGCCCGGCCGTGATCGTCGACGACGCGGACACAATGGACACCGGCGGTCGAAGGCCGCCACGCGAGGGCGCCGTCAGCGACACGACGCACGGCGATTAGTGCGTTGCCGTCGAACCAGAACACCTGCTTGACGTCCGCCGCGGCGCTCGCATCGAGCGCGATTACGTCGTCGGGGGCGGCGCCTCGCTTTGCAAGACTTCTTAACGCGTAGCTCACGTTTCGCAGCGGTGACGTGATCCGTGGCATTTCGGGCGAGTCGTTGCCTGTGCACGGCGGGAGCGGCGGCGGCGTACGTCGAGGCATGCCGGCCTGTCGAAACAACTTCAGCATGTCCGACGGCCAGAACTCGAACACCTCGAACCGCGTTCCGGCGGCATAGGGGGGACACGTTGGCCGGCCGGTCACCGCGTCGAGGGCGACGAGGCGGTGGAGACGGCTCACGCCGATCGGCGATTTCCCTGGGATGTACCAGGTCTCGACGAGCTGCGGACACGGCGCGTTCGGCAGGTCGCCGCTCGCGGCACAGACGGCCACTTTGCTGACGCCAGCCGGTGGAATCGGCGGCGGCACATGCTCGCCCGGACGCGCGAGGTTGAGCGCGTCCGCGATCTTAAAAAAAAGCGGCGCGGCGGCATCGACGCCTACGAACGCCGGATTACCGCGTCCTTCGAAATCGCCAATCCAGACAATCAAGACATACGGACCGACAACGCCCGCGGACCAGGCGTCTCGGAATCCCCACGACGTTCCCGTCTTCCACGCGACCGGCCAGCGCGCGCGAACCGGCACGGTTCCATCGTCATCGGGCCGTGGATTCTGCCGCAGCATGTCGAGAGCAACGAACGCCGCTTCTGGACTGAGGAGACGCACGCCGTCGACCGCCTTCCGTCCGCGTTCTACACGGAGCGGCCGCAGCAACCCGTCGTTTGCGAGCATCGCGTACAACCCGGCGAGCTCCTCCATCGTGACTTCCCCGCCGCCGAGCGGCAGCGCGAGGCCGTAGAACGATTCAGGCTTCATCGCGCGGACGCCCGCGCTCTGCAGAAATTGATAGAGGCTCGGCTGTCGCAGCTGGCTCGCGACCCACACGGCCGGAATGTTACGGCTGCGAATCAGCGCGTCCTCGGCAGCGATCGGGCCGAAGAACCGGCCGTCGAAGTTCTCGGGCGTGAACGGACCAAACGACGTCGGCGCATCCTGCAGCACCGTGCGCGGATGGAGGACGCCTTGATCGATGCCGAGCGCGTAGACGAACGGCTTGAGCGTCGATCCAGGCGACCGTTTCGCGAGCACGCCGTTGACCTGCCCGTCAATCGACTCGTTCCAGTAGTTCGCCGAGCCCACCCACGCCTTCACCGACATGTCGCGCGTGTCGACGAGCAGCGCCGATACGTTCCGAATGCCGCGCTCGCCGTTCTGCATCAGATGACGGTCGACCTGCCGCTCGACCAGACGCTGCAAGCCGGCGTCGAGCGTGGTGTCGATGCGACCTGACCGCGTGCGCTCCCGATCGGCCAGTAGCGCGTCGACGAAGTGCGGCGCGACGAACGGCATCCCGGCCGTTTCGGCTCGGGGACGCACGACGATCGGCAGATCGAGCTGGCGCCGATCGGCGCTGCCGTACCGCGCCACCCACGCGCGTCCGAGCTCCGCACGTGCAGTCAGCGCGCTCGCCTCGGATACGGTGTGACCGCCGCGGCTGGACGGATGCTGGGGGATCACCGCCAGCGTCAGCGCTTCGCCGAGCGTCACTCGAGCCGGCGACTTGCCGAAGTACAGCTGGCTGGCGGCGCCGACGCCCTGAATGTTGCCGCCGAACGGCACAATGTTCAGATACGCTTCGAGAATCTCTGGCTTCGAGTAGCGTGCCTCGAGCCATAGCGCCGCGCCAATCTGCCGTATCTTCCCCGCCGGCGTGCGCGTGTTCATTCGATACAGCTTCCGCGCCAGCTGCATCGTCACCGTCGATCCACCTTGGCGATTTCCGGATCGATACGTGCGGACGGCTGCGCGGACCAGCGCAGCCGGGTTGACGCCGATGTGCGAATAGAACGCGCGGTCCTCCTTCAGAAGGAATGCGTCGACCAGCGTCGGCGAGATGCGCGAGAGCGGCACCCATAGCCGATACTGATCGTCCGAGGCTCGTGTCACGCGGAGCAGTTCGCCGTCCGCCGACCACACGTCGGTCGACAGCGGGATCCGCTTGCGGAGCGGGTCGTGCGGCCACACTCGAAGGCCGGCCAGCGTGACTGCGGCGCTGACAGCGACGATGACGATCGCCGCCAGCCCGATACGAATAGCGCGAGTCATGGCTTCACCACCTGCAACGTGCCCGCTGCACTCTGACCGGTGATCGATCGGTTGTACATGCCCTCGGCGAACGCCGGAGGCACCTGATACGTGCCGGCATTCGTCGCGCGGACGCGATAGACGAACGTACCGGCGGTCTTCGTCGCGTCGCCGTAAAGCAGCACGCGATCGTCGCGGACGTCGATGTGCTGGGGGAACCAGTCGGACCGATCGGGCAGGCCAAGCGGCAACGCCTTCGCAGCTGCGCGTTTGCGCAGCTGGGCAGGGTCGACGCCGGCGTCGCTCGTGTCGCCCACAGCTGCTTGCACTTCGAGCACTGGCTCGATGCCGCCCGGCAACAGATCGACGAGGGCGACCTGCGAGACGACGTCGCGCTTCGTCGTCCGCAGGCGAAGCCGGACAAAGAACTCGTCGCCGACGGTCACTCGCTGCAGCACGCGGCCCTTCGCGTCGACGAAATCGCGATAGATCTCGATCTCCTGATTGATCGGCGCCTGCGGCGGATTCCGATCGAAGCCCGACTCGTTGATCGCGTAATAGGCCGCGGCCTGCCCCTGCTTCGAGAACCGAAGCTGGGTGGCCGTCCGAGAGACGCTGACCTTCGGCATCACCCCTGTCGGCAGCGTGAGGTCGCGCGTCTGGCCGTTCTTCGCAATCTCAGTGATGGCCAGCGCCTCGTCCGCAGCCGCGGTCTTCGAGTACGCGTCGAGTGCCAACAGCGTGTAGGCGGCAGACAACGAGGTCGCATTGTTGCCGCTGACCGCGGTCATCGCTTCGAGCGCCGCCGGAGGGGCACTCACGACCTGAGCCGGGAAGTGCCGCGCGATGAGATACAGCAGCTGCGCGTCGTGCACCGCGGCCCCGTAGTAGATGTTGTCCGTCAGATCGTTCTTCCGAACCGACCACGGCACACCCTTGATCAAACGATCCGCGTCCGCGTTCCGCTGCATCAGGCGATACGTCGACGCCAGATACGCGGCCGCAAGGTCGGCCGTCCAGGTCTTCGCGTAGCGCTGCGTCAGTTCCTGTTCTACGTTCGCGAGCGCCGCATTTGGCTTGATGCCCTGTCGCACGAGCAGGTAGACCGCGTACGCGCGCATGCGGCCCGCATCAAGCGTGCTCGCCGGCGTGGACGCGAACTTCGTCAGCCAATCGTTGACGTTGTTCAGCAGATCGTTCGGAACGTTCTGCCCGCGTTCCTTCGCTTCGACCATCAGGTGCGCGGCGTAGATCGTCGCAAACTCCGCCGTTTCGGGCGAGGCCGACCACAGGCCGAACCCACCTTCGTCGTTGGCGCGTCCGCGCAGGACCGAATAGGTCGTGTCGAGCGGTGACTGCGCGCCGCGCGACCGAATCACACCGAACTCCGTGCGAACGGTCAGGATCAACGCTGCGAAGCCCTTGCTGACCAGTTGCTCGGTACACGCGTACTCGTAGCCGTCGAGATACGCCGTCAATCCCTGGCCCCAGACAAGCGGCAGCGTGGACACCGCCGCCTCCACCTTCCGCTTTTCGCCGAAGAGATCGCGCGTCAGGCTGGCGACCGCGGTCGTGTTGTCGACACGGCCTAGGGTAAGGGTCGTTCGAAACGCCACGGCTGGCCGGACGCTGACGCTCTCTTCGAGCTGCGCTTCCGCAGTACCGCGCTTGGCGACGAACTTCAGCGATGCCGGCCCCAGCGTCGCGTTCGCCTTCACGCGAAACTCGCCGACACCTTCGCTCTTGTCCGCGATTTGCAGGTCGACACTCGACGGTCCAACGACGGTCAGCTCCGGCCCAACACTCGCCTGGAGCTTCACGGTGCCAGGGTTCGTGCCGCTCGCGTTGTTGAACACGCCGACGCTGACGACGAACTCGTCGCCCGGCGCGGCCATCGTCGGCACGTTCGGCGTGAGGATGAAGTCGCCCTTTACGTCGATGCCGGCTTCGGCGACGCCCATGTGCTTCGCGCTGACCGCGATGGCGACAATGCGGAGCTTGCCGGTGAAGTAGTCGGGCACCGTGTAGCGCAGCTCGCGCCCTTTCGGGCCAACGTCGACGAGGCCCGACCAGTAGGCGACCGGCGGCTTGTGTTTCTTGTTGAACGGATTCAGCTGCCGCGCATATCCCCCGTCCGCGTCGCCGCCAGGCGCCGCGAGCGCGAGGAAGCGTTTGAAGTCCGGAAGTATGAGGTCGAGGATCTGCTTCGTGTCGACCTCGAGCATCCGTTTCTGGAAGAAGAAGCCGAGCGGGTCGGGATTCTTGTAGCGCGCGACCTGCAGGATGCCTTCGTCGACCGCGAGCACCGCGGCACGCGACGCTTCGTCCGGTGTCACCTTGATCGCGAGCGTCGCGCCAGGCTTCGCCTCGCGAGGCACGTCCAGCTTCACGCCTTCGGTCCGCGACGACAGATTCGGCGCAAACGCCGCCACACCGTACGACAGAGGGCTGAGGAACAGCTCGTCCGACGAAGGATCGCGCAGGAACTGGACGCTGACGTAGCCGTTGCCTTCGAAGGTCGGCGGGAGGGTAATCTTCTGCACCGAGCTCGTGGTCGTCGTCTTGAACCACTGATATTGGAAGACGCGCTCGCGTTCGACAGTGATCAGGCCGGCGCCCACATACGGCGCTCGGATGCTGACTTCGATCGTCTCTCCGCCCGAATAGGCCGGCTTATCCAGCTGGACCTGCAGCTCGGTATCGCGCTCGAGCGATCGTGACAGGTTCGCACTGCCGGCGACGGTGTACGTGAGCTTGTTCAGCTCCGCGCCGGACGCGTCGCGAAGGACGAGGGCGAAATCTCCAGGCTCGCTCGTCGGCAGCATGAAGTCGCTGCCACCGGTTGCGATGGTGGCCGGCTTCGAGTCGCGCACGACTTCCTTCAGGCGCGAGACATACTTCACGGTCTTGTCGTTCTGCTCCGTCAGCACTGACACGTACTTCCGCTGCACCCATTCGAGCGTCAGCGTGTCGGCCGCCACCAGTACGAGCTGCTGGTTGACCGCCAACCACGTGGACGCACGCACGGCATTCCGCTGCACGAAGGAAAGATCGCCGTCAGGTTTGACGCCGACGAGATACGGCGCATCCGACACGATCGCGCTGGTTTGCGCGGCGACGTTGCGTCCACCCTCGGCCTCGAACGCGCGGGCGAGGAGGTTGAGACGATAGGCGCGGCCGACAAACCGCTTCAGATCGAGCGTGAATTCAGCATGGCCGGCAGCGTCGGTCGTCTTGGCCGCCAGCTTCTCTTGATATGGCTCGTTGAGCGCTTCGCCGATCTGGAACCGGTAGTCGGCGTACTTCGAGAACCTCGGCAAGACGGGCGTCAGGCTCAGCTCGCCCTCGACGCGCCGGTTCCCCGCCGGCTCGCCGAAGAGATGCGCCACAGTAATGGCCGCCTTCACATCATCCGGCCGCAGCCAGCCCCCTTGAGCAACGTCCGGTTTGTCCGTCAGCTCGAGCCTTACCTTCATGCGATCCGGCTCGAACTCCTGCACCTTGAACGACGTGCTGCCGAGGGTGTCGCGGCGCCGCTCGTTGCGAGGCAGATACGCCGTCACCTGGTAGATGCCCGTCGGTGACGTCGGTTGTGTGGTGAACAGAACCTCGTCGAATCCGGCCGCCGATAGCTTGATGTCGCTGCGGTGGACGACGAGGCCGCGCGCGTCAGTAATCTCGACGACGACCGGCAGGCCGGCGAGCGCGCCCTTCCAGTCAGCCGTGCGTGCGATCATCCCGAGATGCGTCGTCTCACCCGGCCGGTAGATGCCGCGATCCGAGAACAGATACGCCGACACCTGCTGTGCCGACGCCGCGTTCTCGACGCCACCTGTGTCGAAGCGCGAGAGGTTGAGCCCTCGATCGCCCGACTGAATCGGCAGGAGCGACACATCACCGTCCTTCTGGACGATGATCGCCGCCGGCGTCTTCTCGCGCTGCAGCCGATTCGTGTTCGCCAGCTGTGCGCGGCCGCCCACGTCCGTCGTCGCCGCTTGCGCCGGCTCGCCGTTCTTCCCGAGGAGCTCGACCTCTGCGCCTTCGATTGGCAGCCCCGTGCGAACCGACTGCACGAACACGTCGCGGCTGCCGTCTTTGGCCGCCTTGACGATGAAGCCGAGATCGGTGACGAGGATGAGCCGCGTGTCCTCGACCCGCTCGTAGCCGCGGCGCCTGTAGCCGTAGTCGTCGTCGCGCCGCGGCTGCTCCACCGCTCGCAGATGCAGAAGGAACAGGCCTCGGCGCTTCTGATTCTTGTCCTGCAGGTACTGCGTGAGGTCGACGCTGTCGTACGTCGGCTTGCCGGGCGCTTTTCCCACATACGAACGTCGCGTCGTGAACCGCTCGACAAGGCGATCCTCGAAATCGCCGTAGAGATTCGGGCGTGAGAAGTTCCACATCTGCGGCGTGAGGTGCTGCAGTTGGTTCGGCAGCACGCGCGCGATCTCGACGTCCACCTTGTCTACGTCGCGGACGAGGAAGCCGACCTGCTTGTCGCTGCTGAGAGACAGGAGCGAACCCTGACCGAGAAATGTCAGCGCCGGTTCGTACGGCTCGACGCGCACCGTCGCGCCGTACGGCTTGCCGGAGATGTAGCCGCCGATGCCCTGAACGTTGTCTTTGACAACGACGTAGAGGTAGCGGCCGACCGGGGCGACAAACTTGAATCCATGGGACGTGTTCCCCGCGTCGTCTGACGCGACATAGGCAAGGTCCAGCGGCTTCGCCTGCGCGAGGATGTCGTTGTCGATCTGTGCGTCATTGCTTCGCCAATCGAACGGCCGTTTGTCTTCTTTCGGCTGTTTGGGATGACGCTCGGGTAACAGGCGGGCCGAGACGTTGCCGCCGAGCGCGCGCTCGGCGACCGGCGAGGAGCTGGTGAGCAGCAAGATCTGTTCGGGCTCGTAGCGCGCATTGTCGACGATCGTCATGCGCGCGTCCGAGAAGCGGAGGCTGGCGCGGCCGGGAATCGTAACCGCCGTTTCGAGGCGTACCGGCGAGTCGTTGCCGCCGCGCGAAGCCCGGACGCCGCGGTCGACGCGAAGGACCATCGGGGTGTCATCGCGCGTGAGCTTGAGCGCCGCCGAGTGGACGTACGCCGCGAGCTTGAACTTGTCGTAGACGACGGTGAAGTTCCTGCTGACACTGCTCCCTAGGCCGAGGCCGAGATACTCCGCGTCCTTCGCGGTGATGAGCGAGATGTGCGATTCGAGCTGCGCCGTGTCGACCGGATGCGAGAACCTGATGGTCGCGACCAGTTTCTTGAGGTTCGGATCTCGCGGGTCCTGATAGAACTGCCCTTCCGCGATCGCCGCCGCGAACGGCTGACTCTTGAAGCGGAACGTGTAGCGCACGAGCGTCGCCTGCGGTGCGATCGCCGTCTTGGCGAGCTTCACCGAGAACGCGCCGTCGACCGGCCAGTCGTCTTTCGGCGTGAACTGCAGCTCTTTGTCGGTCTTCCACATCCAAGTGCCCGCCAGCGCAGGCGAGAGATCGATGCCGGCCGTCACGGCTTTCTGCAAGTCCTTGAGCGGCGCCGCGGGATCGGCGAAGACCACCGTCATCGGCTTGATCGACGAGATGCCGTTGTCGTTGTATTCCGTCAGGCCCGGGGGGGTGACGACATAAGTGACGTAGTGCGGCTTGGGTCGCGTCACGTACCAGGCGAGCGCCGCGCCGGACAGCAAGACGATGAGCGCCGCCGCGATCGCGCGCGCAGGTTTGGCGACGAGCGCGCGCCATGCCCGCGTCACCTTCGCAGACAGCCACTCGAGCCACGCCGGCAGCTGCCAGTTCCAGCGGCCGAAAATCGCCACAAGTACAGCCGACACCACGCGTTTCAGTTTCGTCATACGTGCCTTTCCGTGCAGCCGGAGTAGGTAGGTTCTACTCCGCGCGTAAGAGTTTCACGTCCAGACGGAGCGTCGGAACGTGCGGAAAAGCCGTGTGTTTAGGGTGGAAATCCTTGCCAAGTGCAGGCGGGATGCGGCCTTGCGGAGATCCACACCTTCGAGCGGGTGCAAATCGTGGCGTTGCGGCACATGGCGGTCGATTGCGCGAGGGGCAAAGGTTATACCGGTGTAGCGCCGGTGGCATCACGGTAGAATCTTCAACGATGCGGCTGCTTTCTCTCGGCGTGGCTTCGGTCCTGGCGCTTGTTGCGTGCGCCTGTGGCGGTCGTTCGTCCGACTATCCGACGTCCCCGTCCCAGACGACGCTGTCGCAGAGCGACGTCAACCGCGTGACCGGCACAGTCGCGGTCAGCGGTACCAACGCCTTCATTGCCTCTACGGGCGCGACTGGAAGTCCTACATTCAGGATGCCCTGTCCCGGTGGCGGAACGATCGACATCAGCGCCATTAGCGGGTCTTCATTCGGACAGCCGATCGTCAACGGCTCCGTGACGATGAACGAGCAGATGATTTTTACCAACTGCGTGAACAACGGCGTCACGCTGCAGAGCAATCCGTTCCTCACGCTCTCGAGCCAGTTCAACGTGGTCGGCGGGATGCTGGTGAGCCCGTTCGTCGTTTCGATGACGGGCGACGTCAAGTTCAGCTACAACGGCGTGCAGGGCGACGTGCTGTACAACTGCACGTCGACCTACAACCTCGCCGGGCCTATCATCAGCTCGTTCACCAGCACCGGCAGCACGACGATTTCGTATGTCGGCGGGGCATCGACGACGGTTCCCTGCTCGGGCGCCTGATACAGAAACGCCGCCTGCCGGGATCGGAACCCCGACAGACGGCGTGAGTGTTCGTCGCGCGAACGCTGGATTCTAGTTACCGGCCGATCCTCACCATCAGGTCAGCATCGCGGCCTTCCTGTCCATTGCCGTCGACGCGCAGGAACAGCTGACCGTTTGCGGGCATGACGACCATCTCCTGATCACCGATCAAGAACGGATCGCCGTTATTGATCCGGGCAATCAGCGCCCCTCTCTGCTGCCGGCCACCTCTCCGCCTGTCTCCCGCCCGGCCGAATCGGTCTTGACGATCGTCGGATTGCTGCGCCCTCGACTGGGCGCTGAAGCGCAGTGTCTCTCCGCGCCGGACGGTAAATCCCGAGGACACCCACTGCTGGTTGTTCAATACCAAGACGTCCCGGCCACCGTTGTTCTGGAAATCCCGGCCGTTGTTCGGGAAGTCACGGCCGTTATTCGGGAAGTCCCGACCGGCGTTCGGATTGTTCTGGCCGGCGTTCGGATTGTTCTGGCCACCGTTCTGATTGTTCCGGCCACCATTGTTCTGGTTGTTGCGGCCGCCGCTATTCGTGTTGCCGTTACGATCGACGGGCGCCGCATTCTGCTGCGCGGCAGCCAGCATCGGGGCGTAGAGAGCCCGCGCCGATCCAGGGTGGACGTACAGCCGCGACACGGTACTCGCCGGAAAGTCTCGCCGGCCACCATTCAACTGATCGAACGTGACGACGCTGCCATCCGGACTGAACTTGTACAGCTTGCCCATTACCACGCTGCCGTCGCGCATCACCAGGGCGTGGCGTTGGAGCTCGGAAGGATTATTGTCCACCGCCGGGACACTGTTGACCTCGGCTGATGTCGGGTTGTCTACGTTATAGGCAACGACAGCAATGTCGTCCAGCGAGTACGTCCTGCCGTCGAGCGTGACATCGTTACCGCCCACGCGATAGGTCATGTCGCCGCTGACGCGCTGTCCGTTTTTGAGCAATAGCGTCGCAGGGAACGCGCCCGCGACGGCTGCCGTGCTGGCCAGCAGCACGGCGGTGAAAAGCAATCGACGGATCATCATCTTGGCCTCCTCAGATGCCGACTGGGCACATGCTGAAGTTGTGCAAGACGCGCGCCGTCTACTGAGCTGTAGCTGACCTTTGAAGGCTTCTAGGAAGACTTGGCGATCTTCATCGTGAAGAACGTAATCTGCTGGGTTGGCTGAACGATGAACTGGTGGGCCACGCCGGCCGGCACATTGACGACGTCGCCTTCCTGCAGTGTGCTCACAGTGCCGCCGCGCACGACCGTGCCGCGCACCTCTCCCGGAGATTCGGTGTAGGGATTCTCGATCTCACCGCCGACTCGTAACGAGGCCGCGCCGGACACGACGAACATGAGATCGCTCCACTCCTGGTGGATCTCGACCAACCCGTCGGCCTCGCGGTGTGCCACCCAGGCGGTCTGGCTGCCGAAGTTGCCCAATTGCTGCGCCGCCTGTTTGTACTGATTCATGCGCGGCTTGAGTGCCGTCTCGTAGTCCTGCAACTGTTTCTGCGAGTACTGGAAGAAGCGCGCCGATTCAATGTTGCGCTGTGCCCCTTGGGAGCAGGCGGCAAACAGAATCGGAGCGACGAGCACGACGCACGCGGCGACACGAGCGGGCCACCGATTCAACGACATGAAGCCGACCTCACGATTTTCGGAGAAGGAGATGGAGCTTGACCTTGATGTGATCGTCGACCTTCATCAGCCGGGGCATGACGACGACGATCGCGAAGTCGGCGAGCTTCAAGTCGAACTCCGTTTGAGCCTGGACGGTGTCAGGCGCGATCAGTTGGAGCCGAAGCGGCGCGATCACGTCGCGGGTCACGCCGTGGATCGACATGCTGAGCGACACTTGAACGTTGACCGGCTGCGTCCCCGCCAGCCTCAGCGAGCTCGCTTGCGCGGGCTGATTCAGCCCGCGCACGCCGATCACGATATCGGGAAAGACCACCGAGTCGGGTCCAGTCGCAGGAACCTGATCGTTGACGCACACGTGGTCGCCGGGAAAACGCGAGCCTTGGTAGTTGATTCCCAACGCCTCACGCATGTGGCAGTCTCTTGTCGTACTGCCGGTCGACATCGCCGCGATCGGCACTCGAAACTCTCCTCGAACGATCGCCAGCGGTTCCGTTTGGGCTTGCATGGAACCTGTCACTCGACTCGCCTGCCCTTCGTGAGTGCCGAGCGTCCAGCCGAGCGAGAACTTCAGGCCGAGGTCTCCGCCGTTCTGGGGAACGATCGTCCATGTTCCCGGCGACGGGCTCTGCGCGCCGACGCAAACAGTCAGGGCAAGAACGACGGCGGCGCCGGAGAGGCCAGATTTATAGGACCGCAAAGCTGATCACGCCCGCGCGCGGAAGGTCCACCTTGGGACCTTGCGTGAGCTTCCCGCTGGCAGCGTCAACGACGAATGTCGTGACGTCCCCCGATTGCTGATTGCAGATGTAGAAGTACTTACCCGACGGTTCAAAGCCCATCTCGCGCGGCCCCCTGCCGCCAGTCTTCACGGTGCTCACCGCGGTCAGACGGCCGCTGGATTCGTCAATGCTGAAAATGACGACGCTATCGTCGCCGCGGTTTGCGGCGTAGATAAACCGGCCATTCGGATGCATCTGGATGTTCGACGGCGCGACTCGAGGACCAGAGTAGCCCTCCGGGACCGTCGGGATGGTCTGAACGAATCGTGGCTCGCCCGTATTCGAATCGAAAAAATACGACGAGACGCTGGACTCCCGCTCGTTCGTGTAGAAGAAGTACGGTGCGCGCGGGTGGACCGCAAAGTGACGCGGTGCCTTACCAGGCGCTGTCGGGTACACCTTGCCTTCGAGCTTCCTCGAGCTCGCGTTGAACGGATAGACGTAAAGGTGATCGTATCCGTTGTCGCTCGCGATGGCCCAGCGCCCGGTCCGATCGAATACGACCTGGTGTGCAGCTGGTCCCGGGCCAGGCTCGGACGCCGGTCGCCGCGTATAGACCGAGACGTCACACGCCGCTTCGAGCGAACCGTCGGGCTTCACCGGGAACAGGGCCACGGTTCCATCGTCGGTCACGGTCTCCACCACTGGCACGCCGTTCCTTTTGACCACAGTCGCAACGAATCCGACCGCGCCGTGATTGGTGACGAGGACGCGTGAGTTGCTCTTGTCGATGATCACGCCAGTCGGGTTGGATCCCATCGACGGCTGCGTGTTCAAGTGCTTCAACGAGCCATCCTGACGGCTGATCGCGAACGCGACGACGCCCCCGCCGACCCCTGCCCTGCCGCCGAGTGACGGGACCTGGTTGACTGCGTACAACAAGCGGCCATCCGCTGAAGTACACATGCCGTCGCAATTGAGATCGTCCACTTCGGGACCGGTCTGACTCATCTCAGTGAGCGACCCGTCGCTCATGTTCACTCTGAAGACGGTGACGCCGCCGCCACCGGGGACGGCTACGCCGCCGCCGCTATTGGGGACGAGGACGCCGCCGACGCCGCCGCCAGGACCGCCACCAGCACCAGCGGCGCCGCCACGGCCAGCCGCACCGCCTGGAGCGCCGCCAGCAGGCGCGCCAGGACCTGGAGCACCGGGAGCGCCGGCCGCGCCGCCGCGAGCCGCACCAGCAGCGGGCGCGCCGCCCGGGCCACCGCCCTGGGTGCGCCTGCCCACGAACGCGAACAACCGGCGCTCTTGCGCTTGAAACGGTTCGAAGCCGGCGGCGACCACCGCAGCTCCGGAGATCGCGAGAAACTCACGTCGAGACGTATCGCGAAGCATGGGTCTCCTCATTTCAGGTTTTTGTTGTAGAACGCCACCACTCGCGGCCACGCATCAGCGACGGCCTCGCGATTCACGCTCAGGTCCTGGAAGTACACGAATGAATGCGTCACTTTCGGATAGATATGCGACTCGAACGACTTGCCGAGCCGTTTCATCAACTCCGTCGTGGGCTGCTCGGTGGCGGTGACTCTCGCGTCGTTCTCGCCGTAGAACGCCAGCACGGGGGCGTTGATTTTCTCGACCAGGTTTTGCATCGGCGGCGTTCCGTAGAACGAAACGGCCGCGTTCAGCTCGGGCACCTCGCCAGCGAACCGGAAGCTGGCGCCCCCACCCATGCAGAAGCCGATGCTGCCGCTCTTGCCGTTGGCGCGAGGCTGCGCGAGCGCCCACTCGCGCGCGGCCTTGTACCGACGCTGGATCTCATCCGCGTTGATTTGCCCACCTGCCCTCATCGCCTCGTCATCGAACTGGAACGAATCGCGGTTCCCGCCGTTCGGACCGGTACCGGACCAGATGTCGGTCGCCACCGCGATAAACCCATCGTGCGCGAGTTGATCGGTGATCGACCGGCTCCAGTCGTCGAGACCGACCGCGTGCACCATCACAATCACCACGCCGGTTTTCGCGGTCCCGTCCGGATATTCCACCCACGTATGAAGCTTGATGCTGCCGTAGGGGATGTCCACCCACTCTTTCTTCAGCTTGGACTGCGCGAGCGTTTGCGACGCGGTGTAATACGACGCCGGCAGATTCGGCGACTTCTCGCCGAGGCCCGGAATGACCCGCGAAGGCGTCGAGCCGCCGGCCTGCTGCGGCGCGGCCGCGAAACGATTGCCCGTCGTGCGCGACAGGTAGTCGACGAGACGCGGCCACTCTTCGGCCGTCAGCGAAAAGTGCCCGACGGCATTCATCCGGTCGGCCGTGACCTGCGCATGGCTCTGCGCGAACTCGATGTCGAGCCACGCGGCCGTGCCGTTCGCTGCCGGAAGGTGCATCGCATAGGTCCGTGCGCTCCCAACGCCGCCGACGGCATCAGGCACGATGCTGATAAAACCCTCCGCCGCCAACTGGTCGCCAATCGCTCGAACGCGCTCGCTGCCCGGCTCGTTCCGATCGCTGATCACGACAACCGGCGCCCTGTCCGCGCGCTCCGGATACACCACGAATGCGGGGATCGATGTCGCGCCGACACCGACAGTCACCCATTCGCGGTGTCGGTGCGTCGTGTTGAGGATCGTCCTCGCATCTGCGACCGAGGGCAATGCCGAGCGCGCCGTGCCCGCGTGCAACGTCGTCCCCAGGGCGATCGACGACGCGCCACTCGGCAGGCACACCACAACGAGAGCAAGAGACCACAAGCATCGCCTCATCGTCGTCTCCTCAATTCAAGTGTTGGCGGAGAAATTGAATCGCCGCCGGCCATGACATGTTGTCGGCCGCGCCGTTCTGCCCCTCGACCGTCGACCGCAGGAAGCCCTGCGTCGCGCCCGGATACGTGTGCACCTCGTACGTCTTGCCAAGGCGCTTCATCGTCCGGTCGGCCGCCGTGACAGTCGGCATCACGCGCGGATCGTCCTCGCCGTAGAACCCGGCGACCGGCGCATTGATCTTCGCCAGCAGCGCGTCATTCGGCGCGATGCCGTAAAACACAACCGCCGCATCGAGGTTCGGTACCTCCGCGGCGAATCGGAAGCTGTCGGCGCCGCCCATCCCGACACCAACACTCGCAACCTTCCCGCGCGCGCGCGGCAGCTTTACCGCGTAGTCGAAAGCGACCCTGTACCGACGTATGGCTTCGTCCTGTGACAGCCGTGCCGTCGCTTGGATGACGGCGGCGGGATACTTGAAGCTGTCGTAGTTGCCGCCGTTCGGACCGCGGCCGGACAGAATGTCCGGTGCCACCGCGATGAATCCCTGCAGCGCGAGCTGGTCCGCAACTGCGCGCATCCAGTCGTCCAGCCCAGCTTCGTGCGACATCACGATAACGACCGGTGCCTGATCGGTTCCAGTCGGATACTCGATCCATGTATGAAGACGCTGCCCGCCGAGCGGAATATCAACCCACTCGTGTTGCAGCATCGTGTGCGCGACCGTGGAACTGGCCGTGAACGCACCAGCCGTGATGTCTGGATTCTTGGCGCCCAGACCGCCACCACCGCGGCCTCCTCGTGCGCCACCCTGCTGCGCAACGAGCACGCTCCCCAGGCACAGCGACACGGCAGCAACACGTGCGAACGAGCGGATGTCATTTGTATTACGCATTGGTTGACACGTTATATACTATTTCTACATATCTGAATCGTTGAAATTTAGACGTCTCGCGCTGTTTTCTGCTCGTAGCCAGATTGCGTATGGCATCGAACGATAACACTCTTGCGGTCTTTGGTATGACTGTTATTGTTTTTTCGCAGCGCGCTGCCTACAATCGCGAATCATAATGCGCACGCTTTGCAGCCACCTGACGATTGCATGCCTGACGTTGGGTATCTTCCTGACAGGACAGGTCTCGTCTGCTCAGACATCGCCGACGTCGAGCCTGTGCACAACGTCTGTGCAGCTTCCGTCTCCGCAGGCGCCACCAGCCGGGCGCGCAGGCGGACCTGGCGGCGGTCAAGCGGGTCGAGGCGCGCAGCCGGCCCCTGCGCCAACCGAACTGCCACGACTCGCCAAGATCACAGACGACGTCTACGTGATTCGGAACGTCAACGATACGGTGGCGGAGATCGGTCCCTTCGGCGGCAACGTCACGATCTACCTTACCGACGAGGGCGTCATTCTGTTCGATTCGAAAAACGACCGTATGCACGACGACATCGTCGCAAAGGTGCGATCGCTGACGGACAAGCCGATCAAGTACGTCGTGCTCACGCACAACCACGCCGACCATGCGGGCGGCTCGGCCAAGATGGAGGCGATCGGCGCGACCGTCATCATCTCTCTAGAAGACCGCGAGCAGCTGGCACGAGGGAATCAGCCTGGCCTCCCTCAGATGACTTACCACGGTGACGCCCAGATGTTTCTCGGCGGTAAACAAGTGGTGCTGCGCGAATATTGCGGACACACGCGCGGCGATACCGTGGCATTTCTTCCCGGACCGCGCGTCGTCATTGTCGGCGACCTGGTGACGACCCCGGATACGATCCCGCAGATTGTGAACTACGGTGACGGCGGCAACTGGACCGACATGGGGAAGACGCTGGACGAACTGGCGAAGCTGGATTTCGACGTCATGGTCGGCGGCCACGGTCCGGTGCTGACGAAACAGGAATTCCTGAAGCATCGCGACAAGGTGGCCGCGATCCGCGAGCGGCTACGGGCACTCAACCGGCAAGGGCTGTCTCAGGAAGACATCACCCAGACCCTACTCAAGGAATTCAACTACGGGACGGGACCTGGAGCGGCGCAGATCGCTCCGATGATGCGCGAGCTGAAATAGCCGTCGCTACGTTTTCGGGCTACGCGGCGTCACGCCCAGGCTCTCCTTGGCCTTTCGCGCTCGTGCGCGCCTTCAGCGACTCCGTCGTCATCTTCATCAGCCGCGAGGCGACCGGCGTAAGGTGACGTCCCTGTAGTGCGATGACGCCGATGGTCATCGAGAGCGCGGGCGCCGTCAGGGCGCGGGCCACGAAGTCGCGGCGCTTTGGCAGCGCCTCGCCGGGCATGATCCCCACGCCGATACCCGCCCGCACGAACTGCAACACATCCTGGAAGCCCTCGGTGACGACCACGGAACGGAGCGAGAAGCCGGCCTTGGCCGTTGCTCCGTCGATGAGTCGCTGCGTGTGGCTGTTATGGCCCAGGGAAATGTAGTCAACGTCCCGGAGATCGGCGAGCTTGACCGGCGCGTCTTTCTGCTTGCCGAGTGGATGGTTCCATGGCGCGACGACGTACAGCGGATCCTGCCGGACGCGCGTGCAATGAATCGTATCGGGCAGGCTGCTCACGTACAGAACGCCAAAGTCTGCGACGCCGCGCGACACCTGTTCCAGGATTTCGGAATTGCAGCCGTGGCGCACGTGAATCACGACGTTCGGTCGGCTCTGACGGAACTGGCGGACGATGCGGGGAAACGTTTCGACCGCGAAGGTGGGAAAGCTCGATACGATGACCTGACCGCGCTGTTCTGCGGACACCTCTCCCACGTTACGAAGCGTCAATCGCAAATCGTTCAGCATGCGCTCGGCGACGGCGATCACCTCGCGTCCGGCCGGCGTGACTTCGAGGCTGCGCGTGCTGCGGGCGAAGATCTTGATGCCGAGCACGCGCTCCACGCGCTGCATGATCCGGCTGAGGGCGGGTTGGGACATCTCGAGCACCCCCGCCGCCGTCGTAAAACTGCCGTATTCCGCGATCGTCACGATGGCGATCAACTGTTTCGCGTTCAAATCCGGCACGTCTTCGAAGCGCTTGGACTGATTCATGCTCCCTCGCAAATTCGCATTTTGCATAATACTACCCTTTCCCAGGGAGGACGTGCGCCGGGAATGCTCGTAAAACCACCTCTATCTATGCGTCAAGGGTATGGCGCGTGAAGAATCGTGCGATTCGTGGCCGGGCGGCGACGGTCGGTGTTGCCGAGCACAGTCACTCGGCGGTGCTCGTCACCGTCGGGCCGGACGGCGAACTGCTCGATCGCCGGCGCATCGAGCTGACCGGTCGTAGTATGCCCACGCACCCGCATCACCACGAAGGGTCATGGGCAGTTGGCCGCTATCTCAAGACTCCGGGGGCGAGAGCGCTTCCGCTCGCGGAGGTGGTGGCGATCGTCGAGCGCGTGCGTGCGGCCGCAGCCCGAGGTGCACGCACGGGGCTCGAGGCGCTGGCCGCTGCGGTGCCCGTCCCGATTGGCAGCATCGCAATCCGCCGGTGGCCGACGCTTCCGCCGACAACCGAAGAGCGCATCGCCGACCATCGTGCGCAAACGATCGCCGACTCTGTCATGTATCGCGAGGCGATCGCGGCTGCCGCGGCGGCGCGCGGCTGGTCGGTGCACTGGTACGATCGCGAGCGAGTGTTTGTCGAAGCCGCGACGGCCCTCGGCTGTGAAGATATCGACGCTCTCCTACGGGCGATGGGACGATCGATGGGGCCGCCGTGGCAGGCCCAACACAAGCTCGCCGCAGCAGCGGCGCTGGGCAGATGCCGTCAGGACCGCGCTACGTAGGCGTTACGGGTGTCTTCGACTCATTCGGACCAGTGTCGGTCCATCAGGTACGGATTTCCATCCACCAGCACACGCATTTCCGGCCCCTGCGGGGTCGACACGACAAGGAGGTCATGACGTCGTCCTGGCGAAGCGTCCAGAGCGTCTGCAGGACCTCGGCTCGTCCCCCGATCTCCGATTCAATCGTGCGCCTTGATCGGTCCCTCGATGATCTCGGGCTTCTCCCTCAGAAGTTTGGCCATCTTTGTCCGCACGAAGTCAGCCGCGAGCCGTACCGAGTCGTCGGCGCCGGCTTTGTCCTTGAACACGCCAAACGACGCACCCTCGCCAGCCCCCGTATCCAGCCAGTAGTAGCGGACGAAACCCTGGGCCTTGCGGATGATCGGCACGAACTCGTCCTGAATGAGCCGATCGATCTCGGCGCTGTCCTTCTTGTCAAAATGGTAGTGACGGATAACGGCAAACATGGGTCCTCCAACAGCAAGTCATGCTTCACGATCGCGGATACGCCGGTAGTTCTTCGTGCAACGGGATTCGAAAGAGATTGCGCTGCAGATCCGTCTTCGTGAATGCGTACGTCGACGGATCCACTCCTGGCGAGATGATGTCGTGCTCGACGATACGAACGCCGGGAATGGCAAACTGCGGCGCCGTCAGATCGATACCACTTGCCGGGAGATCGGGCAACGACTTTCCCGGTAGCACGGGGATCGCGATCGCCTTGCCGCGCGTGAGGACCGACGCGCTCCGGGAATTCGCGATGTAATTGATCACATAGAAGAACCGCCCATCCGGCGACCACTGCGCACGGCAATCGCCGCCGAGGCAGATCGTGCGCGGCGTACCGCCGCGCGTCGGCACCGCGAGTGTCGCACCCGGTGCACCCGGCGCTCCACCCGCCCCAGGCGAGAACACGATGACCCACTGGCCATCGGGCGACACACCGAACTTGTCAAGCACCGGCGGGGACATGATTCGTTCCCGTCCCGTGCCATCCTGCCTGATCCGCACCAGCGCGTTGTTCTCGGCCAGCGACCGGAAGATCAACTCGCCGTCGGCACCGAACGATACTTGGTCGGCGTCTCGGGCGATCTGACGGGGCGCTGAATCGCGTTCAAGCGACGCGAGCCAGACCGTGGATTTGCGTTCCGGGCCGTCGTTGGCCGAGAAGGCGACCAGTTTCTCGTCGCGGGAAGTGTCGAAACCGGTGATCGATACGCCAGGCAACAGCGTGTCGGACTTGCCGGTTCCGAGGTCCAACGAGCGCAGTTCGGCTGACCAGGGGCCCCAGCCGGACGCCGACAGGCTGAGGTCGCGCGCGAAGAGGTAGAAGAGCCGCTTGCTGTCCTTCGAGAGACGCGGTGAGAGCGCGTAGCCTTCCGACGAGACCGCGCGCGCTCCAGAGGCGTCGTGCAGCCAGATGGAACTTCGACGCGTGCCGATCGAAGTCACCAGCGATCGTCCGTCCGGTGCAACCGCCACGCCCTCTTCCTCGTACGGACCGGCGGTCATTTGCTCCGGCGTCCCGTCGGGGAACCGCTGCCGCCAGAGATGCGCGCTCCCCGCGACCCTCGCCCCGAAGTACATCCAGGCACCATCGGGCGACCACGCGGCCGACGTGCACGTGCCATCAGGGCCGACCTGACGGCCGGCGGAACGTCCGTCGATCGGCACCAGCCGGCAGCGCTCGTGAAAGGCGTGGCTCTGATCCATCTCGACGATCAGCACCGATTGGTGATCAGGCGAGGCGTAGGCGTAGTGCGCCATAGCCCGTTCGTGGGTTGGAAAGTAAATCTCCCGCGAGTCGGCCCGGCTCTCCGTGGCCGTCACGATCCCCATATGAAGCTCGCCGCCCTTGATCTCCGCAAACAGCAGGCGGCCGTCGGTCATCCATGTGAGACCCGACGCATTCGGGAGGAGCCGCCTCGGCTCGCCCCCGAGCACCGGCACCGTCCACGTATCCCACGACAGCGATCCACCGATCGCTTTGATGGCGGTGTACGCGATTCGCGATCCATCCGGCGTGAACACTGGGCTGTACTTCGAGCCCGCGTCGTTGGTCAGCCGCACCGACTCGCCATTGGGCAGCAGCTTGACGTAGATCTGACCGCTGCTCAGGAACGACTCGCCGCCGCGGATGAACGTCACCATCGTGCCGTCGGGCGACAGGCTGGGCGCCACGGCTCCATCGGTGAAGTTCGTAAGCTGCACGTACTCGGACGGCACGGTCACCGGCGTCGAGCGCTTCCCAACATAGAGGGCGCCTGCCGCTCCGGCCACCAGCACCAGCGTCAGACCCATCAGACCGGATACGAGGTACCCGCGACGACGAACCGGCGGCCCGTCCTTCGGGACATTCGGTACTGGGACCCCAACGGCGACTGCACCTGACAGCGCCCGCTGTGCGTCTGACTCCAGCACCGCAGAGCCGATCCTGCTGTCGGGTTGATCGAGCTCGATTCGCGCATCGCCGATGTCACGTAACCGGCGCTTCGAATCCTTGTCGAGGCATCGCTGCAACAACAGCCGGACGTGGGCGGGTGTCGACGGCGGCAGCGCGTCCCATTCCGGCTCGGCGCGGAGAATGGCTCCGATCGTGTCGGAAACGGTGTCGCCTTTGAACGCGACGCGGCCCGTCAGCATCTCGTACAACACGCAGCCGAATGCCCAGATGTCGGTCCGCTTGTCGACGAACTGTCCCCGCGCCTGTTCCGGGCTCATGTAGGCGGCCGTGCCGAGCACCACACCCTCGCGCGTACCGCCGATCGTGATCGTCGGCGAATGCGTGAGATCGGCACCCGGTTCAGGATCCCGCCCCTTGGCCAGCCCGAAGTCCAGCACCTTGACGACGCCGTCCGGCGTCACCTTGATGTTCGCCGGCTTGAGGTCCCGGTGCACGACGCCTTGCTCATGCGCGGCCTCGAGCGCGATGGCGATCTGCTTCGCGACAGCCAGAGCGTCGCTGGGCGGCATCGGTCCTGACGCGATCCGCTCGGCGAGCGTCTGTCCCGCAATGAGTTCGAGTACGAGCGCCGGCACACCCGCTTGCCCTGAGGCTGTCGCAGGGCTCTCTTCAAGGCCGTAGATATGGCCGATGTTGGGATGACTGAGCGAGGCCAGCAGTTGTGCTTCCCGTCGGAAGCGCGCGAGCCGCTCGCGGTCGGCCGCGAAGGCTTCCGGCAGAATCTTCAGCGCCACGTCGCGATTGAGCTTCGAGTCGCGGGCGCGGTACACCTCGCCCATGCCACCCGCACCAATCAGCGCGACGATCTCATACGGGCCGAGACGGGAACCGGCCGCGAGTGGCATGGTGAACGGAGTGTTGCGCCGGCTGCCCGCAAAGACAAGCTATTTCTGCCTGTATCGTCGTCGATGATTGCCGGGGGCGGGGATCGAACCCACACGTCCTTTTCAGGACCCAGGATTTTAAGTCCTGTGCGTCTGCCAGTTTCGCCACCCCGGCGTCCTGTTTGTGCGAAGAACTTACGGATTCTACTGCGGCGTTCCGAAAACGTGATCGGTTTGGAGAAGTGAACCGTTCACACCGCCTGCACGTGGTTCGAACAGCGGCCGTACACGCCGTCCACAGACTTCCCTTAGCACGATAACGAACACCGGTATGCCCTTTGCGTATCACCAGGGCATCCACGACAACCGATCGCTTACAGCGGGCGCGCTCGACATGCGCGTACGCGAGAGATGACCGTCTATGAACCGTGTGCCGTATCTCCTACGAGGATTTCTGCTTGCAGTGTTGGGACTAATCGCGCATGTCGATGCCGCGTCGGCGCGACCAGCCAGGCCGGCCCCCGCGCTGCCGGCGCCGAGCAGCGCGGTCGTCACGGTGACGACCGAGGCGCAGCTGCAGACGGCCGTCGCCGGGTTGGTCTCCAACACCACGATTGTGATCGCACCCGGAACGTATCGCCTCTCCTCCACGCTTTGGGTCGGCAACCGCACGCTGACGAACGTGGGGATTCGTGGTGCGACCGCAAATTCCGATGATGTGGTGCTGGTCGGTCCTGGGATGACCAATCCTTCGTACGGTGCGGTGCCCTTCGGGGTTTGGACCGGCAACGGGGTCACCGGCGTCACGATCGCGAACCTGACGCTGCGCGACTTCTATTTCAACGGCATCATTCTCAACGGCGGCACGCAGACTCCCCTGATCCACAACGTCCACGTCATCGATACGGGCGAGCAACTCATCAAATCGAATCCAGACGGCGCCGGCGGAGGCGTGAACAACGGCGTGCTCGAATATTCCATCCTCGAATTCACGACGACTGCGAGGGACGACTACCCGAAAGGGATCGACATGCACACCGCGAGCGGCTGGATCATCCGCCACAACCGATTCCGGAACATCGTCGGACCAGGCGGAATCATGGCCGGACCAGGGATTCTGGCGTGGAATGGTTCGAGCGGCACTATTGCCGAAGGGAATCTCTTTCTCAACTGCTCCCGCGGCATCATGTTCGGCGGCGATGACCAGCCAGGCTTCAGCCACAGCGGTGGGATCATCCGCAACAACATCGTCTACCGCTCGAGTGCACAGCCTGGAGACGGCGGGATCATCGTCTGGGACTCGCCGAATACGCAAGTGGTCAATAACACCGTGCTCCTGTCCGGCACGTACAGCGGTTCCATTGAATATCGTTTTCCGCAAGCGACCAACATCCTTATCGCCAACAACCTTTACGACACACAGATCTTGCAGCGCGATGGGGCGAGCGCAACGCTCGCGAACAACGTCGGCGGCGCGACGGCTTCGATGTTCGTGGATGTCGCGAACGCAGATTTTCACTTGAGCTCACTGGCGACGACGGCGATTGGCCACGGGACACCTGTCGCGGCCGTTATTGACGATTGGGATGGAGATCCGCGCGTAATTCCGGTGGATGTCGGCGCGGACGAACGTCTGGTTACGCCGCCGAGCACTCTTCCCATGCCCTGGGCGAATCAAGACGTGGGGAACGTGGGGGCGGCGGGGTCGGCGGGGGCCAGCGGGGGGCTGTTCACGGTCGCGGGGTCGGGGAATGACATCTGGGGCACGGCGGATGCGTTCCAGTTTGTCTATCAGGCGTGGACGGGGGACGGGCAGATTGTGGCGCGGGTGGCGACGCAGCAGAACACAAACGTGTGGGCGGAAGCGGGCGTGATGATGCGGGAGAGTTTGGCGCCCGGCTCGCGGCATGCGTCGCTATTGGTGACGCCGACGAGCGGGCTCGCGTTCGAACAGCGGGCGACGACGAACGGGCTGACGACGTATACGGCGGGCAGCGGCGCGGCGCCGCAGTGGGTGCGGCTGGTGCGCAGCGGGGCGACGATCAGCGCGGCGCAGTCGAGCGACGGGATGACATGGACGCCGCTCGGCTCGGTGACGTTGTCGATGGGGGCGACGGTGTATGTCGGACTGGTCGCGAACAGTCACGTCCCGGGGGCGCTCAGCACGGCGACGTTCGATCACGTCAGCCTGGCCAGCGTGGCGGTGACGAATCCAGCCAGTGGCGCGGTGATCACGCCGGGGACGACGGTGACGGTGTCGGCGACGGCGAGTAGCACGGCCGGCATCCAGCAGGTGCAATTCTTCGTGAACGGCGCGTCGATTGGCAGTGTGGCGGCGAGCCCGTATGCGGTGGCGTGGGGTCCGATCGCGGCGGGCAGTTACACGGTGACCGCGGTGGCGACCGATGGCGGGGGCACGACGGCGACGGCCAGCGTGGCGGTGACGGCGACGGCCGCGGGGACGTTACCGGCGGGGTGGACGAGTCAGGACATCGGAAGTGTGGGGGCGGCGGGGTCGGCGGGGGCCA
>JADMIO010814531.1_pt1 | contig 38917 bp, 29 predicted proteins | sample 8958161 | NCBI WGS metagenome assembly JADMIO01 (sample SAMN16585339, study PRJNA669376) | soil metagenome | isolation source: Crop rotation soil | place: USA: Cullars Rotation, Alabama | collected 2011 | reverse complement strand
CTTTCCCATGCCGACCGTCACCCGCATCAACGCCCGGCTGGCCGGGCTCGCGGATGGCCGGCGCATCCGCTTTCTGAATGTGAACGGCAAGCTGGCGGATGCGGAAGGCCGGCTGTTCGAGGGGATGATGAATCCGGACAAGCTCCATCCCGCGGTCGGGGGGTACCAGGTATGGGCCGATGGGTTGAAGCCGATCTTTACGGAACTGCTCGGACCGCCGGGGCGCGAAGATCACGCTCCTCCGCCGACCGGCGATCCCTCCAAGAGCCGTCCGGCGACAGCAAAATAGCTGCCGCGGCTCTTACTCACTCGTACGCGCTCTACGGGAGAGATCGCCAGCGCCCGGCGCAGCGGAGCGATGGCGGCCGACGTTAGAACGAGCACCAGACCAACAACTGCAAAGGATCATCAGCGCCACGTTGGTCGCGTGTCACAGCAGAAAGTTACACCTGCAGGAGGCGCCGCCGGCTGCGCACGTTGTGGCAGGTAGATCTGCTCCATTGGCACTCCACGTGCTCATTCACGGGCGAGTATTCGCATGCGCCTCTACGTGATGGCTCTCCTGCTTGCAGCCGGACTGATGATCTCCTCGTGCAACCGCGACCGCCGCGACGAGCCCGCGGCCCGGCAGGTTGGCAGAGAGGCGTACCGAGCTTCGGAAGAGATTAAGCGTGGCGCGAAGAAGGCTGCGCAGGAACTTCGGAAGGCGGGGAAGGAAATTCGTCAGGGCTGGAACGAAGCGAAGCGCAAAGACGATACCGATCCGCGAAAATAGCCGCCACCGGTGTATGCAATCCGCTTTTTACGGCAGCGCCAGCGCGATCAACTCCGCAGGCACACCCGCCGCGCCCACAGCTATCACGATGAACTGGCGGTCATCCACCATATAAGTCATCGGAATGCCCGTGGCCATGGCGGGCAGCGCCATCTGGTGGATTAGCTTGCCCGTCTTCTTATCCAGGACCCGCAGCATGTTTCCTCCCCCGCCGGGCGTTCCAGCCCACAGGTTGTTGCCTTCCGGCGCAAACAGGAGCGTTTTTGTCACCATCAGCATGGCACGCGATGGCCTTCCCGCATTGCTCAGGTCGATGCCCTTCATCGCAGGGTGGTTCTTGATGTAGTCGGGAGCGTCGCCATTGGGGGCCATCCAGAGATGATCTCCGCTGTTGAGGTCGATGGCGGTGATCCGGCCCCATGGCGGTTTGATCAAAGGCAATCCTTGCGGTCCGATGTTGGTCCGCGCCACGGGACGCGTCGATTGGCTCTCTTCGTTCACGGTGCCCCCGTCTGCGCCCGCTGCTCCCGCACCTCCTCTTCCGCCTCTACCTCCTCCGCCGACATAGCCCATATCCGACCGCTTCGGATCGGCGACACTCACCGCCAGCGCGTCCTGGTTCGTAAGGGAGGCAACGTAGAGCACTCCGGTCTCCGCATCCACGGCGCCACCCGGCCAGTTCGCGCCGCCGGTGTGGTGAGGCAGCAGCAGTGTCGCGATCTTACCGTTGGTATCGCGCACGATCGGCGGCGTGTACAGCGGGCCCAATTGGTATTGCGAGATAATCCTTACGGCTTCCGCTTTGAGCGCCGGGGTAAAGTCGATCACATCGTCCAGACTGGTTCCCTGACGGTCGAACGCGGCTGGTTTGGTGGGGAATGGCTGGGTAGGAGACGTCTTTTCACCGGGCACGCTGGACTGAGGCACCGGACGTTCCTCGATCGGCCAAACCGGTTGGCCGGTGACCCGGTCGAACACGAAGGTGAAGGCCTGTTTAGTAATTTGCGCGACGGCCTTGATCTTCTTTCCACCGGAGGTAATGTCGACCAGAATGGGCGGCGCGCCGATGTCCCAATCCCAGACATCGTGATGGACCAGTTGATAGTGCCAGACGCGTTTGCCGGTTCGGGCATCCAGGCAGACCAGGCTATCGGAGAAGAGGTTGTTGCCAAGCCGCGTCCCTCCATAGAAGTCGCCCGTCGCCGATTCCACCGGGATGTAGACGTAGCCCAACTCCTCGTCGCCGCTCAAGGGCACCCACGCTCCGGTATTGCCCGTGTACTTCCACGAACCGTTCTCCCACGTTTCGTTGCCAAATTCGCCTGCCTGGGGAATCGTGCGGAAGGTCCACAGCTTCTTGCCGGTCTTCACATCAAAACCGCGAATGTAGCCCGGCACGTTTTCTTTGGAAACCGGAGCCGTGCCCGTCAGAAGAGCCGCTCCCACCACCACCGTGTTGCGGATGACGATCGCCGGGGAGCTCGATCCGATCTGCCCGGGTTTGACTACGGCCCGATCCAGCCCCTCGGTGAGATCCACAAGGCCGTCTTTTCCAAAGGCGGCTACGGGATGGCCGGTCTTCGCATGGAGCGCGATCAACTGGAATCCGGGTGAGATCAGCAGAATGCGGTCGTCCCCTTTGCCGTCGCTCCAATAAGCCAGGCCCCGGTTCACCGTCCGCGCGACCACTGCTCCGCGAGGGCCTTCATCGAGCCGGTAGGTCCAGAGCGTCTCGCCCGTCGCCGCATCCACCGCCACGGCGTTGCGCCGCGTACCGGCCGTGAAGTAAAGAACGCCGCCCACCATCAGGGGCGTCACTTCCCAATTGAAGTCCGGACGCCTCCCGAAATTTTGGGCCTTCCATTGCCACACGATCTTCAGGTCTTTTACGTTGGAGGCGTTGATCTGATCGAGGGCGGAGTACTTGGTAGTTCCGGAGTCGCCGCCGTAGAATCTCCACTCGCCGTTCCTGGCGCCCTGCTGAGCTCCGGCGCTGAGTGCGATCGCGAGGACCGCCACCAGAAGTCGTTTCATCGCTTCCTCTCGATTCGGATTTCGTTCAATGCGGCAGGCTCGCGGTCCAGTTCCTTCGATCCCGCCGGAAAATCATTCACGCTGAGTATGTAAGCGAGAAGGTCAGCGTATTGCCGGGTGCTGAGGTTTCCGGGATCGTCCGAAGGCATCGTTTTGCGGATCACACCGAACAGGTCGCCGGCAGTCTTGCCGTTCCATTTTTGCAGGAACTCCTGGCCCGCCAGCGCCGGCCCCGCTTCGCCGCCACCGAGGGTTTCGCCGTGACACTTCAGGCACTCCTGCTGGTATGCGGTTTTACCCCGACCCGCTTGGGAGCTCGTATATACGCCATCCCACACCGACCTCGACGCAGCCAGCGCCGCGACGAGCGACACCAGGAGGCACACGGTCAACCCACTCACGCGAACCATAGCAGAGGCAGCATACAGGAAAGCGATTACACATTCAACTCCTCCGTATAGCGAACGTCGTTTGGCGGATTGCAAGGGCTATCACTTGCAGCCGATTCGCGTTGACCTGCGGGCGAGGAGCCGCGTACAATCGACGTGTACAAAAACTGCAAGCGCTTCCCGGAGGATACCCTGATGAAGATCTCCAGACGAACTTTTGCAGGCTCGCTAGTAGCCGCCCCCTTCATATTGAAAGCCCAGCCCGCGCCCTTGCGCGCCCGGATCAAGATCGATACTGAACGCGTGATCGGAGATATCGATCCCAAAATCTACGGCAACTTCATCGAGCACCTGGGCCGCTGCATTGATGGCGGCATATTCGAAGAGAAGTCTCCGCTATCCGACGCTTCGGGCTTTCGCAAAGACGTGCTGGAGGCGGTCCGCAAACTGAACGTGACCAATCTGCGCTGGCCGGGCGGCAACTTCTCCTCCAACTATCGCTGGATGGACGGGATCGGGCCGCGCGACCAGCGTCCGCCCCGCCTTGAGATGGCGTGGGGCACGGTGGAGAGCAATCGCTTCGGCACTCACGAATTCCTCGAGTACGCGGAACGGCTCAAGACCGAGCCTTACATCTGCTGCAATCTGGGAACCGGCACGTGGACGGAAGCGCAGCAGTGGGTGGAGTACTGCAACTCCCCGGAGGACACCGCGATGACGCGGCTGCGCAAACAGAACGGACGCGCCGCGCCATGGAAGGTGACGTATTGGGGGTTGGGGAACGAAATGGACGGCCCGTGGCAGATGGGCCACCGCAGCGCCTCCGATTATGGGGCCTTCGCCCTGGAAGCGGCCAAGCTGATGAAGTGGACCGACCCCAACGTGAAGCTGATCGCCGCCGGCGCTTCCAATTTCCGTCCTGGCGTAGATTGGGTGTCCTGGAATCGCACAGTGATGGAGTACCTGCGGGACCATGCCGATTACCTGGCGATCCACCTCTATGTGGGCAACCAGGCCGACAACTTCGGCGATTTCATGACCAGCTCGATGGACCTGGACCAGCGCATCAAGATCACCGAAGGCGTGATCGATGGCGCGCTCGCCGGCCAGACACCGCGGCGCAAGGTCTACATTGCATGGGACGAGTGGAACGTGTGGTATCGGGCGCGAGGCGCCACGCAGCGCGGCCGCCGCATCCTGGAAGAACGCTATAACCTGGAAGACGCGCTGGTGGTGGCCACATTCCTCAACTCGTTCGTCAATCATGCGCACATCGTGAAGATCGCGAACATGGCGCAACTGGTGAACGTCATCGCGCCCATCTTTACCAGCGAGCAGGGCATGTTCCTGCAAACGATTTACCATCCGCTCCAACTATTCGCCAATAACACCAAGGGCAAGGCGCTGTCCTTGCATGTGGACAGCCCGAAATACAAGAGCACGCGTTTCGACGAGGCGCCGTACCTGGACGCGTCGGCGAGCTACGACAACGGCGCATTGGTATTGAACGTGGTCAACCGGCACCGCGACCAGGCGATAGAGACCGAGTTTGAAGCGCAGGACAAGCAATTTGCCGGGCCGGTCGGGATTTCCGAAGTGAACGGCCCAGACATCAAAGCGGAGAACGACTTCAACAAGACCACGGTCAAAACCGTGGAGAAATCCGCGTCCGCCGAAGGCCGTAAGCTGCGCTACAACTTCCCGGCACACTCGTATACGATGCTCAAGGTGAAGCTCACCTGAGGAAGTGAAGTATTCCTGGCGCCGCCGCTACCGCACGTAGATCGGGAATGGGGCGGAGATGGAGTTGCCCACCAACAGGACAATTTCCGGCGACGCAGGCGCGACGAAGTTGATTTGCCCGATTCCCGGCAACATTCCCGGCGCGGCCCCGGCGTATATCGCCTGGACCGGCTTCCCCTCGGCATACAGGCTGCCGATCAGGTCCCGCGATCCCGTTCCGCCCACCCAGACGGTCATGATGGAGCCGGCCCTTGCCGGGTTCTCGGGGGAGTTGATACTCCCGTCCTGGTTGAGCCCGCGGCCGTAGATCTGGGGCATAGCGGGCAGGACGGCGGTGAGGAATTCCGGTCCCGAGCCGATGCGGACGCGAGCCGATTTCTGTCCCTCGAGGGTGAACGGTACGGCGGCATTGATCTGATCGTCGCCGGCATAGAGGATCTGGGCGGGGATATCGTTGAAGAAGACCTGCGCGCCGGCTCCGCCGATATGCGGGCCATAGATCTCGACGATCAGCCCGGGCGCGATCTGGCCGCCCTTCGGCCCGACCGTCCAAGGGCGCGATAGCGGCCTCGGCGATGCCGCTACCGATGAGACCACGCCGCTCGAACTCGCGACGTGCAGGAGACCCGCGCCATCGATCCCGATGGCCTGCGCCGTTTGCGTCGGATACCGCGCGGAATACCGCGTCTCACCTGCGGAGTCGAAGCGGACCACGAAATCGTCCCCGTTGGACCAGCCATCCGCGTTCGGAAAGTCGGAGGAGCGAGTCGTGCCCGCGACCCAGAAGTTGCCGGAGGAATCCAGGGTGGCTGCGGCGCCCGCGTCTGAGGCCTTGCCCCCGAAGTAGCGGCCCCAAATCAGCGCCGTCCCCACAGGGTTGAGTTTCAGTGCGTAGGCGTCGGCGGCGCCGCTGCGCAGCGTGTTTGTGAACGGCAGCTTCGGGTCGATCGTCGATCCCGTGAGGAAGGCGTTCCCGGCCGCGTCGACGACCATGGCGCCCACCTCGGTGAACGGGGTGAAAAACGGCGTCAGGGTTTCGTAGCCCGCGCCGAGGTAGGTCAGATAAGCAAGGGCGGTCCCGGAGGCATTGACCTTGCCGATCCATGCGCCGGCGCCCGCCGGGATGAGCACGCCCGGAGTGGTGGGGAGATCCGTGACCTCGCTGTTTCCGGCGATGTAGGCGTTGCCGGCAGCATCCACCGCGACTGTGCTTGGAGACGTGACGCGAGTGCTGAGGAAACAACTGCTGCCCCCACCACAGGGCTTCGCACTGCCCGAGAGCACGGTGGAATAGACGATCCTGTCCCCCGCCGGCGCGACTTTGGTGAGAAACGCACCCCCTATGATCGGAACTCCGGTCGAAACGGGGCCTTTGGGCAGGCCGGAGGTCGTCGGGAACTCGCGCGAAAAGGTCCTGCCCGCAACGTACGCCGCCCCGGCGGAATCGACTGCCAGGGCGGAAATGGGCGACGGGAAGTAGGTCGAGTAGAGAATCTCGGCGCCGTTGGGAGAAAGCTTGGTGAGGAAGCCTTTGGTGTTACCGAGAAAGCCCGCGCCGGACGGCGGCAACGGGTCGAGCGCGTTGCGTACGGGGTAGTTGGGTGAGGTGGTGGAGCCGGCAATGTAGATGTTTCCCGCGGTATCCAGCGCAAGGGCGGCAACTTCGTCGTTGCCCTTGCCGCCGAGTTTGGCGGTGAAGACCGTCTTCCCCGACTGGTCGATTTTCACGACCACGGCTTCGTTCGCGAGCGACGGAGAAAGCGGGTTGCCTGAGGTGTTGAGGGTGCGGCTTCCCGCCACATAGGTGTTTCCTGAAGCATCGACCAGCAGCTTAGGAATGATCCATGGGTTCTGGTCGCCGATGAACGTGGAGTATTCGGCTGCCGAAAGGGCGGCGGCGGCATAAAGAAGGGCGGCAAGCCGAGCATGTTGCATGTTCTGAAGCTGTGAGCACTTTAACACCCACGGCTATGCCGCGGTAACAGTCGCCGTTGCGCAACGACGTTTCGGATCAATGACCCGTCCCGCGGCTTGCACGACGACGGCGCGCCGCTGCGCGGCGTGGTGCTACGCGAAGCTGAAGCCCTGTTTGGTCATAGGCAGCGTTCGAAGCCGTTCGCCGGTCGCGGAGAACACCGCGTTGGCGACCGCGGGAAGAATCGGCGGCAAGGCCGGCTCGCCCAGTCCGGTCGGCGGATTGTTGGTCTTCAGGAAGTGCACTTCGACCGTGGGCGCTTGCGGCATTCGCAGCATCGGATGCTGATGATAGTTTGCCTGCACGACGCGCCCTTCTTTGAGCGTGATCTCCTGAATCATCTCGCTCAACCCATCCACGATGGCGCCCTGGACCTGGTTTTCTGCCGCGCTTGGATTGATGATCTGGCTGCCAATATCTCCCGCGACCCACACTTTATTGACCTTGATCTTCTTCCCCGCGCCGACGGAGACTTCGGCAACCTCGGCGAAATACCCGCTATGGCTGAAGTGGAATGCAATCCCGAGTGCGGTGCCCGAAGGCAACTGCCGCTTGCCCCAGCCCGACTTCTCCATCGCGAGTTGAAGGAGGGCGCTCATCCGAGCCGCATTCAGCCCCATCGGCCCACGATTACCGGTGCCCGCTCCCCTCCCCGCTCCCGAAGGGGGCTTTCCAGCGATTTTTCCGGCAGCCAACGCGATCGAGAACCAAGAGTTAAACGTCAATCCGACGCCTTCGTTAGCCAACCGTTCAACTTAAGCCATTCCTCTACTCTGTCCAGGTAGCGGTCGGCTCCGCCGCCTTTGGTGACAAAGCCGTGCCGACCCGCCTGGAACACGTGCAACTCGACCGGCACTCCTGCTTTTCTCCAGGCTCCAAAGAGGTCGATCGACCCTTGGAACCCCACCGACTGATCGTCGGCCGCGACGGCGATGAATAGCGGTGGTGCTCCATCGGGCGGTGGGTTGGAGTTAGCACCGGCGGCGTAAATGGGAATAGCGAAATTCGGCCTTCCATCCGATGGACCGTAGACGGCGGAAAGCAGAACTGCGCCTCCGGCCGAATACCCGATCATTCCGATGCGGTTGGGCGTTACACGGAACTCACCGGCACGCTGTCGCAGCAGGCGTACCGCCTGTTGCCCGTCTGCCCCCGCCATCGCACGCACGTTCTGTCCCGCCTGTGGGTTATTGGCCGGCACATCTCCTGGACCGGGGGTTTGCCCGTTGGGGCCGACATATGTCGTGCGGTACTTGAGGACAAATGCATCCACGCCCATCTGATTGAGCCGCTTAGCTACGTCCACGCCCTCATACGACATCATTAGCGTTCTAAATCCGCCGCCAGGGGCGATGATGATGGCGGTTCCCACGGCATTGGCTTTATCGGCGGGGTAGTAGAGCAGCACCGGCCGGACGATGTTCTGCGCCTGGGGCCGATCCGTTGTCCCGGCGGACTTCTCGGGGTAGTTCCAATTCTCTGAACCGGGCGCCACGCCTTCATAAAGTCGCAGCTCGCGGGCCGGCGGCGCCAATTGAGCCAGCCCTCCCGCCGTTGCAATTGTCAGAATCGAAATTCCAAGCACCATCCTGTGCATCCGAAGTCCTCCTTCCTTGCAGAATGATCTTATCGCCTCTCCATCGCTCGTTCCAGCCGGTGGGTGGCCTTTGCCGAACTGAGGGCTGTTAGCATGATCGGGATGGACGAGCAGGAAGGATACGGCGCGATTGGCGAGGAGGGCTTCGCGCGTCTGGTGGCCGCATTCTACGCGCAAGTGCCTCATGACGAGGTGCTGGGACCGATGTATCCCCCGCATGACCTTGCAGGCTCCGAAGAGCGTCTTCGGGACTTTCTGGTCGTGAGATTCGGCGGCCCTCCACGATATTTGGAACAACGCGGGCATCCGCGTTTGCGCGGCCGGCACGCTCCTTTTGCAATTGACCAGCAAGCTCGCGACCGCTGGGTGGCGTTGATGGAGCGGGCTTTGGCCGAAGCCGCCCTTCCACCGGATGCCGACCGGGTATTGCGGGAGTTCTTGTTCGCCACGGCCACTTTTCTAATCAATCGTGCGCCGGCGCCTTGACAACGCTTAGCTACTCCCGATGGGCCCAGCGTCTAACTTTGAACCTTTAGTACGATGCCGCTCTGCGAGGTGATACCCTTCACCGTAACCAGCACGGGGTACGTCCCGTTCGCCAGCGCAGGCACGGCGACGTTGAGCTGATACAGCCCTGTGCCGACCAAACCCGCGTAGCTCACCGTGGCCTGCACGCCTCCGATCGCCACTGTTGCAGGATTCGTTAACGGCGCCGAGCCCTGGAAGACCACTCCGGGCGCGACGGCGGGCGACATGGGACCGAAGCCCGTGCCGAACAGCTCCAGCACCTCGCCGGGTTTCGCCGCCACCGTTCCGCCATCCACTACAGTTCCATCCGGCCGAACCGCGGCCACGTTCCCGTTCGTGGCGAAGAGGGCCGGCGCCACCTCCAGCAGGGTCGCGCTCGCCGCGGTCGATGTGCCGGCTGAATTCGTCACCGTCACCGACACCGCGCCCGTGCCTGAATCCGCGGGAGCCAGTACATTGATCTGCGTCGGGCTCACGTAGTACAGGAAAGCCGGTTTGTTATTGATGTTCACGTTCACTCCGCCAAGACTCGTCGGCATGTTCCCGTTCACCAGATCGGCGGACGTCAGCGCACGGACGCCGGCAGCCAGGTTTTGTCCGAAGATCGCGACCCACGAGCCGGCCTGTATACCGTCCCTAAAGCTCGCTCCATTGACCACACCAGACTGCGTGATCGCGGGCGGTGCGGCCGCCGGCGTCCTCAGGTTCACGCCTATGGTCGCGGTGCCCGAGTAGCCGCCGGTAATCGGCGTGACCTCCGCGTAAACAATCGCTCCGTTGCGTGTTCCGGTGAGCACCATATCGTTCGCGTTGCGCGTGTTTCGGTTGGGCCGCGTATTGTAGGGCGCGGCGGTGAATATGGTGTCGGTCAGGGCATCGTCGAAAAAGATCTGCGCCACTAGCTCGCCCAGTAGGGTCGTGCCCTGATATGTTCGTATGCGTACGTGGATGTGCACGGTTCGCCCGCTGTACCAGCCGGGATAGACGGTAATGAAGTTGACGCTGCCGTTATCGTCGCTCACCTGATAGCCGCGCAGGAACTTCTTGCCAAGGCTGTTGTTGGCGGCCTCGTCGGAATAGATGCCGCCGGCATCGCAGTGCCAGATATCGACTTTCGCGCCGGCCAGCGGGACACATGTCGTGCCGCTCTGGTTGACCAGATTGATCTTGAGGTTAAACAGCACGCCGGGCCGGAGAGTGCCATCGGTAGGATCGGTACGGATATCGGAGCGGTTGAGATTCTCCTCCACCCAGTACGGCCCTTCGGTCTGCGCGCCGGCGAGGTTGACGCAGGTGGCGGCGTCAGCATCGATCTCGCTCAACCTTCCGGTCACGGCGAGCGCGCCCGCTCCGCCGAGCAGCGCCAGCGTGCGCCGCCGGTTCAACAGCATTCCCAGGTCGGAAACGGGCTTCGCCCCGGTGTTCGTTTTGTTCATCATTCGGTTCCACTTTCTTTCGGTGCGGCGAACTGCCTCCGCCCGCGACAATCTTTCTGAGCTTGTGCGGCGTTTTGGCGATACCAGGAGCCACTCTGCCGCTTGATGTCCGGAGAAGTGCAATCGGCGTGCCACGCCGCGATGGTTTACACTGCACCTATGCCCGTTACGCTTAAGGCGCGTCTCTGCCTGATGATGTTCTTCAATTATGTGATCTGGGGGAGCTGGTACGTCACCATCGGCACGTACCTGACAGCCACTCTCCACTTCACCGGAACCCAGACCGGAAGCGTCTTCGCCACCACGGCGCTGGCCAGTATGATCTCGCCGTTCTTTGTCGGCATGATCGCCGATCGGTTCTTCTCCACGGAGAAAGTGCTTGCCGCTCTGCACCTGATCGGCGCGCTCATTCTCTACGAGGTCACGCAGGTCACTAGTTTCGGAGCGGTGTACGGACTGATGCTGGCATACTGCCTGTGCTTTTTCCCGACGATCGGGCTGACCAACTCCCTCACGCTTCGCCAGTTGACGGACGCAGGCGGCCAATTCCCCTTCATTCGTATGTTCGCCACCATCGGCTGGATCGCGATCGGCCTGACGATCGGCAACATGGGGGTCGAGACCACGTCGACGCCGTTTCTGCTTGCGTCGGGCGCGTCCGTAGTCATGGCGTTGTATTGCCTGACGCTGCCGCACACGCCGCCCGAAGGCAAGGGCCAGAAGATCACGGTGGGCGCTCTGCTCGGGCTGGACGCGCTGGTGATGCTCAAACGGCGCGCGTTCCTGGTATTCGTGATTGCCAGCGTTCTGGGCTGCATTCCGCTGGTGTTCTACTTCGTTTTCACCAACGCCTATTTCAATGAAATCGGAGTCGTGAACGCGGCCGGGAAAATGACGCTGGGCCAGATCAGCGAGGTCGGCGTGATGCTGCTGATGCCGTTCATATTCCGCCGAATTACTGTCCGCGGCGTGCTGATGCTGGGTCTGATTTGCTGGAGTCTGCGCTACGGCCTGCTGGCTGCCGGTAACGCCGGCTCGGGTATGTGGATGTTCTACCTCGCCATTCTGTTGCACGGCTTCTGTTTCGATTTCTTCTTCATGACCGGGCAGCTCTATACGGACCAGGAAGCTCCCCAGCATCTGCGCGGGACGGCGCAGGGGTTCTTGATCTTCCTGACTTATGGACTCGGCTTCTTCATCGGATCGCAGCTTTCCGGTATCGCACTGGACTATTTCACGACGACGGTCAATGGCGCTCCGGTCCGCAACTGGAACGTGTTTTGGTTGAGCTGCGCGGCAGGCTCGTTCGCGATCCTGCTGCTGGTGGCCGCGTTTTTCAGAACGAATGCGAAGATCGAGACCAAGAAAGCTTAGGGCGGCTCACGAGTGTGTCAGAATCAGCCGGCGATTGACTTGATTGCGAGCGCCCCAGGCGTATTTATAAGGCTCCGCATTCCGCAGGAAATCGAACACGCGGGCGCCTTCGCGCGCCGAGGCGTCCATGGTGTGCCGCAGCAGCACCGATCCCGGGCTGTACTCGCTAAATGACGGATCGTATCCGCTGAGGTAGTAGCAGGCGCGGTTCTTCGCCACGAGGTTGTACTGCACAGCGATGGTCTTCTCTTCAACCCGAAGGGCGTACATTCGTGAGAAGCGTCCTGCGGCTGCGCGATGAAATGCCTGGGTTGCCGGACAGCGCAGGACGCCTTCACCGCGCCATCGCATTTCATGCAGCCGAAAGAGGTCCGATAACTCGCCGGGAAGGAACTCGAACTTGCCCAGTCTCCGTTCCGAGTAGCGGAGGTTTTTGAGCAACTTCGCGGGCAGAGGATCACTCAGGCATCGGGCCGGACACGCGCTGCACTCTTCGATGCGCGCGTTGATCCCATCCCGCGCGGCGACCCGAAGCAGCGGTGAATCCTCGCGCAACTCCTCAAGGTCGGCCCGCTCCCATTCGCTCCGTATCTCAGTCAGCGCGCATAGAACCGCCTGTGCGACGCAATCCGAAAACTCCGGCGCCGCGGTGATCCCGAGATAGTCCGAGATTCCGGATCCCAGCCAGGACAAGCGTCCGCGACCCCAAAGAAACAACGGTGCGACGCCCACCAACCGCGACCTGGACCGGAACGTCACCACTCGCAGTTTGCCGCCGCCCCATAAATGGCGTGTCCACGGCAGAAGCCAGTCGGGGCTTTGGAATACGGTGGCGAGCGGGTCGGAATCCCACAACTCGGACCATTCGTCGCGCAGGCGTTCTAACTGAGCCAAGGAATCGAGGATCTCCACGCTGGTGGAGTTAGCGAGAAGCGGTCCAAAGCGTCTCTGTTCACGCGGTAAATTTTCGTAAACCAATGAACTTCTTTCAGGGGCTATCTGCCATCGCCTGCGACCGTGCATTCGAGCGGGTTGACGCTGGCCGGCCTGCCGCGCGCCGGCGAGTCGCGCCACCCTTGTTGCGAAGATCGCCAGGGACCCGGCATCGCAACTTTCAGTTGCGTGACTTCGCGCTCCCCACGGGCATAACCGAGGAGCGCTCCGAAAGGCGTTGCAGCGCGATGCAAGCGCTGGTAATGGTCAACCGACAGGCGTTCATGGGGATTCGTGATTGCCAGTGTGCGCTACTGTCTGACCAGCACTTTCCGTAGGCCAACAGCCACAACCCTTGGCGCGGGGCTCAGTGTTCAGCGGGCATTGTAGTCGAGACAGTCGAATTCCCCAACATGCTTGCCCTGGAGCGGCCCCGTCCAGTTTCTTGAAAGATATCTTCATATCTCGTTCGACCCAGGGATCATTGACCCTCGCTGCCCGGTGCTGTCCAGAAGGCGGAACGGCTGATGGCGAGCTTCGCTCCGCTTGCCGACCGAGGTCGGATGTGTAGGCCGCGAGGCCTAGCGGTCGGACTTCTTGGGTGCGTCCCAGACCATGACAAGACGGTCCGGGTTGGCGTAAGGGAGCGGACGAATCAGGATTGCGTCGAAGGCGCTGAACATGGCGGTAATGCCGCCGATGCCTATCGCCAGGGTCGCGACCGCGATGGCCGAGAACGCCGGATTGCGGCGGACCTGCCGCAGCCCGGGGCTAACATCGCCCGCGAATTGCTCCAAGCGTGTCCAGCCCCAGGTCGCGCGGGTGCTCTCCTGCACGCGAGCGAGGTTGCCGAGTTCGCGGCGTGCCGCGCGTCGCGCCTGGTCGGGGGCCATGCCGTGATGCCGGGCCTTTTCCGCGTCCTGCTCCAGGTGGAACTGCAGTTCCTCATGCAACTCCGCTTCGTTTTCAGACCGCTGTATCAGCCACCGCAGCTTACGAAAAAGGGATTTCATTCGACCTCCCGATCAACTGATTCAGCGCGTGGCACACCGGGCGAAGCGTGTGCTGGAGGAGTTCAACACGGGAAGGTGCGGCGGGTTTTATTATGTAGACATTCTACAATGGGTTATGTAGAATGTCTACGCTAATTGCGCGGTCCGGACCTGGGTGAACCGGACCCGCATCGCTCTACTGGGAATCCGTGCGTTTCAGGCGGATGCCGCCGTTCCCGGTGGTGATATGAATCGGCGGACCGCCCGAACCGATATTGAAGTCCAGCTTCCGGCCTCTTCGGTCGGCATTCAGGGGCAGCGGAAAATCCGACTCGATGCGACCCATTCCGGTCTCCGCCTGGACGCGGGCGGAGTACTGCGACGGCATGGCGACGGTAACGCCGCCGTTGCGGGTGTTGAGTTCCATTTGCCGCCAGTTCCCCATGGGCCCAGTCAGTTCGACGTCGATTCCGCCGTTGACGGTTGTGCCGCTCACCTCGCCGCCAACCCGTTTCAGATGTACACCGCCGTTCAGCGCATCGAAGCGGATTTGGCCGCGCACATCGGAGATCGTGAGCCCGCCGTTGTGGGTCTTCAGGGTGACGTCGCTGAGCTGCGGTACGAAGATCTCATAGGTGACGCTCCACCACGAATTGTTCTGCGATTCCGGCCCGGTGGCTCGCACCTGCCCTCCGGACCCATCAATCGTCACGCGGCTTGCCATGATCGCCGCCGCGCCTTCGTTTTCGCCCGAAGCCTCTACGCGTGCGCGAACGAGTACATCTCCGCGCAGCCAACCCTTCACGGTCGCTCCACCGTTCGGGCTCGCATCAATGTTCAGGCGTCCGATCGAGGGTAAGCTCTGCTCCCGGATCTCGCAATGCCGTGCACGGTCGTTGTCGATACGGCCGTTTGAACAGGCCAACTGTTTTTCGATGTTGTTCTGCATTTGGGCGTGTAAAGGAACGCCCCCAATTGATACGGCCAGGCCGAGACAGGCCGCGAAAGTCAGTCCGAGTTTCATTCAATCCTCCTTGCCGGGGCGAACGCGCGGCGGTTTGGGTTTGCGAGCCGCTCAATTGCACCGTCAGATCTGATACCGGTGGATTTGCAAAAGGTTACACGGGAGAATTGCGGCTTCGGCGGCGGACCGCAGAAATGGCGGGTTAACAACCCGCCGCAGGTTTCCAGCCTGCCCCTCAGTTGCCGAGCGTATTCCTGGTTTACCAGTACAGCTTGAGCGACATCTGCAGACGGCGGGGACCGTTGGCCTGCGAGCGATAGACGCCGAAGTTGGCATTTTGGAGCGAGTTGCTGAGCGATCCGAAGCGGACACGGTTCAGGACATTGAAGGCTTCGGCGCGGAATTCAATGCGCGCGGGCTCGTGGAACGTGAACGTTCGGGAGAAGGAGATGTTCTCGTTGAGGGAGGCAAAATCGCGGAGCCTGGGATTGACGCGTGTCATGTTGCCGAAGCGGTCGGTGGGCTGCGTTCCGAAGAAAGCCACGGGCTGAAAGAAATTGTCCACAGCGGGATCGAACTGGTCACCTTTGATCGGCGCGCGCCATCCATCGTAGGTGCTGACCGTCGGCCGATTGCCGCCGGCGAACAACGGGAAGCTCACGGTAGTCGAGATGGCGACCGGCGCTCCCGAGGAATAGGAGTGGATGCCGGCGAGGCGCCATCCGCCCGCGACAGCCCGGGCAATTCCGCGGTTGCTGAGCCACCTTTTCCCTTTACCGAACGGAAACTCCCAGGTATAAATCGCCCTGACTACGTGTGTCTGGTTATTCGGGCTCGGGGATTTTTCCAAGCGGCGATTCATCGGGTCTTCGGGACCGCCGCTATCGGCGTCCGTGATGTATTTGGAGAATACATACGAGCCGTTCAAGCTAATGCCCGCCGAGTAGCGTTTGGTTAGTTTCACCTGCAGGGCATGGTAGGTGGAATGGCCCACGCGGTCGCCCCCGCCGTTCGTGGTGTCGATGGCGGAGAACTGTGGGAAGGGGCGGACGGCCTGACCGACCGAAGCGCTGGAGCCCCAGAGTGTGTTGAAGCCGGGAAACGGCGCCGAGATCCCGGCGGCATTGGCAGTCGCCGAGCCCACCAAAGACGCAAGGGCTGTCCGTCCCGAGGCGGTGAAGGGATTCAGCGCGGGGGGAAGGTACTGGTAGTTCAAGGCGTTGAACGTCAGCAGGGAGGATTGGATGTGGCTGGCCATCACGCCGAGATAGCCCACTTCGAGCGCGGTGCTCCTACGGAGTTCACGCTGCACGTTGAAGGAGAAATTGTACTCGTCAGAGGGGGTGGAACCGATGCGCCCGTTGTAATACGGAATGTTGGCGCCGTTGCCCACAGACGGGTCGAGATTCGGCAGCGCGGGGTAGGCCGGCGCGCCGTCCTTCAGAACCCACGTCGGCGTAAGGCCCTGCGACGTGTTGTTGACGGTGATGCGGTGGATGAAGCCCAGGTTGTGAGACGAGTTGCCAGTGTGGACCACCGGTCCGAAGCTGATTCCGGCGTAACCGCGGATGGTGGTCCTGTGGTTCAGGGCGTAGGCAAATCCGAGGCGGGGGGCCACGCCGTGCCAGTTATCCACCAGGGTATGCCGTCCGGTTCGACCTGGTCCGATGCCCGCGAAAACCAGGGCTCCCTTGATCCCGCCGGCGGCTGGATTCGGCAGGTTTGGATCCAGGTCACTGGCCTGATCGTTGCCGACGCGGGGGGCCAGAACCTCTTCGACACGCAGACCGAGGTTGAGATTCAGGCGGTTGGTCACGCGCCAGTCGTCCTGGAAGTAAAATGCCCCAGACCGGTAGTGAGCTTCGAGATAGCGCGGTGTATCGAGCAGATAGTTGCTGACCTGGCCCAGCAGGAAAGAAGCGAAGCCGCTGCCGCCCCCGGTGTTGATGTTGGTGGACAGCGGCACGGATGTGCCGTTCACGGCAAAGCTGACGTTGCCGGCGACGTTCTGGAGGCCGAAGCCCGCATACAGGCTGTCGTTCCAGTACACGCCGCCCTTGAAGGTGTGCTTGCCCCGGATCTTGGTCAGATCGTCCTTCACTTCGAAGACCCAATTATCAGATCCATTGGGAGCGGCGATTCCCCAGGCCGCAAAGTCACTGGTGGCCACCTGCGGGAAGTTGATGTTGCAATCCGGGTAATTGGGAATGCACACCTTGGATTTCCAACCTTCTTTGACAGTGGGTAGACCAAAGGACAGCGGGGACCCTTCCACTGTTCCATAGGATCCGTGATTCTGCTGAAAAGGTTGGCACCGAAGGTGAGCCGGTTCAAGACGGTCGGCGAGACCGTCCAGTCGTGGCTCCCGCGATAAACGGTGGACTTGTTGAACCCGGGATTGCCGGCTAGCGGTGCGGGCAGTCCCGGGGGGCCGGTCGGGCCATAGGTGTCGACGTCCCAGGTGTGGCCCCAGTAGAACGAGAGGTGGTGCCTGGATCCCATGTTCTGATCGATCTTCACGCTGTGTTTGTCGTCAGGCGACCGGGTGGAACCGATGCTGATGTAGTTGTTGCGGACGTAAGCCGAAGTGCCGGGTGTCAGGTTGGCGACGTTCGGGTTGATGAGGGGCTTGACGACGTTGATGATCTGCTGGGCGACGGGGTCGATGCGGTTCGCGGGAATCTGATTGTTCTGGAAGGGGGTTCGGACGTAGGTGTTTCCCTGGAGCGTGGTGGTCGCCGGGTCATAGATGGGATACTGCTTGCCGGTGGCGTCCACCCAGTTTCGCAGGTCGCCCGTATAGAATTCCGAAGGCGGCACGCTGCTGGGAGTGACGCTGGCGCCGACGCGGTTGCGGAAACCTTCGAAGGAGTAGAAAAAGAATGTCCTGTTGCGGCCGTCATAGATCTTGGGAATGCGCACGGGGCCACCGGCGGTGAAGCCGTAGTTGTTCTGTTTCAGTATGGACTTACTGGTGGCGTAGAAGCCGCGCGCATCGAGCTTTTGGTTGCGGAGGAACTCATACGCGCTGCCGTGATACTGGTTGGTGCCGGACTTGGAGACAAAGGTCACGGAGCCACCGGAGGCGTGTCCCGTCTCGGCTTTAAAACCGCTGGATTCCACTGCAAACTCGGCGATAGCTTCGACCGACGGTGTGTTGGTAACGGAGAACGATTGGGCGCTGTTCGTGTTGCTGGCGAGGATGCTGGTGCCGTCGAGCGTCATGCCGAAGCTGCCGGCACGGCCGCCGCCTATGCGCAGGCCGTTGTTGCTGCCCGAGGTATCGGCGGTGATGGTGGCGAGATCGAAGGGGCTGCGGACGTCGCCATTCACCTGGACCGGAAGATCATTGAGCAGTTTGGTGGACACCTGGGTTGCGACGCGGGCGGTATCGGTCTGCAACACGGACGCTACCGCGCTTACTTCGACGGTTTCCCGGGTTTCGCCGACCTGCAGTTGTAAGTCGAGTTGGACCGAGTCGCCGGCCGTCAGACTGATGCCGTCGCGCACCAAACCCTTGAATCCCGTGATTGCCACGCGAACGCTATAGGAACCAATCGGCAGGTTGGGGACGGTGAAATCGCCGGTACCGGTGGTGACGGTTTTGTACTCTGCGTTAGTGTCCGCATTTTTCACGGACACGGCGGCGTTTGGGACAACAGCGCCGGTGGTGTCGGTGACAACTCCGCGGAGCGTAGCGCGGTCACCCTGCGCGTAAAGCGGCAGAATGCTCGCGGAAAGAATGGCGACGCAAGTCGCCAGCAGTTGCGTCGAAGACAACATGGTCCCTCCAGCGCCTGCAATCAGCGAGCGCTTCCAACTGGAGCGGGATTATAACAAAGAATTTGGCGGTGTGCTGAGTTCAGGGGTGGAGTCGCAGGAACTTCGCAGAGCATTGGGCAACGGCGGAAGCCAGGATTGGCTGCCCCACAAGCAGGAGGCCATCGCGATCTACGACGGCGTAGTAGGCTTCACCGTCAACCAGCGGATGAAGGAGTTGGGATTGGGGAGGCATTGGGTACGGACGGTCCCGGATATCCTGTGGCTGTTGCTGTCGACCGGAACGAAGCCGGTTGTGGTGGCCTGGCCGCCGGGCCCGGCGCGCCGTGCGATGGCCTCCGATCCGGTCGCGGCTCTGCGGCAGGATTGATACCGGCTGCTTCGGCATGGAACGGGCCGTCGAATTACGGCCCGCCGGCATGGAACTGACACATGCGATTACTTCGGGCTCGCTTTGTAGAAGAAGTAGTCGGCGGTGTATGGCACTAGCGCCGTCGCCCCTACGTTCTCTGACGAGCTGCACCCCGTAGGAGGAATGACCCCTCCGGCGGTACTCAGCCTCTGGATAAAGGTGGTTTGCGCCAGGGTGTCCCCACCCGACGGACCGCGTTGCGTTCCCACGGCCTGCAGCAGCAGCCAGGGAATGGCACCCTGCGCGACTAAGCTCGGGTCGCTTGAATTGGCGATGGCGCGGGCCCAAACGGAGCTGGTGTCGAACGAGCTTTGCCAAGTCGCACGGGCCGTGTTCTTCTCGGCTGGGTTGGGACTCAAAAAATGCGTGATGATCTGCTGGCGAATGTCGCCGCTAAACCATTTGATGTTGAAGAACAGAGTGGCCTGGGGCGAGAAGAATGTCCAGGAGAAGCCGGTGCCCGCCGGAAGACAGATGTAGTTCTGAGTGCCCTGGGCCTGGCCGGCCAGAAAGAGGCTGTTGCCCTCCGGCACCTGAATGTTAACGGGTACAGGTGGCACGTTCCATGCATCCCGAGCCGCCGGCTGGGCCAGCGCCAGGGAGGAGTGAAGAGCCATGGCGACGACGCCGGCTGTTGCAGCATATCGAAGGAAATCAGTCATAGGTAGTCCTTTTTCATTCAAGTTCGTTCTTGAAGAAGCTGGTTTGCTCCTCTATCTATGTCTGCGAAATGCGGCATCCCGATTGAATGCAGGGCGAGGGAATTTACGGCTGTAATGAAGGTGTGAGCGAGCTCCTCTCATCTGGCGGGGATATCGTAGACGTAGAGGGAGTGCGCGATGATGGCGGAAGGTTTCGTGCTGCGCAGCCAATCGACGCCTTCGCCGTATTTATGTACTAGTCCGGTGTTGTAGGCGACGGCGTGAGCACTGACCACGTAGCGGCCGGGTTTCGGCGGTGAAACCAGATCGAGAGGCTCGAGCCGTTCGTACGCGATTCCGTATGCCTCGGGCGGGAAGTGACTGACGGGCGCCATGCGGATGGTGGGTCCTTCGTGCCGGCGGAGCCACTCTTTGAGCGCCTTGTAGCCGGTGCCCCAATCGACGTTGCTATCGTCCAGCCAGTCGATTCCACACCGGCTGCCGCCGTCGAGGCCGAGCTGGCTGGGCTCATCCAGTACACAGGCGGCTTCGTTGAAGTAGCTGGTATGGTCGGGATAGATTCCGGCGGCGGCGACGATCGCCCAGCCACACAGGATGCCGCATGCGCAGCGCTTCGCGACCGACCCGCTGTCCCACAGGTACGCCAGCGCGATACCTCCGAGCAAATGGGCGAAAGGCAGGCACGGGATGATGTATCGAACGCCGATGTTTTCCGCCTTCCAAACATGCGCCAGGAAGAGAATCGCCATGGGCACGATCAGGAAGAGCGCGTCGCCGAGCGCGAACTTCCGGGAGCGGCAGAGTACGGCGAACCCGATCGCGGCCAACGCGATGTACGCCAAGGGTTCCTTCAGCAAATAGGCCACGGTGAAGTAGCTGAGGAATCTGGTATCCATTCGGCCGGCAAGGTAGGCGAGGTGATCCGGAACTTTATCCGCGTACACCTTTCCCATGCCGGTCAAATACGGAGTCGGGTTATGAAAGAGGTAGATCGCCCAAACCGTGACAACGGCGATCAATCCCATCCAGAGCAGGGGCACGAGTGCGGGCAGACTGAAGCGGAGATCGAAGCCGGCTTTTGGGGAAGCATGACAGTCCTTGTATTTTCTGCCGCTGCCGCAGGGGCAGAACTCATCGGGCGCAGCCGTGACGACTGCGGGCTTTGCGTGGGGTACCAACAGGAGGGCCGCGATGGGGAACAGAAAAGTCGCGGAGAACTTGGTGCAAAGGGCGCAGCCAAGGGTCAAGCCGCAGAAGACGAGACTTGATCGGGACGGCAGGCGTGTGTAACGCCAGAGGCAGAAGAGAAAGAGCGTGGTGAAGGCGGCCAACCCGACGTCCAGCGTCACCAGGTATCCGTGGCCGAGGATGTTCGGATCGAGCGTGTAGAGGAAAAGCGCGCCGAGCGCTGGCAGGTCGCCGGCGATGCGGCGTCCCCAGAGGTAGAGCATCAGCCCACCCAGGGTCGCGACCAGGATCATGGGTAAGCGAGCCCAGGAGAGCGCCCGATCCACTCCTGTGGCCTGAAGAATCTGGCCGCCGACCACCCACTGAAACGATGCCTCTCCGCCGGCGAGCGCGCGCGCCTGTTGGGTTTCGGGCCAGCGCGCACCGGCCAGGGTCAGCGCGAGCGCGCTCAGCGCTTTGAGAAGAGGGGGATGCTGGGGATTGACGGTGAGAACGCGCAGTTGGACGTGCGACACGCCACCGGCGATATGGGCGGGCTCGTCGACCGAAACGCTCTTCATTCGGCTGACGAAGAGTTCCTGGAAGAAAAAGGCTGTAAGTAGCGCCCCTGCCAGCACAACAGCCCAGCGTACGCGCCGTGTGCGATGCATAAGGGATCGATGGTAGCATGCGGAGGGCGAATCTCCGTCGCGATCTGCTATGGCAGGGCCGTGTCGCAGCCATACTGACGAGCGTGGGCGGCGATGTCCCGGGCGAACTGCGGCTGCCTGGCTTCGACATAAGCTTTTTCCAGGTCGGCGGATGCAGAGCATACGTCCTCTCGCACCGGTGGGCAAGCGTAGTTTAGCGCGGCACCACGTATCGGCGAGGTCGCGCATGTCATGGAAAGCCTGCCCTCGTAGAGAGCTTGAAGCCGGTTAATGGTATCGGGCTTGGGGCCTTCTACCAGAATTTCCTCATGAAGGGCAACCGCGGCGGCCCGCCAATCACCGGCGGCGGCGTGGACAGCGGCTATTTCCGGATAAGGATTGCCGGAGCGCGGGTTGATATCTCTCCCGAAGCGATAGGCGTTGAGGGCCTGCGGATACCGCCCCAACTGCGCGTTCACCGCGCCCAGATTGAAGTAAATGTTTTGCATCGCGGTCCGGGTGGAGGGAGGTTTGCCGTGCGCGATCTGCGCCCGGTCGAAGGCGCGCTCGCGGGCGTTTGAGATCTCTACGCCGCGTTCGAGGATTTCGAGTGCCCGTTCGTACCAGACGCGGCCACCAGCGGTGGCGGGTCCACCCAGCAGATCGCCTTTTTCACGGTACCAGGCTCCGAGATTGGCCGGATTCTGTTCGACCCGCTGCTCCGGCGGGACTCCGAGTTGAATCCGCCAGGCGTTTTCCGCGGCGTGGATGGCGCGATCCAGGTTGCCGCGCGGGTCGTGCTCGTACAAGGCATTGGCCAGCCGCTGCTGCAGCCCATAGCTGCGCGGGGCAGCGGTTACGTCGGCTCTCGCGAGGGTCAGGTTGTCGCGCCAATCCGAGTTGCGCATCCAGGTTCGAGCGCCGGCGATGGCGATGATGGAGCCTAGCAGGATCATGGCCGTCCGCGCGGGGAGGAAGCGGCCGGCCAGCGCAACCACGGCGACGGCGAATCCAAATGCCGGCAGATAAAGGAAGCGCTCGGCCATGATGGAACCGATGGTCACGAGGAGATTTGCCGTGGGCAGTAACGCAATCGCAAAGAATCCGACGGCCCAGAAGTTCAGCCGGTCGCGGCGGTATCGTATTAACGTTGCTGCCAGGATGGATGCGATCACTACCACTGCCAGCCAAGCAGCGGGGTCCGTCCAGGACGCAATTGAAGTCGCGTCGTAGGCGCGGTCGGAGGATAGGGTCGCAGGCCAGACTAGCAGGCCGAGGTACTGTCCGATCACTTTGATCGCGGTGAGTCGCGCGATTCCGAATTCTGCCGCGACGAGGGGATTGGCAAGAAAGACGGGGGGCGCCCAGGGTAGGCTGGCCAACACGGTTGTACGTGCCCACCAAACCAGGACCAGAGCGCCGGCCGCCGCCGCGTAGTACGGCAGCCGGGACCGGATCGGCGTGAGCGACCCTTTGACATTGGCAACGTCGCAGAGCAGCATCAGGCCGATGAGCACGGCGGCGCTCTCCTTAGAGAGCAGGGCTGCAACCGCGACGGCGAACATCCCGAGGGGGGCCAAGCCAAGACCGCTCCCAGTGCGCCTCGCGGAGTCGAGGTAAATCAGCAGGCAGCCCAGGATCGCGCCTGTCGCCAGCAAGTCGGCCCGCCCGGCTACGTTAGCGACGGTTTCGGTTGAAATCGGGTGGATGGCCCACAGTGCGGTCGCGCCAAAGGCCTGCCATACGCGATTAAAGCATCGCAGGGCGATCGCAAAGGCCAGCCACACGTTGCTCAGGTGCAGAAGGAAGTTGACCCAGTGGTATCCGGCGGGAGACTCACCATCGCCGAGAACGGCGTAGTTAAAGAGAAAGCTGAGCGTGGTCAGAGGCCGGTACAGGGGGTCGGTTGCTCGGGGCCACCAGTAGTCGGTGGCGAAGATCAACCGCACATTCTCGACCGAAGCGCTGCGGATGCGCGTATCCTCGGTCACGATGGAGCTCGCATCGAGTACCAGACCAAGTCCGAAAGAGTTGGAATAGGCGGCCAGCGTGAGCAGGAGGAGGCCGAAGGCCAGGAACCGTTTCGAGGAAAGGAGACTGACTGGCTCGTGGGACCCGCCGGCCGGGGAAGTGGGCTTGGATGGTCGCGCCAAAACACGGAGTATAGCAGGCGCGCCCGCCGCGGCCGCGGGCTAACGGATCTGCTCGAAAGGGATGTTCTGGATAGCGTAATGCGGCCAACCGTGATAGTCGAAATGCCACCATTCGGATTCGAAGACCTTGGATCCCTGCTTTTCCATGGCGGCGCGGAGCAGGTCGCGATGGCGACGCGGTTCGGCGGTGCCGCCTGTGTAGTTCGGATAAGGAACGCTCGGACATTTCGTCGTAGACGCCGGGCACTTCGATCTTACGGCCGGTCTTCAGGTCGTAAATGCTCAGATCCACAGCGCAGCCCCGATTGTGCCTCGACCCTTTCACCGGGTCGGCGACGAATTCGTGCTTGTCCGGAGGCGTCGTGTCCCAGAATACTCTGGTGACGGACCACGGACGGCAGGCTTCGAAGGTCAGCAGACCGTAACCCTGCCTGGCGAGGTCGCGATGAGCACGCAAGAGCGCGTCCGCGGCGGGGCGTTGGAGGAACGCGCGCGCTGATGTGTAGACGGCGGTGCTGAGGAAGTTATCGGTGGTGGCGTAGCGAATATCGAGCTTGATGCGCGGTCGAGTTTGGAAAGATCGACGAGGACTCTGAGGGGCGGAAGCCGCCCTTCTCCGCCGGGGGCTTCGCCGACAAGGCCTCGACGCGTAACTGCGCGACTGGCCGGACGGGGGTGATGCGAAAGATCCGCGGTGGTTCCTGCGCCAACTCGGGGAGAACAGCGCAAAGGAGAAGAGCGGGGCGGAGCACTTCGTCATCATATACTCATCAGACGATCTACTCGGCAGAGGACCGCACGGCGATGCACGAGACGGTCGGGCACCGGCAACAAGATTGCCGGCGGTACCACGATTGGCGGCGGTACCATGGCGGTGTGATTGATCCGCTTCTGAGGCGCGGGATCGAGATCTACAACGCGGGCGAGTTCTTCGAATCGCACGAGGTGCTGGAGGAGGCCTGGACCCCGGAGCGCGGTCCGCGTCGTCTCTTCCTGCAGTCGCTGATCCACGTGGCGGTGGGCGCGTACCAGTCTTCCCGCGGCAACACCGTGGGCGCGTGCCGGCAGCTTCGCAAGGCTCTGGTGAAAATGGAGCCATATCTGCCCGAGTTCGAAAGTGTCGATACGGGCCGGCTCTATGGAGAGGTGCGGGAGTTGCTGGCGCAGATCGAACGTGGAGCGGGGATCGCGAGTTATCCGCGTATGCACGCTAAGCTGGTCAAGTGATCGAATTCTGGCTCGTCCTGAAGGGCTTCCTCGCGGGCCTTGCCATCGCTGCCCCGGTGGGGCCCGTCAATGTTCTGGTGGCTTCCCGGACACTGGCCAAGAACCGCCTGTCGGGCGTCCTGAGCGGTCTTGGCGCCGCCACCGCCGATGGGTTCTACGGGGCGATTGCGGGATTCAGCATTTCCTTCATCATCGACTTCCTAAAGCGGGAGGAGTTCTGGATTCGGGTGCTGGGCGGCATCCTTCTGGTTGGCATAGGTATTACGTATTTTCGGAAGCCTCCCCAGTCATTGCAAGAGAAGGGGCGGCCTTCCTCCGGGCACTCCGATTACGTGTCGGCGCTCCTGCTGACCCTGACTAATCCCACCACGGTGCTGTCCTTCGTCGCGGTGTTGGCCACGATGGGGATGGGTGAGCCACGGGCCTGGTGGCTCAACTTCCTCCTGGTGGGCGGAATCTTCTGCGGTTCGATGCTGTGGTGGATAATCCTGGTCGCCATCGTGAACAGGTTGCGCGACCGGTTCAACGAGCGCTCCATTTGCTGGATGAACCGAGTCGCCGGAATCGCAATCGGTGGATTCGGCGTAGTAACGTTCTTGATCGGAATCACGGGTAACCACTAGAAGTCGAGTACCAAAACGTAATGCCCAAAACAAATACTCGCGAAAAGCGTCTGAATCTGACATACTAACTGCCATTACGGGGTGTTTGCCCGGGTTATAGGACGCCGGTGCAGAGCACTGTTAAGCTAGATGGCCAAGGACGTAATCCTAGCGGCGGATCTGGGGGGGGAAGTACTATCGGCCGACCAAATGGCGGCCATTCCGGATTTTGCCGGCATCAGAAAAGAGATTTGGGATAAGTTTCCCGGTGCGATCGCGCGCAAGGAATATCGCGCCGGCGAGATCCTCATGCGCGAGGGGGAGAACGGTACTACTGCCTTCTACATCCTTTCCGGCGACATCGAACTCTTCATCAATAGCCCAATTTCGCACGTGACGGCTGCGCGCGGAGGCGGCGGCGGATGGCTGCGCGGGCTCAGCAAGATCACCAGCTACATCAAGGGAACGCCAACCGCAACCGCGGCCAAAAGCGCGCGCACCCATATACCCATCGATGCCTCGGTGGACCTTCCGATGGCCGACCCGATTGCCGTGGTCACGACCGGCGACCTCATCGGCGAACTTGCAGCACTAGCGGCACTCAAGCAGGAGCGCCTGAAGCGCCCCAAGTTCTATCCGCGATCCGCCACGGCCCGCGCCAGGACCGACGTCGTAGTGCTGGAGATGCTGCCGAACATTCTTAATAATGTTCTATATAACGCGCAAGCATTCAAGGAAAGGTTGAATCGAAATTATCGGGTTCGCGCCCTCGATAGCCACCTGCGGTCCGTTCCCATTTTCAAGAATCTGAGCCCTGAGTTCCTGGACTACCTGCGCGAACATGTGGAGTTGGTGGATGTGGCCCCGGGGCAGGTGATATGCCGACAGGGCGAAATCGCGGATTCGTTGTACCTGATCCGGATGGGCTTCGTGAAGGTGTCGCAGATTTTCCCGGGCGGCGAGTTGGTGTTGACCTATTTATCACGGAGCTCGTATTTCGGCGAGATGGGGCTCATGCCGCCGGTGTTTCGCGTGCGGGCCAAGGGACTCAAACCAAGTAGCGTCGCCGAGACGATGGTTTCGGGCGCTCCGGTTGCGATCGGGCGGGCGCCTGGCGCGGGAGACTCGCTGGCGGCCGGCTGGGACGATTACATCTCGCGCGAGCACGCGGAGATGAGGGTGGAAGGCAAGCAGCTTCGCGTCACGCGGCTGGGCAGCGGCAAAAATCCGATTACATTCCGCATGCGCCCGGTGGAGACCGCGCTGATCTCGCCCGGCGAGAGTTTTGTGATCGGCGAGACCACCTTCGAAGTTATCGAGGACCCGCTACAGTCCGGCCGCCGCACGGCCACCTGCACCGCCGTCGATTTCGTTCAACTCGTTCGCATCAAGGCCGAGGATTTTGCCAGGATGATGGAGAGCTTTCCGGAAGTGGCGGAAGGCATCACGGAAGTGGCGCGCGCCCGTCGCGAGATGGACTTGCAGCTTCTGGGCCGCGTGCAGCAGGCGTCGCTTTCCACGTTTCTGGAACAGGAGCTGATGCAGGGCCAGAACCTGCTGCTGCTGGACCTGGACAAGTGCACGCGCTGCGACGAATGCGTCAAGGCCTGCATAGCCACGCACGACGATGGCGTCACACGGCTGGTGCGGGACGGGCTGCGGTTCGAAAACTTCCTGGTAGCAACCAGTTGCCGGGCCTGCATGGACCCGCTGTGCATGACGCGCTGCCCGGTGGGGTCGATCCGCCGCAAGGACACGCTCGATATCGTGATCGAGGACTGGTGCATCGGCTGCGGCAACTGCGCGGCGGACTGTCCCTACGGCAACATCAACGTGGTGGAAGTCACGGATCAGCATCGCAAGCAGAAGGCCGAGGCCCGTCCCAAGGCGGTGGTCTGCGACCTGTGCGCCGAGTTTCCGGAACCGAACTGCGTCCGCGCCTGCCCGCACGATGCAGCCATCCGTGTGGAACCCAGGACGTTCTTCGCGCGCGATCTGGCGGGCCAGCAGCTTGTGGTTCCCACGGCCGCACCGCCGCGCGCCATGGAAAGGGTCGAGCAGGCCGAGAGCCTGGAGACGAAGATCTATTCGAACGTGGGCGAACTGCTGGATATGCTGCCGCGCCTCAAGATCGTGGCCGGGGCTCGGGCGGGTTCCTTCCTGCAACTGCGCTATCCGAAGACCACGTTCGGGCGCGGCGCCGATAACGATTATCGGTTCGCCGACGACACTATGATGTCGCGCCAGCAGGCCGTGATCGAATGCGAAGGGAGCCGGTTCGTACTGCGCGACATGAATTCCACCAACGGCACTCTAGTGAACGGGAATGCCGTCACTGAGATCGAGCTGCACACGGGCGATATGGTCGAGATGGGCGAGCTGACGCTCGAGTTCGTCGGGGGCCAAATGCAATGACTCTCGACCGGCGTCAGACCAAGTGGGCGGTGGGCATCGCGATTGCGGCGGCGGCGTTGCTCGCGATGTACGCGGCCTATGTGATGTGGTCGCCAAATGGCGCCCACGGCGGCTCCATGATGGGGTTGTTCTTCGCCGCGCTGGGCACAGGCGTGATCGTGTTCGAGTGCCTGCTGGGCCTGCGCAAGAAGTATCCGGCCTCGCCGTTAGGCCGTGTGAAGACGTGGCTCTCGGCGCACGTGTGGCTCGGACTGTTGAGCTTTCTGCTCATTCTGCTGCATTCCGGATTTCGCTGGGGCCATGGTCTGGCGGCCCTGCTGATGTGGCTCTTTACCGTGATTCTGGTGAGCGGCATTTTCGGCGTGGCACTGCAGAACTACATTCCGCGCCGGATGACCGAGCTGGTGACTCGCGAAACCATTTTCGAGCAGATCCCCACGGTGGTTCGCGGCCTGCGCGTGGAGGCCGATGAACGAGTCGAGTTCATCACGGCGGATCTGGAGGTGGAAGAGCAGGATATCGAGTTCGTGCGTGCCGGCGGCGTGAAGCAGTACTTCGATCCCGCGCAAAAGAAGGGCGCCGCTGAAAAAGTGCAGGTGGTAGTGGACAGGCGGAAAGCGTCGCCGCAAATTGAGGTAGAGGAGAGCGCCCGCGGCGCGCTACGCGCGCACTATCTGCAGGAGGTGCGGCCGTTCCTCACGATGACTCCGGCGGCGGCGTCCAAGAAGCTGCTGGCCAGCCGTGAGATGGTGGCGGCGTATTTCAATCACCTGCGAACGATCATGCCGGTGGCGGCACACGATGTGCTGCGGGATCTGGAAGAGATTTGCGAGGAGCGGCGCCAGTTGCTGGTGCAGCGCCGCCTGCATCTATGGCTGCATACGTGGCTGCTGGCGCACGTGCCGATTTCGTTTGCGTTTCTAGTATTGACCGCAGTACATGCCGTGGTTTCGCTGAGATACTGACATGGCGAAAGAAGAGAAGCCACTAGAATACCAGCGAAGAATTCGCGATACCAAAGGTGTCGCGCAGCGACTTGACCTGGGCTACCTGCGGCGGCCTGCGCTGCTGTTGCTCCTCCGCAAGCGCGCGACGTGGATCGCGATCGCCGTGGCAGCGGCCGCCTCTGTCCCACTGGTGCTCGGCGTGGGCGGCAGCCGCCGCCTGGTGGAGAACGGGCCGCTATCGGACGCTCACGCCATGTTCGAAAAGAGGTGCGAGGTCTGCCACACGCAGAGTTTCGCAGGCGTGCCGGACAAGGCCTGTGGGCGATGTCACGACGGGGCCGCGCATCCCGCGAAATCCATCGACACGGCGCAACCGACGGCCCCGGTCCGCTGCGCCGAGTGTCACCTGGAGCATCGCGGCAAGGTGCGGCTGGCGGAGATCGGCAATACGAACTGCACGCGCTGCCATTCCGATCTCACGTCGCACGCCACAGGTGTGAGGCTGAAGAGCACAAAGATCACCGCCTTCCGTCCGGAAAAGCATCCCGAGTTTTCGACCGCAAAGGACGACCGGCCCTTGAAGCTCAACCACGCAGTTCACATGCCTGCGCAGGCGAAGACCATCGGCGCAATCAAGCTGCCGATGAAGTGCGTGGATTGCCATGTACCGGACAAGTCGACGCCGGATGCCCGGTTCCTGCCGGTGACGTTCGAGCAGAATTGCAAGAGCTGTCATGGCCGCGAGCTGGAGTTCGATGTGTATCACGTGGGCGTGCCGCCGGCGCACCATTCGAGGGATGCGAAAGTAATTCGCGAATGGATTGTTTCGGTGTACACGCCCTTCTCCGGTTCCCGTGTGCCGCTCGGCAACGACCTGGTCCCGCAGCCGAATGCGAAGGCCTGGATGGATCGGGTGGTAAAGGACTCCGAGGCGTATCTCTTCGAAAAAAAATGTGTGTACTGCCATAAAGGGGCGGGCCCGGATGTCCCGAAAGTCGGCGTGGTTTCCGGGCGCTGGCTGCCGCGCGGTGAATACAATCATCGGACGCATCGCGCGGTGGCGTGCGAGTCCTGCCACACTCAGGCGCGGACGAGTACGCAGACTTCGGACGTGCTGATTCCGGCGATGAAGTCCTGTACGCCGTGCCATGGGGCAAGCGGCACGAAGCTGGATAACTGCGGTACCTGCCATCAGTACCACAATCGGAATTCAGAGAAGGATCAATCCCGGCCGATCGGGGAGCTGATCGGTAGTGTAGGCCTGCCGGCCTACACAGGCGAGCGCAGCTCCCGGGAATTCAGCCAAGCAGCGCGTGTAGGCCAGGAGGCCTACACCACGTGATCTGCTTCGGCGCCACCCATCCCGGACTCCGCCGCGAGAACAATGAGGACGCATTCGCGATCCTCGACCACCTCTCCGCGGCCATTCTGGCCGACGGTATGGGCGGCCAAAATTGCGGCGAGGTAGGGTCTGCGATAGCCATAAGCGCCTCATCCGAGTATCTCGCGGCGCCCGAGGCCGGTCTCACTCCCTGCGAGCTCGCGATGGAAGCCATTCGCGCCGCGAATCGCGAGGTCATCGCCGCGGCCAAACTGCGCACCGAGTGCGACGGCATGGGGTCCACGATTGTCCTGGCGATGTGGACCGGGTCGGAGATTGTTCTGGCTAATGTGGGCGACAGCCGCGGCTACCTGTTTCGGGGCGGAGTGCTTCGCCAGCTCACCTATGACCAGAACTTCGGTAACGAACTGCGCCACCAGCTCGGCTTCAGCGAGGAGCGCCTCCTGACGGTACCCAATCGGAAGATCCTGACCATGGCGGTGGGAACCTTTGAACACATCAGCATCCGCACTCATGTTCAAACCCTGGAGCCGGGCGACCGTATCCTGATGTGCTCGGACGGCCTCTACGGCCCAGTGGACGACGCGACGACGGCCGGCATTCTGAACCGCGGCGGCACGCTGCAAGTACAGATCGAAACGTTGATCGAGTACGCCAACCGGCGCGGCGGACCGGACAATGTGACTGCGATTCTGCTGGAGCATGGGGAGGCCAATGGATAAGATCGGGCCTTACCAGATTCTCGAAACGCTGCACCGCGGACCGCAGCCATTATATAAGGTCAGAAACAAAGAAGGTCAGGTGCTGGCGCTGAAGGCGACGCCTGTAGCGGGGCTCACGCCGGAATCGCGCGAGCGTTTCACCCGCGAGGCAGAGACGTGCCGCACGCTCGAGCACGCCAACCTGGTCCGCGTTTTTGAAATGGGTGAAGCGGATGGGATGCTCTACCAGGCCATGGAGCTGCTGGATGGCGCCGACCTCGGCAAAGTCATGGCCGAGGGCCGCGCGTTCACGTGGGACCAGAAGCTGGCGATCATGGAGCAGGTCTGCGACGGCCTGGAGTACGCGCATGCCAATCGTCTGGTGCATCGCGATATCAAGCCCGCAAACCTGTTTCTGGAGAATTCGGGGCGCGTGCGCGTGCTCGATTTCGGCATGGTGCGGGTGGCGGAATCGGAATTGACGAAGGTGGGGTCTTCACTCGGGACATTGAACTACATGGCTCCCGAGCAGATTCGCGGACAGAGGTGTACACCCGCGACCGACGTTTTCTCGGCGGGGATTGTCTTCTTTCAGTTTGCGAGCGGACGGCATCCCTTCTCTTCCAAAGAGCGCAGCCTGCCCCAAGTGGTCAGCGCAATTGTCTTCGAAGCGCCTCCCAAGCTCACGGCGCTTGCGCCGGATGCGCCGGAAGGCCTCGAGTTCCTGTTGAACCGCGCGCTTGAAAAGGATCCGGAAAGGCGGCTGCAGAACGCCGGCGAGCTCAAAGGGGCGATCGTGCTTTGCCGCATGACCATGGCGATGGGCGCGCCGCCTCCGCCGGCGCCGGCCGATTTGGATAAAACGAAGGTGCTGCCGGCGCTCGCGAGGCAGCCCGCCGCCGTGCCGCAGGCTGCAACTGCGCCGCCCGCGGTGGAGGATGCGGATAAGACGAGGGTGATGAAGCGCGCGACTCTGACCGTGGCGACTCCGGCTGTGGCGCCTCCGCCCAAGCCTGTGACGCCGCCGCCGGCTCCGAGGTCTCACCCGGCACTGAAAACCGCGGCCGTGCCGCAACTCCGGTACTGTCCCGCGTGCACGTCCGCCAATGCCGCGGATGCCGACACCTGCTTCAAGTGCCGGACCCCCCTCTCCGGCGGCGGCCCTCCGGCGGCCGCTGCTCCGCCAAGATCGAACAACTGGCAGTTGTATGTCGCGGTGGGCGTAGCGGTGTTGCTCGCCATCGCGTTGGTGGTGGTGTTACTGACGAAGTGATTCTATGAGAGAAGCTCTGATTTTCGCGACCTTGCTCCTGGTGGCTCAGGCGGGCGTGCTTGGGGCGCAGCCAGCCACGCTTTCCTATGTTGGAGCCTCCGGTTGCTCGAGCTCCATCTGCCATGGCGGCACCACTGCGCAGCCCGAATCGGAGAGCCGGATTCTGGCCAATGAGTATGCCACCTGGACCGTGAACGATAAACATTCGCGTGCCTACAAGGCCTTGGAAGATCCGCGCGGCAAGCGAATGGGCGAAATCCTCAAGCTCGACGCCACCCGCGACAAACGCTGCACCGTATGCCACGTAGTGGGCTCGCCGGAGCGCACGCGCAGCGACGGCGTCTCTTGCGAAGCCTGCCACGGCAGTGCGGACAAATGGCTGGGCCCGCACCGGCTGCCCAACTCGCACGCGGAAAGCGTCAAGACCGGCATGATTGATACCAAGGACCTGGTGGTGCGAACGAAGACGTGTCTGGCCTGTCATCTCGGCACCGGCGATCAGATTGTGGATCACGAACTGGTCGCGGCCGGCCATCCCGACCTGGCGTTCGAGCTCGATACTTTTACGGCTGGCCAGCCTTCGCACCATCGTCCCGAGAAGCCGGCCGCGCGGGTGCGCGCCTGGGCTCTGGGACAGACCATCGCCCTGGCTGAGAGCATGCGGCTGTACGCCGCACGCCCGGAGGATTTTTCGCACGCCGAATGCTATCAATGCCATCACGATTTGCGCTCGGAGAGCTGGCGTATCCAGCGCGGGTATGGTGCGCGGCGTCCCGGATCGCTGCAACTGAATCAGTCGCGGATTGAGATGGTACGCGAACTGGTCGCGGTAGCGGCGCCGGAGCAACGCCCCGCATTCGAAGCAGCGATCGGGCGATTGAACGGCGCCGATGCAGCGCAGACCGTGGCTCGAATCGCTGACGGATTGACCGCGAGGTTTCAGGCTCAGGACGTGGACGCGCAGGCGGTGATCCGCGCGCTCACCGCAAACATCGGCCGCATCGCCGATTCGGGAGTCGGCGCGGCGGAGCAGGCGACCATGGCGCTGGATTCGCTGGGCGCGGCGCTCGGTCGCCGTCCGCAAGCGGTCATGCCGCTCTACGATTATCTGGAGCATCCCTCCACGTATCGGCCGGCCGAATTCGCCGAACTGTTTCGCAAGGCCTCCAACGAATGAGACTGGCGGTCGCAATCCTGCTTCTGGTGATGCCGCTAGTGGGCCAGCGCGCGCAGCTTGCGCGCAAAGGCCGGAAGGTGGAGCCGGGCAGGGGTGTGGCACGGACTCCGATTCGCAAGCTGCCGCGACGCAGCGCTCCGTCTCGATCCGCCGCGGCTCCGATTCCCGCGCGGGTTTTTCCTTCGCCCAGGCCGCTCTCGGAAGATCGCGTGCGTCCGCTGCTGAAAGGCGCGGTAACTCCGGTCCCGGCAGGGCTGGCGCCTGAACTGCAACGCAACCTGCGCGCCCGGGCGTTCGCGCTAGCCGTTCGGCCCACCGGATTGCCGGGCGCCGAAGCCACGCCGATCGAGAGCCGCTGGAGAATTTTTCCCAGCGCCCCGTGGCGGCGCTACGACGACAACCGGCTCGACATCATTTACGCCCAATCGCACCTGCTGGACCCGTACAATCGCAACCCGCTCAAAGGCGACTACCCGTTCCGCGGCCGCAAGCTGTTCTTCTCTTTTACCGCCGCGAGTGAGACTACGTTCGACAGCCGCCGGATCCCCGTGCCGTCCGTCGCGAGCGCCGTGGATCCCGGAGAGTACGGGTTTTTCGGTCGCGGCGGGCAGGCCGCGGTGCTGCAGAATTTTCGGTTTGCGTTCTCCCTGTTCCGGGGCAGCGCGGGATTCAAGCCGGTTGATTTCGAAATCCGGATCACGCCCGAGCTCAATCTCAACCACGTGAATGCACGCGAGAACGGACTGCTCAATATCGACGTTCGCCGGGGCACGGACCGCAACGATTCCAATGTCGGTATGCAGGAGATGTATGCGGAGAAGCGGCTTTTCTCCGGCAAGGCGTTCTTCGATTTCACCAGCGTCCGCGTCGGCATCCAGCGATTCACCAGCGATTTCCGCGGGCTCGTATTCAGCGACGAGCAGCCCGGCGCGCGCCTCTTCGGCAACTTCCACAACAACGTTTTTCAATACAACCTGGCGTACTTCAACATGCTGGAGAAGGACACCAACAGCGGCCTGAATCGCTGGCGGTCGCGGCGCCAGCAGGTCTACGCCGCAAATCTGTATTGGAGCGACTTTCTGACCAAGGGCTACACGCTCAACTTCAGCGCGCTCTACAATCACGATCAGCCCACGTTTTTGATCGATAAGAACGGTTTCCTGGTGCGGCCCGCGCCGATCGGCTTGCCGCTGCCGCACAAGGTCCGGGCCGGGTATGCCGGCATTTCCGGCGACGGCCATATCAAACGCTTCAACATTTCCCACTCGTTCTATCAGGCGTTCGGGCGGGATAATTTTAACCCGATCCCCGCGGACAAGAACCCACAGCACATCAACGCGCAGCTTGCGTCTTTCGAGGTGGGCTACGAGAAGGATTGGATGGAGTTCAAGGCCGCCGCGTTCTACACGTCGGGCGACAAGGACCTGAATGATGGACGCGCTAACGGGTTTGACGGCATCGTGCCCAACCAGCAGTTTGCCGGCGGCGGTTTTCTGGGCAGCGCGGCGTTGGCGGATCGCGGTCTGATCAACAACGCGTTTGCGGGCGGCGGAATCAATTTCCTGAATCGCCAAGCGGTCCCGCTCACGGGGACGGGCCTGTTTCTGTTTGGGCCGAACAGCCTGATGCCCACGATGCGTGCCGGTCTGTTCGAAGGGCAGGCGAATTTTGTCAACCCCGGGATACTGCTCTTCAATGCGGCATTCAACGCCAAGGTCACGCCTAAGATCAGGGGCACGGTCAACGTGAACTGGGCGAAGTTCAATCGCACCGAGGTATTGCAGGCGGTGCTGTTTCAGAGCCACATCCGGCACGCGATAGGGTTGGATACAGGGCTCGGCGTGCAGTACCGCCCGCTGCTCACGGAGAACATTGTGATCACCGGGGGAATGGGTACGCTGGCGCCGGGGCGCGGGTTCAAGGACATCTATACCGGTCGGACTCTGTTCAGCGCTTTTGTGAATGTGAGGATGGTGTTCTGATGCGGGCGCTCGTCCTACTGGTCGCGTTGGCTGCCTTCGCCTACGCTCAACCCTCCGGATGCGAATCGGCCAAGTGCCATGTGGGCATCGAGCCGATGCATGTCTCGCCCGCCGTCAGCCTAACGTGCAAGTCCTGCCACGGAGGCGAAGACTCGACTACCGACAAGCTTGCCGCTCATGTGCAGCCGCGCAATCGCGGGTTGTGGAAGTCCGCCGCGAACCCGGTCCGTAGCTACGCGCAGCTCAATCAGGAGAGCCCTGAATTCGTTCGCTTCGTCAACCCCGGCGACCTGCGTGTCGCGAACGAAACCTGTGGTACCAAGGGCTGCCACGGGGAGATCGTCACCAGGGTACGCAGCAGCCTCATGTCGCATGGTTCGTTCCTGTGGGGCGCGGCGCTCTACAACAATGGCGGCTTCCCGCTCAAGCGTTCGCTGTTCGGGGAGAGCTATTCGCGCGATGGCAAACCGCAGAAGCTTACCGCCGCTCCGCCGCCCACACCCGACCAGACCAGGTACAAAGGCTGGCTTCCCGAGCTTTGGCCGCTGCCTCAATTCGAAGCGACGCAGCCCGGCAATACCCTGCGCGTTTTCGAGCGCGGCGATGACCGCCTAAGCAATCGCGGTTTCGGCACGCTGACGCGCACCGACCCTGTGTTCCAGGGATTGCAGCGCACCCGCCTCCTGGACCCGCTGCTGTACTTTCTGGGCACCAACGATCAGCCCGGTGACTACCGCTCCGGGGGCTGCTCGGCCTGTCACGTGATCTACGCCAACGATCGCGACGCCGCGCACTCCGGCCCTTACGCTGCGCGCGGCCACCTTGGCACCAGTTTCACGGCCGACCCCACGATCAAGAAAGACGAAGAGGGGCACCCGATTCAGCATCGCTTCACGCGTGCAATTCCATCGAGCCAGTGCGTGGTCTGCCACATGCACCCCGGCACGTCTTACGCGTCGCAGTATTACGGATACATGTGGTGGGATAACGAGACCGACGGCGACCGGATGTACCCCGCAAAGACGAAGCAGTGGAGCGCCGCGGATGCCGCCGAATCGCTGGTGCGCAATCCCGAGGCCGCGTCGCTCAAGGGCAACTGGAGCGACCCCAAGTTCCTGCGCAACATTCGCGACCTGAATCCGGAGAACAAGCAGACCCGTTTCGCGGATTTCAACGGACACGGCTGGGTCTACCGCGCCGTCTACAAGCACGATCGCAAGGGGAACTGGCTGGACAAGGACGATGCGAAGATCCCGTTCGAAGATCCCAAGCGTTTCGATAAGGCCGTGCACCTTTCCGATATTCATCTGGACAAAGGCATGCAATGCGTGGACTGCCACTTTGAGCAAGACAGCCATGGCGATGGCCGTTTGTATGGCGAACCGCGCGCGGCGGTAGAGATCGATTGCGTCGATTGCCACGGGTCCGTTCGCGCGCGCGCGTCGCTCAAGACGTCGAACAGCGCGGCTCCGGGCGGGGGGCGCGATCTTTCGCTGCTGCGGACTCCGTTCGGCACGCGGCGCTTCGATTGGGTCGCGGACAAATTGGTGCAGCGTTCGATGGTGGAGGAGAAGACGGAGTGGACGGTGTCGCAGGTGCGCGACTCGGTCATGCCCGGGTCTTACAACTACAACGAAAAGGCGCGGCTTGCCAAGACCATTCAGCGCGATGGGACTACATGGGGGTCGCCCACCGGGAATCTGGCGCACTCCGACGAGCGGTTCTCCTGCTATACCTGCCACACGTCGTGGATGACGAGCTGCTTCGGCTGCCATCTTTCGATGAAGGCCAACGCCAATCAGAATATGCTGCACAACGAGGGCGATCAAAGGACGCGCAATTTCACGACTTATAACTTCCAGGTGCTGCGCGACGACGTGTTCATGCTTGGTCTTGACTCCACGGCCAAGAAGAATAAGATTGCACCGGTGCGCAGCTCCAGCGCCGTGCTGGTCAGCTCGCAGAACGCGAACCGGGAATGGATTTATCACCAGGAGCAGACCGTTTCGTCGGAAGGCTATAGCGGGCAGGCCTTCAATCCGCATTACCCGCACACCGTGCGCAGCAAGGAGACCAAGACCTGCACGGACTGCCACGTCTCGCGCGAGAACGATAACAATGCGTGGATGTCTCAGGTGTTGCTGCTGGGGACCAACCTGGTCAATTTCATGGGACGGTATGTCTACGTCGGCGAAGGCTCCCACGGGTTCGAAGCGATCGCCGTGACGGAGCACGATGAGCCGCAGGCAGTGTACGGGAGCTACCTGCACAAGCTCGCGTTTCCTGAGAACTACGCGCGCTTCGTGAAGAAGCGGGAATTGAGCGAGGCCTACGAGCACGGCGGCAATACGCTGAGCATTCAGAAGCGCGGCGAATACGTGTACGCGGCAAAGGGCAAGGACGGCGTGGAGGTCTACGATATCGCGAACATCGATAACAAGGCTTTTGCGGAGCGGATTGTGACTGCGCCGGTTTCGCCGCTGGGACAGCGTTTCTCGGTGAAGACGAAGGATGCGCGGTGGGTCGCGTCGCCTACGACGCTCGCCGTGGACCCCGCGCGAAAGCGCAATCCGGAAAACGAAGAGCAGGCGGTGCATCTGCTCTATGCCTACCTGTACGTCGCCGATGCACAGGAAGGCCTGATCCTGATCAACGCCGCAACCTTGCTGGATGGCGATCCGCGCAATAACTTCCTGAAGCGATCCGTGACGTTCAATCCCGATGGCATTCTCAACGGCGCGAACTTCGTGGTTACGGCCGGAAATCGCGCGTACGTATCGTGCGATCGCGGCGTGGTGGTGGTGAGCATCGAAGATCCGCTGAAGCCTGCCGTAGTGGCCACGATTCCGCTGAAAGGTGCGCGACACACGGCGGTCCAGTTCCGCTACCTGTTCGCGTGCGATTCCGAAGGAGCGAAAGTGATCGACGTGATGGATCTTGCGGTGAAGGCGTCGATTCCGATTGCGGATGCGCGCGATATCTACCTTGCGCGCACGTATGCTTACGTGGCGGCGGGCAAGCAGGGGCTCGCGATTATCGATATCGAGCGCGCGGATCGTCCGGGCGCGCCGGTGTTCTTCAACGCGGGCGGCGAGATCAACGATGCGTACGAGGTGCGCGTCGGTATGACCAATGCGAGCCTGTTCGCGTATGTGGCGGACGGGCACAACGGCCTGCGGGTGTTGCAATTGACCTCGCCTGGGCGTACAGAAGGACTGTGGGGCTTCAGCCCCACTCCGGTGCCCGAGCTGATCGCGACTCACAAGACCAAAGGCGATGCCATCACGCTTTCCAAGGGATTGGATCGCGATCGCGCAGTGGATGAGAGCGGCAATCAACTATCGGTGTTCGGGCGGCGCGGCGCGCGGCCATTCCGATTGGAGGAGATGCAGAAGCTGTATTTGAGGGAAGGGAAGTTGTACACGGTCACCAACACTGCTCCGGGGAGGCCACAATGATCCGTGCGTTTCTCATCGGCTTTGTTGGGATCACGCTGCAGGCACAACCATCTCTGCAAACCGAACTGCGCAACGGCGTAATCCGCGCCGTGGTTCTGCATGCGTCCGGCGAGCGGGTCAGCGACGACTCTCCCGCGCTGCCCGGCGAAAGCCTGACGGTGCGGGGCGCCGGCTTCACGGCAGCGACGCAACTCATGGTCAGCGGCACTGCCGCCGCGATTGGGGAAAG